>Ga0209057_1002740_pt1 | contig 13402 bp, 12 predicted proteins | sample GraSoiAngelo_146_FD_185903 | JGI IMG/M metagenome (GOLD analysis project Ga0209057, IMG submission 185903) | Grasslands soil microbial communities from the Angelo Coastal Reserve, California, USA - 14_1009_05_30cm (SPAdes) (version 2) | ecosystem: Environmental > Terrestrial > Soil > Grasslands ... | reverse complement strand
TGAACTGGACGGAGTTTGCCCGGCAGAAATAAAAACAGTCATGACAAGAAGCCCCAAAACTGTTGAGATGGTTGGAAGCCTCACCAACGAAATTTACTGGCATCAGTTCGACGGTCAAAACATTGGATCAGATCGACTGGCACAAACCGGAAATTCGAAATCCGAAAGAATCACCAGAAGCCCGCGAATGACGCGAATAGACGCGAAAATTCCAGGAAAAGAAAATCATTCGCGTTAATTCGCGTGATTCGCGGGCAGATCTGTCTTGGTCTCTGATTTCAAGGTGGAACGCGTCGTCCCCAACGCGTTGGCAAGACAAGTGCGGCGTTGCCGCGTAATTTACGGCTGGCGGGGATTCGAATTTCGAATTTTGCACCACTTGACGAGTGATTCGTTGCGCCGAAGTTTTCCGCTCTTGCGTTAGTCGATGAAACGCTATTTGCCTTTTGTAATTGTTGCTGCGGTCGCATTAGCCACGCTTGGGAGCGGAGCAATGCTCTATCGGGCAAAGCGATCACAGCTACTGTCTATTTCCGCAAACAAAGTTCTCTCGGGAAAGAACGACAAATCAATACATATTCGCGGCAACCCCGATGCCCCGGCGACGCTAGAAGAATTTGCCGATTTTCAGTGCCCGCCCTGCGGCAGCTTCGCCAGCTTTGGCGAGGAGCTCCTGAAACAATATGATTCGCGCCTGCGCATTGTGTTTCGGAATTTTCCGCTCCCGGGCCACGAGCACGCTCGCGAAGCCGCGCTAGCTGCGGAAGCCGCCGGGCTGCAAGGCCATTTTTGGGAAATGCACGACGTGCTGTATCGAGAACAAGCAGTGTGGAGCACAGCTCCCAACACTCGCGAATTATTCGAATCCTACGCCGGTACAATCGGGCTCAATCTTGATCAGTTTAGAAAGGACATGGACGGCGAAAAAGTCAGGGAACGAGTCGATTCAGATCATGCGCTGGGCGATTCCTTGGGAGTAAAGCTTACTCCAACCTTGTTCATCAACAATCATCCGGTCGACCCAAAAGATAAAAACCCCGAGGGCGTTCGCGCCGCGATCGATGCAGCGCTGGCGGGAAAATCGCAGACCTGACCGAAGTGCCCGCGAATCACACGAATCCACGCGAATTGATGACAGAAATTATTTACAAAGGGGAAAGTTACACGATCATTGGCGCTTGCTTCGAGGTGTACAATGAGAAGGGCTGCGGGTTTCTGGAACCGGTTTATCAAGAGTGCCTCGGCATCGAGTTTGAATACCAGCGGATTCCGGCAATCGCTAAGCCATCGCTCGGCCTCAGCTATCGTGGTCGGACATTAAAGCAAATTTACGAGCAGATTACGTCTGCTTCGGCAAAATTATCGTCGAACTAAAAGCTGTTTCCGCATTAACTGACGAGCATCACGCGCAACTTTTAAACTACCTGCACGCAACCGCCTTCGAGCTTGGTCTCCTAGTGAATTTCGGCCACTACCCTAAACTCGAATACGAACGCATTGCTAGAACCCAGCACATCAAACCCAAAACGGATCTCTCCGATGTTTCCCTTTGATTTATTTGCGTCAATTCGCGTGATTCGTGGGCTGATCCTATGACTGCATCGCGATTTCGCACGATCCTTTATGCGGTCGCCGCGATCGTTGCAATGGCCGGCCTGGCGGACGCAACTTATCTGACTGTGCAGGCGTTAACCGGCGAGACGCTCAGCTGCGGAGGTTCGCCAGATTGTTTCCGGGTGTTGGGCAGTTCTTATGCAAGGGTGGGCGGAGTTCCAGTGGCCCTGCTTGGCGCGGCGGCGTACTTGAGCGTATTTACCTTCGCCACCTTCGCAGCGTTTGGCTACGCCCGCGCGCGAACACTTCTGATTCCAACCGTCGGCGCGATGTTTCTCGCTACGCTGTGGTTCCTGTATGTGCAGGCTTTTCTGCTGCATGCGTACTGTCGCTATTGCTTATTCTCAGCGGCAATCACTTTTCTGCTTACGGGTCTTGTGATTGCCGTGCCTTCTTCGCAGGAAGCTTCTGGCCCGTAGGGCGCATATGCAGCCGCCCGCCACAGGTTAATGCCTCTCTTCCTGTATCTGCTTAGCGCCAAAGGCGCTGTATCATTTTAGCCTGGCGCATCGCCCCAGGAATTCGATCGCAATGAACAAGCGCTGAAAGCGCGATTCAGTTGCACGATTAGTTTCAGTCCCAGACATAAGGCTCGTCGAAATTAACACCATACCTGCGCAACAGGTCGCGGAATTCCTCCTGAAACGTGCGGGTGCGATGGTGCTCTTGTTGCGTCTCTACATATTGCAGCACGGCATCAGCTGGCTCGGGCTTACCGAAAACGCGCCATATCCGCGCTGCCACAAGAACCCGCGATAACGAGTATCAATTGTTTTGATCCACTTCGACGATATTTTCTTGATCTGTTCGATCAACTCGGCTTGGGAAAGTGTTCGCGGCAGCGTCGTGACGATGTGAACGTGATCAGCAACACCGCCGACGCGCACAAATTCAGTACCAAGGTCACGGCAGATTGTCGCCAGATAAGCGTGCATGCGCGGCTGCATGTCGTAATCGAGCCAAGGCTCGCGATTCTTCGTGCTAAAGATGATGTGAAGGATGACTTTACTGAGCGACTGGGGCATGGAGCGAATGATGATCCAACTGCTCGGCGAAGTGAATCGCGCTTTCAGCGCTGGCGGTTTCGGATTCCACGAATCCTGGGGCGCCGCCCCGGGCTTGAAGTGAATGCCGCGCCCTTGGCGCTAATATGTGCCTTACTCTTGCTCTGCTCATGCTCATGAGATCAAGCAGCCCTCCCTCGTTAAAGAAATTCGAAATCCGAATCCCGAAATCCGAAATAAAACTCAAAAGACATATTTGAATCATCGAAATCAGAAACGCCCGTTGGCAAACTCACGTTGTTCCGCGTTTCGCATTTCCCATTTCGAATTTCTCTTGGTCATTTAGATTTGCTTCGAAATTCTTTTTTTAATTATGCGGATTCTCGTAGTCGAGGACGAAAAGAAAACGGCTGCTTTCCTGGCCAAGGGACTGCGCGAAGCCGGTTTTGCGGTCGACGTTGCGCCCGATGGCGAAACCGGGTCGGAGCAAGCGCGCGCAAAAAAGTTCGATCTTCTGATCGTCGATATCATGCTGCCACACAAGGACGGCTGGCAAATGGTCGCAGAGCTTCGGCGCGATCGGGTTCGCACGCCGATTCTCTTTCTGACCGCCCGCGACAGTGTGCGCGACCGTGTTAAAGGACTCGAACTGGGCGCAGATGATTATCTGGTCAAACCGTTCGCGTTTGCGGAATTGCTCGCCCGGGTACGCTCGGTATTGCGCCGTGCTCCGCAGCGACAACCGGAACAATTGCGCATCGATGATTTAGAAATCGACATGCGACGGCACAAAGCAACGCGCTCAGGAGTTCCGCTCAATCTCACGCCGAAGGAATTTCTGCTGCTTGCTCATCTGGTTCGCTCAGCCGGTGAAGTGGTATCGCGCGGGGAGATTGCAGAACATGTGTGGGACATAGGATTTAAGACTGGCACGAACGTGGTCGATGTGGTTGTCCGTCGCTTGCGTGCGAAGGTGGACGATCCGTTTAAGACCAAGCTTATTCAGACCATTCGCGGGGTCGGCTATGTTCTCAAAGCCCACTGAACGCCGCTCCATCGCCTGGCAGCTTATTTTGCTTTTCACCGTGGCGACATCGTTCTTGCTCGCCTGTGGTCTCGGCCTGTTTTACGCGATCGTTGTCCGGCACGCGTTTGCCGAAGACAACGCTGTTCTGGCCGACAAAATCGCAGCTTTGCGCACGGATCTCTACGAGAGTGGCCCAAATGTCTTCGCGAAAGAGCTAAAAGGCCGCCACGCAGGCGAGCACACCGCTTATTGGATCAGGATGCTCGATTCGCAAGGCCGCACTTACGCGGAAACGCCGGGAATGGACCGATCGCTTCCACCAGAGATTTTTCCGCCGCCGCAAGACTCAGCGTCGATGGTTGGCGGGCTAAAGGATTACCGCAGAGGGTCGAAGCTGTTTTCGCTCGTCGCTGTGAACGAAGAGTCTGGCAGCCAGCGTTACACGCTTCAGCTAGCACAGGACCGGTCAAGCGACGAGCGACTCGAAAGAAACTTCGCTGCCTTATTCATCATAGTCCTGGCGGGTAGCGTTCTGGGCTCAGCTTTCATTGCCATCGTCGTCACCAAACGAGGCCTGCGACCTCTGCAAGAAATGACGCAATCATTCGGACGCATCGGACCGACTCATCTAAAGGAGCGAGTGACCCCGGCTGACTGGCCACGCGAGCTCCAGCCGCTCGCAATCGCATTCGATGAAATGCTCAAACGTCTCGACGATTCGTTTACGCGGCTCTCTCAATTTTCTGCCGACCTCGCCCACGAGCTAAGAACGCCCATTGCCAATATGATCGGCGAAGCGCAGGTTGCTCTCACGCGGGATCGCACGGCTGCCGAGTACCGCGACACCATCGAGTCCACCGTTGGCGAATGCGAACGGCTCTCCAGAATCGTGGATAATTTGCTTTTTGTCGCGCGGGTGGATGCAGCGCGCGAACCAATTGCGCGGAAGCGATTCGATGCGCGCGCGGCAGTCCAGAAAATTGCGGCGTTTTATCAAACGCTTGCGGACGATCGTCACGTCACAATCAGTTGCAGCGGCGACGGGCAGATTTATGCCGACCCCGACCTGTTCGAGCGCGCGCTCGGAAATCTGCTCGACAATGCATTGCGCTTCACGCCGGAGAATGGTTCAATTCAAATTTTGCTTTCGAAACGCGATGCTGATTTCGAAATCACGGTCAGGGATAACGGCTGTGGAATAGCTCCCGAACACTTGCCACGGGTGTTTGATCGGTTTTACCGTGCCGATTCATCGCGCGGCTCCGATGGAGCAGGCCTGGGTCTGGCTCTGGTAAAATCAATTGTCGACCTTCACGGCGGGTCGGCAAAAATTGAGAGCGAGATTGGTCAGGGCACAATCGTCACGCTGACATTTCCGCTTCGCTAGAAACAGATAGTGCTGCGCTCCGAATTTCTCGGAATCTCTCCTCCGGCTGCCTGTTGATTAATTGTCTGTTGGACCGAAGTGGGAAGCGACTTTACGTCAACCTTTTCTCCGGGCTGTTCCCTGACTTGCGCGGCCGCGCTCAAAGCGAGCCCGGCGCCGATCGCTGCTGCTAGCACTGCTCTTGTTGTCTTCACCTTTATTTTTTCGTCGCTTCGTTGCCAAACGGTTGTCGAAAAAAATTATCTTGCCAATCATTACAATTTTGTAATGATAGCACGCAATCTGCAGGGGCTGACAGTCGCGCTAGTTTCCGCGGCTGCTGAAGTGGATAGGCCGCAGCCGGAGTGGAGCCGGCTGCGGCTGCCCTTCCGTTCGACTTGTGGGACTCTGTGCTGAGCGCGAGCCTCGAGCGAAATCCACAAGAGGCGCGTCGCGCTGCATGGCAATCAGAACACGCATCTTCAGAAAAATTAAGCAAGATTTGTCTTGCCAATCATTACAATTTTGTAATGATGCGCGACACTATGAGTAGAACACCACGTTTTGTGCGGGTTGGGGGGCTCCTCCCGCTGATCGCATGTGCATGTTTTATGTTTCCCGCGGCGAATCATTCGGCGCTCGCGCAGGCAGTGACAGAGCAGCCAATTGTGGTCACAGGCGAAGAAGTGCCCAGCGCGTACGGCGCGCCTCCCGGACTTTCCCGCAGCCGCTTTTCCAACACAACGCAGGCCTATGTATTGCCGCCTTGGGCATTCTTCTTCGGCGAGATTTACGAGGGGCAAGGGTTCCGTCATGGACCGCCCGATCACCTTTTCACTCAGGAAATCGAAATGGGTTTGCCGTATCGTTTTGGCGTTGCGGCAGAAGCAAAGTTCGAACGATTCAATGGTGGCGGCGGCGCGGAGACAGTGAGTTTGGAAGCACGATGGGCGCTTGCTGATTGGAATAAGATTCCACTTAATCCGACACTCTTTGCAGAATATAAATTCGGGGTCGGCACTATTCGACACGAAGAAGTTCCACCTCCTCCAGGAGGAGGAGAAGAAGAGGAAGAGGGTGGGCCGCCCAAAGTTCCCGATGCCTACGAATTTCGTTTGCTGCTCGCCCAGGAATTCGGAGGGCGCTTTGAGTGGGCGATGAACTGGTTCTTCGAAAAAGAGAATACCGGCGACCGAGGCCGCGAATGGGGCTTCTCTCAGAGTGTGATGACTCCAATTTTCCTGCCCAACGAGCGACTGAAAGTCGGCTTGGAAATGGAGTATAAAAATGTCACCACGAAAGACACACGCGGCGATCCGCTGAACAGCTTCGTTATTGGCCCGACCGTCGCGTGGAAACCGACAGCGCAAACTCGCCTTGATATCTCACCCTTGTTCGGCTGCACGGACGACTCGCCAATTGCTGATGTCTTTGTTGTATTCTCTTGGCTTTTCGGTGGCGAACGCGCCGAAGCCGAAGCCCCCGTATCTACACGATTCCGCTATTACTCTGACGTTGCCTACGCCCGTTCGGGAAAAGATTCGGGAAAAGAAATGAAGCAGGTCGCGTACGTGCCGCCCTGCCCGCAATGGTACGGCGATCGCGAATGGAATGTGAATCTCTGGGGCACTTATGCATTCACCAACACCGAGTTCGCTCCTAATCCTTCGCTAGTGGACATCGTACAAAGCACCAGTGAAGGCAATCCTGTGCTCGGCACGTATGATCGCTACATTGGCGGCGACCACGCGTGGGGCGGCGGAGGCGACATTAAATATTTCTTCTGTCGCTATGCTGGTCTCGGTGTTGAGGGATTTGCACTGGACGCTCACAAGCCTGGTTTTGATATCTTCGAGGACCAGGCGGTCCCGATATTTGTTCACCGAAGAATCAATCACAATCATACTGTCGGCGCTGTCCTTGGCACGCTTACGTTGCGTTATCCAATTCCGTGCACTCGTTTTGCACCTTATGCGTGGGCGGGCGTGGGTGCGATTTTCGGCGGCGGCGAAAGGGACACCCTTCACACACAGGGGCCGCCGGACGCCTTCGCTGTCAATGCACAGACCGAACATTTCGGTAGCGAAACCAAAGTGCTCGGCCAATTCGGGGCTGGTCTCGAATTTCGAATCGCGCGACACTTCGGTTGGACTAACGATCTGAGTTTCGGCGTAATCGACGGACCAAAAAATAATTTCGGAATGTTCCGAAGCGGACTCAATTTCGCCTTCTAAGAATCTCTGGAGGTCACGCCTTCAGGGCTGAAAGCTGCGGTTATTTCCGCGGTTTGCTCAAGTGGAGATGCCGCAGCCCGAGTGGAGCCGGCTGCGGCTATACTTCTGGTCATTGAGGTTTAGCAACGAGGGGCACTATTCTCGCACATTTCTTGACCGCCATTAATCGCATCGATAACTTCGTTTTTGGAAAGGAGTTTGTCGGTGAAAACCGAGGTCTCGATCGAATACTGCGTCGTTTGAAACTACACGCCGAAGGCCGTCAGTTTGGCGGCCAAAATTCTTGAGCTCGGCGAGCGCATCAAGTCGCTCACGCTGATTCCCTCGAGCGGCGGCGCTTTCGAGATTCGCGCCAATGGCAAACTGCTCCATTCCAAGCTCGACACCGGCGACTGGCCGGACTTCGACGACATCGTCAAGGCGGTCAAAAAGCTCAAGTAATCGCCAATTTTTCTGTAGGGGAAGCTGTCAGCTTCCCGTGATGGGAAGGCGACGCCCTTCCCTACAGTTGGGTTCGACATTTTTTCTTAATTCCGCAATCCGCAAGGAGTTTACCCGCCGCGGCGGGCAATCCGCAATCGGGAGAGTGAAGGGTGCCTGGTGGCCCTCGCGGTCTTCAAAACCGTCGTCGCCGCGCAAGTGGCGAGGTAGGTTCGATTCCTATCCTCTCCGCCTCTTCATTTTCGATTTTGGATTTTCGATTTTCGATTGCTATGTAGCCAGCGCCGTCCTGCGGGCGGCAAAGAACTCCATGGAAAGGAGGTGATCTCGATGTCGCGTGAGCAAATCCGAAAACTGACCTCGCTCTCCTCGTGTGCAGGGTGAGCTTCCAAATTGAGCCAACAGGCCCTGCGACAAGTTTTGCCGCAGCTTCCCATTTCATTAGACCGCAATGTGCTCGTGAGCTCGAAAACTTTCGACGATGCGGGCGTGTACCGTCTGGATCGGCATCGCGCGCTTGTGCAGACAGTTGATTTCTTTACGCCAATTGTGGACGACCCATTTTCTTACGGGCAGATCGCCGCCGCCAACTCGCTATCCGATATTTTCGCCATGGGCGGACGGCCTTTGACCGCTCTCAACATCGTTGGTTTCCCTGCTGATCTGGTTCCACCGAGAGTCGTTTCTTCCATTTTGCGCGGTGGTCTTGCCAAGGCAGCCGAAGTGGGATGCGTCATTATTGGCGGCCATTCCATTCGAAATCCCGAACCGATTTATGGGCTCGCCGTCACAGGAATCGTCGATGTTCGGCGGCTCACCACGAATGCTAAGGCACATCCGGGCGACCTGCTTGTGTTGACTAAACCCCTTGGCACCGGCATCGCCACCACTGCGATTAAACGTGGAATTGCGTCGCGCGCGCTTCGGAAAAAAGTGGTCGCGCTGATGTCGAAGATCAACACCGCTGGCGCTGAGCTCGCCGAGCTTCGGCTTGTCCGCGCGGCCACCGATATCACAGGCTATGGATTGATCGGGCATCTGGTTTCGTTGTGCCGGGCCAGTCGCGTCTCCGCCGACATCGATCCCGCCGCCGTGCCGATGATCAGCCAGGAAATCGGAGACCTTATCGAGCTGCGCTGTGTTCCGGAAGGAAGTCGTCAAAATCTCAATGCGACCACTATCCTTGTCGATTGGGCGAACACGGATGAGGCGCGCAGAATTCTTTTAACCGATGCGCAGACCAGCGGTGGATTACTCCTTTGCGTGGCCGAAGCGGATCTTGAAAACGTGCTGAGAGTCCTGCGAAAAGGGGACACAGCCTCCGCTGCGGTGATCGGAAAAATCGTACCACGGCGGCGCCGTGGTCCACTGATATGCATGACAGAGTAAAGCCAATTACGCGGCGCCAAATTCCTGCCGTCGGCAGGATCCTTGAGGCTGTGGGCCGTTGTGATCTGCCGAGGCCCGTTGTTGTCGATGCTATTCGTCGAAAACTTTCACGGATTCGCGCAGCCAGGGAGGTGCCTGATTTTGAATCAATTGTAACTCTTGTTCGCCACTCGATTGATGAACTTCGCACCAGCAAGCTTCAGCCGATCATTAACGGTACCGGGATCGTTATTCACACAAATTTTGGGCGTGTGCCGTTAGCGAGTGAAGCTGTCTACGCAGCGAATGGAATCGGATCAGGTTATTCAAATCTTGAATACGATCTCGCAGCAGGCGAACGCGGCCGACGCGGCGGTTACATCGAGAATGCGCTCGCGTTACTTTGCGGAGCAGAAGCGGCGACTGTAGTGAACAATTGCGCAGCAGCGCTCGTGCTGATTGTTCGACATTTCACCGGAACCAAAACTGATGTCGTTATTTCTCGTGGCGAATTGGTGCAGATCGGCGGCGGCTTTCGAATTGGCGAAATCATCGAAACAACCGGTGCGAAACTGCGCGAAGTCGGCGCCACCAACAAAACAACACTCGGCGATTACGCGGGAGCCATCGGTCCGAACACGGCAATGATCCTTAAAGTTCATCGCAGTAATTTCTTTATGAGCGGTTTTGTCGAATCGCCTTCATCGAAGGAAATCAGCGCGCTGGCGCGAAAGAAGCGGGTTCCGTTTGTCGAGGACTTGGGAAGCGGCGCCGTTGTCGCAACCGAACAGTTGGGAATCGCAGATCACGAACCGACGGCTGCCGAGGTTTTGAAAAGTGGCGTCGATGTAACTTGCTTCAGCGGCGACAAATTATTCGGCGGCCCACAGGCGGGAATCATTGCCGGCAAAAAGCGATTGATCGCTGCCCTGAAACGGGAACCGCTGTTTCGGGCGCTGCGCTGCGACAAGCTTTGTCTCGCCGCACTACAGGCGACAGTCGATCTTCACTTTGATCAAGCGACGGCCGGAATCCCGACGCTGGCGCTACTGCGAGTTTCAGAAAGTGAATTGCGCAGACGCGCCACAGCTATTTGTTCGCGATTGCAGGAATTGCCGCTAAAAATTGCCATCGGCTGCGGCAAGGCGAAAGTCGGAGGCGGCACTTTGCCGAAGTCGAATCTGTCGTCTGTCACGATTGACATCACCCCGAAAAATCCGTCGCTTGCCGATTTCGCCGCAACCCTTCGCGCATCAAGTCCGCCAGTGATTGGTTACATCGCTAACGGCCGCTTCAAACTCGATCTGCGCACGATTTTGCCGCGGCAGGACGCTCTCGTAGTCGAAGCGATTCGCGCCGCATACGCAAAGTGACGGCTCGGCATTTTACCATCGCCACCGCGGGCCATGTCGATCACGGCAAGAGCGCATTGGTGAAAGCGCTGACGGGAACGGATCCTGATCGGCTGCCTGAAGAAAAGAAGAGACACATCACAATCGATCTTGGTTTCGCCGAACTAAATTTGACCGCGCCGACTGGCGAAAAGATTCACGCAGGCGTCGTCGATGTTCCAGGCCATGAGGACTTCGTTCGCAACATGATCGCAGGCGTCGGCTCGATCGACCTCGCACTCTTTGTCGTCGCCGCCGATGATGGCTGGATGCAGCAGACCGAAGAGCACCTGCAAATTCTGACATATCTCTGCGTGCAACGCGCCGTGATCGCGCTTGCGAAAAGCGATTTGGGAAGGACTGACATCGTCACGGAGCAAATTCGGAATCAACTGCGCGACACGGTTTTTGCACGCTCACCGATTGTTCCAACGTCGGTCCGCACCAGCGAAGGAATTGAAAATTTGAAGGGCGCGCTCGCTTCAGAGTTCGCAACGATGCAGACGCAACGCGATTTCGGAAAGCCACGCTTATTTGTGGACCGCGTATTCATGCTGCGCGGTATCGGCACAGTCGTCACCGGCACGCTGAGCGGCGGTTCAATTCGGCGCGGCCAGGATGTTGTCGTTCAGCCTCGAAATACTTCAGCTCGAGTTCGGTCCATTCAAAACCACGGTCGCGATATCGAAATGGCTCACCCGGGAATGCGCACCGCCATGAACCTGCCTGATGTCTCAATTGGCGAGAATGGAATACAACGCGGCGATCTTATCACCACTGAAGACCTCGGTAGCCCGACCGCAATATTTGACGTGCTGGTCGAAAGATCGCCGCGACTGAAGCGAAACTCTCCTGCAGCGCGGCCAATCAAGAACGGCAGCACTGTTCAAGTTCATTTTGGAACCAGTCGCACGGCTGCGAATCTTACATTGTTTGACGGACCAGCCGTTGGAGCCGGGCAAAGCGCAATTGCTCAATTGCGGCTCGATTCCCCGATTCTTGCATTTGTTGGTGATCGTTTCGTCCTGCGCGACTCTTCCGAACAAAACACCATTGCCGGCGGCACCGTGCTCGACCCCGACGCCAATCGCGCCAATTTCGGCTCTGCCGCACAGATTCAATTGTTAAAAGAGCGCGCCACCGCACCGGATGACGCAAATCTTTGCGTGCGGTCCCAGCTTCGACGTGATGGATTCGCGGAATCCAAAACGCTTCTGGTGAGATCGAACTTCGCCGCCGATGAAATCGGCGGGGCTTTGTCTCGACTGAGAAACCACGGCGAGATCGTCCTGGCCGGCGATATTGCGGCTCACGCATCTTATTGGCACGATCTGATCAAACGAGCAGCCGGGTTCATCGACCGGGTGCACGAAAACAATCCGGAGCGCCGTGGAGTCGATGTTTCGGAGCTTCGGACAGAGTTAAAAATCCAGTCCCAAAAATTGTTTACCGCGGTGATTTCAGAACTGACCCGAAACGGGTTTGCTCGCTCCGACAATCAAATTGCTCGCGTCAGCCACCGTCCATCGCTGCCGCCGGAATTGCTCGCGGCCGCGGAAAACATTCGCGCTGCGCTCTCAGCCATACGTTTTGATCCTCCCGACCGCAAGACGTTCTCACAAGATCGACACTTTCAGCAGGCGTTGCGATTTTTGATCGATCAAAGGGAAATCGTTGAGATCAGCAGCGAGATCGTTTTTCTTCGCGACGCTGCTGAAGAGATGCAGAATACAATCGCCGAGTTGCTCTCCAAGCAGGGTTCCGCCACCGCCAGCCAGATTCGACAGAAGATTGGCACCACCCGGCACGTAATCATTCCGTTTCTCGAATATTTGGATCGCATGGGTGTGACTCGACGCATCGGAGATCAACGCGTGCTCGCGAAGAAATCGGTAGCCGCTAAATTGGCCGATGCCGCCAGCGCGCACCAAACCTGAAGTACATTCGCCGCGCGCATCGCTACACATCGGAGCGTCGCCAGAGGCGGCATGGGAGAACGTAGTCAGGCAGTGGTTTGAAAAGATCGCCCCCCGCGGCTTGCACGATCGACAACCCGCAGCTGTCGTCACAGCGTCTCGCAACCAAGCGTATTTTTTTCGGAGCCGTCTGCTCGCCGAAGGCAAATCCCTGATGGCGGTGAAATTTCTCTCGCCGCCCCAGCTGCGCGAGTTATTGCTTCGCCGCTGTGACTTGCCGGTGCCGCTGCGCGAGCATCTCCGTCTTCTCCTCGGCGTCACCGCCGAACAATTCGCCAGCAGCAGCAGCGATGACGAAACGGTGCTCGTTGCAAAATCTATCGCTCGAGAGCCCGATCGTTTTCTCCGTGCGATTGACCAACTGCGCGCCGCCGGCTGGACCCTTGATGAGATCGACTCGCCCGCGCTGCGCGAACTGGCAGCGCGATTCGAAGAACAAGTGCGCGAATGCGGCTTCACGTTCGTTCATGACGCTGATCGCGTCGTCCTTGCAGCCGCCCAAAAGTTTCAGCCGTTGTTTAGGGATTTACTCGTATTTGGATTCGACGCAGCACATTGGCCGCTCTGGCCGTTACTTCATGCTGCGACGCTGTCCTCAGCCGAAACCTGCGTAGTGTTGAGGGATCCGCGCGATGATGCGCGCAACCTCGACGAAACCTGGATCGGAACGTGGGAGGAAACTTTTGGGCCAGCAGAAGTTATTCCGCCGATGAATGGAAGAGCGACGACCTCGCTAACCGGAGCCTTACCGGTCCCCGCCTCGGACGTTCATTTTGTTATCGGTCGCGACACGACGCAGCAAGCACGCGCAATCGTAGCTGTCGTCGCGAAATTCCTGGCCGATGCAAGTTGCGAACGGCTCGGCATTTTATTTTCAGGCCCGGGCGCGCTTCCGCGTTTGGTCGCGACGTTTCTTCAAGCAGCCGGAATTGCGCACAACGACGGGATTGCATACTTCGCGCCGAGCGCGTTCGACGATCA
>Ga0209057_1002737_pt1 | contig 13409 bp, 21 predicted proteins | sample GraSoiAngelo_146_FD_185903 | JGI IMG/M metagenome (GOLD analysis project Ga0209057, IMG submission 185903) | Grasslands soil microbial communities from the Angelo Coastal Reserve, California, USA - 14_1009_05_30cm (SPAdes) (version 2) | ecosystem: Environmental > Terrestrial > Soil > Grasslands ... | reverse complement strand
GCGTACGTGGTCATCGGCCGTACGTATCCGGACGCTCTCCGGCCGCGCATGTTCGCGGTCCTCTCGACGGCCTGGGTCGTGCCCGGCATCGCCGGTCCGGCGCTTGCCGCATTTGTCGCCGATCACGTCGGATGGCGGTCGGTCTTCCTGGGTCTCCTGCCCCTCGTGCTCGTCGCTGGATCGCTCGCGTTGCGCGAGCTGCGCAGCGTTCCGGGGAATCCTCATCGTGTCGCTCGCCGCGTGCTTCTTGACGCCGTGCGGGTCGCGTCGGGAACGGGCCTCGCGCTGGCGGGGCTGCAGGCGCGCGACGTCGTTCTGTCGCCGGCGCTGCTCGCGATCGGCCTGGGGCTAGGGATCCCCGCGCTGCGCAAGCTCTTGCCGGCGGGCACATTCAGGGCGAATGGCGCCCTCCCGGCTGCGGTGCTATCGCGAGGGATCCTCACATTCGCGTTCTTCGCCGCCGACGTCTTCGTGCCTCTGACCGTGACGACGATCCGCGGAGAGAGCGTCGTCCTATCCGGGATTGCACTCACCGCCGGCACGATCGCGTGGACGACGGGCGCCTGGGTTCAGGAACGGACCGTGTTCCGCGTCGGCCCGGCTCCGCTCGTGCGCAACGGTTTCCTTCTCATCGCGATCGGGATCGCGGCCATGGTCGTCGTGCTGAGCGGCGCGGTCCCGGCGTGGCTCTGCGTTCCCGCGTGGGGCATCGCCGGCCTCGGTATCGGCATGGCGTACAGCTCGATCTCGCTCACGGTTTTGCGCCATGCACCCACCGGCAGCGAGGGCGCGACAGCTTCGTCGATGCAGCTTGCCGACATCCTCGGGAACGCCCTCGGGACGGGCCTCGGCGCGGTCGCGGTCGCAGCGGCGGTCGCGGGTTCCGGCAACGCCGTCATCGGCGTCGCGGTCACCGACGGTCTCGCGGCGGGCCTCGCGATCGCCGGCATCTTTGTCGCATCGCGGCTCCGGACGCCTAACGCCGCAGTCCTCGGCTGAGCGCCCACCGCGTCGCAGACAAGAGCAATGCGCTGTACGCGATGGTGGCGAGGAGCAAGACCGCCTTCAGCTCTGACACCGCGGTTCCTGTTTGGTCCCGGATGAACCACACGACGGCCTGGTAGTCGGTGTACGTGCGTTCGGGGCCGCGAGGCAGATCCTGCGGCACGTTGGCGACAAGGCCCTGCACGAGCTGGACGACCACGTCGCCCAACCAGGTGATGCCAATGGCCGAGAGGAGCATCCACCGCTTGATCAGACCCCGCTCAGCACCTGCGAGCAGAAAGATCGCGATCCAGCACAACAGCTGCGTGAAGATCACTCCGCCTAGGTTGACCAAAACGTTCGCGACGTCTCCCAGTCGGGACGAGTCGTAGAGATTGCAGCCCAGGCAGCTGCTCCGTCCTTGGACCTGGTAGAGGACGTAATGCGCCGAATCATCGCCGAGGAGCCTTGCGACGGTGGTGTGTCCGATCTCGTGAACGTTGACCATCACAAAGATGAACACGAGCCCGAAGAGGACCCTCTGAAACGTCGCGATCACGACGAGAACCCTACTGTGTGGTCATGGTCGACATTCGCATCGTGCGTGCCGAGCGCAAGGATCTCGACGACCTCGTGCCACTCTTCGATGCGTACCGTCAGTTTCTACCCCTCGTTCTCGTCGATCTCGCTCAGGCCGCTCTGGATCCTGAACGATCTCTACGTGCGCTCCGATGTTCGGCGCGGCGGCGTCGGCCGGGCGCTCCTCGAACGAGCGAGGCAGCACGCGATCGAAACCGCCGCGAAGGGTCTCGTCCTCAGCACCGGTGTGACGAACAAGGCTGCTCAGACCTTGTACGAATCTTGCGGCTGGCAGCGCGACGACGAATTCTTCCAATACCACCTCTTCTTTTGAGCACGTAGCATTTCGCGGAGCAAAGTAGGGAGCTGCACATGGCCACCACCAAGGCGACTGCCAAGAAGACCGCGGCGAAGAAGACCGTGCCACAGAAAGCAGGCAAGCCCGATGGCGCTGGCGCGTCCGTCGAGAGCTACTTCGCGCAACAGCCGCCCGACAAGCGCGCTCTGCTGATCAAGATCCGCGGCTTGGTCGAGAAGGGCGCGCCGGACGCGGTGCCGGTGATCAAGTGGGGCGTTCCGATCTATGCGCAGAACGGCCGGAATATCTGCGCGCTCGCGACATTCAAGGACCACGTCGGCCTCAACTTCTTCGCCCCGCCGAGTGCGCTGGCCGACCCAATGAAGAAGCTCGAAGGCGAGGGGAAAACGAGCCGCATGCTCAAGGTTCGCACCGCCGCGGACATCGACGCGCCGAGCATCACCCGTTGGCTGAGGGCGGCCGTCGCGGCGAATAGCTGAGCTAGTCGTCGAACAGGTGATGCAAGAACTCGCGGCGATCGCCTAGGAAGGCACGCGTCAGCTCGACGACGTCGGTCTCCTCGTATGGCGTTTCCACGAGCCCGTCCTCGGAGAGAACGAAGATCTTCGCGTCCGGGTAGCCGAGCAGGATCGGCGAGTGCGTCGAGATGATGAACTGCGAGCCTTGAGCGACCAGATCGTGCATCCGGCGCATCAGGGCGAGGTTCCCGCGCAGAGAAAGCGCCGCCTCTGGCTCGTCGAGCACGTAGAGGCCATTCGGCCCGAACCGATGTGTCACCAACGAGATGAACGATTCTCCGTGCGACTTTTCGTGCAGGGCGCCACCGTATGCATGGGTGATCGCCGGATCGTGCAGGTCCTCGATATAGGTAGCGACGTTGAAGAAGCTCTCGGCCCGCAGGAAGTACCCGGTGCGCGGGCGGCGCACGCTACGCACGAGACGCAGGTAGTTGTGCAGCACCGAATGAGAGGCGCGCGTCGAGACCGTGACGCTTCGGCTACCGCCCTCTGGGTTGAAACCCGCCGCCACCGCGATCGCCTCGACGAGCGTCGACTTGCCGCTCCCGTTCTCGCCCGCGAAGAGCGTCACGCGTGAGTCGAGCTTCAGCTCATCGAGCTGTCGGATCGCCGGGATGGAGAACGGGTACACATCGAAGCTCTCGACCTCGTCTCGCTTCAGGACGAGCGAGCGGACGAATAGTTCGTCGGCCCGTCGGGATTCCTTGGTCACTCAGCCCCAAGACTGGCAGCGGTGCTCAATTCGCGCCATGGGATAGCGTTGTACGACCGAAGTCAGAAGGGGGAGACACAGATGAACCTGAACGGACTCTTGATCGGGAGCGAGAACCCGCAGCGACTCGTCGAGTACTACACGAAGCTTTTCGGCAAACCGAACTGGGACGAGGGCGGCTATGTCGGTTGGCAGATCGGAAGCGGCTCAGTGACCATCGCAGCGCACGATCAGGTCAAGGGAAAGAACGCGACGCCGGGTCGATTGATCTGGAACATCGAAACGACGGCTGACGTGAAGGGCCAGTTCGAGAAGTTCAAGACGGCCGGGGCGACCGTCGTGAAAGAGCCTTATCAGATGGGCGAGGCTCCAGGCCAAGACGTGGCCATCGCCACCTTCGCCGATCCCGACAACAACTACTTCCAGCTGATGAGCCCGATGGAAATGCCGACGGAGGCTGACCGGTCCTTGACCGGGACCGGGGCCCGTCAGCCCTAGAGCCGCTCGGGCTCAGCGGGCCTTTTCGATCTCGGCGACGCGGGCCTTGACGATCTTCGTCACAAGCCCGTACGGGAGCGGCTTGCCTGCGGGAAACTGCAGCGTGCCTTTGCTCTGCACGTAAGGCTTCAGTTCGGCGGCGTGGGCGTCAATGAACTCGCGGCTGGTCCCATAGAGGGCGGTATGAGTCTTCCAGTACGCGAAGTACGCGACTCGTTCGCCGCCTTGCTTGAACCCGGCCATGCCGTAGCTGACGATCTCGGTCGCCTTCGGCGCAGCCGCCTTGATCGTCTGGCGAAGCGTCGTCAGCGCAACGCGCCTGTCCTTCGGAGCGGACGCGATGTAGTCGTCGACGGTCCTTGCGGGTTTCGCGGTCACCTTCCGTGCCGGCATCCCCGACCTCCCGACTGAAATCGAATCGCATGATGCCTCGACGTCATAGCCCGCGAAGGCGATCGAGCTCGCGGCGCTCCCGCTTCGTTGGGCGGCCGCTGCCGGGCTCGCGTACGGCTATGCGTGGCTGTCGCTTGACCACCGGCGCGGGTGGGCTGTGATCCACCATGCACTTCGCCGCCACCGGCGCGCCGACCCGCTTCTCGATGACGGCCGCCACCTCGAGGGTGCGCGGACGCCCGACGAATGCGTCGATCCGGTCGCCGATCTTCACCTGCGTCGACGCCTTGGCCGCCGCGCGGTTCACGCGAACGTGGCCGCCACGGCAGGCGGCCGTTGCCTCCGAACGGGTCTTATAGATCCGGACGGCCCACAGCCATACGTCTACCCGGGTCTTGTCGATATGGGCATCGTGCCAGCCTCGACCGACGACCGCACGCGGCGGCCTCTGCGATAGCGTGCAGATTCAAATGGCGGACACCTTCGCGGGACACGCGTCGGTGACGATCAACGCTCCGCGGGCGAAAGTTTGGGATGCGTTCGTGACTCCCGAGACGATCATGCAATACATGCCGGTGACGAGCGTGGTTTCCGAGTGGAAAGAGGGAAGCCCGATCGTCTGGACAAGCGAATTCCAGGGCAAGCGCTTCGAGGTCAGGGGCACCATCCTGCGGTTCCAGCCCGGGCGCCTGCTCGAGTACGACCATTCTCTCCCGATCTTCCGCCCATCGGGAGTCGCGCAGGCGCGCGAGGATCGGCGCGTAACCATCGAACTCGAAGACCTTGATGCGCAAACACACGTTGCGGTCACCGAGCAGGGCAACAAGAACAAGCGGGAGTTCGAGCACTCGGAGGGAAGCTGGCGGATGGTGTTGAACGGCATGAAGGCACTGTTGGAAGGTACGCGGGTTTAGTTGATCCGGCCGCCGTGTAGCTTGATGCGGTCCAGTACGAAGGTCTTCGTCTCCTGGTCCAGGTTCGCCGGCGGCAGCGTCATGTACGTATCGGCGACGAACAAGAGCCAGACACGAGGGTAGGTCCAGACGCGATCGATCAGCTGCCAGCGGAACTCTTGCTGCCCTAGGTCAGAAGTCATCCGTACCCCAGTCTCGGTAAATGACAGCTCCGCGGTCTTGGCGGACATACGCTCGAAGCGCGCTAGCGACCGGCGATAGGGGACGACGTAGAGCGCCACGCCGAAGATCGCCATGAGAAGCACCACCGCCGCGACAAAGCCGACGATCCACGATCGATCTCCGGTCGCGAGGAGGTAGCCCAAAGCCGCGACGAGCGCGAAGAAGACGGCGAATCCGTCCCATCGAATCGAGCGGAAGACGAACCTCCGAGCGGCCTCGCTGATGACGTCGCGTTCATAAACGACCTTGGCGCGAAATTCCATGTCGCTCGCACCATCGCTCCCGCCTGGACATCGTGGCTGTCATTTCGCGATCAACGCTCGACCTCGCTCCGATCGCCTTGCACGGAAGGGCCCGTCACTGCAGCATCGGGAGGGGTGGCAGAGCGGTCGAACGCGGCGGCCTTGATATGCGACCGCCCGCCGGCACAGCGATGCACACGGCGCATTTCATTCGGAATTCCGAGCGATTGAGGTCCGCGGACGGCATTGAGATGCACGGCGGCGCCTGGGCGTGGCTGTCAAATGGCTGTCAAAGTGCGCGCGTTCACGGCGATCGGCGGTCGCTCGCTGTCGTAGAAACCGGCGCGCATCTCTCCGTCGAACGACCCAGACGATGATGGCCTCGTGACGCGGATGCTGGGAGAACTCGCGGCGCACATGTTCGCGTTCGGCGCAACGATCGTCGTCGTTGCCGCGGTACCGATCGTCGCATATGCCGCGCTCGTAGTCGTGGGGATCGTCTTTCAGGGTGATCCGGGCGGCTGGCTGAATTTCATCGTGGTACCGGTCGGATCACTTCTTCTTGGCCTCCTCTGCGCGACAGCTTTCGTTCCGCTGTCGCTCATCTCGTTGCGATTGGGTAAGGCATCAATCTTCGCGCCGATCGCAATAACGGTTTTGGCCTTCGGCGCGTGGGAGATATTCATCGCGGAACCCCCGGCTGCCCACACCATCGTGTTCCACGCCATCGGGGGTACGCTCGCGTTCGCCGTCGGCGTAGGGTTCCTTGTCTACCTGTCAGTGCTGGTGATCTCGCGCAAGATCCTTGTTGTCATAACTCGCAGATAGGAAATCGCTGCGGCACCTCCGATGCGCTTGCGTGCCGGAGACGGCGCGTTCGTCCAGCGGGCTGAGGTCGCGGGTCGCGGCGCCGCAGCTGCAAAAAAGTTCGGCGAGGCGCTCGCGAATGTCCAAGCGGCTCAGGGTTAGCGGGCGTGGCTGTTATTTGGCTGTCAGCGGCCGGTCGCTGGCTATCGCGATCGTGCTGAAACCCGCATGATTACTGACTCGGAGGGGTGGCAGAGCGGTCGAATGCGGCGGTCTTGAAAACCGCTGTGGGCGCAAGCTCACCGTGAGTTCGAATCTCACCCCCTCCGCAGGCGAGAGTAAAAAATCGCGGTCGTCGGCTACGCGCGCGGTGTTCAGCGGAGCCGTTGATCCTCAATCTGACCCCTACGGGATCGGGAACCGCACCCTCGCAGCGGATGTAGCAATACATATGAGGCGCGTTCTAGTTGTCTGTCTAGCGGCGCTCGCTTGCACTCCGACAGGAATCCCGTCAGGAGACTTACCGCCCGACTGGTCGGTCCACGACGCCGCAGGGTTGCGAATCACGGTGCCGACGGCGTGGCTCGGTCCAGAGGTGCTTGGCGGGTCACCGGGTGGCCCCACCTGGGTCGTGTTCCGGGATCCGTCGGGCGCGGAGGCGGTCTCGCTCATGACCTGGCCCGACACAACGGCGACCGCCGTTGCGAAGACTGGGTACCAAACCGAGAGCCATGAAGTCACGCTCACCGAAGGGAGTAGAACCCGACCGGCGATCGAGCTCACGGCCTACGCAGGGTGGTCGGGCGCGGAGGGATCGGGCTCCTACGCATGTCGCCATCTTTTCGTACAGATCGATGCGACCCTCGTCGCGGATGTAATCGCCTGTGGCGCAAAGGTGCGCGGCAGTTCGACTCCCGCGCCCGAACTGCGCAGCACACAAGACCGCGTCGCACTTCGGCTCGGTCCGAGCGGACGGTAGCCCAAGTCACGCCGCCCCGGCAAAGGCAGCGGCGCTTGACCCTTACGCGAGTGCAGGCGCGGCCATCCCCTGCATCCCGGTGCCACGATTTCGGAGCAAATGCAGCATCATGCACGTGCTCGCAGCGCGGGGGTCCATCTTGAAAACGTGTGGATGCAAGCCTCACATGGGTTTCGAATCCCACGCCTTCGCAGCTCTTACACGTTTCTTGCGCTCGATCGTCGCGGACGCCAATCGTCGTTTAATGCGTTGACCCCCAAATCGACTCCGACGAGCGCACTCACGAGGACGACCTGGCCGTTTCTAACCACCCGCCGCTAGGCGCGCGGCTCGGGCCGTATGAGCGGCCCCGCCATACTTCTCGCCCCGTGGGACGCCTCGAGGGCAAAGTCGCGATCGTTACCGGCGCTGGCAGCGGCATCGGCGAGGCAACCGCCCGGGTCATGGCGCGCGAGGGCGCCTCGGTTGTCGTAGCCGACATCAACCGCTCCGCCGCCGAACGAGTTGCTAGAGAGCTTGGGAGCGCGGTTGCCGTCGAGGTCGACGTCTCCGACGAGGCGAGCGTCGTCCGCATGGTCGAGACCGCCGTCAAGTCCTTCGGCGGCCTTGACGTGCTCCACAACAACGCTTCCGACGCGTCGGCCAACGCACTCGACGTGGATATCGTCGATCTCGACATGGAGCTCTTCGACCGACTCATCGCCGTCAACCTCAAGGCTCATGTCATGGGCTGCAAGCACGCGATCCCGCACATGCTCGCGCGCGGGGGCGGCTCGATCGTCTGCACCGCGTCGATCGAGGGCATCGTCGGTCGTGGCGTACGAACCGCCTACGGCGCCGCAAAAGCCGGGGTCGTGCTATTGACCAAATCGGTGGCGGCGCAGTACGGGTCGCTGGGAATACGATGCAACGCCGTTGCACCGGGTCTCGTGCTCACGCCAGCGCTCCGGAACCACTACACGTCGCCCGAGCAGATCGCGGCGTCGCTCGAGATCTATCCGATGCCGAGGCTCTGCGAGCCGCAGGATGTTGCCAATGCGGTGCTGTTCCTGGCGTCGGACGAAGCCGCATACGTCAACGGAGCGACACTGATGGTGGACGGCGGCGCCACGGTGTACATGCCCAGCGCACAGTTCGATGCTGCTCGACGTCGAGCTAGCCGACCGCCGCCGCGGTAGTCCGAACCGATCAGCTCACCGCTTTCTTCACCAGCGCGCCGATGCGTGCCTCCACGGCCGCAGTCAGCTCCTTCAGCGCGAAGGCGACCGGCCACAGACCGCCTTCGTCGAGGTTCGCCGCGTCGCTGAAGCCGAACGTCGCGTACCTCGACTTGAACTTCTGCGCGTCCTGGAAGAAGCAGACGACCTTGCCGTCCTTGTAATACGCGGGCATCCCGTACCAGAGCTTCGGCGAGAGGTCGGGCGCGCTGGCTTTGACGATCGCGTGGACCCGCTTCGCCATCGCGCGATCCGAGCTTTCCATCTCGGCGATCTTCGCGAGCAGGGCGCTTGCGTCCTCCTCCTTGGTCGCGGCCGTCTTCCGCTCTTTGACGAGCTCCTTCATCGCGGCTCGTTCCTCGTCGGTGAGTACGGCGCCCTTCTTGTTGGTCGCAGTGGCGCTCTTTGACTTCTGCGTGGCCTTCGTCGGGCTCATAGAAAAACCTCCCTCGTTTCGCGCTCCGGCTACTCCGCGTATGGCTGATCGCTGCCTTGCGCGCTGTAACCGATCCTCCACACGTAGCCGTCGGGGTCTGCGAACGAACCACCGTACCCGCCCCACTGCAGCTTCGCCGCGGGCTTGAGGATCTTGGCGCCGGCCTTCTTCGCCTCGTCCATCACCTCGTCAACGCGCTTCTCGCTGCGAACGACGTAGTTCATCACCACGCCGGGGAAGCCGCTGCCTTGCGGGTTCACGCCGACATCGGCCGCGAGGCCTTCGCGCCCGTAGAAGCCCACAAGCGACCCCCCGTGCGGCACGAAGAACACCGAGATCTTGTAGTCGTTCTGGATCTTCCAGCCGAGGCCCTCCGTGTAGAAGCGCTTCGATTTCTCCATGTCATTGACGCCCAGAAGGATCGCGCTGACGTGCGCATTCATTTCGCGTCTCCCCAATACCTATTAAAGCCTTAGCCGGAGCTAGTTGTGAGCGGCTTGCGCGCTCGCAACGTACGCAGCGAGCGATTCGAGTGTCTGCTGCGCGCCCTGCGCGGCGTAGAACTTCGCCACCTTCTCATCGCGCTCTTCCTTGCTGCCGAAGAGCAACTGCAATGTCGCCTCGGTCTTGTTGCCACGCTCGGCGAGCGTAAGGGTCGTCTTCACCGGGTTCGGGTCGTCCTTCTTCAGCGAGTACATCCAGACGATGCGCTCCGGCGGCACGATCTCCTGCCACTTCCAGTGGTTCGGATAGGCCCTGCCGTCGGGGCCCTGGATCGTTGCATCCCACACTCCGCCCGGCCTGAAGTCGAACGCGTGCGTGGTGATCTTGCTGCCCTCCCACGGGGCACACCACTCAGCGAGGTGGGCGGCGCTGGTGAATGCGTCGAAGACGAGTCGCCGCGGGCCCTCGATGATTCGCGAGACGACGATCTCGCGGTCCGCCTCGTTGCTAGCTTCGCTTGTCATCTGCATGCTCCTTCTGCTGAAGTTTCTTCACGTACTCGTTGAGCCGGTCGAAGTTCTCGTTCCAGTACTGCTCGAAGCCAATGACCCACTCGTGCACCGGCTGGAGGCCGCGCGCGTCGAGGCCGTAGAGCCGCTGCTGCCCGGCTTCGCGGACGCGCACGAGTCCCACCTCGCGAAGGACGCGCAGGTGCTTCGACGTGCGGGGCTGCGTGATTCGCAGTGCGCGCGCAAGCTCATTGACCGGACGCTCGCGCCCTTTGAGAAGGGCGAGAATCCGCCGCCGCTGCGGCTCGGCAACGGCGTTGAACGCATCTGAGGTCGTGGCGGCTCGTGCCATGAGTCGCAAGAATATATGTCCATATCGGCATATGTCAAATGAACCTCCCGCTCCCTTGCGCCGAGCGCGGAAACGAGTAGAACGGTCGAGCGCGAGCTCGGGAGCTGAGATGAGCAAGAGGACCACTTCGAGGAAGACCACCGCAAAGAAGGCCACCGCAAAGAAGGTCACAGCGACAAAGATCACCGCGCAGAAGGCCGCTCCAAAGCGGGCACCGACGCCGCACGGAAAGGGACCGACGGAGAAAAATCTCGACATCTACGGTTCGGCGCCGATCCCGTGGTCGCGTCCTCTCAAGCAGCTCGAGGCGGGTACTGCAGCGTCGTACTGGCTGGCAACCACGAAGCCCGAAGGCCGACCGCACGTTGCCGCCGTCGGCGCGCTCTGGATCGACGGCAAGATCTACTTCACGAGCAGTCCGAAGGCGCGTAAGGGTCGGAACCTTGCCGCGAACCCCAACTGCGTCCTCTCGGTCACCCTCAAGGGACTTGACCTCGTCGTCGAGGGCAGCGCCGTCCGCATCACCGATCGGCCGACGCTCCTGCGTCTCGCCCAGCGGTACGCGGCGCAGGGCTGGCCCGCGAGCGTCCGTGGCGAGGCCCTCACCGCCGAGTACAGCGCGCCGAGCGCCGGACCGCCGCCGTGGAATCTCTACGTAGTCAGGCCGACCACGGCGTTCGGCGTCGCCACAGCCGAACCATGGGGAGCCACGCGATGGCAGTTCGAACCACGCGGTGGCGATCAGACCTAGCTACGTGGCGGTCGCTGGCCCCGAGAGGATGTGACATGGATCTCACCAATGACAGCTACGTGATCGTGATCGGCACCAAGAACTTCACGGAGCGCTATTACCGCGACAAGGCCGGCTGGTTGAAGGTGTCGGCGCGTGGACGAAAGTTCCGCGCAACCGCCGAGCAGGTCCTAAACCATGTCCTCCCGGCAGTGGCTGGGATCAAGCCGAACGTCACGGTCAAGGTGGAACACCGTGACTCAACGTGATCCAGAGCTGCCTGCACGCGCGGCGTAGGCTCCTCGCTAGATCGACGGCAGCCAGGCGGCGTGGAGGAAGTGATGTTCAAGGATTGCCGAGTGTTCACGACTCTGCCCGTGTCAGATCCGGCACGGGCGCGAAGGTTCTACGCAGAGAAGCTCGGGCTCAGGCCCACCCAGCCTGACGGCGACTACTACGAATGCGGCGAGGGCACACGGTTCGTGATCTCGAAGATGGGAGCGAAGCCAGGGGGCCACACGCAGATGGCGTTTGCGGTGGATGACATCACCAGCGCCCTGCGTGATCTCAGGTCGAAGGGAGTCGTGTTCGAGGAATACGACTACCCGACGATGAAGACGGTCGACGGTGTCTTCGACGCTGGCGATCTCAAGGCGGCGTGGTTCAAGGACTCCGAGGGCAACATGATCGGAGTCATGCAGCCTCTCGAAGGCTCGGTGCTGGCATTTGCCGCGGCGAGCGGAGCCGCCCGCTGAGCTGACGAGTCGGCTACGGTCCCGCGACCGTAGCCTCGTGGTAATAGCCCTGGTCATAGCCCACAACGCCGCTCGCTTGCCCGCAGGATGGCCCGAGCGTCAGGACGAGCGCGACGATCCGCGTAACGACGAAACGCATCGCGCTCTCCGGCCGCAACCTGCGTGCCGGGTCTAGCCGCGCGAACGCGGCAAAGGTATGCTCCCCGCGGCCCGGGGAGGACGCGCGCTTCCAGAGCACGCACCCGGACTTCGCTCATCGGTGTGAGCGTGGCGGAGGAGGGACTCATGGCGGCACGAACGGCCGCGGTGGGCGGCACCACTGATTGGATCGAGCGGCAATTCCACGTACGCGCGGCGGGTTCCACGATCGGCACGGAAGTCCGAGGCGGCATCACGACGTTCCTCGTCATGTCGTACATCCTCGTGGTCAACGCAGTCATCCTCTCCGGCGCCGGCATCCCGTTCCCCGCGGTCGTCGCGGCGACGGCGCTCATGGCCGCCCTTTTTACCGGCGGAATGGCGCTGTGGGCGAACTACCCCTACGCGGGAGCGGCGGGGCTCGGCATCAATGCGGTGGTCGCGTTTGGCTTGGTCAAAGGCGCCGGTCTCTCCTGGCAGGGAGCGATGGGCGTCGTCGCGCTCGAGGGTCTCGCGATCTGTGTCGCGATGGCGCTCGGCGTCCGGAAGGCACTGCTCGATGCCGTGCCCGTTCCGATCAAGCTCGGCATTGGCGCGGGCATCGGGGCCTTCATCTTCGCGATCGGCTTTTTCAACGGTGGCCTCGCGGTAGGAACGGGTAATCCGTCCGACCCCGTAGCACTCGGGAATCTCAACAGCGGGACCGCCATCGTCACGATCGGCGGCCTTTTGCTGACCGCGTTCCTTTACGCGCGGAACGTCAAGGGTGCGTTGATCCTCGGGATCATCGGCGCCACGATCATCGGCATCGCCGTGAACGCGGCGACCGCCGGCGCGACATACGGGGCTCTTCCCGGCGTCGCTGTAATGCCGAAATCGTTCTTCTCGACGCCGGACTTCTCGACGATCGGAGCTGTATTCACGTCGGTGAACGGCAACTTCGGTCTCCTCGAGGTATTCAAGCTCGGTTTCTTCGTCGCGATCCTCACCGTGTTCTCGCTCATGCTGTCCGACTTCTTCGACACTGCGGGCACGGTCGTGTCAGTGGCGTCCGAGGGCGGCTGGCTGAAAAAGGACGGGAGCATCGACCGCGTCGACCGCGTGTTCTGGGTCGACTCGCTCGGCGCGCTCTTCGGCGGCATCTTCGGCACTTCCAGCAACACCACCTATATCGAGTCAGGCTCCGGTGTAGCGGAAGGAGCCAAGACCGGGCTCGCGAGCCTCGTCACGGCCGTTCTCTTCTTACTCGCGATCTTCCTCGCTCCGATCGCGGGCATCGTTCCGCAACAGGCGACGGCGCCTGCCCTGATGCTCGTCGGCTGGTTCATGTTCAAGCCCATCCTCGACCTCAACAAGATCGGAAACATCGATTTCGCGACCGGTTTCGCGGTGCTCCTCACGTTGTTCGTGATGCCTCTCACGTACTCGATCACGAACGGGGTCGGAGCGGGCTTCCTCGCGTATTCGGCTCTAAAAGTCGCAAGTGGAAAAGCCAAAGAGGTCAGTCTCCCGCTGTGGGTGGCGACGGCAGCGTTCGCCATTTACTTCGCTGATCCCTGGCTGCGGCACTTCTTGTCCCAGTAACGTCCGGTCCGGCACCAACGGAGGCCCCGTCGTCGACATGACGACGGGGCCTCTTTCTATCCTGATGTTGTGGATGC
>Ga0209057_1002735_pt1 | contig 13433 bp, 10 predicted proteins | sample GraSoiAngelo_146_FD_185903 | JGI IMG/M metagenome (GOLD analysis project Ga0209057, IMG submission 185903) | Grasslands soil microbial communities from the Angelo Coastal Reserve, California, USA - 14_1009_05_30cm (SPAdes) (version 2) | ecosystem: Environmental > Terrestrial > Soil > Grasslands ... | reverse complement strand
ACCTCGATCGCGCGGATCATCCGCACCGGGTTGTTCAGGTCGACCCCCGGATCCGCATCGAGCGCCAGCAGGAGCCCGCGCAGCGTGGTCGCGTCGAGCTGCTGGAGGTTGGCACGAAGCACGACGTCCGGAGGGATCCCTGTGAGGCTGAATCCGTCGCAGAGGGCGTCGACGTAGAGCATGGTTCCGCCTTCGACGATCGGAGTCCGCCCGCGTGCCGCGATGTCTGCGATCGCCGCTCGCGCGCCTTGCACGTACTGAGCTGCGTTGAACGCAGTCGCCGGGTCGACGAAATCGATCATGTGGTAGCTGACCTCGCGCCGCTGTTCGGGGCTTGGCTTGTTGGTCGCGATGTCGAGGCGCTCGTAAACCTGCCGCGAGTCGGCCACCACGATCTCGCCGCCGAGCTCACGCGCGAGGTCGAACGCGAGCTGCGACTTGCCGATGCCGGTGGGCCCGACCACGACCGGGACCGTGGGTCTCAGTAGTTGCGGCGGAAGTGGCGCGTCAGCTCCTGCCACTCGACCAGGAGCCGCGTCGGCCGGCCGTGCGGGCAGGTGATCGACTCCTCGGCCGTCTCCAGGTCCGCAAGCAGGTGCCGCTGCTCGGCCACGTCGAGCACATCGCCAAAGCGCACCGCCGAGTGGCAGGCGAGGGCCGCCGCCGCCTTCTCGATCGCGCCGTCGCCACGGTTTTCTGCCAGCGCGCCGAGCGTCTCCTGGATGGCGGCCGTGGCGCGGCCTGACGGCAGCTCGACCGGCACCGCGGTGATGCGCAGGCTGCGCGGCCCGAACTCCTCGTACTCGAGGCCGAGGTTGGAGAGCTCGGCGCGGTGGTCGGCGGCCGCCGCGATCAAGGCCGGCTCCAGGTCGACCGCCTGGGGGATCAGCAATGGCTGGCTTGACCCGCGTCCGGTGCGCAGCCGGTCCAGGAGGCGGTTGTAGAGGACGCGCTCGTGGGCCGCGTGCTGGTCGACGAAGACGAGGCCATGCGGGCCCTCGGCGACCAGGTAGCCAGGGCCGGCCTGACCAATTGGCCGCAGGACAGTCGCCGGCGCGTGGCCGTTGGGCTCGGCCCCCGCCACCGCGGCGGGAGCGTCGTGCAGCGTCAGCTGCGGCCCCCCTGCCGCGACCACGCTCGCCGCGGTCGGGCCGTCGACCGGCCGATAGCGGAACGGGTCACTTCCGTCGAGGGCGGCGCGTACGGCACGCTGCAGCGCGGCGAACACCGCGCCCTCGTCGCGAAACCGCACCTCCTTCTTGGCCGGGTGGACGTTGACGTCGACCAGCTCCGGGTCGATGCCGATGTCGATGATCGCGATGGGGTGGCGGCCGCGCTCGAGCCGGCCCTGGTAGCACTCCTCGAGCGCGTAGACCAGGGAGCGGGCGCTGATCGGCCGGCCGTTGACCGCGAGAACCATCCCGTCGCGGCTTCCGCGGCTGAGTCGTGGCTGGCTGACCATCCCGGCGACAAGCGGCATGCTGATCATCTCCAGCATCTCGGCTGCGACCGACGCGCCGTACACCGACGCGATCGCGCGACGCCGGTCGCCGTCGCCGTTGCTGCTCACCGCGGCGCGGCTGTCGATGGTGAGATGGAAGCGCACATGCGGGTGCAGCAGCGCGAACGCGCTGACGACGTCTTTGATGGCGGCCACCTCCGTGGCGTCGCTCTTCAAGAACTTCAGTCGGGCGGGTACGTTGGCGAACAGGTCGCGGACCTCGAGCGCCACCCCAGGCAGCAGCGGTCCTGCTCCCTGCTCCACGACCTCGCCGCCGCGGATGCGTATCGTCGCGCCCCCGCTTGCGCACTCCACATCCGCGACCGCTGCGATGCTCGCCAGCGCCTCGCCCCGAAAGCCGAACGACCCGATGACTGCCAGGTCGGCCAGCGTCGACAGCTTGCTCGTCGTGTGGCGGACAAACGCCATCGCCAGCTCGTCGGCGGGGATGCCTGCCCCGTCGTCGCTGACGCGGATCGACGTCTTGCCTGCGCCGCGGACGTCGATGCTGATCCGGCGCGCGCCGGCGTCGAGCGCGTTCTCGACCAGCTCCTTGACGACCGAGGCCGGACGTTCGATCACCTCGCCCGCCGCGATGGCGTCGGCGACCTCTGCTGACAGCATCTGGATCATGGGGCGCCGGGCGCGCGCAGGGCGCACCTCAAGACAGCTTGGCCCTGAGCTCATACAGCTTCTGCAGCGCTTCGAGCGGGCTGAGCGACGCGGGATCGAGCTCTTCCAGCTCCTTGCGCAGCGGGTCGGGCGCCATCTCCATCGGCAGGCCGAGCTGGACCTCAGGTGGCTCCAGCGGCCGCTGCCGCTCGAGCTCGCCGAGGACGTCGCGCGCGCGGGCGATCACAGCCGCCGGCAGCCCCGCGACCGCCGCGACGTGGATGCCGTAGGAGCGGTCAGCGCCACCAGGAACCACGCGATGGAGAAAGCGCACGGTGTCGCCCTCCTCCAGGACCTCCACGCGCTGGTTGCATACGCGCGGCAGTCGCTCCGCAAGCGCCGTCAGCTCGTGGTAGTGCGTCGCAAACAGGGTGCGGCAGCCAAGCTTGGGCGCGTCGTGCAGGTACTCGACGACAGCCTGCGCGATCGACACGCCGTCGTAGGTCGACGTCCCCCTCCCCACCTCGTCCAGGATCAGCAGAGATGCGCGCGTCGCGTGGCCGAGGATTTAAGCGGTCTCCGTCATCTCGACCATGAAGGTCGACATGCCTGCGCTGATGTCGTCGTGGGCGCCGACGCGCGTGAAGATGCGATCGGCGAGACCAATCACGGCGCGCTCGGCCGGGACGAAGCTGCCGCACTGCGCGAGCAGGACGATGATCGCGGCCTGCCGGAGGTAGGTCGACTTGCCGGCCATGTTCGGACCAGTGAGGATGACGATCTGCGGGCCGCCCGGGTCGAGCTCGAGGTCGTTGGCGACGAAGACCCCCGCCGGGAGGGCGTGCTCGACGAGAGGATGACGGCCACCCTCGATGCGCAGCCCCAGTCCGGCGTTGACGACGGGGCGCCGCCAGCGGTGTTCCGTGGCGGCGAGGGCGAAGCTCAGCAGCGCGTCCACCATGCCGACCGCCTGTGCGGTCGCGCGCAGCGACGGCGATGACGCGGCGACCATCTCTCCCAGGTCGTGGAGGATCTCTTGCTCACGCGCCGCGACGCGCTCCTGCGCGCTCAGCACGACCGCCTCCTTCTCCTTGAGCTCGGGCGTGATGTAGCGCTCGCCGCCCGTCAGCGTCTGCTTGCGGGCGTAGTCGTCCGGGAGCTTGGTCGTGTTGGAGTGGCTGACCTCGATGTAGTAGCCGAAGACCCTGTTGAAGCCGACCTTCAGCGACTTGATGCCGGTGCGCCGGCGCTCGGCGCCCTCGAGCCTGGCGATCCATTCGCGTGCTCCCTTCGAGGCGTCCAGGATCGCGTCGAGAGCGGCGTCGAACCCAGCCCGGATGACCCCATCTCGGCCGCTGATGGGCGGGTCCTCGACCAGCGCGCGAGCAAGGACCTCGCTCAGCTCCGGCGCGGCGCTGACCTGACCGGCCAGCTGGCGCGTGATCAGCGCTTCACATGCCCCGAGAGCATCCTGGACCGCCGGCAGTGCGTCCAAGGAGCGGCGTAGGGCGACCAGCTCGCGGGCGCTGGAGTGGCCGGCGGCGGCCCGCGCCACCAGCCGCTCCAGGTCTCCCACCGGCTTGAGCACCTCGCGCAGCCGGTCCTGCAGCCTGGGCGACGCCACGATCTCGTCGACCGCGGCGAGCCGGAGCTCGATCGACTCTGCCTCGCGCAGGGGTGCGCTGAGCCACGAGCGCAGCTGGCGGGCCCCGATCGGCGTGCTGGTGCGGTCGACGAGGGTCACGATCGCGGGCAGCTCGAGGTTGCGAACCGTCGCGGCGTCGAGAGGCATGGTCGAGTCCGGCGAATAGGTGCGGACAGTCAGGGACCCAGGGGCGATCCGCGTCTGGTTCTGGCGCAGGTAATCCAGGACGACTCCAGCCGCACCGACGGCCAGCGGCGCATCCGCCGCCCCGACCGACGCCGCGTAGCTGATCCCGAGCATGTCCTTCAGCCGCTGCTGCCCGCGCGCCGGGTCGAAGCGGTACTCCTCGATCGTGGGCGGCGCCAGCAGCTCGGCGGGCGCGAGCCGCTCGAGCTCGGACTGCAGGCGGTCCTTCGGCAGCTGGCACAGCAGCAGCTCGCCGGTCGAGACCTCGCACGCCGCGAGTCCCGACTCGAGACCCCTGGTCCAGGCGGCGACCAGGTAGTTCGGCCGCGCCGGATCGAGATACGCCTCCTCGACGACGGTGCCGGGTGTCAGCACGCGTGTGACGTCACGGCGGACGATCTTGCTCTTGCTCTTGGCCTCCACCTGGTCGCAGATGACGACCTTGTGGCCGGCGCGCAGAAGCTTGCCGACGTAGGCCTGCCACGCGTGGTGCGGCACGCCGCACATCGGCGCCCGCCCGGTCTTGCCCAGCGGCCGTGACGTCAGCTGCACGCCCATGATCGGCGCGGCGAGCTTCGCGTCGTCGAAGAAGATCTCGTAGAAGTCACCGAGCCGGAAGAGAAGGATTCCGTCCGGGTGTTTCTCGCGCGCCTCCCGGTACTGCCGCATGACCGGCGTGGCGGGGATGGTCACGCTGCCGTCTTCAGGTGTCCCCGCGAGCTCACGCCGCAGGCTCTGAATTCGTGGGGCTCAGCATGCCCAGGAGCTGACCCGCGCTCGACTGCATGACGCGCATGTTGACCAGGTCACCAGCTTTGATTTCGTTGCCGCGCACGACCACCCCGCGCTTGCCCTGGCGGATGCGGCCGAACGGGCGCCCGAGCTCGTCGCGGCCCTCGATCAGGACCTCGACCTCCCGCCCGACCCAGCGCGCGGTCTTGCGGGCAGCGATCTCGCGCGACAGCGCCAGCAGGTCGTTCAGCCGGCGCAGCTTCTCCTGGTGCGGGACGTCGTCGACCATCCGGGTCGCGGCGAACGTTCCCGGCCGTGGCGAGTACATGGCGATGTGGACGACGTCGAACTCGATCTCCTCGACCAGCGCCCGCGTGTTCATGTACGCGGCCTCGGTCTCCCCGGGGAAGCCGACGATCACGTCGGTGGCTAGCCCGATGTCAGGCATCAGCCTGCGGGCGGTCTCGACGATGGCGCGGTAGTGGCGCGTCTGGTAACCGCGCGCCATGCGCTTGAGCACCACGTCGTCCCCGGACTGCACGGGCAGCTGCAGCTCCCTGCACACGACGTCGCTCCCCGCCATCACCTCGAGCAGCTCCGGCTCCAGGTCCTGGGGGTGGGAGGTCATGAAGCGCAGGCGCCTCAAGCCCGGGATCCTCTCCGCCTCGCGCACCAGCACCGCGAGGCCGCCCCGACCGTCGGGGTCGTGGTAGTCGTCGACGTTCTGGCCGAGCAGCACGACCTCGCGGGCGCCGTCGGCGACGGCGGTGCGGCACTCGGCCACCACCGCGCCCTGGGGCACGTGCTTTTCCCTGCCGCGCACGCGCGGGACGATGCAGAACGTGCAGTTGTGGTCGCATCCCTGTATGACCCGCACGTAGTGGCTGACGCCCGTGCGCCCCGCGTGCGGAAGCGGCTCGCCCTGGGAGTAGTCGTAGCGAGACTCGAGGGCGGCCACGAACGGCTCGTAGTCCCCGATCGGCACGACCGCGTCGAGGTGCGGGAAGCGCTGGCGCAGCCCCTCGCCCTCTTTGGCCACGACGCAGCCCGTGACGGCGATCGTGCGCTCGGGCGTCTTCCACTCCTTCAGCTCGTGGAGCTTGGAGTAGATCCTGTCCTCCGACGCCTGGCGGACGACGCAGGTGTTGAGGATGGCGACGTCGGCCCGCTCGAGAGTGTCCTCCGTGTAGCCCGCGGCGAGCAGGCGCCGAGCAAGGCTTTCGGAATCCGCCGAGTTCATCTGGCAGCCGATGGTCCAGATGTGGAACGACCGGCCCCTCACCCCAGAACCCTCTCCCCCGCTGGGAGAACGCGCCTCACCCAGTGCCGTCAGCGACTCTCCACGAGCAAACGGATGCCGGTGCGCTCCTCGCCGTCGATGGAGATGTCGATGAACGCGGGGATGCACACGAGGTCGAGCCCACCCGGCGCCACGTAACCCCTCGAGATCGCGATGGCCTTGACCGCCTGGTTGATCGCGCCGGCGCCGATCGCCTGGACCTCGACCCGGCCCTTGCTGCGGATCACGCCTGCGATCGCGCCCGCGACCGCGACGGGCTTCGAGGTGGCCGAAACTTTGAGCACCTCTACTGGAACGCGCTCCGCTGACATTGCTGGAACCCCTTCAAACGTGTTCACGGTCGATTCGCTGGATCGATGTAGCCCGGCCGCTGGAAGCGTTAATGGTAACCAGTACCGAATTGAAAGTCACGGGTCCGGACGCCACCACAAAGCGGTTCGGGACGCCCGTCAGGAAGCGCTGGATGACGACCTCCCGGTCCATCCCGATACACCCGTCCCGCGGCCCGACCATGCCCACGTCGGTCACGTAGGCGGTGCCCCCGGGCAGGATGCGGGCGTCCGCGGTGGGGATGTGGGTGTGGGTGCCCACCACCGCGCTGGCCCGGCCCTCCAGGTACCAGCCCATGGCCGTCTTCTCCGAGGTCGCCTCGGCGTGCATGTCGCAGAACACAACCTTCACGTCCGGGTGCTCGGCCAGGATCGTGTCCGCGGCCCGGAAGGGGTCGTCGAGGGAGTCGAGGAAGATGCGGCCGATCAGGTTCATGACCAGCACCTGGTGCCCGCCGGCCTCGACCACGCACCAGCCCTGGCCCGGCGCCGGAGGCGGGTAGTTGGCCGGCCGGAGCACGTTCTGCAGGCCTGGCAGCTCGCCGACGAACTCCTTCTGGGCGAAGACGTGGTTGCCGCTGGTGATCACGTCCGCGCCCAGGCCTTTGAGCTCGGCCGCGATCTTCGCGGTCAGGCCGAACCCGCCCGCGGCGTTCTCGCCGTTGAGGACGGTGAGGTCAGGCCTCAGCTCCTTTTTCAGCTCGGGAAGGATCGCCTTGACCGCTTCGCGGCCGGGGTGGCCGACCACGTCGGCGACGAAGAGGATCTTGAGCTCGTCGTCAGGCACCCGTTGATTCTCGTGGAAAAAGAAAAGAGGGAGCCCTTGCGGGCTCCCTCTTTGTGACTACTTCGCGTACTCCACGGCCCTCGTCTCGCGCACGACGGTGACGCGGATCTGGCCCGGGAAGCTGAGCTCCGATTCGATGCGCTTGGCGATGTCTCGCGCCATCAGCTGGGCAGCCGTGTCGTCGATCTGCTCCGGCCTTACGAGGATCCGGACCTCGCGCCCGGCCTGGATGGCGTAGGACTGCTGGACTCCGGTGAACGAGTTGGCGATCTCCTCGAGCTTCTCGAGCCGTTTGACGTAAGCCTCGAGTGACTCGCGTCGCGCCCCGGGGCGCGCGGCGGACATGGCGTCCGCGGCGATGAGGAGAAGCGCTTCGATGGTGTGTGGTTCCTCGTCGTAGTGATGCGCGCGCACCGCGTGCACCACCGGCGCGGGGACCTGGTGTCGCTGGAGCAGGTCGGCCCCGATCACGGCGTGCGAACCCTCGACCTCGTGGTCGATGGCCTTGCCGATGTCGTGGAGCAGGCCCGACAGCTTGGCGATGCGGACGTCGGCGCCGATCTCGGCCGCCATCATGGCGGCGAGGTAGGCGACCTCCTTGGAGTGGTTGAGCACCTGCTGGCCGTAGCTGGTGCGAAAACGAAGGATGCCGAGGTGGCGGACGACCTCGGGGTGTAAACCCTGAAGGCCGAGCTCCAGGACCGCCGCCTCCCCCTCCTCTTTGACCCTCTGCAGGACCTCCTGGCGGGATTTGGCGACGATCTCCTCGATCCGAGCGGGATGGATGCGTCCATCCACGATGAGCTTGTTGAGCGCGACCCTCGCGACCTCGCGGCGCACGGGATCGAACCCGCTGATGATCACGGCCTCGGGGGTGTCGTCGACGATCAGGTCGATCCCCGTGGCTTGCTGGAGAGCGCGGATGTTGCGGCCCTCCTTGCCGATGATGCGGCCCTTCAGCTCGTCGGTGGGAAGCGGAAGCACGGAGACCGAAACCTCGGCAGTCTGGTCGGCGGCGATGCGTTGGATCGACTCGGTGACGATCTCGCGAGCGCGACGCTCGCTCTCGTCCCGGGCTGACAGTTCGGCCTCGCGAACCTTGCGCGCAACCTCGTTGCGCAGGTCCTGCTCCACCTGGGCCATCAAGATGCCCTGGGCTTCCTGGCGCGTCATGTTGGCGACCCGCTGGAGCTCCTGCTCCTGCTGGCGATAGCTCTCTTCGAGCTTCGCCTTGATGTCGTCGAGCGCCTTCTGCTGGATGCCCAGCTCGCGCTCCCGGCGGTTGAGGTCCTCGCCCTTGCGGTCGAGGTTCTCCTCTTTCTGGAGCAGGCGCTTTTCGATCTGTTGTGACTGCGCCCGGTACTCGCGGGCTTCCTGTTCGGCGGCGGTGCGGACTTTGACGGCATCCTCTTTGGCTTCGAGCAGCTTCTCTTTGGCCTTAGATTCGGCCTCGACGAGCGTCTGCTGAGCCTTGAGCTCCAGGGTGTGACTCCCGTTGCTCCGGCGGCGCTGGAGCAGCACGTAGGCCGCCCCGAAACCGCCTGCGAGGGCCACCGCTGCCACCACCACAAGCAAGACGTAGACGTTGACAGGCATGACAAGCACCTCGTAATTCGATTGTCAAAGTGCGTGACCATGGCAGGACCGACAGGTCCCGCCTCGGGTTGGCTCTATGACTTGCGGTGCCTCAAAACGGGCCCGCGTGACCCAAATTTTAGGCTTCTGCGTGTCCCGCCGTCCCCTCCCAGAAGGCCCGGCATGCCTCCCGGGCAACGCCGAGGGTGAACCCGCGACGCAGCAGCTTCGCGCCCAGCGTGCCAAGCAACTCCTGGTAGCCTGCCGGGCGCCTGTTGCCGGCCAGCCGCCGGGCCAGCCGGGTCGCCGCAGCCACCTGGGAGGCGGGATCCAGCCCCGCCAGGGCGGCGTCGGCATCGCGCCGTTCCACCCCGCGGGCCGCAAGCTCGGCCGACAGCGCCAGCGGCCCCCGGGCGGCCGAGCGTCGCCGGACGTGCCCAGCCGCGAAGTCGGCGTCGTCGAGGTAGCCGAGTCCGGTCAGCCGGGCGATCGCACCGTCGACGTCGTCGCCCTCGTAGCCGCGGCGAGCCAGCTTCCGGCGCAGTTCGGCTGTGGAGTGCGCCCGCCGGGCCAGCAGGCGCACGCCCGCCTCGTAAGCCGAAGCGCGCCCTGCCCCCGCCCGGCGGCCGGCCGGCGGCTGTGCCTTAGAACTCCTCCGCGGCACCGGCCGGCGTCCGCATGGGAGGTACTGCGGCCTTGACCGAGGTGGTCCCTCCGGCCGCCTTCTCCCGGACCTTGCCCTCGATCTCCGCCGCCAGGCTGGGGTTCTCGCGCAGGTAGTTGCGCACGTTCTCCCGGCCCTGGCCGAGGCGCTGGTCGCCGTACGACATCCAGGTCCCGCTCTTCTCGAAGATCCCGTTCTCGACCGCGGCGTCGATCAGCGAGCCCTCGCGCGAGATGCCCTCGTTGAAGAGGATGTCGAACTCCGCAGAGCGGAACGGCGGCGCGACCTTGTTCTTGACGACCTTGACCTTCACTCGCGCCCCGACCGAGTCGAGGCCGTTCTTGATCACCTCGACCTTGCGGATGTCGAGTCGGACCGAGGAGTAGAACTTCAGGGCCCGGCCGCCAGGCTGCGTCTCCGGGTTGCCGAACATGATCCCGACCTTCTCGCGGAGCTGGTTCAAGAAGACCACCGAGCAGTTCGACTTGGAGATCGCCGCCGTGAGCTTGCGCAGGGCCTGCGACATCAGGCGCGCCTGCAGGCCGACGTGGGCGTCCCCCATCTCGCCCTCGATCTCGGCCTTCGGCACCAGGGCGGCGACGGAGTCGATGACGATGACGTCGACGGCGTTGGAACGCACCAGGACCTCGACGATCTCGAGCGCCTGCTCGCCCGTGTCGGGCTGGCTGATCAGAAGGTCGTCGATCTTCACGCCGATCCGCGACGCGTACAGAGGGTCCAGCGCGTGCTCGGCGTCGACGAACGCGGCGACCCCGCCCGCCTTCTGGGCCTCGGCGATGACGTGCAGAGCAAGCGTCGTCTTGCCCGCAGACTCGGGCCCGTAGATCTCGGTGACGCGCCCGCGCGGGATGCCCCCCACCCCCAGCGCCAGGTCGAGCGGCAGCGCGCCGGTAGAGATCACCGTGACCTCACCCCGGAGCGCGACGTGCTCGCCGAGGCGCATGATCGCGCCCTTGCCGAACTGCTTCGTGATCTGGCCGACGGCGGAATCGAGTGCTTTGTCCTTTTCCAATTTCGTGCTAGATGCCTCCTGGGTCGTTTCGGCAAGTGTCCTTGGGCGAGTTCGCGGTTGCAAGGCAGGTTGTTAAGATAACCGAACAAGCGTTCGCCGTCAAGCGCTCTTCACCTTCCTCGCCTGCCGGAGCCTGCGCGCCTCGTCGATCAGCAGGCGCAGGGCCTCGATGGCTGCCTGACGCCGGATCGCCTCTCGGTCGCCGGAGAAGTTGAACTCGCGCGAGGCCACATGGCCGTCCGACGCCACCGCGACGTAGGTGAGGCCCACAGGCTTGCTCGTCCCCTCGGCGCCAGGGCCCGCGATGCCGGTCACGGCCACACCCAGTCCGGTGCGCAGCCGGTTGCGGACGCCCTCAGCCATCGCCTCCCCCACCTCTCGGCTCACCGCCCCAGCGCTCTCGAGCAACGCCGGTGGGACCCCGAGCTGCTCGCGCTTGACGTCGTTCGAGTAGGCGATCACGCCGCCCACGAAGTAGGCAGAGCTGCCGGGCTGCTCGGTGATGAGCGCTCCGATCATGCCGCCGGTGATGGACTCCGCGACCGCCAGGCTGAGGCCAGATCCCCTCAGCGCATCTGCGACGTCCGCCGGCGACGGTTCTGGCAGACCGCCAGCCGCCCCAACGTGGACGCGCGACGTGTCGACCGGTCTGATGAAGTGCCGGAAACGCCAGAGGTAGTCGACGCCGCTCCACAGCGTGAAGACGACCGCGGCCGCGACCGCGATGTCGGCGACCGGGACCAGCGCCGGGTAAGGCCGCTGCAGGATCAAGAGCGTCACCGCGCTCATCTGGGTCACGGTCTTCGTCTTGCCCAGCGGCGCGGCCGCGATGACCTTGCCCTGGCTGGCGGCGACCGAGCGCAGGATGGTGATGATCAGCTCGCGCGAGAAGATCACGACCACGACCCACGCCGCGACCAGGCCGGCCTGGACCAGCACGATCAGCACGGAGAGGACGAAAAGCTTGTCCGCGAGCGGGTCGAGGAACTTGCCGAAGTCGCTGACCGACCCGCTGCGCCGCGCCAGCTCCCCGTCGAGCGTGTCCGTGAGCGAAAAGAGAATGAAAAGGGCGGCCGCGATCTGGTCGTGCGCCGGGAAGCTCACGAGCAGGAGCGCCATCAGGACCGGGATGGCGACCAGGCGGCTGACGGTGAGCGCGTTCGGGACGTTCATCCCCAAGAAGTTTGCGCCCTACTCGATGCCGAGCCGCTCCAGCAACTCGTCGACGTCAGGCAGCGTCATCAGCACCTCACGCGACTTCGAACCCTGGTATCCGCCGATGACCCGGTGCTCCGCGAGCTGGTCGACGATGCGGCCGGCGCGCGAGTAGCCGACGTTGAATTTGCGCTGCACGAGCGACACGGACGCCCCACCCTCGGCGGCGACGGCGCGGGCGGAGCGGGCGAACAATGGGTCGAGCTTGCGCTCCTCGCGGCGATCGCCGTCCCAGTCCGAGACCGCGCCCTCTTCGAGGATCTCCTCCATGTAGCGCGGACCGCCCTGCGTCTTCCAGAAGTTGACTACGCCCTCGACCTCCTGGTCGCTGACGAAGGCGCCCTGGATGCGCGTCGGCTTGCCGGCGTCGACCGGCTGGTAGAGCATGTCGCCGCGTCCAAGCAGCTTCTCCGCCCCGCCCGCGTCGAGGATGACGCGGCTGTCGACCTGGGAGCCGACCGCAAACGCGATGCGGGACGGGATGTTGGCCTTGATCAGGCCGGTGATGATGTCAGTCGACGGCCGCTGCGTGGCGATGATGAGGTGTATGCCCACCGCCCGCGCCAGCTGAGCGATGCGGCAGATGAGCTCCTCGATCTCGCCTGCGGCCACCATCATCAGGTCGGCGAGCTCGTCGATGACGATGACGATGTAAGGCAGCGGGCGCGCGAGCTTTAGGGCCGCCTTGTCGTTGTAGGCCGCGATGTTGCGCACGCCCTCGCTGGAGAAGAGCTTGTAACGGCGGTCCATCTCCGCCACCGCCCATCGCAGCGCCGCCGCAGCCTGGTGCGACTCCACGAGCACAGGCAGGGCGAGGTGCGGCAGCCCGTTGTAGCCCGTGAGCTCCACTCGCTTGGGGTCGATGAGGAGCATGCGCATGTGGTCGGGCGTGACCTGGAAGAGCAGGCTCGTGATGAGCGCGTTGATGCAGACGCTCTTGCCCTGGCCAGTGGCGCCGGCGATCAGCAGGTGCGGCATGCGCGTGAGGTCGGCGACGATCGACTGGCCCGAGACGTCGTTGCCGAGACCGAGCGCGAGCACGTTCGTGCCCTCGCGGAAGGCGGCCGTTTCGATGACCTCACGGATCGTGACCAGGCTCGCCGCCTTGTTCGGCACCTCGATGCCGACGGCCGACTTGCCGGGGATGGGCGCTTCGATGCGCAGGGGCGCCGCCGCGAGGGCGAGGGAGAGGTCGTTCTGGAGTGCCGTGATGCGCTTCACCTGGACGCCGGCGCCGGGCTGCACCTCGAACTGGGTCACGGCCGGCCCGGGGTTCACGCCGATCACCCTGGCCTCGACGCCGAACTGCTGGAGGGTGCTCTCGATCACCTTGACGTTGCGCTTGATCTCGTCCGCCATGCGCTCGCGCCGCGCGGTCACGGTGTCGAGGAGCGCGATCGCAGGCAGCTTCCATTCGATCTCGGGGAGGTCGTCCACGGGTTCGGCGACGACGCGCATGACCGGAGCACGCCCAGCGGCTTCGTCAGGGGCATCGTCCGCCGGCTCGGGCGGGGGTTTCGTGGCGGCCACGGGGCTCGGCTCGTCGACGTCCCAGCCGTTGGGCTCGTCCCTGGTGGGCGGAGCGGTGGCGAAGCTCGCGGCCGAGCGCGTCAGCAGATCCGAGGTCGCGGTCGGCGTACGCGAGGCCTTCGGTTTTTCCTGCGCCGGTGTCGCGACCAGGTCGCGCAGCCGCGCCCTCTCGGCGCCGGCCGCGCGCAGAGCGCCCAAGGCGGTCACGAGCAGCGCGCCGGGGCTGAAGTGCACGGTGATAATCAGGCCGATCGCCAGGCCGGCGATCAGCAGCGCCCAGGCGCCGAAGATCGTGAACGGGCCGGTGAGCGCGCCGTCGATGCT
>Ga0209057_1002732_pt1 | contig 13434 bp, 11 predicted proteins | sample GraSoiAngelo_146_FD_185903 | JGI IMG/M metagenome (GOLD analysis project Ga0209057, IMG submission 185903) | Grasslands soil microbial communities from the Angelo Coastal Reserve, California, USA - 14_1009_05_30cm (SPAdes) (version 2) | ecosystem: Environmental > Terrestrial > Soil > Grasslands ... | reverse complement strand
ACGGCTCGCTTCAGGCGCTGGTTGCGAAGGTATCTCCGGCGGTTGTACAAATCCAGACGGCCGGTTTGGCCCCCCTGGAGGCGGGGAAGAAAAGCGGGGTTGCCCTGATTGTGCGGCAGCGAGCAATCGGATCCGGGGTGATCGTGGATCCCGATGGTTACATCATGACGAACGCGCATGTCGTGGAGGGCGCGCAGCGGGTTCGGGTGGTTCTGCCGGTTCCTCCGAGTCGGTCGCCCTTGGAGATCACCCCGGTCGGCAAACGCCAGGTTCTCGATGCCAAGGTGGTTGGCATCCATAAAGAGACCGATTTGGCATTGTTGAAGATTGACGGCCAGCATCTTCCGACGCTTCCTCTCGGAACTAGACGGCCCGTCGAGCCAGGAGAGCTGGTGTTCGCGATCGGCAGTCCCGAGGGTCTGCAGAATTCCGTCACCATGGGTGTCGTAAGTTCGGTGTGGCGTCAACCAGACCCCGACAACCCGATGGTCTACCTACAAACCGACGCTCCCATCAACCCGGGCAACAGCGGCGGTCCGCTGGTGGATCTGGATGGCTACATCGTCGGGCTGAATACATTCATCCTCAGCGAGGGCGGTGGTAGCGAAGGACTCGGCTTTGCCATACCGGCCCGGGTCGTGACGTTCGTGTACGGGAACCTGCGGAAGCATGGACACGTGCACCGGACAGAGATCCAGGCTGGCGCGCAAACCATCACCCCGACTCTTGCCGCCGGGCTTGGCCTGACACAAAACTGGGGAGTCGTCATCTCGAATGTGACGCCCAGAGGTCCAGCCGACACTGCCGGACTGAAGTTGCGGGATATCGTGGTCGCAGTCGACGGTCGCCCGATCCAGGGTTTGCCGGGCCTGACTGCGGCGCTTTATCTGCACGCTCCCGACGAAGCTGTCCGCATGGAAATCCTGCGGGGCAATGAAAAAATTCTGCTCGAGGTGCCGGCACTTCAGTATCAGGACAAGACAGACCAGCTTGCCGACTTCATTGATCCGAACAATCGCATCGGCAGGCTTGGGATTTATGTCATGAAGTTTGATGACCGGCTGCGTGCGGCCATGCCGGATGTGCGTATCCCCTCGGGCGTGGTTGTACTCGGCCAGTCTTTGGATGTGAACGCTCTAAGCGGCGAACTTCATGCAGGAGACATCATTCATACCGTCAATCAGCTCCCGATCCAATCGGTCGAACAACTACGGTCCGCACTGCGTCAGCTGAAGCCAGGTGATCCCCTCATATTACAAATCGAACGGCAAGGACAGTTGCAGTACATCGATTCCGAGATGGAATGAGGAAGTTTTGGGCGAAATCTTGATCCGTTCGACAACGTCAGGCAAGTGGCCCGCCAATGTTGGACGAACCCCGTGTATTGCCTCGCCGCGTCAACCAGTGCAGGTGTCATTTGCTTCCAGAAAACAACGAGGTTATTCGTGAACCGGAAACCCGTCTAGCCCGCATGTTGATCAGATTCGTGTCGGCCTCACTGTCCACCACAAAGAATGGGCTGCGAACCGCTGAGCTCAGTTATCGTGCAGTTCTGCCTGCGTACTCAGGAAGCGCAGGACATGGCCACGGGAGAAGACCCCCTGTAGGTGTCCATCGAAGATAACCGGCAGCTGGTTCATGTCCTCGCGGCTCATCAGTTCAAGGGCATGGATGGCAGGCGTGTCCGGGGCAACGGTGCGCAGCTGACTGAGCGGGCGCATCACGCTTTGCACGCTGGTCTGCGACCAGCTGTCGCGATCAACTCCCTTTACCTCATGGGTCGTGATCAGTCCGGATACCCGGTCGTTTTGGACGACGACGAAGCAGCGGCGTCCAGTTCGCAACACATACTCGTCGACGAAATCCTGCAAGCTCAGATGACCCTCCACCGTAGCGTAGTCGCGGTCCATGATGTCGGCGACACGCCGGTTCCGGAGTCCTGTCATCAGCTCTACCTGAACGTAGCTGGAACGGGCCGCATCAAGCAGGAACCAACCGATAAACGCCAGCCACAGCCCACCAAAGTTCGCGCCTACGAAGAATCGAAACAAGCCTGACAAGATAAACAAAAAGGCAACGGCCTGGCCGACCTGGGCCGCGAGTCTCGTGGAGCGGTCGGCATTGCGAGTGATCCACCAGATGACGGCACGCAAGACACGCCCGCCGTCCAGTGGGTAACCGGGAATCATGTTGAAGACGGCCAGCATGATGTTGATGTAACCGAGCCAGACCAGCACGGATATGACAGGAGTAGCGGGTTCGGTGCCGGGCTTCCAACCATTCACCCAAGCGGTCCCGAGGACAACCAGGCCGATTACGACACTCGTAACCGGACCAGCGATCGCAATCCAGAATTCGGATTTGGCGTCCGAAGCTTCCGTTTCGATCTGCGATACGCCACCGAGGGCGAATAGGGTAATGGCACGGACGCGCAGGCCACGCGCTTTCGCCAAGAGGGAGTGCGCGAGTTCGTGGAGCAGGAGAGCAGCGAAGAACAACAGGCCCGTGACCACCGCGGCCATCCATACCACGATGCTGCTCCACTGTGGCGCCACCGCACGGAAATGTTGGGCAAGAGAAAGCGCAATCAGCAGGGCGATGATGAACCAGCTATAGTGAAGACCGATCGAGATGCCGGCGATCCGGCCGACCTTGACTTGTGCTTTCATGGTCGTGAAATCTCAGAAGCACGGCATAACACGCTCGTATTCTAGACGAAACTGCGCACCTGGAAGGGCGGATACGTTATTCAGTGCTGTCAGGCAATACGCTTATGCACTGCCGTCCGGTCGAGTGCGTCTAGAATCCAGGCCGGGAGGCTACTTGCCCCGCTTCTGCAAGAGTCAGCAGCTGGAGTCCTTCCTCAGGCGGGTGTGAAGGAACCTACCATGCGGAGGAACGTGAGCTCACTTCTTAATCGGCATCCTGGACAAACTCAATCCCGCGACTTGGTCTTGGGATGGCTTGTGCCGTGGCTTCGTAGTTTGTTCCTCACCGAAGGCTGCTTCGCTTTCTGCGCGAGTTTCTTCGATTCACGGACTACCTCTGCCTGATGTGCATTAACACGTTGCGTGAGTTCTCGATCTTCTCCGGTATCGACATGTTTGAGTCACCTCGTTTCACCTCCGTCTAGCGAAAATTTAATCTGCGGTCAACCTTATCACGATCTCGACGTGGCATGCTGCGATCATCAACGAAGGTTGAACAACCCTTTTCTGACCAACTGGCAGGCTCGCACAAGAGACAGCGTGCGGGCCTTTCGCTGCCAGTTGGTTCTGCCCATTACTTTCGGGGAGCCGGAGGAATCCGTCATATTTCGACTCGGAAATCCAGAGCGCCAAGGAGCATGCCTAACAGTGAAATTCACAGAACTCATCGTTCCTGCGACCAGAAGAGGGATTCCTTCCAAACAACCAGGGATTGGATTTCCCCGCCTAGTAACTGGCGTCAACATTTTCGGAGAAAGCGAAGCGCTCCGGAACATCAAAAAGCCACCGCATGGTGGCTTTTTGGCTGCGCGGTTCTAATCCAGTGAAACGCCGAGTTTTTCACGGAGGACGGCTTTGACGCGTTTGAGATCTTCTTTCATGAAGGTGAATTCTTCCTCGATGTCTGTAAGCCGCTTCAGGAACTTGTCGAGAGTTTTGGTCAATTCATCCAAACTCTTGGCAAAGCGTTCTTCCGTCTTTGCCAGGCGCTTGTCGACCGCAGCCAGGATTCTGATTTCTTGTGCGATGAACTGTTGCTCCATCCGCTTGTCCTGAGCGGCAAAGCCCTCTTCAATCCGTTTGTCCTGAGCGGAGAGCTTCTCATCGACCGCCTGCAAAATAACCGATGTTTGCTCCGTCAGCAGTTTCTCGATCTGCGGAAGTATGGACGATTGCTCTTTGTTAGGATGTGTGGGTGTTGATTTGGGCATGGAAGGCGGGTTAGAAAGGCTTGTACTTCCAGTATAGGTGGGTGGCAGAAGCTGTCAACGCATCGTGTGGCGTGTATTTCCAATAGGTAGTTCAAGTGTGTAGGATGGAGCGGACTATCTATAGGCATTCTGCAAATACAAGTGGAGGGGGATCTAATGGCGAATATCGCCGAGATGGTGAAGGAGTTTCAGCAGGAGCGGGATCGGTTGAATCAGGCTATCGCGGCTTTGGCAGCGCTCGCGGGAACGACTAGGACTTCGTCAGCACGAGGTGCAGCGAGTGGGCCGCGTCGGACTTTGTCGGCAGCAGCGCGAAGGAAGGTTTCGCTCGCGCAGAAGGCGCGGTGGGCGAAACTGCGCGCGCAGAATTCTGCGAAAAGTCAACCTAACATAGTGAACCCTGGCAAACGAACCATGTCGGCAGCAGCCCGCAGGAAAATTGCCGCCACGCAACGGGCGCGCTGGGCGAAGCTAAGAGCGCAGCAGAGGAAGGCCGCATAGGAACCATGTCGTGTATTCCGCATTGGCAGTTGCGATCCTGGGGCTGCACCTGCTGTTCATTCTCTGGATCGTATTTGGTGCTACGTTCACGCGTCGTCGTCCCCGGTTGCGCTGGCTGCACCTGGGCTCCCTCGTATGGGGCATCCTCATCGAAATCCTACCCTGGACCTGCCCGTTAACGTGGGCGGAAAACTGGCTGGAGGTTCGGGCGGGGATTGCGCCGTACCAGGATGGATTCCTGCTGCACTATCTCGACGTCCTGGTTTATCCGAACATTCCGCCCGGCTTGCTCACCGGCATTGGAGTCGCGGCCTGCATCATTAATGTAGGTATTTATGCTCGCCGTTTCCAGCGCCGAGAGATCGTCGGTTGGTAGGAACGTGCTGTGTTAAGACGAAAGCACGGCAAAGGAAGCGACACAGATTTCAGTTCATCCGAGCAAAAAGAAAAAGAGCGGGAGGTACTCCTGCTCTCTTTTTGGTTAGGACAATGTGGAGGTGAATTCCTCGGTGCGATCGTACCAATCCGGGGGCGTCATCGCAATCCTTCGACTATGTATAAATCGGACAAATCTCGAACGTAGGAATACACGTACCAGCGTGTGTCGGGCGTCAGGCGGAGTTGTCCGAGGTTGTAAACACCCGTGCGGTCGGTCGGAACCAGTTCCTTCCACGGTTGCATTGCGCCGGTTTCCAAATCAAAACGGTATACCTTCAAAGGAACCTCAGCGCGGAGTCCAGCGAAAACATAGCGCGCATCTTGGGCGAAGAAACGCACGCCAGCGGGAAAGGGGGATTTGATCTTCCTGGGCTGTCCGCCATCCATGGGATACAGCGTTAGAGTGTCATTCCGCCAAACGAGGACAGACTTACCGTCCGGAGACGGCCTGCCGTTCATTCTCTCAGGCGTCACGGGAGTAAGGGGACCGCCGTCTGCGCCCTGCAAATACGATCGCGCTGGCTGGCCCGGTTCATTGCCGCTTACGAGCAATCGCTTGCCATCGGGAAGCCAGTCTGCCACCTCGTAGTTGAACTCGGGTCGCGACACGTTCCTCACGTCTCCCGCGCGCGTGGGCAGAAGCATGAGTTGCTGCGGTTCGCCGGGAACGATTGCCGCTACCCATTTGCCATCCGGAGAAACGCTTTGGGGAACGCCATCACCCAAGCGAATGGCCGGGGAACCGTTCGTATTGCGCATGTACGCGGAATACCTCGGTCCGCCGGCATCGCCCTCTTCGGCGAAGAAAATCCACTTGCCGTCGGGCGAGATCGCCATTGGCAGGGACCAGTCTTGCCAACTGAGATCGGTTTCGGCTTTCTGGCCGGGCGCCAGTCCCGCAATACCACGACGCCGGTTCTGCCGGATCATTAGGGCGCGGCCATCGCGGGCGATGTCCTGCAGGATCACCTCCCCGGCCCAAACCAGGCGCTGCTTGCCGGACAGATTCACCGCCAGGAGATTGCTGGACAGGTGCTCGCGTGAGCCCGTGAACCAAATCTCCTCGCCTGAAGGGTGCCAACTAAGGCCAAGTACGTCACCGAAACCTGTGGCGAGCGTCTTCCGTTGGCCAGCGCGATCCACTACCATGATCCTTCCCCGGCTGTCAAAAATGATCGGGTGATCGATGAAAGCAACCTTGTCTCCGTCCGGCGAAACTCGCGTGTCGCTAATCCACCCATTGGTCTCGTAGAGCATCTTGCCCAGCGGATATTCCAGGCGTGTCGGGCCGTCGGTGAGACGCACGCCTGCCATCTCAGCTCCGTCAGGCGACCAGTCCGCGCAGATGATGTTCTCGGCGAGCTCGCGGGGTGCACCTCCGCTCAGAGGGAGCCGGGCCAAGGTCCCATCCGATGCGTTAGCCGTGAAAAATCTGTGCTCCAGCTCATCGGTGCTCGACACTCCGAGAACACTGCTGCCTTTCAGTCCGAGTTCTCGGGACTGCGGCGAGTCAGGCCGCGTGGTGTAGATTTCCACGGGATCGCCTCCGAATGCGGCACTGTAGACGATGGTCTGGCCATCGCGAGCAAAACGTGCAGAGTCCACGTGACCTCCGCGGAAAGTCAACCGGGTAAATAGTGGGTTGGATGCTGGAACCGTCACCCGCCCAGCCCAGAACGCGGCTGCCAGCGCTAGCACAACCACCGGAATTACGACCAGCAGCGCCGCGCGCAGCCGGCCCGCGCGCCCCACCCGTAATGCCGAGACCGCCATTGTGGGAGTGCTGCCGGAAGACAAGCTCTCTAGGTCGAACGCCAAGTCGCGCGCGGACTGGAACCGCATCGCTGGCTCTTTTTCCAAGCAGTGGTGGACGATCCGCTCCAATCCCGGTGACACGTGCAGGCTGCTCTCGCTGAACTCCGGCGGATCTTCTTTCAGAATGGCGTTCATTGTTTCGACACTCGATCCGCCTTTGAACGCGCGCTTGCCGGCAATCATTTCGTAGAGAATCGCGCCGAAGCTGAACAGGTCGGAGCGTACGTCCAGTGGCTGCCCGCGCACCTGCTCGGGCGACATGTATCCAACCGTGCCTAATACCGTTCCCGGGGTGGTCGGCGTCGGCGCGCCCATGGTCTCACTTTGCTCGGAGACGGTGCTCGCCATGAACGACTGTTTCGCAAAGCCGAAATCCAGGATCTTCAAGCGTCCGTCTTTGGTAAGAAAAATGTTGTCCGGTTTCAGGTCGCGATGGACGATTCCTTTCTCATGGGCCGCCGCCAATCCTCTCGCGATTTCCAGGGCGTATTCGATTACACGCCGCTGCGGGAGCGGGTCGCTGCTCATTTTCTCCCGTAGCGTTTGGCCCTCCAGGAATTCCGATACCAGGTAGTGAGTACCGTTCTGCGCGCCCACATCGTGGATGGCCAGCAGATTGGGATGGTTCAGTGCGCTCAAAATTCGCGCCTCGTGCTCAAACCGTTGCAAGCGGTCGGCATCACCAGCGAACGTGGTGGGCAAAATCTTGAGCGCGACCGTGCGCTCCAGCCGCATGTCGCGAGCGCGATACACTTCTCCCATACCACCCGCGCCGACCCGAGAGAGGATTTCATACGGCCCGAGTTTGGTACCAGAGGTGAGGGCCATCCGTGCGCAATTATAGTCCCCAGATATGCGGCCTTCACATTGACGCGCTACGATCGGGTGCGCTCGGCGCGGTTGGCAGAAGAAACAGTTGGGGTACCGCAGAAATATGCTGTCCTATGTCGATCCGCTCGGCGCACATCCAGCAGGATCAAATCGTAGCGCCGGGTTCTCCAGAGAACGCGCTCTCTCTGCAGGCTCTCTGCGGCGTCGACCTCGACACCGTGACTGCGCAGAACATTCGCCCGCGTGTCGCGCGTCCTGCGTTTTTGTCGATGAGCAGAACCTTTTTGCCGTCGAAGGGTGAGCGGCCGCGAAGTGAGGCTGGGCGGAAAATGAGACACCTTTCGTGATGCGAGCAGATTCTGCTCCGGGGAGCCGGTGACAGTCAAGAGTGCAGCACGAAGAGTTGCGGGCAGCTCAGAGGAAACTCAGTTCAAGATACATCCTCTGGAGGATACAACCAGGTGTAGAATGGGCTTCGTTTTTGGCAGGTAAGAAGGATATCTCGTACTAGACCGTGGCTGCATCCTAAGATTTTTACGGGTGAACCCGTTCGGCGGTGACGTCCAAGTGACTAATAGAGTGTTTCTGCATTCTTAAACGACAGACATAGTTAGGAGCTGCCCATGTCCCCGCTCAGAGGAAGTCTGCTGATTTTTGCTGTCATGTGTGCTGCCGTGACCACACACGGCCAGGCAGTCACCGCCAACCTTCAAGGCGTGGTGAGTGATGCCACAGGCGCTGTCGTGTCCGCTGCGACGGTCACTGCCGCCAACCTGGAAACTGGAGAGAAGCGCAGCGTACGAAGCAATGCGGAGGGCTTCTACCGCTTCAACCTACTGCCTCGCGGACCATACGAAGTGCGCGCTCAGAAAACGGGATTCGCTGACCAAAGCTTGCCGCTCACGCTCACAGTGGGTGACACTGTCACGGCGAATTTCGCGTTGAAGGTCGCGGGGCAGACGCAGCAGGTAGAAGTCACCAGCCTAGCTTCCCAGGTGGACACCTCTTCTTCGCAGATTGAGCAGCCGATCTCACAGGTGCAGATTGCGGATCTACCCATCAATGACCGCAATTTCCAGCAACTGGCAAATCTGATTCCGGGAGCCGCGCCCTCGCCGTCCTACGACCCCACCAAGCGGCTGTACGGCGGCATCGTGTCGGGTGGTGCTACGGCACGAAGTTCCGGCATCTCGGTCGATGGGGGCAACTTTAATGACAACATCGTGGGTGGCCCGGTGGGACTGGTTCCGGAAGATGCCATACAGGAATTTCAGGTCATCACCAATCAGTACTCCGCGGAGTACGGACATTCCTCCGGCCCCTTCATCAACGTTGTGACCAAGTCGGGCAGCAACACGTTGCACGGCAGCGGTTTTTTACTTTACCGGCAGAAGGACCTGCAAGCCAACGGATTCTTCGAGAAGAAAAAACCCGACTTCGACCGCGAACAGTTTGGTGGCTCACTAGGCGGAGCTCTGGTCAAGGACAAGACTTTCGGGTTCTACGCCATCGAACGTAACCGGCAGCAGAAGTCACAGACGGTGGATACGGGCGGAGTTTATCCGCAGTTCGAAGGATCGTTCGCCGCGCCCTTTCGCGACCTGCTAATGGTAACTAAGCTGGACCATCATTTCACAGCGGCCGAAAGCCTGAGTTTTCGGGCGTCCTTTCAGCGAAATACTTCGCGGGAGGGACTGCGCATCGACCCCAACCTGCTCTTTGGGGGGCCGCCAGCGGAGAACGCCTTTCAAGTCGCGACCAACGAAAATCTCTCCTGGCAGGCGACCCAGACTTCTCTGCTTTCGACCCGCACTTTGAACCAGTTCACCGTGCAATTCAACCGCTTCATTAACAACCTGAAACCCACGAGTCTCGGAATCAACCTACGCTTCCCATCCGTCGTATTCGGAGGAAATTCCTCCACTCCGCAGAACGTGCAGCAGGACCGGCTACAGTTGCGCGACGACTTTTCCACGCAGGGTAGCTGGCACGGGCTGCACAGCCTCAAGTTCGGTGTCGATCTGAACCCGCGTATCAAGTACAACGCGCTGTTCGACTTGGTAAAGAACACATCGTTCTTCTTCAGTGTGGATGATCCGGGGATCACCTGCTCGTCTTCCACAAGTTGCCATACCACGTTGATACAGGATCCTAACTCTCCTGTCTTTTTTGCTCTGCGTGGCATCGGCTCGACCAAGGAAAACGGCACCACCGCCTGGCAGATGGCCTACTACGTTCAGGACGATTGGAAGATCAACCGGCGGTTGACGGTGAACCTGGGCGTGCGCTATGAATTCGAAAGTGGCTTCATCGACGCTGGCTTCCACCAGCCTCTGGAAAGCTTGGCGCCTTTCTTCGACAGCCGCACTCGCAAGAACCCTAAGCTGAGCTTTGGTCCACGCATCGGTTTTGCCTACGACCCGGGCGGTAATGGCCGAACAGTGATCCGTGGAGGCTATGGGATTTACTACGATTCCACACCTTGGGAGATTGGCTACATAGATCGAACCTTCAACGGAGTGAAGTACTTCATCGATGCATTTGTGCCGACCCAGCCAGACGTGAATGACCCGGCCTTCCAGGGGTCGTTACCCCCGCCAGGAGGGTTCGCTGTCGACGGCAAAGTAAGCCAGCCCTATACGCACCAGTGGTCGGGCGGTATTGGACAGCAGCTCCCCTGGGGCATTGTGCTCGACGCCAGCTACGTACATATCCTGGGTATCCATGGCTGGATGAGCCGGGAACTGAATCCCCAAAGTGCAACCAGGGTAGCACCCTTCCCGTCCCTTGGACTATTCACCAGCTTCCAGAGCACCAATATCAGCCACTACAACGGCCTACAGGTAAGCGCGCGAAAGAACCTCGACAAGCGGATACAGTTTCAGGTTTCGTACACACTCTCCAAGGCAGTCGGCCTCTCCGATGACATATTCGAGCCAGGCGTGCCCCAGGACAGCAACAACATATTCGCTGACAAAGGCCCCACCCTGCGCGACGCACGCCATCGCTTCGTCTTGAGTGGGATCGTTAACTTGCCGCTGGGCTTCCAGACGGCCAACATCGTGGCCCTGCAGAGTGGGCGACCCTTTAACATCACTACAGGAACAGATGACAACGGCGACGGTCACCTAAAGGACCGCCCGCCGGGGGTCGGCCGCAACGCGGGAAGGGCCGCGCCTACCTACGTCTGGGACACACGTTTGTCCCGTCCCTTCAAGATCGGCGAGCGTGTGGAGATCAGCCCCACCGTGGATTTGTTTAACGTGGTCAATCACCCGAACTTCGATCCCGAATCGTACAACGGCGTGATTAGCTCACCAACTTTCGGTAAGCCGAGCGATATCATCTCCCCGCCACGCCAATTGCAGCTGGGCGTGCGGGCCTCATTCTAGGATTACGATTGCCGGATTTTCGATTGACGATTAAGAAGAGCCAACACCAACACCAAGAAACGCAGGCAGCCGTGGCAGTTTGGATAAGTAAAGATCAGGAGAAAAAGGTGATTGCCTACATTGTGACAGCCATACTGCTGTTTATGGGTGGCATAAGTAATGCCCTGGCGCAAACCATGGCTGGTAAGATCGTCAAGTATCATGCCACCATCAACGACGTGAAGTATGTTTACGGCGCGGCTGAGCCAGTGGCTCGGCTGAAGAGCGGCGACATCCTTGAGACGAATACCGTGGACGCGTTCGGTAACGCCGTCCAGAAGCCTGGCGACACGCTGAGCCTAGTGAAAGGCGACAATCCCCTGACCGGTCCCTTTTACATCGAAGGCGCCGAAGCCGGTGACACACTGGCTGTGAAGATCCTCGACCTGCAGGTAGACGGCAACCAAGGGGTGGGCGCATTCGCCCCTGGCTTCGGGGCGCTCAATGAAACGGTCTACACGCCCATGTTGCACGCGCCCTTGCCGGAGAAGATCTGGTTCTACCCCATCGATCACGTCACCAACACCGCCACCTTCAAGGCGCTGGACTCAAATTTCTCGGTGAAGATTCCGCTGCATCCTTTCTTTGGTTGTATCGGCGTGGCACCAGCGGGCGGGGAGGCACGCAGTTCCATCGTGCCGGAGGCTTTCGGCGGCAACATGGACTCGCCTGAGGCTAGCGCCGGCAACACCATCTACTTTCCCGTAAATGTGCTGGGAGCGCAGCTCTACATGGGGGATGGGCATGCCGCTATGGGCGACGGCGAAGTGGCAGGCACGGCGATTGAAGTTCCACTGCGTGGGCGGTTGCAGGTTAACGTGATCAAGGGACAGAAGATCGGCTGGCCACGCTTTGAGAATGAGAACGCAATCATGACCGTGGGGGCCTACCGGCCATTGGATGACTGCCTGCGCATCGCGTTTACAGAGTTGGTGGCATGGATTCACCACGATTACGGCCTCTCCGAGCTGGACAGTTACGAACTGTTGTCCAAAGTGGCGAGAATCCATCTGAATGAGATGGTTGATCCGAATTATGTGATTGTGGCGTCGATTGAGAAAAAGTACCTGCCGGAGAAGAAGAAGGAAGGACAATAAGCAACGCTAGCGGGGCCAAGCGGAATCAGCGTTTTTCCCGTGGAATCGTGAATATCGCCTTCCCGTCTTTCGGGTACACGTCCGCATACTGCTGTTGAAGGATCATGGCGTTCTAGCTGAAAAGCAGATTCCCAGGAGCGTAATGCGAATTAATTCATCTGTCCGAACATCAGCCGCATAAATCAACTCCGCTTCTGGAAAAAACGAACCGCCAAAACGACAACTATTACGAGTACGCGATCTCAACCCAATTTGCTAGTGTCACGCCCCAGCCTCCTGCTTCGATTGCGGATCATGGAGAGAATTGACAGCGGATAAAAGCCCCGTCGCCGGAGAGTTGTAAGCTTGGAGAAAGGGGCGGGGCTTTTCCTTCGCGTTGGGGTGAGGCGCATTCTACGCCCGGCCTGTCTGTGCAAAACCCATTCCTGTTGTGCAAATTCGGGGACGTAGAATCGGGATTATTTCTGCGCTGCTCGCCACTTCGCCCATCTCGCCTTAGTTGCTGCTCTTATTCGCGCGAGACCTGCCGCTGAGATGCGGCGCTTGGGAGCGATTGAAACAACCTTCCGCTGCCCTTTCACCTTGGCCCAACGTGCTCTCTGCGCGGTTGCAATTCTGGCACGAGCAGCGGCACTCATTGTCCGCCGTTCTCGTGTTACCCCTGTGCTGTTCAATCCGCTCAGCGCCCTAATCGCAGTATCCAGAGCGTTCACCTGCTGTGCTGCCTTGTCGCGTTCAGCCTTCAACTGCACGAGTATGTCCATGTGTTCCTCTCCGGGCGAGGATTGTAGCAGATACAAACAGAAGCTATGCGGATCTCTGCATCAACGTGAACAGCACTCGCATAGCATCATCAAGTTCCTTGTGTTCCTCCGCAGCGAGAGTTTGTCCTCTGTTTACTCGGTGTTGATGATGCGGCCAACGCTCTAGGATAGGCTCACTGCAGGGTGAGCTGTTTCCTAACCTCGGTGATGTCTATAGAACTCATCGGTTGGTCATACGGAAAAAGAATCCCTCAAACTTTCTCCGATTGGAGCGGCTGACCGCGAGCTGGCCTGCAGGACGCGAAGACAGGCGCACGCCGTGTAGGAGTGTTAGCGTTAAGAAAATCTCATTGCGCTAGGGTCCGCAATTCGCTGATTCAGAATGACTGATTCGAGAGAAAATGGGTGTTCAACAAACACCCCTTTTTGAAGGCGAGCGGATTGAGCCCAAGTTGAGGTTCACAAGGGTTCGTCATCGAAATAGCTCATCAGCGTCAGTCCTCACGAGTTCCGTTTTCTCCGGAATACTTGGTACTCTGACCGGTTCCATGAGAGTTAATTGTCAGGTTCTCTTCGTCATTGCGGCGCTTACTTGCGCAATTGCACAACAGCCTCCAACCAGGGATTTCATCTTGGAA
>Ga0209057_1002731_pt1 | contig 13438 bp, 11 predicted proteins | sample GraSoiAngelo_146_FD_185903 | JGI IMG/M metagenome (GOLD analysis project Ga0209057, IMG submission 185903) | Grasslands soil microbial communities from the Angelo Coastal Reserve, California, USA - 14_1009_05_30cm (SPAdes) (version 2) | ecosystem: Environmental > Terrestrial > Soil > Grasslands ... | reverse complement strand
GCCGGTGCGCACCGCTTTCGCGAGCACCTCGCCTCCCGAGCTGGTGCGAGCGCTCAAGCGCATGGCCGCGGCCGAGCTCGCCTACGCGCTGCTCTTCACGCTGGGCATCTTGTTGTGAGCGTTCAGAGGATCAACGCGCGGCATCCGTCTGAGGTTGCGCGCCAGGTCGAGAGGCTGGTCCGAGACGGACATCGGACTTTCGTCGTCTGCCCCGTCGATGGCGGCGGAATGCTTGACCAGGAGCGTCTCGGCGCGGCGCGCTATGCGGCTGGGCTTCAGTCGAAGGTCGAGCTCGGCGCGGAGACGCCTGTCGCCGTCGCGGCGGCGAGGTGAGAAGCGAGCAGACGGGCGAACGCATCGGGCCGCTCCTGGTGCACCGCGTGACCGGCCCGCGGCACGATCTCGAACTTTCCGTTTCGCACCGTCGCCGCGAGCCTGCGAGCGGAAGCGACATAGCCGTGGTCCTGCTGGCCGGCGACGAATGTGCAGGGAAAGGTCACCTGGCCGAGCTCGTTCCAGACCGGTGCCATCGTGCCCGCGCCCATGCCGCGCAGCGAGCACGCGAGCCCCGCGACGTGGTTCTGGAGCCGCTCCGCCCGCACCTGGGCGACGTACGAGGGGCCCCTACGCTCGAGCCCGGCGAACAGGGGCAGCGCGCCCCAGTAATCGACGAACGCTTCGATGCCTTCCTTCTCCATGCGCTCCGCGAGTCCCTCGTCCCCGCGCCGGCGACCCTCGCGTGCGTCCTCCTCGAGCCCGGCGTGGGCGCCGATGGTGAGGAGCGAGAGCACTCGATCAGGGCGGCGGGCCGTGACGTGAAGTGCCAGCCGCCCACCCATCGAGTAGCCGGCGAGATGGGTCCGCTCGACTCCGAGGTCGTCCCACAGGGCCAAGAGGTCTTCCATGCAGGCGTCCATCGAGCACTGGGAACCCTGCCGCGTCTGGGTTTCGCCGTGACCTCGCAGGTCTGGCACGATCCACTTCCAGCCGGCGGGCATCTTGGAGATGACCTCGCGCCAGCTGCGTCCGCTCTGCGTGAAACCGTGCAGCAGGGTGATCGGAGGGCCTTCGCCTTCGACAAAGTAGCTGAGCCTGACGTCCTCACGCTGCAGAATCACGAATCGATCCTATGACTGACGTCGCTCAAAGCTTTGCCGCCACCTTCGTCGACGAGCTGGCGGCGCAAGGCGTTGAGTTCGCATGCGTGTCGCCGGGCTCGCGCTCGGCGCCGATCGCGATGGCACTCCAGAGGCATCCGCGGATCAAGGTCATCGTCCATATCGACGAGAGATGCGGCTCTTTCTTTGCGGTCGGCCTGGGTAAGTCGACGGGCAAGCCCGCGGTGGTCCTGTCGACCTCCGGCACAGCCGCGGCGGAGTTTCATCCCGCGGTCGTCGAGGCGGCGTACTCGCGCACTCCCCTGGTCGTCATCACCGCGGACCGCCCGCCAGAGCTGCAGGGAGTGGGGGCCAACCAGGCGATCGACCAGCAGCACCTCTTCGGCACCGCCGTGCGGTGGTTCGTCGATCCGGGCGTCCCGGTCGAGATGCCGAATGCGGCGCGGGTGTGGCGCCGCCTCGCCGCGCGCGCAGTCCTTCCGTTTCGAGAGCCCCTCGTGCCGCCGCCGGGCCAGGTCCCGGTCGCCGAGGCCGCGCCTGCCCAGGCGCTGACCAACGGCCGCCTCCTTCCGAGCCAGGCCCAGCTGGCGTCGCTGGCGTCGGCGCTGCAGCGTGCAGCGCGTCCGCTGGTCGTCGTGGGTGAGATTCGGGATGGCGAACGGCTTGCTCCGGCGCTTCACCGCCTGGGTGTTCCCCTGATCGCCGAACCGACCTCGCAGCTCCGTCGTGCCGAGGCGGGCGCCGCCGTCGAGTCCTATGAGGCCCTGCTGCGCGCGGGCTGGTCGCTGCAGCATGGCCCCGACCTCGTGGTCCGTCTCGGCGCAACCCCGACGTCGCGGGTGTTGAACCGGTGGCTTGCCGCTGCTGCGGCGCCCACCTTCCTCATCGACCCCGACCATTCGTGGCGCGACCAGGACCACGTCGCGACCAACGTGATGGCTTGCGATCCGCAGCCGCTGCTCGAGGCGCTCCCTCCGCTCGACCGCTCGGCCTGGCGCGACCAGTGGGTCAGCGCCGGCAAGCGCGCGACGGCGGCAATCGCGGCGACGCTCGTGTCGACGCCGCTGCACGAGGGGCACGTGGTGAGGGCGCTCAGCTCGCGCCTGCCCGACCCCGGCCAGGTGTTCATCGGCTCGAGCATGCCGATCCGCGCCGCGGACAGCTTCTGGCCGCTGGCCCGACCGCAGCAGCGCTTCTTCGGCAACCGCGGCGCGAGCGGGATCGACGGCCTGGTGTCGAGCGGGCTGGGCGTGGCGACGGGCCGCGATACGGTGCCGACAGTGTTGTTGCTCGGCGACCTGTCGCTGTATCACGACATGAACGGCCTGTGGGCACTGCAGCGCCACGGCATCAAGGCGACGCTCGTGGTGTGCGACAACAACGGCGGCGGGATCTTCAACTTTCTGCCCCAGGCCGAGCACCAGGACGTTTTCGAGGAGATCTTCGCCACGCCGCTCGGGCTCGACCTGTCTCAGGTGGCGCGTCTGTACGGCCTCGTGTACAGCCCGGTGAGCGATCGCTCGGGACTCGAGCCCGCGATCGCGGATGCGATCGCAGCGCCGACACCGACGATGGTCGTGGTGCGCTTCAAGCGCGAGGACAGCGTGAACGGCCATCGCTTGATCTGGGAGGCGACGGCCTCAGCGCTGAAGGGTTAGACCAGCGCTGTCAGAAGGGCTTTGAACTTCAGCTCCGTTTCCTCGAGCTCGCGCGCCGGGTCGGAGTCCGGCATCACGCCTACGCCTGCGTAAAGCCTCGCGCCGTCCTCCCATAACAAGCCACATCGCAGGGCGATCGCGAGCTCGCCGTCGCCGCGCCCGTCGATCCATCCGACCGCGCCGGCGTACCAACCGCGCTCCATGCCCTCGAGCTCGTCGATCAGCAGGTCCGCCGCATCTCGCGGCCAGCCGCCGACCGCCGGCGTCGGATGCAGCGCGGCGGCCAACGTCAACACGTCCGCTGCCGGGTGATTCAGCTGAGCATCGACGCTGGTCGCCAGGTGCTGGATGTTCGTGAAGCGCACAACTTCCGGGCCTCGAGCATTCACCGCCGTCGAGAACGGCCTCAGCGCGTCGACAACGAATTGAGAGACGACGCGGTGCTCGTGGGCATCTTTGTTGCTTTCGATAAGGCGACGAGCGAGAGTTTCATCTTCTGCATCGGTCGCACCGCGCCCGACCGAACCCGCCATCGGCTGCGCGAACGCGCGCGGGCCGGATCGACGTACGAGCAGTTCCGGCGATGCGCCTGCGAAGGCAGTGCCGTCGGCGCCCGCTATCAGGTAGTTGAAGCACGACGGATACGCCGCGCGAAGCGCTCGCATGACCGCTCCAGCTGAAACAACCCCGTCACCGTGCGCGACCACCTCTCGGGCCAGAACAACCTTCTCAGCACTGCCTGCTCGCAACCGCGCGGCGGCGCTTTCGACCGCGGCCGTCCACGCCAGCGGGTTGCGGGCAGGCGATACATCGAGCGTGCGAGCCGCGGGGGCGCGCAGCGCTGAGGGTGTGAGCTCCAGAAGTTCTTCGGCATCTGGAGTGGCGGCGACAACGAAGGTGCGGCCGCGCTTTCGCACGACGGCCAGCGCCGGCACCCGGAACAGCAACGCGGGAAAGCCGGACCAGGCGCCCGCTGGATCGCGGTCGGGGCGGTAAGCGAAGCCGCCCACGGCGATCGCGTCAGAGGAAGCGATCCTCTGCCAGATCCGTGCCGCCGCGAGGATGCGGTTCCCACCGCCTTCGACGTCGATTCGCCTGCCTTTCGCGTCCTCGAGCGCCACTCCGTCGGCCGTCGCGACGATGTCGAGCGCGCGGCCGATCGCGGCCACGCTGACCGCCTCCGGCATAGGCCGCTCGATGAGCATCACCTCGTGGCCGCCATCGCGAGCGGCGCTCACCAGCTCGACCAGGTCGGGTGTCCGGTCGAGCTCTCTGGCGCGCAGCTTGACGGTGGTGATCATCCGCCCTTCTCGATGTGCTCCCGTGCCGCGCGGAGGAGGGTGCGCTCGAAGTGGTGGCGGACCAGCGTCCCGCTTGCCTCGAGCAAGTCGTTGAACGTCTGCAGCAGCTTGCGCTCGGCGGCTTCAGTCTCACCGCCTTCGGCCTGGATGCGTTCGCGCACGTAGTGATCAAAAAGGTCGACTGCCTGGCGCGCCGTGCGATCGACCGCCGCGGCGTGTTCCTTGCCGAGCTCGATCAGAGATCCGATCGGCACCCCGGCGGCGATCAGCTTCATGCCGGCGGCGATCGCCTCGAGGTCGTCGGCCGGGTAGAGCGGCTCGTCCCCGCCTTCGATCGGCACCAGCAGGCCCGCCTGCTCGAGGCTGCGCAGCAGCGGCTCCGCGACACCGCTCCGCTCCGCCAGCTCGCCGAGGGTCAGGGTCTGCGGCGCGGCGGGTCGGGTGACGGCCGCGACGAGCGCCTCGTCCGAGGCCTCGAGCTCTCCGGCGAGGAAGCGCTGGATCACGGTGAGCGTGAAGCCCTGCTGCTGGAGCTCCTTGATCCTCTTCAGCCTCTCCACGTGGGCCTCGCCGTACCAGGTCACGCGACCCTCCCGGCGCGGTGAGTCGAGCAAGCCCTTGCCCTGGTAAAAGCGGATCGTGTCCACGGCCACGCCGGCGGTCCGGGCCAACTGTTCGATCCGGTACTCCATGAGTACTTACTCTAACGATCGCGAGAAGGGCGCTCTAGCTCCTGAATACGCGCCGCTGACGCCAGAGGAGCCGTATCTGCAGGCGTGATAAGCGCCGCTGGATACACCGAGGCGAAATCGGTCGGCCTAGCCGAACGTGTTCCAGTAGTACATCCGGTCCAGCCACCCCGGGTCGGTGCGGTATGCCCTCGCGAACGACTCCACCGCGTCGACGTAGTCGTAGTCGTGGTTGTACTGAAAGATCGCGTTGCGCATGTTGTACGGCGCGCCGTTCCGGACCAGGTAGCGCGCCGCGGCGAGGATCGAGTCGTGAGGGTCGTGGATGTCTCCGCCCTGCCCATATTGGGTCCAGGTGCTGGGCAAGAACTGCATCGGACCTTGCGCGCCGGCTGAGGAAGTGTCCTTGACGTGGCCGAAGTTGCTCTCGATGTAGTTGATCGACGCCAGGTAGCTGGGGTCGACCCCATAACGCCGTGAAGCCTCGGCGTAGTACGAGCGCAGCGCACTCAACGGTGCAGTGTCGTTATACGGATGAGTGAAGTGGGGGTTCACCAGGTAGTACTCGTCGATGCCCGCGAGGATGTAGATCGAGTGCAGGGCGGCGATCGAATTCTCCATCGGTCCCTGGACGCGTGCGGGGATGAGCGGGATGACCGCGGACTCGACGCTGGAGTACCCGGCCAGCTCGTAGACCCGAAGCTGTTCCTGGCGGGCCGCCTGGCGAAACGCGTATTGCGCCGCAGCGATCGCCAGCTCGTGCCGCAGACCGTCGGCCACGCCGGCGGGGTTTTCGGCCGCGAGGGCGTCAAGCCGGCTAGACGCGTCCTGCATCGCGAGCTCGGCGGCGATGATCCGCGCCGCCTCGTGATGCGCGTTGGGCCCGGCGCCCGGGTCTTGGGCCGCAACCGCCCGCGGCGCTAGCGCCAGGACGACTGCGACCACGACCGCGAGTCGGGGTCGGATCAGGCCGTTTGCTCCGCTTCGATCTTGAGCGGCTCGAGCACCGGCGGCAACGGGATCTCCGCGGGGTATGGATCCTTGTCGGTCGGCTCGCGCAGCCCGACTGAATCGAGCAGCCCGCCGATCTCGTCTCCGACCAGCTCGCCCTGCGCCATCAGCGCCTCGGCCGCCAGGTCGATCGCCTCCTTGTTGACGTTCATCACGCGCCAATCGTCGATGTACGCCGACCCCAGCACCTGGGCGACCGCCTGGCGGGACCGCGGATTCTGCATGGCTTTTGCGGCGGGGCTTGCTTCGCCGGTCAACTCGCTCTGCACGGAGGCGGCCATCGAGATCAGGTACTCGCCGATGCTGACCGCGAGGCGTGAGACGTGCGGTGGCAAGGGATCAGGTCCCATGCCCCAGTTCACGATCATCCTCGACGCCAGGTCCGTCGACTGGATGAGGTCCATGCTCACCCCGGTCGAGTTCTCGCCGTAAAAGACGCGTTCGGATGCGATCGCTCCGAGACCATGGCGCAGCTCACCGGCGGCATGCGACCTGAACTTGGAGAACTCTTCTTCCTTGTCCACAGCGCGGTGATGGCCTAGCGATCCTGATCGCATTCGGATCGAGAGTCGCACCGACACCGCGTCGGGCAAGAAATATCGCGCCGCGACCGCGTGGCCCAGCTCGTGGCGGGCGACGGCGACGCGTTCGCGCTCCGTGTACACGACGGGGTGCGCAAGGCCGGCCTCGATGTTGCCCATCGCCTCGCGAATGTCGCGCCAGGTGAAAGCGTCGCGGTTGTCTTCGAACGCGTACATCAGCGCGAGGGAGAGCGCCTGCTCGATCATGGCCGGCGAGTAACCATCGGCGACGCGCGCGAACTCATCGCGCCGAGCGGGCGTGTCCAGCTCGGGATCGTGCCTCTTCTTCGCAAAGTAAAGATCCGCGATGTCCTTGCGGTCGTCTTTCGTCGGCATCCGGAAGATGATCTGGCGACCAAACCGGCCCGGACGAACGACCGCCTCGTCGAGGACCTGCGGCCGGTTCGTCGCGCCGACAAAGAGGATGTTGTAGCGAGGCGCACGGAGGATCGGGACACGAAGCTTGATCTTCGAGCCGTTCACTCCGATCTGCCTGGGCAAGAAGAGCCCGTCCAGCGTGATGTTCACCATCCGCCGGCCCATCTGCTTGAAATAGCCGGGGTTGTCGACGCCGTCCATCATCACGAGCAGCGTGTTGAGGCCCAGCTGGCCTCCACCGAACATCCCGCCCATGCCACCTGCTCCGCCGCCGCTCATTCCGCTGCGACGATTGCCGAGGGCATCGAACTCGTCGATGAAGACGATGCTTCCGCCCCAGCGCTTGGCGCGGCTCTTGGCGGCGCGCACCGTCATGAAGACGTTGAGCGCGTCCATGCCGAGGAACATGCCCTGAAAGGACGAGCCGGAGGTGATGATGATCGGCACGTGCATCGACGACGCGATGCCTTTCGCCAGCATGGTCTTGCCGGTGCCTGGAGGTCCGACCATGAGCACGCCCCGCTCGCGCTTGCCACCGGCGCGCACGTAGTTCCGACCCTGCTCCATCAACGTCAGGATCCGGCGCATCTCCTCGACCGCCGACTTCTGGCCGCGGACGTCTTCGATCTTGACCTCGTAGTTGGCCTCTCCAGGATCCACGTAATTGCGTCCGATCCGGCCGTAGATGAAGAAGGCTCCGAAGAACAGCATGAAGTTGGCGACCATGATCACCAGGAAGTACGCCAGCTGGGGTATCGCGGCGGCGATGACGCCAGGCAACGCGTCCAGGGCTTCCAGCGGACCGAGGCCGTAGAACACGAAGTAGATCGCGAAATAGATGCCAAAGAGAATCGCCAAGCTCCTCATCCGCCGCCAGAACAAGGCTCGGTTGGTTTCGAGGGTTCGTTCGTCGGGGTCGTTCTCAGGCGCGATGCGCTCGCTGAGGATCAACCATCGCTTGAATAGCGTGAGAACGCCGCGGCAGACAAGCATCGCGATGACCGCGTAGACAAGCGACCACGCCACCCCCAACTGGAGTGCGATGTCCGCGAACGCGAACGCCGACGCGCCGACGAAAAGGGTGAAGATCCAGAAGATGATCACGGCGGGGTCAACTCCTTATACACGCTGGGGTTTCGGACAGCGAGAAACACCACGATAGCGAGACCGACGCCGATCAGCACGTCGCCCGGGCTGTAGGCCTCCGGCGACGGGTACAGGGAGATCCAGTCGCCCAGCAGGTTGAGGTGGGTTCCGCTGCCCATGACCGTGTACTGGCCCACGTTCCCACGCCGCAGCAGCGAACCCGCGAGCTCCGGCGCCACGGGCATTCGTGCTCCGTTGACGACGATCACGAGCAGGTTCAGCGCGGCGCCGGCGGTGATGAGCCAGATTCCTCGCAAGCGGTTGAGCTGCCAGATCGTCCAGGCCACGATCGCCGCGAGGGAGAGGACGTACAGGTAGCGCGCGCCGTCGACGCGGTTCAGCGGCGTCAGCACGACGCTTTCTCGAACCACCACCGCGGCCAGGATCAGCCACGGCCAGCGGAACTGCAACTTCGCGAGGTTGCCGATCTTGCCGCCGGTGACCACGCCGAACACGAGCCCGATGACGATCGCAAAGAGCCAGAGCACTGACTACTGCTGCGAGGCGAGTCGAGAGGCGGCTCCGGCCAGGACCTTGACGCCCACGGGCAGCGCGGCCTCGTCGATCCGGAATCCCGGCGAGTGATGCGCCGCCGGCGCTTCACCCTCGGGCTTGGCTCCGAGCATGAAGTAGCACCCGGGGATGCGCGTCAGAAACTCCGCGAAATCGTCGCTCACCGTCAGCGGCCGGCCGAGCAGGCTCGCCCGGTCGCCGATGAGCTCGTGGCCGACTTCGAGCACCGTGCGTGTCACGTTCGGTTCGTTCATGAGCGGCACGGTGCCGTGGACGAGATCCAGATTGGAAGAGACCTCGAACTCGCTCTGCGTCTCACGCAGCAAGTCGCGCAACCGGTCGAGCGCCTGCTCGCGGAGCGAATCGTTGAACGTGCGCACGCTGCCCTGGACCAGGACGCCGCGCGGCACGATGTTCCACGCGCCGTCACTGCTGATGTTGCCGACCGTCGTATGGCACTGGACGCCGTCGTGCTCGAGGCCTTCAACCACGGTGTGCAGTCGCTCGATGAAAAACGCCTGCGCCGCAAGCACGTTGCCGCGGCGGCCCATCATCCCGCCGTGGCCGCCCGGTCCAGAAAAGCTGACGTCGAACGCGTCCGATCCCGACCACATCAGGCCGGGCTTCGAGATGACGGTGCCGGACTGCAGGAAGCTCACGATGTGCAGTCCGATGACAGCGTCGGGGTGGTGCTTGTCGAGCAACCCCTTCGCGATCATCGCCTTGGCGCCTTCGACGATCTCTTCCGCCGGCTGGAAGACGAACACGTAGCGGCCGCTGAGGTCTGCGACGCGGTCGATCAGCGTGCGAGCGACACCGATCATGATCGCCATGTGCGCGTCGTGCCCGCACGCGTGCATCCGGCCGTCGATGCTGGAATGAAAGTCGACTCCGGACTGCTCCTGGATGGGCAGCGCGTCGATGTCGGCACGGAGCATCACCGTCTTGCCTGGCCGTCCGGTCTCGAGCACCGCGATTGCGCCCGTTTCTGTGGGACAGGGCTTGATGTCGAGGCCCATCTCGTGCAGCCGGTTGATCAGATAGCTGGAGGTTTCCTTTTCGCTGAAGCTGACCTCGGGATACTTGTGGAAGTAGCGGCGCTGTTCGATTACCTCGTCGAGCACCGATTTGCTCGGCAGCGGTGTTGTCGCCTCGCCCGGTGAATCAGTCATGCACCGAGACCAGGCTGTAGCCGCGCGCGGAGGCGTGCACGAACGTCGCGCCGAGCCCCGGCTCGAGCTCGTCGAGACGGCGCCGCAACGTCAGCAGCGCCGAATGGACGGTGGAGTGGGCGGCGTTGTTCCGGAACAGGCCGGCCTGGATGAGGTCGCGGGCCGTCGCCGGCTTGGAACCCTGGGCGAGGAACAGCACTAGCGCCGCCTGCTGCTGAGTCAGGCGAACGTCGCGCTCGCCGAGCTTCACGGTGCGCCGTGTCGGATCGAATTCGAGTCTCCCGAATCGATACGACCCCGGTCGCCCGGTGCCTCGCTCGACGAGCCTCGCCGCGAGGTCGGAGTAGATGTGCGCCATGGGCACGTTGCCCTTTACGAAGTAGGAGCTCGCGCCCAGCTCGTAGGCGCGTCGGATCGCAGCTGAGTTGACCTGCGCCGCCGAGAGCACGATCACGGGCAGCCCCGGATGGTGCTGGCGGATCCAGGTCAAGAGCTCGAACCCCGAGTCCTCGCGCTCGTCCAGGACGAGGTCGAGCAGCACCGCCGCGACGCGCGCGTGCTCGAGCACGTTCTGGGCCTCCAGGACCGTGGCGGCGACCGAAGGCCGGTAACCGAGGTCCTGGAGGTCGATCCGAAGCTGCTGCAGCATCGCGGCCTCGTCTTCCACGACGAGGATCGACGACCCGAGCACGTCGGCCGGGCGGTAGACCTCGAGCCCGGGCGGCAGCGGTGGCAGACGGACCTCGCGCCTGGCGCCGTTGGTCGATCCCTGGCGAATACTTCGGTTTTCCAAGACCACCCCTACATCATTATTTACGAAGATTGATTACACTTGAACAATCGGATTCGACTGGGCCGCGTCATACTTTGGGCCGGACCTGGCGTAATTGGAAAAACAAAGGGGTAGATTGGGGATGACGTGGAGATTGAAGGTCCAAGGTGTGGTCTTCTCGCTGCTGGTGCTGGGCCTACTCGCGCTAGCCGTTGGCGCACAGTGGGTCGACGAAGTCGCCGGCCTCGACTGGTAACCACCTAGGAATCTGAGTCTCGGCGCTCACGCGAGCGCCGGATGGCGACCGGCAGCAGGGCGTAGAGATCCGCCCGGTCGACTGCTTTGCTCATGTAGCCGACGACGTCTGGGTCGTCCGTGCCTGAGGGGAAGACAGGGTATGCGGTGTAGAAGATGACCGGCACCTTCTGCCCGCGCGCACGGAGCTCGTTCAGCAAGCCCCAGCCGTCCATCGGCTCCGGGAGCATCAGGTCGATGATCGCCACCTCCGGCCTGTCCGCCTGGGCTCTGACGAGGGCCTGGTCGGCGTCCTCCGCCATCGACACTTTGTAGCCAAGCATCTTCAGGTCGGTTTCGAGGATGACCCGCCAGGCACGTTCGTCGTCGACCACGAGGACGGTGGAGCCCCGCAAATCTTCGGGTGTAGGCGGAATTGGCTTGGGCGGGGTGAACGGCACCTGGGTTTCTCGGGCAGTATATCCGTGGCAATGGCGACTCCAGCCCGGCGGAACGGCAGGTCGCACGCGGCAACGGCAGCCGTGAAGCGGTCACTGGCCAGGCCCAAAACCGTCGTCCGGGCACGGACCGCCGGCAAGACGCCGGGCCCGTCCGCGAGCGCGCTGGTCCACGAGCTCGGCAGCTGCGTCACCGAAGCCGACCTCGTCCAGGTCCTCTACAGGGGCCTTCAGGGGCGGTTCGGCTACGACGCGATCAACCTCCAGGTCCTCGAGCGCGAAGGTTGGTACCACTCGCTGCCGATGGACGCCGGCGTGCTGCAGGACGTGCGGCGCAGGCCTGTGCGCGAGTCGACGTTCGCCCGTCAGTTCGCCAACCCCAAAACAACCGTCCTGCCGGTCGAGTCGGCCCGCCAGGAAGTCGGCAAGGGGCCGGGCGCGCGTGTCAGGAGCAAGCTGGCGATCTGGGTCCCGGTGATGCACCACGGCGATGTGATCGGCAGCGTCGCCTATCACACCTACAAGAAGCGCCGGGTGCCGTCCGCCGAGCTGCAGTTCCTCGAGGACGTGCATCGCCGGCTCGGCGTCCTGCTCGCCAACGCCTCCCTCAACGAGCTGACCCGGAACCAGTCCCGGCGGCTCCAGGCGCTGAACACCATCGCCCGAGCCATGACCTCGACACTCGACGAGACCAGCGTGCTCACCGGCCTGTACGGCACCTTGCGTGAGCTCCTCCCGGTCGATTCGCTCGAGATGGTCACGATCCAGGACGGGGCCGACCCGGCGCGGTATCTCCACGTCGAAGGTGACTCGGTGGCCAGCTCGCGACCTCTGCCTGCTCGTTCTGCGCTCGCGACCACGGCCCACGACGTCGTCGCCGACAACAAGCCGATGATCGCGCACTACCCGCACTCATCTCTGTGGGTGCCTTTGAAGGAAGGCGGCGCCGCGCGAGGCGCGCTCGGCATCAGGTGCTCGAGGCCTTACGCCTATGAGGATTCGACCGCGGCCTTCCTCGAGCTTGTTTCCGACGAGGTCACGCTTGCCCTACGCAACGCTCGCAGCTACGAGGCGATCGAAGACCAGCGCCGCCGGCTCGAGATCGTCAACTCGATCGGCCGGCGCCTCGCGTCCAGCCTCGACCGCTGGTCGATCATGCGCACGCTGCGCGAGGAGCTGTCCGCCAACCTGAATTTCGACGGCTTCATCCTCGCGACGATCACCCAGACCGCAGCCGGTCCGCAGGCGGAGGGTTACCAGTACGTGGCGGGCGTGGAGGAGGTGGTGCCTCCCGTCGCCCTGGCGGTCACCGGTCCCTCGCGCGAGGCCTACGAAACAGGCAAGCCCGTGCTGGTGCGGAAGTCGCCCTGGGCGCGCACATTCGAAGGCAAGGAGCTCGAGCGGGAGGTCTGGACCGTGGGTCAGGGCGCGGCCGTTTTCGTCTCGGGTCCGCCGTCAAGCGGCCGCCGGGTCTCGCGATCGTTCGTGTGGGTGCCGGTGCTCAGCGGCGAACGGATCACGGCCATGCTCTCGCTCCAGTCCTACGCCGAGAGCGCGTTTGACGAGTGGCACGTGAAGCTGCTGCAGGACGTGGCCGCTCACGTCAGCCTGGCGCTGGCCAACGCCGACCACTTCGCCCAGGCCCAGACCGAGCGCGCCCGCCTCGAGGCGCTGCATGTGCTCGAGATGGGCGTCGCAGGCGCGTCCGACGAGCGCCAGCTTTCCGAGGCGGTCTTCTCGGTGGTCGCCGACTACATGGGATCGACGCACACCGTGCTCGCCTATGTCGACGTGGCGGGCCTCGTCGCAGGCTTCGCGGGTGCGACCGGCGAGCCGGCAACCACGATCGGCCCGGTGGCGATCGAAAACGCTCCCTTTTTCCGCCGCATGATCGAGGGGGGCAACCAGGTGCTCGACGCGGTGGGCCACGAGCCCGCCGACCTCGGCGGGCCGATCGGCAGCTACATCTTCAAGCGCTCGCCGACCCATGTCGCGTGGGCGCCGATCACCCAGAACGACCGCGTCGTCGCCGGCTTCATCGCCATGCGCAACGACGGCGGCCGCTTCCAGGCCACGCATCTCAAGCTCCTCGAGGCCGCGATGCCGGTGGTGGGCATCGCGCTCCGGACGATGCGCCTCCACCACGCGAACGAGCTGGCGCTCGCGCAGTCGGTGCGCATCCAGGAGCTCGCAGCCCTCGCCGGCCACGAGCTGATGAGCGTGGTCTCCAACATCGCCGACCAGGCGCGGACGATGCTCGAATCCGCCGGCGCCGCGTGCTGGGCATTCGACACTGACGGTCGCGTGACCGCGACGCGTGCCAGCGGAGAGGCCGGGGCCGAGGAGGTGCTCGGCTGGGCCGGTCTGAGCTCCGACGACCGCGTGGCTCCTGCGGGCATCGTCAGCG
>Ga0209057_1002728_pt1 | contig 13449 bp, 11 predicted proteins | sample GraSoiAngelo_146_FD_185903 | JGI IMG/M metagenome (GOLD analysis project Ga0209057, IMG submission 185903) | Grasslands soil microbial communities from the Angelo Coastal Reserve, California, USA - 14_1009_05_30cm (SPAdes) (version 2) | ecosystem: Environmental > Terrestrial > Soil > Grasslands ... | reverse complement strand
CCGTGGTCAGCTCGAAATAGCGGGTGATCAGCTGATCCGGAACACTCATCACCTTGCGGTACATGACGTCGGGCGGTTCGTCGATGCCAATGTAGTTCTCGAGGCTCTTACTCATCTTCTGGACGCCGTCGAGCCCTTCCAGGAGCGGCATGGTCTGGATGTCTTGCGGCGGCAGACCATAGGCTTCCTGAATGTCGCGGCCAACGAGCAGATTGAAGGTCTGATCCGTCCCTCCAAGTTCGAGGTCCGACTTGACCGCGACCGAGTCATAGGCCTGGAGCAGCGGGTATAGCAACTCGTGCAGGCCGACCGGTCGACTCTCCTTCATTCGCTTGGCGAAGTCTTCGCGGGCCAGCATCCGGGCCACCGTATACCGGCTCGTCAGCTGCACGACGTTTTCCAGATGCATCTTGTCGAACCATTCAGATTGAAAGCGGACCTCGGTCTCCGACTCATCCAGGATTTTCCACGCCTGATCGAGGTAGGTCTTCGCCGCCTGGTCGACCTCCGCCTTAGTGAGCTGTGGCCGCGTGACGTTCTGGCCGGAGGGGTCACCGATCCGCGCGGTCCAGTCGCCGATGATCAGAACGGCCCGGTGGCCGCGCTCCTGGTAGCGCCGCAGCGTCCGCAGCACGACCGTGTGGCCCAGGTGAATGTCAGGCCGGGTTGGGTCGAGACCGAGTTTGACGCGCAGCTTGTCGCCACGCTCGACGCGACTCCGCAAATGTTCGCGGTCGATGATCTCCACCGCGCCGGTGGTCACCGCATCCCAGGCGCTGTGATCAAGGTTTTGTCGTTTCTTCATCGTTCCGTCACGCGTTCTAGACGCCGAGTATATACGCGGTTGACGCGATTCACTGTGCTTTTTTAGCGAACTCAACCGTTATAGACCCGGTGTCCGAAGACAAGCACCGGTTTGCCCGTCGCGCCGCAATCCGCGTGCTCACCCTTACCCGGATCGCGCGGCGCCGCAAGGGGGGCAACCTTCACAAGTTCTTCATCATCGGCCTGACCGTGCTCGGGCTGCTCAGCGTCGGCGGCGGCGCCGAGGCCGTCGACAAGTACCAGACCTACACCCGCGATCTACCCGACCCCGGCTCACTGAGCGCCAAGGAATTGGCGCAGGCGACCAAGATTTACGACCGCAATGGGGTCCTGCTGTACGTCAAGCACACGGAGGGCGTCATCCGCACCGTGATGCCGCTCTCGGCCATCTCCCCACATTTGGTCGACGCCACCATTGCCCTGGAGGACCGGCTCTTCTACACCCACAACGGCATTGACGTCCGCCGCATCATCGCGGCGGCCATCGCCGATGTCACGCACCAACGCGTTGAGCAGGGTGCCAGCACCATCACCCAACAGCTGGTCAAGCGGATGCTCGTCGGTAGCGATCCCTCGATCGAGCGGAAGGTGCGCGAGGCCGCCCTCGCGCTCGAGATCGAGCGCCGCTTTTCGAAGAACGACATCCTGACGCTGTATCTGAACCAGATCTTCTACGGCAACGAGGCTTACGGCGCGGAGGCTGCCGCGCAAACCTACTTCGCCAAGCCGGCCAAGGACCTCGATATCGCCGAGGCCGCCATGCTGGCCGGCATTCCGAACGCGCCGTCACAGTTCGATCCATATAAGCCGGCCACCGCCGCGAGCGCCAAAAACCGCCAGGAGCTGGTGCTCAAAGACATGCTGCGCGACCACTACATCAGCCAGACCGAATACGACAAGGCCTTCAAGGAAGTGCTCAAGTTTCAGAACGGCAGCATCCAGAAAGACCTGAAGGCCCCATGGTTCGTCGACTACGTCCTCCGGCAACTCAGCAAGCAGTACGGTGACGCGGTCGTGTCGGGCGGCGGCCTGCGTGTGTACACCACGCTTGATTACAAGCTCCAGCAGGTGGCGGAACGCGCGGTCAACAGCAACGTCAACCGGGCGGATCTTCGGGCGCGCAACGTCAACAACGGCGCCGCCGAGGTCATCGACCCGGCAACCGGACAGGTTCTGGCGATGGTCGGGAGCGCCAACTACTACGACCAGGCGATCGGCGGTCAGTACAACGTCATCACCGACGGCCAGGGCCGCCAGCCCGGGTCCTCCTTCAAGATCTACGTCTACGCCACGGCGCTCGCCAACGGCTACGCGCCGTCGAACCTGATCCTCGACAAGCAGGGCAAGATCGATGGCCATCCCTTCGTCGACTGGGACCATCGCGACGAAGGCGTGATCACGATCCGGCGGGCGCTGGTTGAGTCGCGCAACATCCCCGCCATCCTCTTGCTGAAGCAGCTCGGCTACGATCGGGTCTTTCAGACGGCGCGCATGATGGGGCTCACCAGCGCGAACCTGACGCCGGAGCGAGGGCTGGCCCAGGCCATCGGCGCGAGCGAGGTGGTGCCGCAGCAACACTTCAACGCCTACGGGGTCCTGGCGTCGGGTGGCATCTACCACGATCCGACCGTGATTCTCAAGGTTGTCGATAGCCAGGGAAAGGTGCTGCAGGAGTGGAAGCCGAATCCGGGCGTGCGGGTCTTGCCCGCCCAGGTTGCCTACATGATCAGCGACATCCTGCGGCCGGTCGGGGCGGCCCTCAACATCAAAAGGCCCTACGCTGCGAAGACCGGTACCACGGAGAACTGGCACGACTCCTGGCTCATCGGTTATAGCCCGGATATCGTGATCGGGGCATGGATGGGCCACACCTGCGCGGGCGGGTGTCCCACGAATGTGAACTCCAATCTCAACGTGGTCTGGGGCGTCCAGGGGGCGGGCCTGATTTTCCGTGACATCTTCAATGCCTACGAGGCCGGCAAGCCCGTCCGTGACTTCGCGCTCCCGGATGGCCTGAAGAAGGTTACGGTCTGCAAGGCTAGTGGGCTGCTGGCGACGCCCAACTGCGCCGGCCAGACCATCACGGATTGGTTCGTTGCTGGCACGGCGCCGGCGCGCCCGGATGACTGGTACCAGCCATTTCGGATCTGCACGACCGACGGGCTGCTCGCCACGCCCGAGACGCCGGCCAAGTTCATCGCGGTCAAGACCTTCGTGGTGTATCCGCCCGGCTATCCCGATGACATGAAGGACAAGAACAGCCCGGCGCCACCCACGCAGGACTGTCAGCTGACGACCGAGACGATCCCGCCGACGCTCACGCTCGCTCAGACGCCGCAGGCGGACGGCAGCGTGCTCGTCACCGCCACCGCGACTGACGACGAGGCGATCAAGGAAGTCGACTTCTTCCTCGATGGGATGAACAAGCCGGTGCGCCTGACCCAGGGCCCCTTCACGTTCGTGGTCAAAGGATCACCGGGCAGCAGCCACACTGTGACCGTGCATGCGTACGACTACAACCCTGCCAACCCGCCGGCGGCGCAAACCATCTCGATAACGCTGCCCTAGGATCGCGAGACCGACCGGCTGCCAGCCACGGCGAAGCGGTAGGGAAAGTCCATCGCACGTGAGATGCCGATACGCCGCGAAATGGCCACCTGACCATCCGGAATCAGCGTGCCCGCGGAGATCCCGAGTGAACCTCGGGTGAAATCACGGCCGTTGTCCTCCAGCGTGAGACCGAAGGCACGCCCGATCTTGCCTGGACCGCTGAGCAGCCGGGGCTCCGGTCCGTGGTCGCCCTGCGCCCGCATGATGTCGATGCCGGCCAGGGGCTCCAGGGCGCGGAGAAGCACCGCTCCGGCGGTACCCGGGCGCTCGGCTGTGACATTGAGGCAGTAGTGCATGCCATAGCTGAAATACACGTAGGCATGTCCGGCCGGGCCGAACATGACGGTGTTGCGGGCGGTTCGTCCCCGGAATGCATGGGAAGCGGGGTCGGCCGCCCCCGTGTACGCCTCGGTCTCGACGATCCGTCCCGCCAGTAAGCCATCCGGTGTCCGGTAGAAAAGGATGCGGCCGAGCAAGTCCCGGGCGAGGGTCACCGGATCTCGGGCGAAGAAGCTTCGTCGAAGCCTCGGTGTGGTCAGGTTCACGCCTGCTTGCTTAGCAGATCTGCAAGGGGCGCCGGGCAGCGCACCCGCGCGGTTGAGTTACTGTGCGCCGAGAAGCTGTGTGAAGTAGCCGCTGATGCTACTGGGCAGCACGAGCGAGAAGATAACTCGCGTCAACGGCTCGAGGCCGTAAAAGTGTGGCGCCAGGAGCGAGTTGTTGAACCAGTCCTGGGCGGTGATGAAGGCTGGCGGCGAAGCGTAGCCTGACGGCAATTGGGCCTTCACGATGCCCACCCCGATGATGAGGATCACGGTGATCTCGAAGGCCCCCACCACGGCACCGGTGAGGATGCCCGTCAACCGGTCGAAGGCGGGCGCGATCAGCATGTCCAGATAGCGCTGGTAGACGGCGCCCAGCACCTCGAAGAGGACGATGGCCGCCGTCACGATGACGGTGTAGGTGATCACATGCGCCCAGAGCGCTGAGTTGATCCCAAAGGTCGTGCCAATGTACGCGGAGGTATTCGCGCTGGTCAGGGTCGCGGCGCCGATACCGGCGAAGAGCCCGGCAAAGGCCACGACCCGCCGCACCAGGCCAAACGCCCATCCCAGCGCGACATTGACCAGAAGGATGATCACGATGATCAGATCCAGGAAGTCCATCAGGACCGCACCTCGGCGGCGAACCGCTGCTTGAGACCGTCAATGATGCGTTGCTGTAACGTCGCAACTTCCTCGTTGGTCAGGGTCCGATCATCGGCCTGGTACTGCAGGCGGAATGATAGGCTGCGGGCGCCAGCCCCCAGCTGGGGCCCCTGGTATTCACTCACCATAGAGATCTCCCGCAACGTGTAACCGCCCAGCTGGCGGATTACTTGCACGAGATCGTTACTGGCGGTCTTGCTCCGAATTACGACCGTAAGGTCGCGCCGAACACCGGGAAACCGTGGAAGCGGGCGGGCCTGGGGCGTCCGCTGACCGCCCGCCGTAAATCTCTCCAACAGGATCTCGGCGACCACCGCACGGCCGGGGAGGCCGAGCTTGTGCAGCACCTCCGGGTGCACCTCACCGAGAATCCCGATCGGCTCCCTGCCGTCGAGGATCTCAGCCGTGCGCCCCGGGTGGAAATCGGCAAACGGGTCACGCTCGGAGCCTAGGGATTCGGCTTGCCTGAAATCCGTCGAAGGGATCACGAATCGGTCTCGCACCGTGGCGATCGTCGCCTGGAGTGAGCGCAGTTCGGCCGCCGCGGCATCGGCGCCCCCAACGGGGACGTGGGTGGCCATGGCCAGCACGTACGGCTCGTCAACCGCATCGGCTGTTGTTTTCCAGAACACGTAGCCCAGCTCGAAGAGGCGGGCTCCCACCTGATCCTGACGAGCGTTGAGAGCAAGCGCCTCGAGCAGGCCGGGCAGCAGGCTGCGACGCAGCCCCTCCCGGTTTTCGGCCATTGGATTCTTGATTCGGACGAGCGACCGCGGCGCCATCGGCAGCGCGATAGTGGAAGTATCGCTTGGGCTAACAATGCTGCTCGTCACTGCCTCATCCAGCTCGCGACCGGCGAGCAGCTCGCGGGTTGTCTCATCGGCATCGCGTCGCTCATGCAGGTCGCGGACGGGCGTACGCGCCCCGGGAAGCGTGCTCGGGATCCGATCGTAGCCATAGATTCGACCGACCTCTTCGATGAGGTCCTCCGGAATCGAACAGTCGAGCCGGAACTCCGGGGGCTGGACGCGCAACCGGTCGCCGGTGCTTTTCACCGTGAAGCGGAGGCGCTCGAGGATGGCGGCCGCATCGTCAAGTTCAACCTTGACGCCAAGGACACGCTCGATCCGATCAGCCTCGACATCGATCGTGGTCGGCTTTAGCGGGCTCGGATAGACGTCGGCTGATGCGCTCGCGGTTCCACCCGCCAACTCGGCGATCAGGGCTACTGCCCGCTCGACAGCCGGTAGGCTGAGCGCCGGGCTCAATCCCTTTTCGAATCGGGATGAGGCCTCGGTACGCAGCCCGAGCATCCGCGACGTCCGCCGGATCGACCGTGGCTCCCAGGTGGCGGCCTCCAGGAACACGTCCGTCGTGCCGTCCTGGACGGCGCTTTCGGCACCCCCGATGATCCCTGCCACCCCCTGCGCCCGCTCAGCGTCGGCCACCACCATGTCCCGGGAGGTGAGGCGCCGGGTCTTGCCGTCGAGGCATGCAATATCCTCACCGTCGCGGGCCCTGCGAACGACGATCCGCCCATCCTTGAGCCGCTGGTAATCGAATGCGTGCATGGGCTGGCCGGCTTCGAGCATCACGTAGTTCGTGATGTCGACGATGTTGCTGATCGGCCGGACTCCGGCTGCCCGCAAGCGTGCCTGCATCCAGGGCGGAGAGCCAGTGACGGTGACACCGGTAATCAAGCGTCCGACGAACCGCCGGCAACCGTCGGGAGCCTCGATTCGTACCAGCTCGGGGGCGTCCTTGGCGCGCGCCTTAGGGATATTCGGCTCTTTTAGAGCAAGGTTGAAGATAGCGCCAACCTCACGAGCGATGCCTAGATGACAAAGGAGATCGGGACGGTTCGACTTGATCTCGAGCTCGAGGATGGTATCGCGCGGATAGAGCTCGTGAAGATCCTGTCCCGGAGTAGCCCCCGGCCCGAGCGTCAGGATACCGGCAGCGTCCTCGCCGAGACCCAGCTCGATGGCGGAACACAGCATGCCCGCCGACGGTACGCCTAGGAAGGTCTTAGTTTCGATCCGACGGTCGTTCAGCCGCGAGCCTGGTACGGCGTACGGCACGAGGTCGCCAACGGCAATGTTCCAAGCCCCGGTGACCACCTCGGCGCCGACCTGGCCGGTTGTCACCGAGGCAATCTGGTTCTTTGTCGATCCGGGAAGCGGCCGCACGCTTGTCACCTGGGCGACCACGACGCCTTCGAAGTCGACTTCCCGCTCGACGAGCTCCTGGACCTCGTTACCGGCCAGCGTTAGTCGCTCGGCCAGTTTGGGCGCATCGACCGGAATGTCGACGTAGTCCTTGAGCCAGTTGAGCGAGATCAGCATGACCTCAGAACTGCCTCAGGAAGCGGACGTCGTTCTCCAGGAACAAGCGGAGGTCGGAAACGTTGTACTTGAGCATCGCCAACCGGTCCAACCCCGCGCCGAACGCAAAGCCGGAATAGTGTTCCGGGTCGATGTCGCCGTTGCGAAGCACCTGCGGGTGGACCATCCCGGCGCCCAAGATCTCCAGCCAGCCGCCCTTGCAGCTGCGGCAGCCGGCGCCGCCGCAGATTCCGCAGGATACGGCCGCCCCGATGCTCGGCTCCGTGAAGGGGAAATGGTCGCCCACGATACGGATGCGCCGTTCGGGACCGAACAGAGAACGGGCGAAATATTCGATCGTGCCCTTCAAGTCGGAAAGGCGGATATCGTGGTCGACGACGAGGCCCTCGACCTGATAGAACTGCGAACCGTGCGAGGGGTCCGTCGCATCACGCCGGTATACGGCACCGGGCGCGATGATGCGAATTGGCGGCTTGTGGCTTTGCATGTACCGGATCTGCACTGGTGAGGTGTGGGTCCGGAGTAACAGCTCGTCGGCGTCGACGTAGAAGCTATCCATCGTGTCCCGCGCGGGGTGCTCCTGGGGAATGTTGAGTGCCTCGAAGTTGTGGAACTCGTCCTCCACCTGGGGCCCTAGGGCGACCTCGTAGCCGAGCCGCGAGAAGATCGCCTTCACGTCCCGCAGGATCAACGTCAGGGGGTGCAGGTGGCCGCGGCGGACTGGGTTGGGTACGAAAGTCATGTCGACCCATTCGGTCTCCCCCAGCTTCGCTTCGCGGTTCAGTTGTAACTGAGCTCCCTTCATGCCGAGCCAGACCGTGATGTTTTCCTTTAGCTGGTTCGCCTTAGCCCCGGAGCTCGATCGCTGTTCAGGAGGCAATTGACCAACTCCTCGCAGGAGAGAGGTAACCTCGCCTTTCTTTCCGAGAAGTTGAACGCGCAGTTGCTCAAGGGAGGCTAGATCGGTAGCCGCCATGATTCGGGCCTCTGCCCGCTTAGCTAGGTCGTCGAGGTCGCTTAATACACCTTCCTTCAAATTTATCAAACCTCCAGGCGCGCCCGATTCGTCAGTCATGGAGGCGGCCGGCGATCGGGAGGCGAGAGCTGAGTGGCGCTAGCTCAGCCCGAGCCGGCCCCGGGCCGGCCTAATAAACATGAAGCGCTGGATGCGGCGCATGCTGCCCGCCATGTTACGACTTGGGCCCGCCCTTGGCGACGGCAACCAGCTCGCTGAAGGATTCGGCGTCGCGAACCGCCAGGTCGGCAAGCATCTTTCGATTTATGTTGACGCCCGCCAGCTTAAGACCATGCATGAACTGGTTGTACGGTAGCCCCTGGCTGCGGGATGCGGCGTTGATCCGGGCGATCCAGAGCTTGCGCATGTCGCGCTTGCGCGCCCGCCGGTCGCGATACGCGTACTCGAGCGCGTGCAGCAGGGCTTCGTTGGCGGGACGGAATAGCGTCCGGTGCGTCATCCGGAAGCCCTTGGCCAGATTCAGGATCTTCTTGTGGCGACGGCGGGATGGAACGCTGCGCTTGACACGAGGCATTTCAGTCCTTCTCCTTCATATAGGGAGCGGCCCGTCGCAGCCGTCGGGCGTCTTTTCCAGTGAGAACCAGCAGCTTGCTGTACTGGCGCTTGCGGCGCGGCGTCTTATGACCCAGCAGGTGACTCTTCTGCGCGTGCGGCCGCACGATCTTTCCGGTCTTCGTCATCCGAAATCGCTTGGCCGACGCGCGATGGGTACGGAGTTTAGGCATCGATCGCTCCTTTAGCTTTTGCGTGCCTGCGCTTGAGGCTGGGGCGCCTGGGCGGCCGCCGCCGGCGCCAGGATCATGATCATGTTGCGGCCCTCCAGCAACGGCATCCGCTCGATGGTGCTGATGGTCTTCAATTCGAGCGCCATCCGGTCGAGCAGCTTCTTGCCGATGTCCTGGTGGACCATCTCGCGGCCGCGGAACATGATCGTCAGCTTGACCTTGTCGCCCTCTTCGAGAAACGACTTGACCGCATGGAACTTCGTCTGGAAGTCATGTTCTCCGATCTTTGGACGAAGCTTCATTTCTTTGACCTTGATGACGTTGTGCTTGCGGCGCCCATCTTTGTCTTTTTTCAGGCTCTCGAATTTGAACTTGCCATAGTCCATGATCCGGGCCACCGGTGGTTGCGCTTGGGGCGCGACCTCGACCAGGTCCATCTCCCGCTCGACCGCGAGAGCCTTGGCGCGGTCGGTGGCCATGACGCCTAATTGTTCGTTGCGATCGTCGATAACGCGGACTTCGGCGGCGCGGATCTGATCGTTGATCCGAAGTTCCCTAAATGCCGTGGATCAAGCCTCCTTCGTGCACAAAAAAAGATAGCCTCGAGGCTATCTTCGTCCCCTTGACCTCTTCGGCGCCGGCCTGGAGGTGAGAGCTTGGGACAGCCTCTCTTGGCACGCGGGAGTATACCACGCGGTCAATCGCCACAAACGGCCGCTCAGAGGGGTAACCGCGACTCGTCTTCGAGCTGTCGAAGGAAATCGTCGATACCAAGCGCAACCTGGTCACCGCCTTCTCTGCGGCGAATATTGAGAGTTCCTGCCTCCAGCTCTTTGTCGCCGACCACCGCCATGTACGGCACCTTCTGCAGTTGGGCGTCGCGGATCTTCGCCTGCATTCGTTCGCTCCGACCGTCAAGCTCGACCCGCAGATCGCGCTGGCGGAACCGGTCGGCCAGCTTGGTGACCGCCTCGACGTGGCGGTCGGCAATGGGAATGAAGACCACCTGGACTGGTGCCAGCCAGACGGGAAACGCACCAGCATAACGCTCGATCAGATAGGCCATGAATCGCTCCATCGAGCCGATCGGCGCGCGGTGGATCATCACCGGCCGCTCCATCGCCTGGGTGGACGTGACGTACTCGAGCCCGAAGCGTTCCGGCATCAGGAAGTCGATCTGGTTGGTCGAAAGGCTGAACTCGCGGCCAATCGCGTCCTTGATCTGGACGTCGAGTTTTGGTCCGTAGAAGGCCGCTTCGCCCGGCGCCTCGACAAACGGGTGACCAGAGGCACGCAGCGCCTCACGGGCGGCGTCCTGGGCCCGCTGCCAGACGGCAGGGTCGCCCATCCACTTGTTGCTCGAGTCGTCCCGCAGGGAGAGCCGGAAATAGAAATCGGTGATGCCGAAGGCGCGATACACCTGCAGGATCAGCTCGATCACGCGCTCGAATTCGCCGTTCAACTGATCGGGCCGGCAGAAAATATGCGCGTCGTTGATGGTGAAGGCCCGCACCCGAATCAGGCCCGACACCTCACCCGACTTCTCGTAGCGGTAGACGGTGCCCAGCTCGGCGATCCGCGCCGGGAGGTCGCGGAAGCTGTAAGCCTTTCGCTGGAAGACCCGGATATGGTGCGGACAATTCATCGGCCGCAGCTGCCACTGCTCGTCCTCCATCTCCGAGGGGGCGTACATCGAATCGCGATAGCGCTCGAAGTGGCCGCTGATCTTGTAGATATCCAGCCGAGCGATGTCCGGCGTCTTGACGTGCTCGTAGCCCTGTCGGCGCTCGAGGCGGAGGATGAACTCCTCCATCTGCCGCCGGATGGTGGCTCCTTTGGGTGTCAGCAGCGGCAGCCCGCGGCCAACCATCTCGTCGATCAGGAAGAGGTCGAGCTCCTTGCCCAGCTTCCGGTGGTCGCGCTTGGCGGCGTCCTCCAGCATCTTCAGGTGGTTGTCGAGCTCTTCTTGCGTGGGGAAAGCCGTGCCGTAGATGCGGGTCAACTGCTGGTTGCGCTCGCTCCCTTTCCAGTAGGCGCCGGCGATGGTGAGCAGGCGGAACGCGCCGAGTTGCCCGGCGTTCGCGACGTGCGGGCCCAGACAGAGGTCGGTAAAGTTACCGGTCCGATAGACGCGTGCCGTCGCGTCGGTAACCTTGTCGGCGATCAATTCCACCTTCAGAGGCTGGTGCAGCCGCTCGAATAGCGCGACCGCGTCCGCGCGTGGCAGCTCCTCCCTGGTGAAGGGCGGTGCCGCCTTGATGATCTCCCGCATCCGGGCCTCGATCTTCGGCAGCTGCTCTGGCAGCAGCCGCTCTTTGAAGCCAAAGTCGTAGTAAAAACCCTCATCCGTCGCCGGGCCGATGCCGATCACCGTTCCCGGAAAGAGATCGAGCACCGCCGCGGCCATCACGTGCGCCGTCGAGTGGCGCAGGGTTTCGAGGTCTTCGCTCATGACTGTCCCCGCAGAAGGGTCAGCCGATTATACGAAGGGTATTGGTGGGCGCCTATACGGCGCGGAGTCGCTGCAGACCGGCCGGGATGTCGTCACGGCCCAGGGTTCGCTCATCGAGTGACGCCTCGATGTCCGGATGGACCTGGAACATGATCGATAACTGGTGCGCCAGGGGAACGATCGGCGCACGCCGCGCCTGCCGTCGAAGGCGTTCCTGCCGGCTCGGGTCCATCGCGCAACAGCTGATGCTGCAGTACTTGGCCGTCGCCTTCTTGACGGAGGCGCTACACCCTGGGCGAGCGCAGATCCTGGGCGGAGCGATTTGCTTCAAACCGTGAGCGACCTCCAACGTTCCCTCCAACTTCTCTTCGGTCCCTGCCGAGACCGTCTCCCCTGGCGCGTTATTGATTATCCGCGCCGCATCCGGCGTGTCAAGCTTTCATCGAGCTTATCCACATCGACCGACCATCGAGAGGATTAGCTGGGGAAAAGGAGGCGATGGCTATCAAGAATGCGCGGCCGCTGTCAACGAGCAATGAGGCGTTGTAAAGATGTTGGCGAGGCTTTTGGCGACCGCTATCGGTTAGAGCGGCGTCGACGGCGCCTTTGGTTTCAGTTTTCCCTCACGTCGCTGCTCCACCAGGTCGGCGACGAGTCTCGGGAGCGCGGCGGCGTCGTCCACGCCGCGGACCCAGATGCCGTCGGTACCGAACCGCTTGGCCCGACGCACCTGATGGGGCAGCGACCCCAGGGCGATGATCACCGGTCGCTCAAACCCGACCGCTCCGTTCAGGATGCCGAAAACGTAAGCCGTGTCCGCCTCCCAGATTCCCATGTCGAAGAGGACCGCCTGCGGTTGCAGCCGCTCACACAACTGTTGAACTGCCTCATCGGGCAGCGCCGTCCGCGCCTCATAGCCGGCGCCCACAAACAATTCCTGATACGCGATCGCCTGCTTTGGGTCGTGCTCGAAAATCAAGATCGCCGTCGCATCGGCGCTGCCGTTCGAGGCGTGTGCCATGGCCGAGCGAAATTATTGCATGCGCCCCGGCCGTAAGTGGCGGCGACCGGCTACGTTAAGGAAGGTGGAACAGCCCTTCGCTCAATCCCCGGGACGCCACCCGGGGATTTTTTATGCGAGCCAGGACCCCAACCGGAGCCCATCGACGTTCCCGCCGGTCAGGGCGATGACAACCGGCCGCTGGATCGTGGAATCCGACGCCAGGGCCGCCACTCCCGCCGCTCCGGCCGGCTCGACAACCAGCTTCGCCTGGAGAACGATCGATGTCAGCGCGCCGATGATGGCCTCATCCCTGACGGTGCGCACCTCATCGACAAATCGCTGGATCAGCGCCAGGTTGAACGGCCGGGTATAGGGGGCGGCCAACCCATCGGCGATGGTGTCGAGGCGGGACGGCCGCACGGGATGGCCGGCGGCCAGGCTTTCCGAGACGGTTGGCGCCCGCTCCGGCTCCACGCCGATGATCCGCACGTTCGGCCGCTGCTGCTTGATGGCCACGCCGACGCCGGCGATCAGGCCGCCGCCACCGACGGGGACCATCACCGTGCGGACGTCAGGGACCGCATCCAGGATCTCGAGCCCGACCGTGCCCTGGCCGGCGGCGACGGCCGGATCATCGAACGGATGAACGAGGTGCAGGTCGCGCTTGTGCTGTTCCTCCTCAAGGCGTTCCTGCCACTGCCCGATCGGCGTGAGGACGATCTCGGCGCCGTACCGGCGAATCGCCTGAAGCTTCGTCACCTGCGCGTCGTCACGGATCACGACCACACACGGAATGCCGAACGCTCGGGCGGCATACGCGAGCGCCTGCCCGTGGTTGCCGGCCGACAGTGTGATAACACCCCGGCGGCGCTGCTCGGAATCGAGCTGTAGGACGGCGTTGATGGCGCCGCGGACCTTGAACGAGCCGGTCCGCTGAAGGTTCTCGGCCTTGAGCCAGGCTCCGACGCCGGCCACCGCCTCGCCGGAAACGGTCGGCGTCGGTAGCACGTATTCACGAATCCGGTCAGCCGCCGCTCGAATGTCGGCCAGGGACAGCGCGTCAGTTTCGACCGCCATCCCTAGACGGTAGCGGTTAGCGCGTCCTAATTCCAGAACCCGTGCAGAAGGACGTGGTCGAGCAGCTGGGCCAGCCAGCGCCGGAAGCGAGTTGCCATGATTCGTATAACGGTCAGGAACGAGCCGGCTGTCGCCTACCGCGCGGACCCAGCTTCAGATGAACGCGGC
>Ga0209057_1002719_pt1 | contig 13478 bp, 9 predicted proteins | sample GraSoiAngelo_146_FD_185903 | JGI IMG/M metagenome (GOLD analysis project Ga0209057, IMG submission 185903) | Grasslands soil microbial communities from the Angelo Coastal Reserve, California, USA - 14_1009_05_30cm (SPAdes) (version 2) | ecosystem: Environmental > Terrestrial > Soil > Grasslands ... | reverse complement strand
GTCACGCGACGCTGCGGGAGCGCCGGTGAGAGCGTCCCGCAGCCTTCCACCGTCGTCGATGAGGACCGGTCCTTCGGGCCCCGCATAGAGGCGGCCCTCCAGCGTCGCGCGAAGCACCGGAACGGCAGCTGCATCACCGGCTTCAGCCAGAGCGGAGACCGCCCCTTGGCGGTCCGCCTGGCTGCCTCGAGCGATCTTGTCGAGCGTGCTCGCGTCGAGACTGACCGCGAGCACGACCGCCGTGATCAAGCCTGCCGTCATTCCTGGAACTGGATGCCGAGCTGCACGCCGGTGACGCTCGACCCGGCCGGCGGATTGGTGTTCTGCACCGCCAGTCCTATGCGCGCATTGTGCCCGTCCAGGATGTAGTTGAGGCCGACATCCACGGTCCGCGTCGGGTCGCCACCCAATGCCGCGACGGCGTGCTGGTAACGTACCATCGGCTGGACCCGGCCCGGACCCATCTTCGACGCGAACAGCCAGCTGGCAAGGCCGAAGGCGCTCCAGCCTTCCTTGCCCAGATCGTTGCCCTGGTCGAAGTTGTAGTAGGCGCCTTCGAGCGTGAGCACGTCCGCGGCGATGACTTTCTTCTCGAAGAGGAGGTCGACGTTGAACCCCAGCATCTTCTTGTCGCCGGCCGTATCGATGGTCTTCTTGTACTGAATCGTGCCTCCCAGCGCGAGGACGTCCTTCGATCCGTAATAGGTGCTGGAGTTGTAGTAGCCGGGCTCCGGATCGAGGAAGTTGAAGACCACCCGCCCGGCGTAGATGGCCTGACCGACGGGTACCGCGGTGTCCAGCGTGAAGACGCCCGCCTGGTATTTGAGCTGTCCGTGGTTGAGCTGGCCCCACAGCGCTGCTCCGTCGGCGCGGCCGGCGTAGATCGATGGATATCCGTTGACGGTCGTCGGATAGTTCCAGGCGTTCTGGTAGTAGGGCCCGCTCAGGTTCGCGCGGTCCGACGGTGGCAGAAAGCGTCCCATCCAGACGTTGAAGAGCTCGCTGGGCTCGAACTGCGCGATGGCGTCGAGCACGCGGATGGTGCCGCCATCGGCGTTGTTCAGGTCGAGGTTCCCCGCGAACTTCAGCCAGGGCGCGAACTGGCCGGCGATGTACGGACGCACGTCCAGCGTGTTGACGCTTACTCCTTGCGCGGGCGTGGTGTCGACGTAGCCGCCTCCGACGCGGACCCCGACTCCATAGGAGAGTGTCTTGGGTCCGAGGGTGAGCTCTGCGGCCGGAGCCGCTGCGGCGGCGAGCGCGACGGTGCAGATGACGGCGATTTTCATCCTAGCGCCCCGCCCGCTTCTCGTTGCCTGCGATAAACGGGCTCCAGGGCTGGGCGCGGATCGGTTTGTCCGTCTTCCAGACCACGTCGAACTGCCCGTTGCCCTGCACCTCGCCGATGAACACCGGCTTCCACAGGTGGTGGTTCGTCTCGTCCATCTTCAGCGTGAACCCGGAGGGCGCCACGAACGTCTGGCCGGCCATCGCCTTGCGGACGTCGTCGACCTTGACGCTGCCGGCCTTCTGCGCCGCCTGCGCCCACATGTGCATGCCGACGTAGGTGGCTTCCATCGGGTCGTTGGTCACGCGCGAATCGCCGCCGGGAAGCCCGTTCTTCTTCACGTATGCCTTCCACATCTTGATGAACTCGGCATTCGTCTTGTTCTTGAGAGACATGAAGTAGTTCCAGGCCGCGAGGTGGCCGACCAGCGGCTTGGTGTCGATGCCGCGCAGCTCCTCTTCACCGACGGAGAACGCGACCACCGGGATGTCGGTGGCCTTGAGCCCCTGGTTGCCGAGCTCCTTGTAGAAGGGCACGTTGGAGTCGCCGTTGATGGTGGAAATCACCGCCGTGTGTCCGCCGGCGCCGAACGCTTTGATCTGTGCGACGATCGTCTGGTAGTCGCTGTGGCCGAACGGCGTGTACGTCTCCAGGATGTCGCTCTCCGGGATTTTCTTCGACTTCAGGAAGGCCCGGAGGATCTTGTTCGTGGTGCGCGGGTAGACGTAGTCGGTGCCGAGCAGGAAGAAGCGCGTCGCGCCGCCGCCTTCCTTGGACATCAGGTATTCCACCGCGGGGATCGCCTGCTGGTTCGGCGCCGCGCCCGTGTAGAAGACGTTCTGCGACAGCTCCTCGCCCTCGTACTGGACAGGATAGAAGAGGAGCCCGTTCAGCTCCTCGAACACCGGCAGCACGGACTTGCGCGAGACCGACGTCCAGCAGCCGAACACCGCCGCCACGTTGTCCTTGGTCAGCAGCTGGCGCGCCTTCTCCGCGAACAGCGGCCAGTTCGAGGCGGGATCGACGATCACTGGCTCCAGCTTCTTGCCGAGCACGCCTCCTTTGGCGTTGATCTCGTCGATGGTCATCAGCGCGACGTCCTTGAGCGACGTCTCGCTGATCGCCATCGTTCCCGACAGCGAATGCAGAATGCCGACCTTGATGGTCTCCGCGGCGCGAGCCGGCGGCGCGCCGAAGAGGACGGCGCAGAGAACGGACGACAGCATGAAGATGAGCTTCCGGGTGTACATGGGTTGGGGTTCTCCTCGGCCCGGTCGGACCTGCGCCCGGTCAGTGCAACAGCGGGACCACTTGCCGCGGCGCGGCGACGGCTGCCCTTCATTCGTGCGAGCCGCCGAAGCTGGAGAAGTCGCCCGACGAAATCGTCGGATGCATGGGTCCGCGACGACAAAAACGTCGCGCGCGTCCTCGACAAACCGTGCGTCGGTCCGCGCGCGATGGTTCACGGTCGTGCAGTTGGCCGGGCGAACGGCTGACGTTTTCGTGGTTTCCCGGTGGGCGACCGACGAATTCGTCGCTTGCGCTATGTAAACCCAGGGGCGAGCATGCGGTTGAAGCTCTCGGGACTGCGGATTCCCTGACGCGCCATCCACGTGTCCGCGGCCGCGATGCGAGCGGCACCGGCCTCACCGCCGGACAACTCGCCGTGGCGGCGTCGCGCGACGGCGGCGTAGAGCGCCATGTCGACGGTATCGAACTCGCTCGCGGCCCGTTCGAGGAGGATGAGAGCCCGCTCCGGCTGGCCACGAAGGGCTGCGATCCCGGCGCGGAGCAACTCGCCGGCCGGCCTGAACGCGGCGATGGGATCGCTCATCAGCTCGCGCGCAGCCCGATCCGCGACGTTCAGGAGAGCACTTCTCGCGGCCCGATCGCGTGCATCCGCCGCCGCCGCGAGCGCGCTGGCGCCGCGGACGTGCACCATCTGTGACCGCACGACGCGCACGCGACCCAGCATCGATTGTTCGAACGCTGGCCAGGCCGCGTCGACGCGCGCCCAGGCGGCGTGGCCGTCGCCCTCATAGCGGTCGACGAACGCCTCGCCGAGCAACAGGAGCATGTGCTGGATGTCGAAGCCGCCGGTCACCCACTGCTCTCGAGCGAGCCGCACTTCGGCGTCGCAGCTCCTGGGGGTCCGGAATCTCGACGGCGGGTCTGGACGCGGTCGCCACCGCCGGGGCCTGCCGCAGCACGGGGAACAGGCGCACCAGGGAATGGATGTCGCTCGGCAGCAGCACTTCAGCCTGGTCCCCCAGACGCCGCAATCGCTGCGAGAGCGAATCGATCACGCTGTCGAGCGCCTTGTAGGGGACGGATTCGCGCTCGTAGCAGCGGCCGGCCAGCACGGTTGCCCGAGGGTCCGCCCGAATGCGGCCGAGGAAGCGATCGACCAGCGTCGTCTTGCCCATGCCCGAACGACCCTGGACGAGGACGGTCACGGGCGTGCCTTCGCGCGCTCGTGCTTGCGCGGCTTCCAGCGCCTCGAGCTGGGACTGCCGCCCAAGGAAGACCGGTGCAGGCCCCTGCGCGGGCATGCCGGTCGGGACGTGGGCACTTCGCAACCGTCGCAACACTTCCGAGCCCTTCGGCCGCTCGTCGGGGTTCCGATGGACGAGCGCGGTCGCAAGCTCGGCGAGATCCTCCGGAATGCCGTCGCGACGCAACGGAGGCGCCTCTCGCCGGATCTTTGCGTCGAGCACCTCGATCACCGTGCCCTCGAAGGGCAGCCGCCCGGCGAGGATGTCGTAAAGCATCGCGCCCACGCTGTACCAATCGCAGGCCGGGCCCAACTCCGCGCCGCCGGCTTGCTCCGGTGACATGTACGGCGGCGTTCCGCCCATCGGATCGAGGATCGAATCGCCTGCCGACGCGGACCGCCGGGCGCTCACCAGACCGAAGTCGAGGAGGACGACCCGGCCTCGGCTATCCACCATCACGTTCGACGGCTTGATGTCCCGGTGCAGGCGTCCAGTCGCGTGGAGGGCTTCGACGCCGAGCGCGAGCTGCCGGAACGCGTCGCGCAGCCGGTCGACGTCGCCATTGGCGATCCAACGCCGGAAATCGACGCCCTCCAACAGCTCCATGGTGCAGAACCAGCGGTCTTCGTCCGAGATGAGCTCGTAGAGGGTGACGAGGTTCGGGTGCGAGACGTTGGCGAACGAGCGGAACTCGTGCTTGAACCGGTATAGCCCCGCCGGATCGAACCACCCATCGGTCCCGCGCCGAGCCGCGAGAGGACCTGGAACCGCGCGTTGCCGCCGAAGTCTCCGGGGTCCACGGAGTCACCCTGAGGAAGGGCGCGCATCATACTGAATCTATGCAGCTGTGCTGGAAGGTTGCGACGATCATGCCATTTCGACCGAGGGAAGCGACGAATTCGTCGGAACGGCGGCCCGGATGTGAAGATTGGGTGAACCGGGGCCCATCCCTGCGAACGCATTTGACAAACCGCGGCAACGGGCGCTACCCATGTGCGCCATGAAATCCCGGCTCCCGCGCGCCGCCGTCCTCTTCGCTTCCGCGCCGGAGCTTCGCTCCTCGCTCCTTCTTGGCGTCGTCGGACTGCTTCCGCTCATTAGCAGCGGGTGCGGGCCGCCGTCCTGACCGAGGAAGATTTCCGGAAGGAACCTGGCCCCCGCACCCGACCCGGTGCGGGGGCTTTTTTTTGCCCCCGAGGTCCGCATGTCGTCGCAGCCCGCAGTTGCACAGCAGAGCCGAAGCCCCGACGCCGAACCGGTCCAGAGGACGGGCGCGCAGATGGTCTGGGAAGTTCTCGTGCGCGAAGGCGTCGACGTCGTCTTCGGGTACCCGGGCGGCGCGATCATGCCGACCTACGACGCGATGCCGGCCTATCCCATCCGGCACGTCCTGGTCCGGCACGAGCAGGGCGCCGCCCACATGGCCGACGGCTATGCCCGGGCGTCGGGCAAAGTCGGAGTGGCGATCGCCACCTCCGGACCGGGCGCGACGAACCTCGTCACCGGCATCGCGACGGCGATGATGGATTCCTCTCCCATCGTCTGCATCACGGGGCAGGTGCCTTCGACGGTCTTGGGCAGCGACGCCTTCCAGGAGACGGACATCACCGGCATCACGCTGCCGATCACCAAGCACAACTACCTGGTCACGCGCGCCGAGGACGTCGCCCCCACCCTCCGCGAGGCCTTCTTCATCGCCCGCTCCGGCCGGCCGGGTCCGGTGCTGGTGGACATCACCAAGGACGCGCAGCAGGGAGTGGCGCGCCTCGACGCGCGGTTGCCGACGCGGGCGGCGCGCAGCCGCCCGATTCCGACGCCGACTTCCGACGCCATCGCCCGGGCAGCCTTGTTGATCGACGCGGCCGAGCGGCCCCTGATCCTCGCGGGCCAGGGCGTTCTGGCGTCGGGATCGACGGCGCTCTTGCGCGAGTTTGCCGAGAAGACCGGCGTTCCGGTGACCGCCACGCTGCTCGGCCTCGGAGGCTTCCCGGCATCGCATCCGCTCAGCCTGGGCATGATGGGGATGCACGGTGAAGCCTGGGTGAACACGTCGATCCAGGAAGCAGATCTCTTGGTCGCGCTCGGGATGCGCTTCGACGACCGGGTCACCGGCAAGCTGCAGACGTACGCGGTGAACGCGAAGAAGATCCACGCGGAGATCGACCCCAGCGAGATCAACAAGAACGTCCGGGTGGACGTCGCCCTGCCGGGAGACCTGCGGCGGACGTTGGAGGCGCTGCTTCCGGTCGTACAGGCGCGAACGCGCAAGCCCTGGCTGGATCGCATCGCGGCCCGGCGGAGCGAAGCGGCCCGCCGCGACGTGCAGTCGGTTCCCTCGGGCGGGAAGCTCTTCGCCGCCCACGTGCTGCACGATCTCTGGCGCTTGACGGAAGGCAAGGCGCTGGTCGTGACCGACGTCGGCCAGCACCAGATGTGGGAGGCGCAGTACTACAAGCACGAGCGACCCCGGTCGCTGATCACCTCGGGCGGCCTCGGCACGATGGGGTTCGCGCTTCCCGCGGCGATGGGCGCGCGCTTTGCCCGACCGGACGACGAGATCTGGGTAGTGGCGGGCGACGGCGGGTTCCAGATGACCGCCTGCGAGCTGATCACCTGCGCGCAGGAAGGCCTGAAGCTCAACATCGCCATCGTCAACAACGGCTATCTGGGGATGGTCCGACAGTGGCAGGAGTTCTTCTACAACCGCCGGTACGTCGCCACGCCGCTGCGCAGCCCCGACTTCGTGATGCTGGCTCAGGCGCACGGTTTGCCGGGACTCCGCGTCACGCGCAGGGAGGAGATCCCTCAGGCCGTCGAGCGGGCCCGGGCCGAGGCGGGATCGGTGGTGGTCGAGTTCCGCGTCGAGCAGGAAGACTCGGTGTACCCGATGGTGCCGGCCAACACCGACCTGCGCGAGATGATCCGGCGACCCGCACTCGCCGAGGAGGAGTGATGCCGCACGACTCCGCGTTTTCCATTCCCAGTGGCCGGAGGACGGCGCAGACGCTCATCGTCTACGTCGAAGATCAGCCCGGGACCCTCAACCGCATCGTCTCGCTGTTCCGGCGGCGCGGGTTCAACATCGAGTCGCTCACGGTCGGCCGCTCCGAACGGGAAGGCATCTCCCGCATCACCGTGGTGGTGCGTGCGGACGACGAGACCGCCCGGCGGCTGGAGGCGAACCTCTACAAGCTCGTCAACGTGCTTTCGGTCGAAGACGTGACCCACGCGCCGTCGGTCACGCGCGAGATGGCGTTCGTGAAGGTGCGGGCCGCGCAGAACCGGCGCCCCGAGTTGCTTCAGCTCGTGCAGACCTTCCGCGCCCGTGTGGTGGACCTCGGTCCCGAGTCGGTGATCGTCGAGACCACCGGGACGCAGGAGAAGCTCGACGGGCTCGTCGAGGTGCTGCGCCCCTTCGGGATCCTCGAGCTGGTGCGCACTGGAGCGGTGGCGATGCAGCGAGGACCGGGGGGCGGCGCGCAGGACGAAGCGTCCGAATCGGATGACGGGGTAGCCGCATGACTTTCAAACCAGAAGCAGGAGCGACGCGGATGAACAGGAACGGGAACGAGACGAGCGACCGGGTGATCGTGTTCGACACCACCCTGCGCGACGGTGAGCAGGCCCCAGGCGGGAGCATGAACCTCTCGCAGAAGATGCAGGTGGCGAAGGCTCTCGCGGCGCTCGGCGTGGACGTGATGGAAGTCGGATTTCCCGTCGCGTCGCCAGGCGATTTCCAGGCCGTGGAAGCGATCTCCCGGCAAGTGGAGGGCCCCGTCATCTGCGCGCTCGCGCGCGCGCACCGGCCGGACATCGACGCCGTCCTCAAGGCGCTGGCGCCCGCGTCGCGCCGTCGGGTCCACGTCTTCCTCGCCACGAGCCCGATCCACCGCGAGCACAAGCTGCGGATGACGCAAGCGGAAGTGGTCCGCGTCGCCACCGGCGCCATCGAGTACGCGCGCGAGCGCTGCGACGACGTGGAGTTCTCCGCCGAGGACGCGGCACGCACGGAGCCGGACTTCCTCGTCGAAGTGGTGGAGCGCGCCATCGAGGCGGGCGCCACGACCATCAACATCCCCGACACCGTCGGGTACGCGGTGCCTTCGCACTTCGCCGCCATCATCGAGAACCTGCGCGCCAAGGTCCGCGGCATCGACCGCGTGGTGCTCAGCGTCCACTGCCATGACGATCTCGGCATGGCGGTAGCCAACAGCCTGGCGGCGCTCCAGGCGGGGGCGCGGCAGGTGGAGTGTACCGTCAACGGGATCGGCGAGCGCGCCGGGAACTGTTCGCTCGAGGAAGTGGTGATGGCGCTGCGCACGCGCCACGACTTCTTCGGCCTGCGCACGGGCATCCGTACGCAGCAGCTCTGCTCGGCGAGCCGGGTGGTGGCGGGAGCGACGGGATTCCACGTCGCGCGCAACAAGGCGGTGGTCGGGCAGAACGCCTTCGCCCACGAATCCGGCATCCACCAGCACGGGATGATCAACCACCAGCAGACGTACGAGGTGATGCGGCCCGAGGACGTCGGCTTCAAGAGCAGCAACCTCGTGCTCGGCAAGCACAGCGGCCGCCATGCGCTGAACGCGCGGCTGCACGATCTCGGCTACCAGCTCGAGCCGGAGCAGATCGACAAGGTATTCGAGGAGCTGAAGCGGCTCGCGGACAAGAAGAAGGAGATCTACGACGGCGACCTCGACGCGCTGCTCGTCGGCCTCTTCCAGAACGGGACGGCGCGCCGCTGGGAGCTGGCGAGCCTCAACGCGGTCAGCGGCACCGGCACGCCTCCCACTGCCGCCGTGTCGCTCCTCACCCGCGACGGGCGGAAGCTCGACGAGGCGGCCACCGGCGACGGTCCGGTCGACGCCGTCTTCAAGTGCATCGAGCGCATCACCGGCGTGAAAGCGCGTCTGCGCGACTTCACCATCGCGAGCGTCAGCGCCGGTGAGGACGCGCAGGGCGAAGTGATCGTCGTCGTCGAGCACGAGGGCCGCACCTATCGCGGGCGCGGCCTGAGCACCGACATCGTCCTCGCCAGCGCCGAGGCCTACCTGGAGGTGGTGAACCGAATCTCCGCGGGCCGCCTGCAGCGCAAGACGCCCCCCGAGCCCGAGGTGGTGTGTGGCGCAGTCTGAGCCGCGCACGCTCTTCGGCAAGCTCTGGGACGCGCACCTCGTCCGTCCGGAGACGGACGAGGCGCCAGCGGTCTTGTACGTCGATCTCCACCTCGTGCACGAGGTGACCTCGCCGCAGGCATTCTCGGTGCTGCGCGAGCGCGGCATCGGCGTGAGACGTCCCGGCCGGACGCTCGCGACCATGGATCACTCGACGCCGACCACGCCGCGTCCGCGGGGCACGAAGCTGGTCATCGAGGACCGCGACTGCGCGGCGCAGCTTGGCGCGCTGGAGGCGAACTGCGCGCAGTTCGGCGTCGAGCTGCACTCGCTCTCCAGCGAGCAGCAGGGCATCGTGCACGTCATCGGGCCGGAGCTGGGTCTGACGCAGCCGGGGATGACCATCGTCTGCGGCGACAGCCATACCAGCACGCACGGGGCCTTCGGCGCCTTTGCTTTCGGGATCGGCACCAGCGAAGTGGCGCACGTGCTGGCCACGCAATGCCTGCTGCAACGGCGGCCGCGAACGCTGCAAGTGCGGGTCGAAGGCCGGCCGCGGCCGGGTGTCACCGCGAAGGATCTCATCCTCTCGATCATCGGCCGCATCGGCATCGCCGGCGGCACCGGCCACGTCATCGAGTACACCGGAAGCGCCATCCGGGCGCTCTCGATGGAAGAGCGGATGACGGTGTGCAACATGTCCATCGAGGCCGGAGCCCGCGCCGGCTGCATCGCGCCCGACGACGTCACGTTCCAGTACCTGGCCGGGCGGCCGCGGGCGCCGCAGGGCCCGGACTGGGATCGCGCGCTCACTCGCTGGCTGACGCTACCCGGCGATCCGGGAGCGATCTATGATCGCACGGTCGAGATCGACGGCAGCGCCGTCGAGCCGACCATCACTTTTGGAACGAATCCGGGAATGTCCGTCCCGATTCGCGGCGAGGTGCCGGATCCGGGGTCCGCCACTGACGTCGCGAATCGGGCGGCATTGGATCGGGCGCTCCGCTACATGGGCCTGCGGCCGGGACAGCCGCTGATCGGCCATCCTATCGACGTCGTCTTCATCGGAAGCTGCACCAACGCGCGCCTCGAGGATCTCCGCGCTGCGGCATCGGTTCTGCGAGGAAGGAAGGTGGCGGCAGGGGTCCGCGCGCTGGTGGTGCCCGGATCCCGGCAGGTGAAGAAGGCGGCCGAGGCAGAGGGCCTGGATCGCGTTTTTCGCGATGCCGGTGCGGAGTGGCGCGAGCCCGGGTGCTCGATGTGCATCGGGATGAACGGCGATCAGGTCGGGCGGGGACAGTCCGCCGTCAGCACCAGCAACCGCAATTTCGAAGGGCGCCAGGGTCCCGGTGCGCGGACTTTCCTCGCCAGCCCACTGACCGCCGCAGCGGCTGCGATTGCCGGCGCCATCGCCGACCCGCGGGAGCTTCTGCGATGACGGCGCTGCAACCCTTCCGCAAGCTCGACTCCCGGACCGCCGTTCTTGCCCGCGCCGACATCGACACCGACCAGATCATTCCGGCGCGCTATCTCAAGGGCACGACGCGCGCCGGCCTTGGCCGCTGGCTCTTTGCTGGCTGGAGGTACGACGAACAGGGCCGTCCGAGGGCAGACTTCCCGCTCTCGCGGCCCGAGGCCCACGGCGCGCAGGTGCTGGTCGCCGGAGCGAATTTCGGCTGCGGGTCATCGCGCGAGCACGCTCCCTGGGCGCTGCTCGATTACGGCTTCCGCGCCGTGGTCAGCTCGTCCATCGCCGACATCTTCCGCGGCAACGCGCTCAAGAACGGGCTCCTGCCGGTGATCGTCGATCCGGCGACGCACGAGATCCTGCTCGCGTCGCCGGGGGTGCGCGTCAGCATCGATCTCGAGTCGTGCACGCTCGCGTTCGGCGACGCCCGCGTCAGCTTCGCCATCGACCCCTTTTCCCGCCGCTGCCTGCTCCAGGGCGTCGACGAGCTCGGGTACCTTCTCGAGCAGGGAGACGCGATCGCCGCATACGAGAAGGAGCAAGGATGAGGGCGCTAATCGCGGTCTTGCCGGGCGACGGCGTCGGTCCGGAAGTGACAGCGGAAGCGGTACGCGTCCTCACCGCGGTGGGCGAGCTGTACGGGCACGCATTCGATCTTCGCGAGGCAACCGTCGGGGGAGTCGCCATCGAGCGAACGGGTGTACCGCTGCCGGACGAGACCGCCGCTCTCTGCCGCGGCGCCGACGCCGTCCTGCTGGGCGCCGTCGGCGGACCGCGGTGGGGCCCTTCATCGCCGGTCCGGCCGGAGCAGGGACTGCTCGAGCTGCGGCGCGCGCTCGGCGTGTTCGCGAACTTGAGGCCTGCCTCGCCGCATCCGCGCGTCGTTGCGGCGTCGCCGCTGAAGCCGGCGGTGCTGCGCGGGGTGGACGTGCTGATCGTCCGCGAGCTGACGGGCGGAATCTACTTCGGCGAGAAGCGCCGCGAGGCGGCCTGGGCCGAGGACCACTGCACCTACAGCGAGGACGAGATCGCGCGCGTCGTCCGCGTCGCAGCGCGGCTTGCGCAGTCGCGCCGCGGCCGGCTGACGTCGGTCGACAAGGCGAACGTGCTCGAGACTTCCCGGCTGTGGCGCGAGGTGACGACGCGCATCGTCCAGGAGGAGTATCCCCGGATCAGCCTGGAGCACCAGCTCGTGGACTCCTGCGCGCTCCGCCTCGTGCAGCGGCCAGCGGACTTCGACGTCATCGTCACCGAGAACCTGTTCGGCGACATCCTCACCGATCTCACCGCCGTGCTCGGCGGCTCGATCGGGATGCTGCCCTCGGCATCGCTCGGAGAGCGCGGACCAGGACTGTACGAGCCGGTGCACGGCTCGGCGCCCGACATCGCCGGCCGTGGGCTTGCGAATCCCTACGGAGCGATCGGGAGCGTCTCGCTGCTGCTCCGCCACTCCTTGCATCTCGAGGACGAGGCCGCCGCGGTCGACGCCGCCATCGGCGCCGCGCTGGAGACGGGGGCGCTCACCGCCGACGTGGCCGACCGGGACGATCGCACCTGCAAGACTGTCGAGGTGGGCGATGCCGTCGTCCACGCGCTGTCGCGGCACAAGGAGTCACGCTGATGGCCGAAGATCCGCGCTCCCACAGCCGCGCCATCACCGAAGGCCCCGACCGGGCGCCGGCGCGGTCGATGCTCAAGGCGATCGGCTTCACCGACGCGGACCTCTCGCGCCCCATCGTCGGCGTCGCCAGCACCTGGACGGAGACGATGCCCTGCAACTTCCACCTGCGTCGCCTGGCCGAGCGGGTGAAGGAGGGCATCCGCTCGGCGGGCGCCACGCCGATGGAGTTCAACACCATCGCCATCAGTGACGGCGTGACCATGGGCACCGAAGGGATGAAGGCGTCGCTGGTGAGCCGGGAAGTGATCGCCGACTCCATCGAGCTGGTCGGGCGCGGGCATCTCTTCGACGCGATGGTAACGCTGGTTGCCTGCGACAAGACCATCCCGGGCGGCGCGATGGCGTTGCTGCGGCTGAACCTGCCCTCGCTCCTGCTCTATGGCGGGTCGATTGCGCCAGGACACTTCGACGGGCGCGACGTGACCATCCAGGACGTGTTCGAGGCGGTGGGAGCGCATGCCGCCGGACACCTCCCGCTCGCGCGGCTCAAGGAGCTCGAGGACGTGGCCTGCCCGGGCAGCGGCGCCTGCGGCGGCCAGTACACCGCGAACACCATGGCGCTGGCTATGGAGGTGCTGGGCCTCTCGCCGCCCGGCTACGCGACGATTCCGGCGGAAGACCCGCGCAAGGACGATGCGACGCGCGCCGCAGGAGCGGATCTCGTGCGGCTCCTGCGCGAGAATCGCACGCCGGCGGACGTGATCACGCGTGCGTCGTTCGAAAACGCCATCGCGGCGGTGGCCGCCACCGGGGGATCGACCAACGCGGTGCTGCATCTGCTGGCGCTGGCGCGGGAGGCGGGGATTCCGCTTGCGCTCGACGACTTCGACGAGGTCAGCCGGCGCACTCCTCTGATTGCGGATTTGAAGCCTGGCGGGCGGTACACCGCGGTGGATCTCGACCGCGCAGGCGGCGTGCCGTTGATCGTCCAGCGGCTCCTTCAAGCGAATCGCTTCCACGGCGATGCAGCCACCGCCGACGGAAAGACCTGGAAGGAGCATGCGAACGCCGCCACGGAGCCGCCCGGCCAGGACGTGGTGCGCCCCCACGGCGAACCGCTGCGCAAGACCGGTGGCCTCGTGATCCTGCGCGGCAACCTCGCGCCGGACGGCTGCGTGCTGAAGATGGCGGGGCACGAGCGGACGTTCCATCGCGGCCCGGCCCGCGTCTTCGAACGCGAGGAGGACGCCTTCGCCGCGGTCCGCGATCGGCGCATCCGGGCCGGGGACGTCGTCGTTATCCGCTACGAGGGCCCGCGCGGCGGTCCCGGGATGCGCGAGATGCTGGGCGTCACTGCTGCGCTCGTTGGCGAGGGCCTCGGCGAATCCGTTGCGCTGCTCACCGATGGCCGGTTCAGCGGCGCGACTCGCGGCCTGATGGTCGGGCACGTCGCGCCGGAAGCGGCCGTCGGCGGGCCCATCGCTGCCCTGCG
>Ga0209057_1002715_pt1 | contig 13488 bp, 17 predicted proteins | sample GraSoiAngelo_146_FD_185903 | JGI IMG/M metagenome (GOLD analysis project Ga0209057, IMG submission 185903) | Grasslands soil microbial communities from the Angelo Coastal Reserve, California, USA - 14_1009_05_30cm (SPAdes) (version 2) | ecosystem: Environmental > Terrestrial > Soil > Grasslands ... | reverse complement strand
GATCTTCCGGGTCGACGAAGTAGTCGTCTACAATGACGGCAAGGACAGAATCTCGAAACAGGAGGGTCGACTCTTCGAGAAACTACTCGTCTACCAAGAGACTCCCCAATACATGCGAAGAGAACTTTTCACCCGGGATCCGGACCTCCAGTTTGCAGGCACCCTTCCACCTCTACGGCTGCCCAGCCACCCGGGAATCGAAACACCTCGAACAGGCCTCGTCCGAGAAGCCTCAGTGATCGAGACTGGAGCTTCATCCGTAGTCAACGCGGGTTTCAAATCGCCGATGAGAGTGGCTTCGAGGTTGAAACTCCATGAAAGAGTCACCGTCCGGCTCACCCGCACCGAGCCCCATCTCCAAGGAGAACTCGTCGATGCGAGCCGGTTACCTATATATTGGAGTTTCAGAGTTACAAACACGGATTCCACACTAGGCGGGCTCATAAGAAAGGAACGACGCGACTTGACAATCTCTACATCTCGTGGCGGGAGGACCATACGCGAAGCTATGCAAGACGTGAGCGTCCGCTGGAGATCTTCACAGCGACCAATGGTCCTGTTCGGATCCCCCGATCAGGGGGTCCCTCAGATTCTCAGGAGTGGCGGCTTCGATGTTGGGGAGGAGTGCGACTTCAACCTCAACACGATTCCCGACCAAGGAGTAGAAACCGTTCGGACAGAAGAGGCGCTAATAGCGACACTGTCGGTGCTGAATCTCTTGGGGGAGAGCTAGATGGGACACAGGAAGTATAGCGCTCCCAGAAGAGGATCGCTCGCATACCTTCCACGCGGACGCGCCAGCCACTGGGCCCCTAGGATCCGCTATTGGCCGGAATATGAAGGTCCGACTCGTCTCCTGGGCTTCGCCGGCTTCAAGGCAGGAACGACTCACGTTACGATCGTAGATAACCGTCAAGGATCACTCAACTATGGCAAAGAAGTGACGTTCCCAGTTACAGTCATTGAGACGCCCCCACTCAAAGTTGCGGCGCTGCGATTCTACGCGGCCTCGAACGCTGGGCTCCGCACGCTTGGAGAAGTCTGGTCGAACGACCAAGACAAGGATCTCCATCGGATAATCAAGACGCCTGAAAAGTTTGACGATTCTAAAGGTTGGGAGAAACTGGAGGCTTCCAAAGATAAACTCGCAGAAGTCCGAGCCGTGGTCGCCAGCAGACCCCGAACCACGACGATCGGCAGGAAGACTCCGGATCTCTTTGAGGTTAAGATCGATGGAGGAACGGTACAGGATCAACTGGAGTTTGGAAAGAAGATTCTGGGAAAGGACCTGAAGATCTCCGAGGTCTTCAAGGAGGGAGGCGACGTAGACGTTATCTCGATCACAAAAGGCAAAGGAATCCAGGGGCCGGTCAAGAGATGGGGGATAAAGAAGCTCAAACACAAGTCGAGAAAGACGGTTAGGGGAGTCGGATCGATTGGCCCGTGGCATCCTCACTACGTGATGTACTCTGTTCCAAGAGCCGGCCAGATGGGCTTCGCTCAGAGAACCGAGTACAACAAGGAGATTCTAAAGATGGGCGACAATGGGGCTGAAGTGACCCCGAAGGGAGGATTTCTCCGGTATGGACCCGTCAAGACGGAGTACACGGTGCTGCGAGGAACGATCCCGGGACCCGCTAGGCGACTCGTAGCGCTACGATATCCCGCCCGGGGAAATCCGGTCAGAGACCCGCCCAAGCTCGAACAGCTGAACCTCTCGTCGAAGCAGGGAGTCTAATCGAGATTGTCAGACCACCCGGCTCGAGCCGCACAAGTGTTGGACATTGAAGGCAAGCCGACAGGCGAAATCTCACTCCCGACCGTCTTCGAAACACGTCTTCGCCTCGACATTATCCAGAAAGCCTCCATCGCCCAACAGTCCCACCGCTTTCAGCCTCAAGGCCGAAATCTCATGGCTGGCAAACGCACCACGGCGGAGGGGTTCGGAGTCGGCCGCGGAATCTCGAGGGTTCCACGAATAGGAGGGCATGGACCACTATCGGGCACTGCCGCGTTTGCCCCCGGTACGGTGGGGGGCAGAATGGCTTTTCCGCCAGTGACAGCAAAGAAGATTGCTAAACAGATTAACAGGAAAGAGAGGAGATTGGCTCTGAGATCAGCGATTGCGGCGACCGCATCTGACGAGATTGTGCGACAACGGGGACACAAGTTCGACCAAGAACGACGGCTGCCGCTAGTCGTCAATGACGAAGTCGAAAAACTCGCAAAATCGTCCCAGGCTAAACACTTCCTATCAGCGGTTGGGGTGTGGGATGATGTTCTCAGAGTGAGGAAAAGCAAGAGGATAAAGTCGGGCCGCCGAGTCCACGCCGTCGGACCCTTGATAGTCGTAGGAGACGATAAGACCGCCCGGAAGGCTCTCAGAAACTTCGAGGGTGTAAGCGTAATCAGAGCAGACGAGCTTAGCGTGGAGTTGCTGGCTCCTGGTACACATCCAGGCCGACTGACAATATGGAGCGAATCCGCGGTCAAGAAGATTGCGGAGAAGGGTGAGTAAGATGGCGAGGCTGGAACCCGAACTGGTTGTCATCTATCCCATGATGTCAGAGGATACGGTCAAGCTCATCGAGGGAGAGAACAAAGTCACTTTCATCGTCAACAACAAAGCAACCAAGCACGACGTAAAGCGGGCTGTAGAGAAATTGTACGAAGTCAAAGTATCTCGAGTGTTCACTCTGACGACACCGGAGGGAAGAAAGAAGGCCTACGTCAAGCTCAGCCCAGAATCGAAAGCCTCAGATCTGGCAGTGAAACTGGGCCTTCTCTAGGAGAGATGGCATAGTATGGGCAAGAATATTCTGGTGCAGAGGAGGGGAAGGGGCTACTTCCCCTTCAGGGCCCCCACTCATCGCAGGCTCCATCCCGTCGGCTACAACTCTGTAAACGGGCACTCCACCGGCTGGGTCAGAGACCTGGTTCACGAAGCCGCACGCGGAGCACCTCTAGCACGGCTCGCGGTGGGCGGCAGCGAGGACGTCTATCTTCCAGCGCCCGAGGGCTTGTTTGTTGGGCAGAAGATCGAGATTGGGAGCGAAGTACCCGCCGAGACCGGAAATATCAAGTCACTGGGAAAGATTCCGGAGGGGACGATGATCTGCAACATTGAACTGCGGCCAGGCGACGGGGGTACTCTGGCTCGATCCTCTGGCACTTTCGCCATGGTTGTCTCTCACACGGCGGCCGGAACAGAGCTTCGCATGCCTTCCGGTCGGACATTGCACCTCAACGACAAGTGCCGTGCGGTAATTGGAGTAGTTGCGGGAGCGGGACGAACTGAGAAGCCTTTCCTCAAGGCGGGTCCCAAATGGTACTTGCAAAAGTCTCGCGGTCGCAAATGGCCCGTTGTTAAGGGTCAGGCAATGATATCAGCCTCCCATCCCCACGGAGGCGGGAGACACAAACACGCAGGCAAACCAACTACAGTTGGCCGCTGGACCTCCCCAGGGAGGAAGGTGGGAAACATTGCCGCCCGCCAGACGGGCCGCGCGAAGCGTCGATCCGCACGATAAGCTCGGGAACAGTCTTATTACGTGGAACTCGAGGAGAGAGCTAGGGAGCCTGGGAGAGGGTTATGCCTAGACAGTTCACATATCGCGGCCACTCGGTGGACGAGCTGCGCTCCATGTCGATGGACGAATTCATAAAGCTCCTCCCGTCCCGACAACGCAGATCCCTCGTTAAGGGTCTGACGAATGATCAGCGGACACTGATGGAGCATATACGACGCGCCAAGAAGGAGAACGGTGGAAAGCCGGCTGCTGTGAAGACGCACTGCCGAGATATGATAGTCATTCCAGAGATGCTCGGGCTAACGCTGCAGCTCCACTCTGGCAAGGAGTATGTCCCGATCGATATCAAGCCCGAGATGGTAGGACACTACATCGGAGAATTCGCTATTACGAACCAGAAAGTTGTCCACGGGACTCCTGGAATCGGCGCGTCCCGGTCAAGCATGTATGTGCCCCTCAAGTAGGACGATAGTCCTTCCGGACGAGTTGAGCTGAGGCTCTCAGATAGCGTAGGCTGGCCCCAGAGAGCATCGTTCGTCGAACAGTTATTACGATGCCGGAGTGGTCGTCCTTCCTGGGCGAGCGTGAGACGCCCGCCTCGAGAGAGCCGGGCTGAGAGAAGACAAAGGATCTTCACTGTGAGGCTTGGGTGTTAGTGTCGCGGGCGACAAGGATACCTACCGTGAGGTAGGGGTCCAATGCGAAACTCGCCCACCTTGGTGTCCAGCTATCCCTCTCTTGCTACAGGCTTTTAGCCGAGCGTGAGCGGGCAACTGGCAGGAGGCCAGAATGGACCCGGACGAGCGAGTGCAACTAGCGACTAGGGGGACGGTCGAGATCATTCAGAGAGGAGAACTGGAACGACTCTTGGTGGAGAATGAGAGACCCCGGGCTTACTGGGGTTTTGAGTGCTCCGGAATGCGGGCAATAGCCTGCACGGAATGATGCACGTCGGCCAAGGGCTCGTCTGCGGCGACAAGATACAGGATCTGATAAGGGCAGGATTCCAGTTTACGATCTTCCTAGCAGACTATCACTCGATGATCAACAACAAGTACGGGGGGGACCTGCAGAAGATCAGGACGACGGGCGAATACTTCCAGCACTGCTTCACGGCTCTAGGCGTTCCTAGGGAGAAGGTCGAATACATCTGGGCATCAGATCTGGCCGACACTAAGGAGTACTGGGAGCGCGTCCTCCGAGTCGCCCGAACCGTCTCGACTCAGCGGGTGCTGAGAGCAATCCCGATAATGGGACGCGACATGAAATCAAAGGATACGGATGCAGCGGCGATCTTCTACCCGTGCATGCAGGCAGCCGACATATTCGAGATGCGACTGGACGTGGCCTGTGCTGGGATAGACCAGCGGAAAGCCCACATACTCGCACGCGAAGCAGGTGAGAGGCTCAACTGGGGTAAACCGGTTAGCCTGCATACGCCGATTCTCATGGGACTCCACGGGGTCCCGGACACGGCCGCAGGAAGCTACGACGAAGACCCAAAACTCAACCGGGTGATAGCCGCCAAAATGTCCAAGAGCAAGCCAGAAGACAACATACTCATTCACGACGAGCCCGAAGTAGTGGAGCAGAAGATCGGGCGCGCCTTCTGCCCAGCGGGCGTCGTAGAAGGGAATCCAATCCTGGAATACTTCCGTATACTAGTATTCCGAGGCAACGGAGGAATCCAGCTGGAGCGGGATCCGAAGTATGGAGGAAAAGTGGAAGTCGAGACATATCAACAACTCGAAGAAGCTTTCGCGGCTGGCAAGATCCATCCAAAGGATCTGAAGAGTAACATTTCCAGAATACTCTCCGAAAAGCTCGCCCCCGTGAGAGAATATTTCAGAAAGCATCCGAAGCCGCTTGAAGAGATGCGTAGTCTAGGAGCAGGCTGAGTAGGATGGCGGGACTCTCCTCCCGCAGGGAGCCGGGTCGTGTACGAAACCCTCGGGCTGAATACTACGCTTGGAAGATGGAAGAAACAGAGAGGCTCTTTGACGAGTTGCGGACACTGTCGGAATCGGGAGTCCCGATTATTGTCGAAGGGCGGAGAGATGAGGCGGCGCTCCGGAAGCTTGGGGTCAGAGGGAGAATATACTGTCTAAAGGCGAGAGGAGAATCTAGGCACGACTTTCTAGAGAGGCTCAACGGATCATCGGAGGCGATTCTGCTCACTGATTTTGACCGAGAGGGCAAGAAGCTCGAGACATGGCTCTACAAGGAACTCTCGCAGATGGGGGTGAAGAGTGATTTGAGGCTCTGGAGCAGAATGCGGTCGCTCGCGCGGACGGAGGTCCGCTCTGTCGAAGAGCTTCCCAGTTTTGTTCGGGCGCTGGAGCACCGAGCAATCGGGATACGCCCTCTAGTAGCTAGGCTTCCGCGAAAATAGCAATCAGCGCATTCTCTTCGCCAGTTGTATGGCATAGGGTCCTAGCGTGCTTGTAGCGAGCCGGCCGCATGATATGATAGGTAGTGTTGTGAGGTTTAGAGAGCCCGCTGCCTGGCGCAGAGTGTTGGTCTGCTGTTCGAGATTTCTATGTCTGTTCCGGGCGACTAGTTCTTGCCGTTTTTCGCGTGGATGGGTTTCGATTGCTTTCCGTTGTTGGTGAAGTAGCTTCGAAGTACTTGTTCGAAGAATATTGAGAGTCCGCCTACTCGGCCGTGGTAGATGCGCTCGACTTCGTGACGTACTAGGTTTTCCGCCTGGTCGCTCAGAGAGATCATTAGCTTTCCCAATTTTTTTCTCCGGTGGTGTGTCCTTTCAGGAATATGATTCATTCTTATTGACGGGAAGCAATAAATTCGGGGGTAGTCGATCTCCGGATATCCACAGTATCTTGGGAGTAATCGCCGGATATCGCTGGCGTACCAGGTACGTTTTCAGGCTTAAACTTGTGAATCGAGTATAAATGAGGAGGATTGGGAGCAGTTGGATACCCTAAGTTTCTACTTTTTGTCAGTATAGAATAGAAAATCCGACTTTGATCCCGCCCGGATCTCCTGGGCTTTCTACTCGGACCTACTGGCAACATCAGGCCTTTCATCTGGTCGTTCGGAGTAGACGATGAGATCAAGCTAGATTCTATCGTTTCTCGACTGGGTCGGTAAGGCTCGCTTCTAAGATAATAAATAGGCTCAAGATTGAGAACGCCGGGACCGAGCTAGAAGAGAAAGTGAGCTTAGCCAACTGGTTCGTATTCGGCCTCACGATCTTGTTTCTGGCCTACTTCGCCTATGCCACTCCGATCATCGTTATGGGGGTGTGGCGTTACAAGAAGCGGGGCTTCGGCGAGGATCCGGGCGAGGACTGGGACCCCCCGAACGTGTCCGTCCTAGTACCGGTAAAGAACGAGGAGAAGGTAATCGGAAGACTACTAGAATCACTGGTCCGTCTGGAATATCCTAGAGAGAACTTGGAGGTGATAGTTGTCGAGGATGAGTCTGTAGACCGGACCTTGGAGATCTGTAGAGGATATTCCCAGAGATATCCATGGATCAAAGTCTTTCACCGCGACTCGAGTCTCGGGAAGGGCGACGCGCTCAACTATGCCTTCCACCAGTCCAATGGGGAGATAATTGCGACGTTTGATGCGGACGATATTCCCGAGCCGCTGGCTGTGACGAAGGCTCTCAGATACTTCAACAATCCGGAGACTGGAGCGGTGCATGGTTACCACAGGGTCTTGAATCTGCGTGAGAGCGTCGTGTCGAGGCTGGCCGCGTACGAGAATTTCGTGTATCGGTTGTCCAACGATGGAAAGTATGCGTTGAGGCTCTTCGTCACATTCTCCGGATCTAACACATTCTTTCGGAGGAGCGCGCTGGAAAGGGTTGGACTCTGGGATGCAAAGTCGCTGGTTGAGGACGCGGAGTTGTCTGTGAGGTTTGCTAGGGCGCACATCGCAACTAGACTGGCTCCGGTCGAGTGCTGGCAAGAGATGCCTGCCAAGGTCGGCAGCCTGTTCCGTCAGCGGATTCGCTGGTCTGGTGGGAACATGTTGACGGGGATCAAGCACTGGGACGCCTGGAGGTCCATGTCGCTGGTGAAGGCGTTGGATATGCAGGTGTTGATGATGAGCCCGATACTGGCGGTGTTGACGTTTGCTGCCTGGCTGATCCTCGGGCTCGGGATAGTGAGGGTGGGACTGCCCCTCGGCACACTACTGCCATTGTTGTCTGTCATGGTGGTGCTCAACCTCGTCTACGTTGGGAGCCTGCTTGCTGCTGTCTTCTCTTCGGCAAGGAACGACGTGGTCTCGCATCTAGGCCTAGTCGTGGCGACCTATCCCTACGCTACCCTCGTCTCTCTCGCGAATCTTGCCGCGATGGTCCTGATACTACGAAAGGGGGCGAGGCTCTGGCTGAAGACCGAGAAGACGGGCTACGTGGACGAGCAGATACGCCCGTCCAGCTTCTGACCCGGAAAGATAATTGTTATTTGCTCGAAAATGATGGAAAGAACTAAAAGCATTCTCCCCTCTCGACCGTTCTCGTAGAACATCGTTGAACCCGAGGCCTCGCGACTCCCTCGTCATCATACGGGATATTCTACAGGTAGCGGCGCGGAGGGCGTCGAAGACGGAGATCGTCTACCGGTCAAATATCAACTTCGTCGCCGCCGAGAGGTACATCTCGCGACTCTTGCTTCGGGGGATGCTGGAGACAGTGGTCGAGGAGGGAAAGTCGAAGTTCCAGACGACCCTGCTGGGAATGGAGGCGCTCTCCAAGCTGACCGAGATCCAGCGGCTGTTCGAAGGCGCGTAACGCCAGAAAGGCACTTTTGTGTCGCGAGGATCAACGTTTTTGAGATTTTTGGAGGGTGGTCACTCCAGTTGAAGCTTTTATGGGCGAGTCGTCCGATTCAGGGCGTAGAATAGCCTGGTCGCGCGTTTTCGCTATCGCGTAGGTCAGCGTGCAGGTCAACGTGAAGAGTGCGCGAGGTCAAATCGGCTGATTGGATTCGAGATCTGGGCTTATTCTGGGCGAGTCTACTGGTTTTCTGGCCGATTGTTCACGAAAATGTTCGTTGGTGGTGGAGTGCTGTTTCTGTTAGGGCGATGCTTAGAACTAGACGATTATCACTCTGAACGAGTAGGGAGAAGATGGAAGGGAGTTCGTTCCAATGTCGAACTTGCAGTCTATCATCTGGCCGTCTACAGATGGTGAGGGTGTCTGGATGCACAAGGGTCCGTAGACTGTCGAACCCAGGACAAATGTCACATTGAACTGGGCGTTTGACGGAACTGTCGAGGTCGAGTTCACCTGGATGGCATAGACGAAGTGCCCAGCAGTGATGTTGGTATTCGCCACGCCCGGCGAGGGGCTGAAAGTAACAGGGGCGGAGCACGAGGTGCCGTTACTAGTTGATCCAGTTGAAGCAACGGAGAATCCTTTGTCTGTCGCAAGGAGAGAGTTCGTAACATTCACGGCTGAACCGACTTGTGCCTGGTACGTGGTGGTGCTGACTGTGATGCTCGCTGCGAAGACCAGCGCCAGGAGTGTTAGGCAGACTTTCCCGGCTACTAGCCAGCCAGCCCTCTCGATAAGACGAACATGACGAGATGTTTTTCCCAACTTTGTCAATGCAAAGTTCACGCTGAGATTAGGCTAAGAAATCTCAGTAACTCCAAAACAGAGGAGAAGGTTACACCCGCAACCGGAAGCGGATGAAGCGTAGTCTCGAGTTACGGGGTCGGATCTAGCGCCAAACCTTCCCGGAGAGATCGGTGCGCGAAAAAGAGGGGGTTGGTTCTTCCCGATCGATATAGGGCGAGAACCGAACTCTGCCCACTTAGGTCGAGCTGATGTAGACGGTTATTGGTGCAGTGATTGAGGTCACGCCGAGATCGATATAGTCAGTTATCGTTCCCGTGCTGCTGGATCCTGGACCGGTCAAAGTTAGGCTTACCGAGGCCAGGGTCGTGCCAGGACTGGGCACCCCTGCGCCACTCAGAATGCTAATTGTTACCGTGTGGGGACTGGCGTCCGTTGCCGTGTCTGTGAAGACTATCTTTTCCATCCAGTGCCCTTCAGTGAAGGTGGCACCGTTGAAGAGGTTCTTGTTCGAGCCAGTAGCGCCGAAGGTCGCAGATGAATTTGCCGAGATTCCAGTAGCGTCCGATACTATGAAGAGACCCTGGTCGTTGATGGTCATTGTTCCGCTGTTGTTTCGAATAACCCCAGCCTGGCCTGTGTAGTTGGTCTGCGTGATCGTCATGGTCGCGGCGAGGACCCCAGCAACCATTCCTACCAGGCCCACGACTACTAGCGCGAGCGCTGGGACCTTCTTGGTGGTTACTCGACTGAGGAGTACTCGTATGCTGGTCATTCTCTGATCATCTAAGGGAAATGTAGCCTTCGAGTCTATGGAATAAGCCACATGTTACTCGCGTGGAGTCTACATGGTATCAGGTCCGGCCCGGCTCGACACTTGAGTCTTCGTCATTGGTATAGCTCGCTGGTCTGCGGCGCGGCGCTTGGGATCTTCTGAAGACTTTTAGCAGACTGGGTAGACTGCCCAGTCCGGGTCTCGCTTCCACTACTCGGTCCAGGGCTTGTAGTCCGCGGTTCTTGTCAGGGCTCATCTTCTGGTCGCCCAACCACCATTTCTTGACGACTCGCGTTTTGGTCTCGTCTGCCTCCTCGACTAGGAGGAGTTCTCTGCCATTGTGGTCTAGTAGTGTAGTCTCTATCTGCCGCGCGGAGTCGAATTCTATTTTGCGATCGACCAGGTCCATGTAGACCTGATTGAGGAGTTCCCGATATTGGACTGGCTCATGCTTCTCGGTGATGGTCTTTACTGCTGCTTTCAAGATCGACCGTTCGAGACGCGTCATTCGTGTTGGGACCCAAGTGGGCTCCTCCGCAACCTCCAAGACCGGCAAGGGTTCTGGCTGGACAGGCTCGTCCATAGCTTCGGCCTGCTCAAGTGATGTATGTTGCTCGGTGGCCAGGAGAGGTGGCACGGTCTCTTCCGTTGTCTGTTCCTCCACTTGAGGTGCTTGTGGTTCGCTGACGGGTTTTCTGAAGTGAAGCTCTGTCTGAGGATTTTGTGAGTCCCTGTTCTTCACTTCGGTCTCGGCTACGAATCCTGTTTGCGGCATCAACTTCTCGAGTCTGTCTTCGAGGGTTGTCGACCAGACAGGGAGGGTTATGGAGAGACCCCCGCCGGGTTCTACCGTCTCGTAGAGCTTCCGGAAGGAGACCAGCATCTCGTCGTCATTGATTCTCTCCGGGTTTTCCGCTAGTGGATTGAACTCTCTGTCTCGGCTGGAAAACCAGACGTGATGGTAGGGTGGTGTTAGGTAGATATCGTGTACTCGTCCGCTGGGGAGGAGGGCTGCGAGAACCTGGAAGGATCGATCGTGAAAGGCCTTAATGATCGTGCGGCCCGTTACCAGTCCAATGCTGATGAAGCCGAGATAGTATGGGAGGAAGAACGTCGCACTGACCAGTGGTGTTGTGTAGTAGCTGAGATCCAGACCAACGATGTTTGCCTGTAGAGACGTCGTCCCATAGTAGGGTGGGACGACACCGTAGGCATTGACGAAAGCTGTCTCCGCCCAATAGTACATCAGGACAAAACTGAGATAGAGTTCAGCGAGCGAAGCGAAACCAAAGTAGACCGCTAGGTTGCGCCACCAGGCGGTAGGCCTGAGACTCGCCACGAAGAGTGATACGAAGCCGAGGAGCAGGAGCGTCCGGGTCAAGGATCCGAGGCCGACTGCTAACGGTACGGTTGAAGGTAGGCCGATCGCGTCGATATGGAGGTAGAAGGGTGAGACCTGGATGCTGAACAGACTATTCGTGGTCGCCCCGTTCAGGGTCCACCATGGCTCAGTGCCTAGGGCTACGAAGAGTGTCACGATGGCGCTGAGCATGATCAGAAGATCGAACCGTTTCAGGAGTCCAGTGTTCAGATCTGGTTGAATGGTCATTTCCTCTCTCCGAAGACTCTCAGGTGCGCGATGTCTGGTCTTGTCAGGCCAGGGCGTGCCTGCTAGAACTTGCACATGATTGGAATAGGGGTCCCGTTACCGCACAGGATTTTGCCGAGTCCCTCGCGGACTTTCTTCTCCACGTGAGTTTGACGTGGCGTTTTCTACCGACGATTCACTTGACGATCAACACTGAGAAATTCTGTGTGAGAAGTCGGGAGCTGAATTGACTGGACTTTAGCTTGAGCCCTCGTCCACTCTATCCTTCTTCAGCGCCGCCCTCACTGCGTCTTCCCTTTCCGGTGAGTCGTCGTGGCCATCAGCCGCGGCTTTATCTCGCTAATCATCCCTTTAGCCCAGCTGAGCTGCCGCTCAAGCCCGAGCGCATACTCCTTCAAAATGTACTCGATATCGCGTTCAGGGATTTTCGAAGCCTTCGACTCCAAAATCTCTCGGGCGAGCTGGAACTGGCGGTTGGAGTTGTCGACGAAGAAGCTTGCGACGTTCTCGGGGTCTATAAGCTCGATGAAGATCTTCCGCATGAAGCTCCAGCGGTGCTGGAAGTTGGTGAGCATTTCTTTGGACTCTGCGAGGGAGTGGACTCCCTTCGGTGTTATGTGGTAGACTCGCCGGGTGGCTTCTTCTCTGGGGATCTTATCGGTTTCAATGAGTCCCTCTGATTCTAGCTTTTTCAGAATCGGATAGAGTGAGCCAGCGCCTGGTCTCCAAGCTCCCTCGGTTCTACTCTCGATATCCTGGATGACTTCGTAGCCGTGGACTGGCATCTGGGCGATTCTGTGGAGAATGTAGTGTCGAAGGAGACCCTTCGGAGCACTGTGAAGACGGGCGCTACGACTAGATGGCCAGTCTTCTTTTGACTCCTGCCGAGGTTGACGCAACCTAGTCGCTTTTACGGGTCCGTGGGCTTGATATAAGCTATATCGCACAAGATACAGAAAACGATAGGATCGGACTTGGCAACCTCACCAGGGCTGGAGAGAAACTAAAAATGACGGAGCTACGCCTTCGGTGCCGTGCTTGGAGCGTAGCCGGCGCTTGCTCGCGTCCTCACCCTCAGGTACTTGAACCCGGCGAACCCTACCAGGAGGGCGCCGATTCCGCCAAAAAGAACCGCTACGGCTTCTATCCAGATGCTTGTGAAAGTGGCCGCGTCGGTTCCCCCTCCGATTGTCGAGAGGCTACTTTGAGCCGCGTTAGCGTCGTTTAGCGCGTTCTGATAGTCTGTTTGAGCAGTACTGAAGTCTCCCAGTGCATACGCGTTATTCGCAAGGGCCATCTGAGTATTAGCTTGGGCCAGCATAGCAAGCGCTGAGCTAGTTCCCGGCGCCGGTGTGAAGGTGCTACCCAGAACGTCATTGAGCGAGTTGATCATGGCGCTGGCCTGTAGCTTAGAGTTGTAGCTGCCAGCTTGGGCACCGGAGTACACAGCCAAACTGTGATACGTGTACGGATAGCCATTACTGGAAAAGCTACGACACATCGGTTGAACATAGGGCGTAGCGTAGTTATAGTCGCTGCAGCCGTATGCGTTCCATGTGGCACCTTGCGCCATGTCCCATAGCTCAAGAGTCCAAGTGTGAGCTTGCTGGTTTAGGCCCGAGTACTGGCCAGTCAGGGCCGGAATCGCGTAGGCGAGCGTTATCGTGAGAGTTTGACCCGCGTAGACAGCGGTGTCGGTGGTCGTGTTCTGGAAACTGGTCATCCAGTCAAACTTTAATCCCATCGTCAGGTTTCGCTGGTAAACGTACGAGTTTGCGGTAAAGATGACGTTGAAGGTCAGAGTGTTGCCAGCTTGTACAGCATCAACGTAGCCTCCGAGATAGGAATCGTAGGTGTCACGTGCAAGTAGGCCCGTAATATTCAAGGTCTCGTTAGTATCGTCCCCATGTGCTCTCGGAAGAGATAATGGGACTGCGACTCCAACTAGGAGTACTGCGAATATCGGAACGAGGAACTTTCGCCGCGTCTTTGAAACCTCTGTTCACTGGGCGCGATGA
>Ga0209057_1002713_pt1 | contig 13497 bp, 4 predicted proteins | sample GraSoiAngelo_146_FD_185903 | JGI IMG/M metagenome (GOLD analysis project Ga0209057, IMG submission 185903) | Grasslands soil microbial communities from the Angelo Coastal Reserve, California, USA - 14_1009_05_30cm (SPAdes) (version 2) | ecosystem: Environmental > Terrestrial > Soil > Grasslands ... | reverse complement strand
GCCAAGCCACGCCTACGCGGACAACGGTACGTTCACCGCGACCCTGACCGTCACCGACGCGCGCGGCGCGGCGAGCGCGCCGGCCACGAGCACCGTGACCATTGCGAATGCCGCGCCCGCCGTGAGTGCCGGACCCGATCAGGCCGTCAGCGTGGGCGCCGCGTATACGCTCACCGCCACCTTCAGCGACCCAGGCGTGAACGACGGGCCCTGGGCGTACACGATCGACTGGGGCGACGCCTCGCCGGCCACAACCGGCAGCGCGACCAGCCAGACCAATCCGATCGCCGCGACGCACACCTACGCCGCGCCCGGCACGGATGTGGTGCGTGTCACCGTCACCGACAAGGACGGGGGCGCGGGCTCTGGACAGCTCACCGTCACGGTCACGGCGGTCGTGAATCATCCACCGACGGCAGCAGCGGGGGGACCGTATACGGGGACGGAGGGCGCGCTCGTCAGCTTCGACGGCAGCGGCTCGGCGGATCCTGATGGTGACGCCTTGACCTACGCCTGGAATTTCGGCGACGGCAGCACCGGCACCGGCGTGCGGCCGAGCCACGCGTACGTCGACAACGGCGCGTATACCGTCACCCTCACAGTCACCGACGCGCACGGGGCGGCGAGCCCACCGGTCACGGCCGCCGCAACCATCGCCAACGCGGCACCGTCAGTGAATGCGGGCGCCAATCAAACCGCCACGGTTGGCACGCCCGTCACGCTCACCGCCACGTTCAGCGACCCGGGCGTGAACGACGCTGCTTGGTCCTACGCAATCGATTGGGGGGACGGCTCGCTCCAGACCATGGGGAGCACAACGAGCCAAGCGAGCCCCATCACCGCGACGCACACCTACACCGCGGCCGGCACGAGCACGGTGCGCGTGACGGTAACCGACAAGGACGGCGCAACGGGTGTGGGCATCACAGCGGTCACCGTCTCCGCGCCCCCTGCCGTCGTCACCCTCGCCGGGGCCGGCAACATCGCGCGCTGCGACCGCACCAACGACGAAGCTACCGCGGCGCTGCTGGACGCGATCCCGGGCAGCGTGTTCGCCGTGGGCGACGGGGCCTACAATGGCGGCACGCTCGCCAGCTACCAGAACTGCTACGGGCCGAGTTGGGGCCGGCACAAAGCCCGCACCTACCCCGTCCCCGGCCACCGCGACTACGACTCGAGCGCTACCGCGACGGGGTACTTCGGGTACTGGGGCGCGCAGGCCGGCGATCCCGCCAAAGGCTACTACAGCTACGACCTGGGCGCCTGGCACGTGGTTGCGCTGAACAGCAACAATACCTACGTCCCGACCGGCGTCGGCTCGGCCCAGGAAACGTGGCTCAAAGCTGATCTCGCAGCGACCACGAAGCAGTGCGTGTTGGCGTTGTTCCACAACCCGCGCTTCTACTCCACTACGTCCAGCACGTTCTCGCCCACCAGCACGGTGAAAGCGTTCTGGAACGACTTGTACGCCGCCAAAGCGGACTTGATCGTCAACGCGCACATGCGTGACTACGAGCGGTTCGCCCCCCAGACGCCTGCCGGCGTGGCGGATCCGGTGAACGGCATCCGCGAGATCATAGTGGGCACGGGCGGGGACGGCCTCGACGGCACCAACACGCTCATCATCCCGAACAGCGAGGCGCGGATCAGCAACGTGTACGGCGTGCTCAAGCTCACCCTGGGCGACGGCACGTACACGTGGCAGTTCATCCCGGTCGCGGGCCAGACGGCGACGGATTCGGGCAGCGGCGCCTGCCACTGACGGCCGCCCTGCGGGCTGTGCTGAAGCACGCCACGCTTTAGCGGTGGGCTGTGCCGAGCCCATCTTTAGGATGGGGACCCCTCCGGACACGGACCCCTTTTCTCAAGCTTCAGGGCCGCCCGTTGCGTGCACTCGACAGCACCTGTAGACGAGGTGTGGCAACCGCGCACTCATGGCCCGGGGCCATTGTCGTAATCGGCGGCTGCGCGGGGACTTAGCTTCTCGCTGCGCGCGCACGTCTCGTGCGAGAACACGGCGCGACAGATCCCGGTCCCCCGTGCACCCGAGGCCGCACTCGTGACGAAACTCAGCACCCGAGCCGCCGCCGTCGTCGCGATTCTCAGCACGGGCGCTGTATTCACGACCTGCCGTGAGAGCGAAGCGCCGCCAGCTGTTCAACCGTCAGCTCCCGAGTTTTCCATCGGCTCGGGCATCCTGTTTCAGGACAACTTCGAAACGGGGACCGCGGCTGGTTGGAACGCCACGGCGGGTACCTGGTCGGTCGTACTGGACGGCAGCAACCACGTATACCGGAATTCCAACACATCCGGAGACAACTGGTCATACAACGGCAGCGCGGCGTGGACTGACTATGCGATCGAAGCACTGATCAAGCCACTGACGTGGAATAGCGGTGGCATCGCCCGAATCTTTGGTCGCTGGCAGGACGCGAATGACTGGTACTATGTCAACCTCACCTCTGACAATCACATCCAGCTCCGCAAGAACGTCAACGGCACGTTCACCGACCTGGCACCGCAGAAGTCGTTCACGGTCAGCAAAGGAACATGGTACAAAGTTCGGCTGGAGATGGTTGGGACGACGCTCAAGGCGTACGTCAATGATGTGCTCCAGCTGACGGCGACCGATGCCACCTTTAGCTCTGGCCTCATCGCCCTTGGCGGCTTCAACAACACTGCCGAATTCGACAACGTGGTCGTCTATGACCTGACGGGACCGGCTCCCGTCACCCTCGTCGGCGCGGGGAACATCGGCCGCTGCGACCGGACGGCAGACGAGGCGACGGCCACGCTGCTCGACAACATCCCGGGCACCGTGTTCGCGGACGGCGACAACGCCTTCGACAAGGGCACGCTCACCCAGTACCAGCAGTGTTACAACCCCAACTGGGGGCGGCAGCAAACGCGCACGCGCCCGGCGCCCGGCGACTGGGACTACAAGACGGCCAATGCCTCGGGCTATTTCGGCTACTTCGGCGCCGCCGCGGGCGATCCCGCGAAGGGTTACTACAGCTACGACCTCGGCACTTGGCACGTCATCGTGCTCAACAGCGGCAGCACGAGCATCTCCACGGCCGCAGGCTCGCCCCAGGAGCAGTGGCTGCGCGCCGACCTCGCCGCCCATCCGGCACGCTGTACTGTCGCCTACTGGCACCACCCGCTGTTCGATTCCAAGGATCCGCCCAACGCCAACATCCGCCCGCTGTGGAACGCGCTGTACGCCGCTGGTGTCGACGTCGTCGTCAACGCGCACTACGCGTTCTATGAACGGTTCGCGCCCCAGACCTCCGCCGAGGTCAAGGACGCCGCGTTCGGGATTCGCGAGTTCGTCGTCGGCACGGGGGGCGCCACTGATCCCCAGAACCCGGATCATGTCCGCCTCAACAGCGAGGTCCGCAACAGCGGGACGTTCGGTGTGTTGAAGCTCACGCTCAACGACGGTGGCTACGCGTGGGAGTTCGTGCCCATCGCCGGTCAGACTTTCCGCGACTCGGGCACAGACAGCTGCCACGGTGCGCCGCCGCTGTCCGTGAACGCCGGCCCCGATCTCACCGCCAGCCCCGGCACGCCGGTCAGCCTCTCGGTCAGCTTCACCGATCCGGGGGGCAGCGGCAACGCACCCTGGTCGTACGCGATCGCGTGGGGTGACGGCGCCACGAGCACGGGCACGACACCCTCCTCGCCGATCGCGGCGTCGCACGTCTACTCGGCGGAAGGCCAGGACAGCGTGCGCGTCACTGTCACCAACAACGCTGGAGGCACCGGGTCGGATTCTCTGGCTGTGCTGGTTTCCTCGTCCGTGGTCATGGTGGGCGCCGGAGATATCGCCGACTGCACCAGGAGCGGGGATTCGCTCACCGCGAATCTGATGGACACGATCCCGGGCACCGTGTTCGCGCTGGGCGACAACGCCTATCCCAACGGGTCGAGTAGCGACTACGCCAACTGCTACGCGCCCACCTGGGGCCGCCACAAGGCGCGCACCCGCCCGATCCCCGGGAATCACGACTATGTGAGTCACGACTCGTCCGGCTACTTCGGCTACTTCGGGGCCGCGGCGGGTGATCCCGCCAAGGGCTACTACAGTTACGACCTGGGCGCGTGGCATATCATCGCGCTGAACAGCCAGATCGCGCATTGGACGGGCTCGCCGCAGGAACAGTGGCTGCGCGCCGATCTCGCGGCGAGCACCAAGCGCTGCACGCTCGCCTACTGGCATTATCCCCTCTTCAGCTCCAGTACCGTCGAGGTCGACACGGCGTCACGAGCGCTGTGGCGCGCGCTGTACGACGCCGGAGTCGAGCTCGTGCTCAACGGCCATCACCACGACTATGAGCGGTTCGCGCCCCAGACCCCGACGGGTGCGCTGGATCCGACCTACGGCATCCGCGAAATCATCGTCGGGACCGGGGGCGGCGAGGGGCTGTTCCCCTTCGGGACGATCGCGCCGAATTCCGAGGTGCGCGACAACGTCACCTTCGGCGTCCTCAAACTGACGCTCCGCACCGGCGGCTTCGATTGGAAGTTTATCCCGATCCCCGGCAAGACGTTCACCGACGCGGGGAGCGGCACCTGCCACGACTCGCCGTCGGCCCCACCGCCCGTGAATCACGCCCCCACCGCCGCTCCCGGCGGACCGTACTCGGGGGCGGAGGCCGGGACGGTGAGCTTCAACGGCAGCGGGTCGTCGGATCCGGACGGCGACGCGCTCACCTACGCCTGGAGCTTCGGCGACGGGATGAGTGGCACCGGCGTGAACCCGAGCCACGTGTACGCCGATAACGGCAGCTACACCGTCACGCTCACCGTCACCGATACACACGGGGCAGCGAGCACACCGGCCACCACCACGGCCACGGTCGCGAACGTCGCGCCCACGGTGACGGGGGGACCCAATCAGTCGGCGCCGATCGGCAGCCCGGTCACCGTGAGCGCCACCTTTAGTGATCCCGGGACGAACGACGCTCCCTGGGCGTACGCGGTTGCCTGGGGTGACGGCTTGCCCGCGACTACCGGGAGCACGACGAGCCAGACGAACCCGATCACGGCCACGCACACCTATGCCCTGCCCGGCACGTACACTGTGACCGTGACGGTCACCGACAAAGACGGTGGAGCGGGCTCGGGACAGCTCACCGTGACGGTCGGCACTGCGCCGAACCGGCCGCCCAGCGCCGCCGCAGGCGGACCCTACTCGGGCGCCGAAGGCGCGGCCGTCAGCTTCGACGGCAGCGGCTCGTCCGATCCCGACGGCGATGCCCTGACGTATGCCTGGAACTTCGGCGACGGCAGCACGGGCACCGGCGTGAGACCGAGCCACGCGTACGCCGACAACCGCAGCTACACCGTCACGCTCACCGTCACCGACTCACATGGGGCCTCCAGCTCCCCGTCCTCGACCACCGCCACGATCGCGAATGTTGCACCCTCGGTGAATCCAGGACCAAACCAGACGGCCACCACGGGTAGCCCCGTCACGCTCAGCGCCAGCTTCAGCGACCCGGGCGCGAACGACACCCCGTGGGCCTACTCGGTCGACTGGGGTGACGGCAGCGCGGCGACGACCGGCAGCACGACGAGCCAGTCGAGCCCCATCACCGCGACACACACTTACACCGCGGCGGGCACGAGCACGGTTCGGATCACCGTGACCGATAAAGACGGCGCCGCAGGGGTGGGCACCAAGTCCATCACCGTCTCCGCCGGGTCGGCAACCGTCACGCTGGTCGGCGCAGGGAACATCGCGCGCTGCGACCGCACCGGTGACGAAGCCACCGCAGCCATCCTCGACACCATCCCGGGCAGCGTGTTCGCGGACGGCGACGGCGCCTACCCCGGCGGGACGCCCACCGCCTACGGGACCTGCTACGATCCGTCCTGGGGCCGCCACAAGGCCCGCACGCTCCCCGTGCCCGGGCACCGCGACTACGACTCGAGCTCCACCGCCAGCGGATATTTCAGTTACTGGGGCGCCCAGGCCGGCGATCCGACCAAGGGCTACTACAGCTTCGATCTCGGCGCCTGGCACGTCGTCGTCTTGAACAGCAACAACACCTACGTATCGACGGCCGCCGGCTCGCCGCAGGAGACATGGCTGCGGTCGGACCTCGCCGCGACCACGAAGCAGTGCGTGCTGGCGCTGTTCCACAACCCGCGCTTTTACTCCACCACGTCGAGCACCTTCTCGCCCACCAGCTCGGTGAAGCCGTTCTGGGACGACCTGTACGCCGCCCACGCCGAGCTGATCGTCAATGGCCACATGCGCGACTACGAGCGGTTCGCGCCGCAGACGCCCACCGGCGCGGCGGACCCGGTGAACGGGATCCGCGAGATCATCGTGGGCACGGGCGGGGAGGGTCAGGACTTGCCCAACACCCTCATCATCCCGAACAGCGAAGTGAATCTCAGCAACGTGTTCGGGGTGCTGAAGCTCACCCTGGGGGACGGCACCTACGCCTGGCAGTTCATCCCGGTAGCTGGGCAGACGGCGACCGACTCAGGGAGTGGCTCCTGCCACTAATCGGCTGACACCGGCCGTCGCGTCGCCGCAACACTAGTACCTATAGTACCACCCCACGACTAGTTGTACGCGCGCAGCAGTCTCTGGAGTGAGGCCTTCACCATGCGGCTGGCCTCTGTCTTGCCAACCGTGTTCGCTGACGCTGGTGCGCAACGATGTGCACGTGCCATGTTGCGACGCCCCTTCACCCGGGAGGACTCTCGGGAAAGCGTGCGGAGATTGGATTGGCTATGATCGACTCCACAGGAAATTTCCTGAAGCTGATCGGGGTCCCCGATCTCCCCCCTGCGACAAGCCCGTTCGATCCGGGCTACGACCCAGTGACGCTCGAGGGCCACCTCGCCCAGAGCGGCCACCTCATGTCGCGCCTCAAGCTCTCGATGGCGTGCTGGCTGATCGCCGACGAGGACGCCGTTCACCGTAAGATCGCCACCGCGCGGCGCTGCGGCGTGCCCATCGTCACGGGCGGTGCCCCATTCGAGCTGGCCGTGGCCACCGGACGGTTGCCGGCCTACGTCGATCTGTGCCAGCACCTGGGGGTGACCCGCATCGAGTGCGGGGCGGGCTTCACCGACGTAGAGCTCGACCCGCTGGAGATCGTGACCCTGGCCGGGGAGCGCGGCCTGGAGGTCCAGTACGAGCTCGGCAAGAAGTCCGGCGGGGCGTTCGGACGGGACACGGTCGACGCACTGATCGATGAGGGTTGGCGTTGGCTCGACGCGGGCGCCGCGCAGCTCGTGATCGAGGCGCGCGAGAGCGCGCAAGGGGTCGGCCTGTTCGACGCCGAGGGCCGGCTCAACCGCGGCTTCGCGGACCGGTTCGGCGTGGCGTTCGGGCTCGAGGCCGTGGCGTTCGAAGCGCCGACCAAGCCGAGCCAGTTTGCGCTGCTGGACCACTTCGGACGTGACGTGCAGCTGTGCAATGTCCGGCTGGAGGAGCTCCTGCGCGTCGAGATCTACCGGCGCGGCCTGCACGCCGACGCGTTCGACAAGGATCGCCTGCGGCTCCCCGGCGTCGAGGTGCCGGCCGTCGATCTCGTAGGGTACGCAACCGGATGACGGACGCGGGGAGTGTGGCGATCGCGTGTTTCCGCGGCCCCCTCAGTAGTGTCGTCACGCGAGGGGGCTACGCGATCGTCGCGGTTGACGTGATCCGGACCATGACCACGGCGGTGACCGCCGCGGCGCTCGGGCGCCGCGTGTTCCCCGCGCCGACGGTCGCGGCAGCGCTCGAGCAGGCCGCCCGCCTCGAGCGGCCGCTGCTCGTGGGAGAAGTGGACGGCCGCATGCCGGCAGGCTTCGACCTCACCAACTGCGACGGGCCGGCTTCGCCTGCTGCCTCTCAGCCTACGGCGGGGTAGTCACGGCGGGGACGGACCCGCTGCATCTGCCGCGTATTCCCGTGTCCCCCTGGCACCTCTCTCCCGGGCATTTCGGGTTCGAGCTGCTGGCGATGGCGCTCGCCGCGCCGGCCGGGTCGGCGCGCCGGGTTCCCATTCCCGAAGCCGTCGGTGCCGGCGTAACGTCGTAACCGCGCATTGTAAGCGGGGTGCCACGAATTTCCCCCCTGCATCCCCCGCGCCAAATCGGTAACGCCATGTGATCAAGAGGATTCGTCTCATCCGCTAACGCGCACGCAAGCTGCGTGGGATCCGGTGCAATGTCGTGCGGACGCGACCACTGACCCGAGGCCCCACACCATGACCCGGCTGCGCCTAGGGTCTTTTGCCGCCCTCGCTGTGCTCACGGCCTGCGTCGTGCTCACCACCTGCCGCGACAGTCAGGCCCCCCGGACGTCCACGGAGCGCGCGACGCCGCCATCGGCCAGCCTGGCCACGTCGCAAGGCCCCGCCACGCTGGTCGGCGCGGGGAACATCGCCAAGTGCGGCGTAACCGGCGCGGCGGCGACCGCCGCCCTGCTCGACAGCATCCCGGGCACCGTGTTCGCAGCCGGCGACGCCGCCTACGACAACGGCACGCTCACGCAATACCAGCAGTGCTACCAGCCGAGCTGGGGACTGCACAAAGCGCGCACCCAGCCGACGCCCGGTGAACGGGATTACAAGACGGCCAACGCGGCCGGGTACTTCGGCTACTTCGGCGCCGCCGCCGGGGATCCGAAGCAAGGCTACTACAGCTACGACCTCGGGACCTGGCACATCATCGTGCTGAACAGCGGCAGCAGCAGCCTGGTCCCCACCACTGCCACCTCACCTCAGGTGCAGTGGCTGCGGGCCGATCTGGCGGCCCATCCGGCGCGTTGCACACTCGCCTACTGGCACCACCCGCTGTTCGACTCCAAGGACAACCCCAACGCGAACATCCGCCCGCTGTGGGACGTGCTGTATGGCGCCGGCGTGGATGTGGTGGTGAACGCGCATTACGCGTTCTACGAGCGGTTCGCGCCCCAAACGCCGGCCGGCGTCGCCGACTCGGCGCAGGGCATCCGGGAGTTCATCGTGGGGACGGGGGGCGCCGAAACCGGGGGGTTTGGCACCGTCCGGCCCAATAGCCAGGTGAGGAACAGCGGCACCCCCGGTGTCCTGAAGCTCACGCTCGACGATGGCAGCTACGCCTGGCAGTTCGTGCCGATCGCGGGCAAAACGTTCACCGACTCGGGCTCCGGGAGCTGCCACGGCGCCCCGCCCGTGGTGAGCGCCGGCCCCGACGTCACCACCAATCCGCAAGACACGATTCAGCTCGCGGTCAACTTCACCGACCCCGACCCGAACGATGCCCCATGGGCATACACGATCGGCTGGGGCGACGGCACCACGAGCACCGGCAGCGCCGCGAGCCAGGCGACGCCGATCAGCGCCACCCATGCCTACTCGGCGCTGGGCTTGTACAGCGTGCGCGTCACGGTGACCAACAGCGGCGGCGGGTCGGGTGCGGACACGGTGGCCGTGCACGTCGTCGCGCCCAGCGTGTTGGTCGGCGCCGGAGATATCGCCGACTGTACCAAGAACGGGGATTCCCTCACTGCGAACCTGATGGACACCATTCCGGGCACCGTGATGGCCGTGGGCGACAACGCCTATCCGGACGGCACGAGCGCCGACTACAAGAACTGCTACAACCCGACCTGGGGCCGGTTCAAGGCCCGCACCAAGCCGGTGCCCGGCAACCACGACTATATCACGACGAACGCGAGCGGCTATTTCAATTACTTCGGCGCGGCCGCTGGCGCGTCCGGCAAGGGCTATTACAGCTACGACCTCGGCGACTGGCACGTCGTGGCGCTGAACAGCAACATCACGATGAACGTGGGCTCGCCGCAGGAGGTGTGGCTGCGCGCGGATCTCGCCAAGAGCACGAAGCGCTGCACGCTCGCCTACATGCACCACCCGCTCTTCAGCTCGGGTAACGAGGGCGCTCATATCGAGACGCGGCCGCTCTGGGTGGACTTGTACAACGCCGGAGCGGAGCTCGTCATCGTCGGGCACGACCACGACTATGAGCGGTTCGCCCCGCAGAGCCCGACCGGCGTGGCGGACTCGATCCGCGGGATCCGCGAAATCGTGGTTGGCACCGGCGGCGGCGGTTTGTTCGACGTCAAAGCACCGGTGCCGAACTCTGAGCGGCTCGAGAATCACACCCTGGGGGTGCTGAAGCTGACGCTGCACACGGCCAGCTATTCCTGGAAGTTCCTCCCGGTTGCGGGCAAGACGTTCGGCGACTCGGGGAGCACTGCCTGCCACGATGCCCCGTCAGCCGTGAATCACGCCCCCACCGCCGTGCCCGGAGGACCCTACTCCGGCCTGGCAGGCTCGGCCGTCGCCTTCAACGGCACCGGCTCGTCGGACCCGGACGGGGACGCATTCTCTTACGCCTGGAGCTTCGGTGACGGCGCCACCGGCACCGGCGCCACCCCCATCCACGTGTACCCCACGCCGGGCACCTACACCGTGACGCTGACGGTGACCGACACCCGCGGCCTGGCGAGCCCACCGGCGGCGACTACGGCCACGATCGCCACGGCGGGGGGCTTCGTCGTGCTGGTCGGGGCGGGGGACATCGCCACCTGCGGTGACGGCAACGACGAGCTCACCGCGCAGAACCTCGACACGATCCCCGGCACGGTGGTCGCCTTGGGCGACAACGTGTTCCCGGACGGGACGCTCACCACTTATCAGAACTGCTACGACCCCTCCTGGGGCCGGCACAAGGCGCGCACCTACGCCGCGCTCGGCAACCACGAGTATGCCACCGGCATGGCCGACGGGTCGTTCGACTATTTCGGCGACCGCGCGGGACCGCGCGGCCTGGGCTACTACAGCTTCGACGTGGGCGCTTGGCACGTCATCGTCCTCAACTCCAACGGTACCTACGTACCATTCAACACCGGCTCCGCGCAGGACCAGTGGCTCCAGGGCGACCTCGCCGCGAACAGCAAGAAGTGCACGCTCGCGTTCTGGCACGTCCCCCGGTTCTTTTCTTCCAACACGCCCGGGTTCACGTCGTCGGGCCCGATCAAGGCCATCTGGAACCGGCTGTACGCCGCCGGGGCGGACGTGGTGCTGAACGCACAGCAGCACCACTACGAGCGCTTCGCCCCGATGAACCCGGCCGGCCTGGTAGACCCGGCGTACGGCATCAAGGAGTTCAACGTCGGCACCGGAGGCGAGGGCCTCGCGACTACCGACACCGTCGTCGCGGCCAACAGCGAGGTCCTGGCGTTTGCCTTCGGGGTGTTGAAGCTCACCCTGTATGCCGACCGCTACACCTGGCAATTCGTGCCCATGCGGGGGGAGACGTTCAGCGACGTCGGCAGCGGCACCTGTCACGATGCGCCCGTCAATCGCCCGCCCACGGCCGCGCCCGGCGGACCGTACGGCGCCGCCGAGGGCACCGTCATCAGCTTCGACGGCAGCGGCTCGACGGACTTGGACGGAGACGCTCTCACTTACGCCTGGGACTTCGGCGACGGGACTACGGCAGCGGGCGTCAAGCCGAGCCACACCTACGCGGATAACGGCAGCTTCACCGTCACGCTCACCGTCACCGATGCGCAAGGGGCGGCCAGCTCGCCCGCCACGACGACGGCGAGCATTACGAACGTCGCGCCCGCGGTGAACGCCGGGCCGAATCAGAACATCAACCCCGGCAGCACCTACACACTCAACGCCACCTTCGGCGACCCGGGCCCCCTCGACGGGCCGTGGGCGTTTTCGATCGACTGGGGCGACGGCTCCCCAGCGACGACCGGCAGCGTCACGAGCCAGGCGAGCGCCATGACGGGTGCGCATACCTACCCCACCGCCGGCTCGTACACCCTGCGCGTGACCGTCACCGACAAGGACGGTGGGGCGGGCTCGGGGCAGCTCACGCTCACCGTGAGCGCCGTCAATAGCCCACCCAAGGCCGTGGCCGGCGGACCTTATACCGGCACCGAGGGCACGGCCGTGAGCTTCGACGGCAGTGGCTCATCCGATCCGGACGGGGACGCGCTCACCTATGCATGGACTTTCGGTGACGGCAGCAGCGGCACCGGCGTCCGGCCGGCGCACGCCTACGCGGACAACGGCACCTACAGCGTCACGCTCACCGTCACCGACGCACGGGGGTCGGCGAGCTCACCGTCCTCGACTACGGCGACCATCGCCAATGCGGCGCCGTCGGTGTTCGCTGGGGCCAATCAGACCGCTACAACGGGCAGTCCCTTCACGATCAGCGCGACCTTCAGCGATCGGGGCGTGAATGACGGGCCGTGGGCCTACTCCATCGATTGGGGCGACGGCTCAGCGGCGACCACCGGTAGCGCGACCAGCCAGTCGACTGCGATCAGCGCGACGCACACCTACACGGCGCCCGGGACGAACACCGTCCGAGTGACGGTGAGCGACAAGGACGGTAGCGCCGGATCCGGCCAGCTCACCGTCACGGTCACTCAAGTGGTGACAACTGTCACGCTGGTCGGCGCCGGCAATATCGCGCGCTGCGACCGCACCGGCGACGAAGCCACCGCGGCCATCCTCGACACCATCCCGGGCACCGTCTTCGCGCTCGGCGATGCCGCCTTCCCCGGTGGGCTGCTGAGTGCGTACCAGAACTGCTACGATCCCAGCTGGGGACGACAGAAGGGGCGCACCGTCCCGGTGCCGGGCAATCGCGATTACGACTCGAGCGCCACCGCCGCCGGATACTTCGCCTATTTCGGCGGCGCGGCCGGCGACCCGACCAAGGGCTACTACAGCTTCGACCTGGGCGCCTGGCATATCATCATGCTGAACAGCAACAGCACCTACGTCTCGACCGCAGCCGGCTCCCCGCAGGGGACGTGGCTGCGGGCGGACCTCGCCGCGACCACGAAGCAGTGCGTGCTGGCGATGTTCCACCGTCCACGGTTCTACTCGACGGATAGCACCAGCACGTTCTCGCCGACCAGCTCGGTCAAGGCGTTCTGGGACACCCTCTACGCCTATCACGCTGAGCTGATCATCAACGCTCACATGCGCGACTACGAGCGGTTCGCGCCCCAGACGCCCACCGGGGCGCCGGACCCGGTGAACGGGATCCGCGAGATCATCGTGGGCACGGGCGGCGAGGGCCAGGACCTCCCCAACACGCAAATCGTCCCGAACAGCGAAGTGAATATCAGCGGGGTGTTCGGCGTGCTGAAGCTCACCCTAGGGGACGGGACGTACGCCTGGCAATTCATCCCGGTCCCGGGGCAAACGCCCACGGGGCAAACGGCCCCGGAACCGGGAGGGAGCGGCAGCTGCCACTGATCCGACCGGCGCGCCGGCGTCACGTCGTAACCGCGTAGCTGTAAGCGCGATGCCACGAAACAGCCCTGCGCATCCGCGGCGCGTGCCTGTAACACACTGTGATAAACGCGGTTCGCTGCATCCATCGCGCGCACGCAACGTGCGGGTACGGGCTGGGGTGCCGACCGCTACGCGACCCCTGGATCGAGGCGCCCGCCCATGACCCTGCTCCGCCCCGCCCCGCTCGCCGCGCTCGCCGCGCTCG
>Ga0209057_1002711_pt1 | contig 13509 bp, 8 predicted proteins | sample GraSoiAngelo_146_FD_185903 | JGI IMG/M metagenome (GOLD analysis project Ga0209057, IMG submission 185903) | Grasslands soil microbial communities from the Angelo Coastal Reserve, California, USA - 14_1009_05_30cm (SPAdes) (version 2) | ecosystem: Environmental > Terrestrial > Soil > Grasslands ... | reverse complement strand
GGCCGCTCCAGCCTTCGTCTCCGTGGAACTTTTGACCAGTCCGCCGTTCTTTAGCGCCAGCGTTTCCTTTGCGAGCACTTCGCTCGTTCTCACACGAACGTCCGACCCGTGCGTCCCCGTATTATTCCAATCCATCACTCCCGCGACCGTGAAGTTCGGCTTGTCGGTAAATTCCATCTCTCCCGCCGCGGGGCTGGAAGAACGGGATGCGCCGGTAGCTCCGGGATGATCTATCGGCAAAGACTCAAGCACCAGATCAACACGCTTCTTGTGTCCCGCTATTAGAACCAGCGGATTCGATACACCTTCCCGCCATCCCGCTTTTTCCGCCCTAACTGTGTAGACGCCCGGCCTCAGTCCCGAAAAAATAAAACTTCCGTCGGCTTTGGTCTTTGTCTCAAGAGAGTTAGACGGCTCTTGTTCCTCCAGCCTCACGATCACGCCCGTCAGCAGGTCTCCAGTCGAGCTCCGGATCGTGCCTTGCACCTTGTTTGTCTCGCCATGCGGTAGGGAAGTACCTTGCGCAAAGATCGCCCCGCCACAAAAACTCGTTAGCACCCCAACGACAGCGACGAGGGCCGCAAGAAATTGCTTTTTCAGCCGCCAAGCTACGCCGAGGACTTTGCGCGGAAGGTTCATCATGCAGACCATCTCACCCATGGAAACCAGTGTCCTTCCGAGTGAGCGCGTCGCCACGCATTTTATCCCCTGCCACCGCCGCCCGCAACGACCCGCCACAATCCCAAAATCCTACTTGAATCTTCCTTCGTTCCTAAAGAAGTTGACGGTGCAGCGAGAGATCCTGGAGAAACTAAACCGGCATGCTAACGGAATCCAATGGACACTAACACTATGGTTGTAGTATCAACTGAACTTCCAAACGACAAAATATCTCGGGCCACAAAACGATTCATGTCTTTCAGCGGTACAACATCATCGATGTCAAGGATAGATTGGCTGCCATGAAGCGAACAGAGCGTTACAATACAAGTTTAATGCAAAGCTGCCGCTCGCGGAAACGCGGAATGAGTGGTAAGTTGTTGATTCTACAAGCGTGGGGCCCGTAGCTCAGCGGTTAGAGCAGCGGACTCATAATCCGTTGGTCCTAGGTTCAAATCCTAGCGGGCCCACTAGCTCTCTTAGAGCATTTTCTCGCCTACCGATTACGGAGTTTCCCCGATTGACTGTTAGGTTCGCCCTATCTATTGTCGCGCCGTCTGCGGTCGGTGTTTTCGAAGTGAGGCCAGGAGCTGTCGGCCCAGAAAGGCTCTGGCACGAACCGTTCAGCCCGGGATCATGTGTTTTATTCTCAGGCCGGCGCGTCAGTTGCGAGTCTGAAAAAGCCGGCAGTGTTTCACTCCGAAAGTCGCAGTAGTTTAGGCACTCGGTGATTGCGGCGAGCGCTCCAGGTGTCTCCCGACATTCTCGCTGGCGTAGCGATCCGTGAGCCGACCGAGGTCGCGTGTCTCCTGGAGGTGAAAATGAAAAGCAATCGGCATTCCGTCTCCCCGAGAACAAGGTCAGCGTCTGCTCTTGAGATCTGCCGGCTTTTGGCCATCATTCTCTTTTCGACAGCGACGTTCTTGTGCGCGCAGGACTTCCGGGCAACGCTGGAGGGCGACGTATCGGATCCGAGCGGCGCTGGAGTTGCGAACGCTACTGTTAAAGCGATCAACGTCGAAAACAATGAAACCAAGGAAGCGAAAACGACCGCTGAGGGACACTACACGATTCCTTACCTCAACCCCGGGATTTACAACATCGAAGTGAGGGCTAATGGCTTCAGCACGCTAAAGCTGGAGAGCATTGTACTTCGCGTGGCCGACAAGCTGAACTTGCCCTCGCGTTTGCAAATTGGCGGGGTTGCCGATTCGGTCGTTGTCATGGCCCAGCAAGGAGTGATCGAGAGCGGCTCAGCGGACCGCGGCCTGGTTTTCGACCCCATCAAAACCCAGGAATTGCCCCTCAACGGCCGCCAAACGTACATGCTAATGTCCCTTACACCGGGCGTCATTTTTACGCAGGAGGCCTTCGGGCCGAGCGGTTTTTCGGGCACGCGCGGCTGGGACGTGAACGCTTCGTACAAGATTAATGGCGCTCGTGCGGGACAAAATCTCTTCTTGCTGAATGGGGCGCCCATAAGCGACGCCGGCGGCAGTTGGCAGTTTGCACCCAACGTCGAGGCCGTTCAGGAGTTCAAGGTAATGACCAACACCTACGACGCGCAGTATGGGCGTTTCGGAGGCGGCGTGGTCAACACCATCATAAAGTCAGGCTCGAGCAACTGGCATGGGGACGCTTTTGAGTACTTTCGCAATAAGGTCTTCGATGCGAACTACTTTCAGAACAATTTCATCGGTACGCCCGTTCCCAAACACAACCAACATCAGTGGGGAGGAATCATCGGAGGCCCAATACGGAAGGAAAAGGACTTTATCTTTTTCAGCTTCGAGGGGTGGCGAGAGATCGTTGGCTTTCCCGCACTTTCCAGTGTTCCTCCGTCCCAACTTCGGAAGGTGGACGCCACGTTGCTTGGCGGAGCAGGCGGCATCGACTTTGGCGCTCTCGGATACAAAATCTATGACCCGATGAGCGGGCACGCCTGCGGCGCAGCAAACGAACCTTGTTCGAAGGCTAGTGTTTGGCGCAATGAATTTCCGGGAGACATTCTTCCGGCAAACCGAATCAATCCGGTTGGGCTCAAAATTCTCTCCTACTATCCGGCACCGAATACCACTGGACTGAACAACAACTTTATCGCCAGCGGAAACGTCGGCCGCTATCGTTACGACCAGCCGATGGCCCGGTGGGACCATGTCTTCAGCGCGAGCGATAAGATCTACGCGTTAGCTACGTTTCAGCATGGTAGTGAATATCGGGATTCAACGGGTTTCGGGCCCCCGGCTGGGAGCGGAGATGTCGGGTCAGAGCGAACCGACCAAAACTACATTACGGCCTGGACGCACGTGCTTTCTCCAACATCGGTGTTCGACGTCCGGGGCTCGTACGGCAGGTTCACCGCGATGTTTCCGCGTTACACGGACTTCAATCTCACGGCCGACAAGCTTGGCATTACGCAAGTGTTTCACGCCCCCACTTATTCGAAGAACACAGTTCCGGTTATCCAAGTAGATGGGTACACATTTTTGTTCGGGCTCACCGGCGCAGGTACGCTACTGTCCTGGAACACTTACAATCAATGGAATTTCGCCCCAAGTCTGACCACGACCCGGGGCAAGCACACTGTGCACACGGGCATCGAGTGGAACTACGTGGCCAGGGGCGACGCGAGTTACGGATGGTCAAACGGGAATTTCACTTTTGGCCAGGGCTGGACACAACAAAACAACGGCAACAATCAGAGCACACCGACGGCATTTGACGGTTCCGGGTTGGCTACATTACTCCTGGGTGCGCCCACAGGCGGCACAGTCGACTGGAATCAAAGCGCGTACATGACGCGTCCCTACATGGGACTTTACGTCGGGAATGATTGGAGAATTCGTCCCCGCCTGACGATAAACGTTGGTTTGCGCTATGACGTGCAGATTCCGTGGCTGGAACGATTTGATCGCGTGAATCGAGGCTTCGACCTGACAAACAAGAACCCCGACAGCGACGTTATCCTGGCAAAATGGGCCTCCAACCAGGCGAATTGGACAGCTTGCGGCGGGGGTGACGCTACCAAGTGTCCCGCAGGAGTGACGCCTGCCACCGCGACAAAGTATGCCTACCCTTCTCCACCGGCGCAGCTTACGGGCGGATATTTGTTTCCGGGAGTAAACGGTCAATCTCGCCGGCTTTACAACACCGATTGGACAAACATCGCGCCTCGCGTGGGCGTCGCCTGGCTAATCACTGAAAAAACCGTGCTGCGGGCGGGTGCAGGCGTCTATTACATTTCGCCCACGCAACTCGGCACGCGCTCGGGATTTCAGCAGAACACCCCATACAACAGCATCGCGCCGGACGGCATGACTCCCGCTGCCTGTGGCAGCGATCCCACGACTTGTTCGAGCGGGCCGTACTCAATCACAAATCCATTCCCAAATGGGGTTTTGCCACCACCTGGATCGAGTCTGGGTTTGTTGACGAATATTGGAAATGGCGCCAGCTTCCAACCCCCGAACTACAAGATCCCGCGGACATATCAATACTCACTCGGATTCCAGCGGGAGTTGCCCCACGGAATCCTGGCCGAGGCGTCGTACGCGGGGAACTATCAAATCCATATCGAGTCCGGCTTTGATTTGAGCAACATAAGCCTGGCCGACCGTCTCACCGGCGTTGCGGACAATACCTATCTGAACCTGCGAGTACCCAACCCGTTTTTCGGAATCGTTTCACCGCAAACTTCTCTCGGCAGCAGCCCTACTATCTCGCGCTTCGATTTGCTGAGGGCAGACCCTATTTTCCCTGGACTTACGAACAGCCTCGTGCAGAATGGACGCTACCGCTCCGACGCCCTCCAGGTGAAGATCGAGAAGCGAGTTCTAGGCGATCACCGCCGTGGCGTTCTGACATTTGTCGTTTCGTACGCTTTCGCGAAAGCCTTCGAACAAAACCACCGCCTGAACAACTGGAACGCGCAAGAACCGTTGATTCACGAGCTGGATAACACAGACAAACCTCAGAACCTTTCCTTCGAAGGCGTCTGGGACTTGCCCATGGGCGCAGGGTATAGGGTCTTTAGCGGCCACAGGGCCAACGCGATTGCCGGGGGCTGGCGTTTCAAGTGGATTTTTACCTATCTTTCGGGCTATCCCGTCGCCTGGCCAAACCTGATAAACAGTTGCGGCACGTGGCACGCAGCCGTCCAAGATGAGAATCACTGGTTCAACAACGATAAGACGTGCTACAAGACCTTCCCGGCGTTCACCCCACGGACGCTTGCGGACCGGTTCGGCGACATCCGGAACCCGTCGCTTCGGCAGCTAAACGTCTCCGCGAAGAAAACCATTTCGTTCAGCGAACGGTACAAGTTCGAGTTCAACACCGAAGCCTTTAATGTGACCAATACGCCTATTCGGCCGGGACCAGATTCGAGCTTCAGCAGCCCGAGGTTCGGGCGGTTGCCGGAGAGCCAGCAAAACTTTCCGCGCGTGATCCAACTGGCGGCAAAGATACTCTTCTAGGTCAATATGTTTCGTGAAGGCGACGCCTTCGTGGAGAGAGAGCAGCCAAAGTAAAGGTCCATTCCTCAGCGCGCTAATGCGAGGCACTTTTTGCTGCGCGCGCCTCGCGCACGGCTTCGACGAGTTTTTTCGCCGCGTCAATAATTTCGTCCGGCTTTCCAGCTCGAAGCGCCGCCCCACTGACGAGGTCCGCTCCCACACCAAGAGCAAATACTCCGGCGGCGATATACGCGGCAGCGTTCGAGAGATTCACTCCTCCCGTGGGAATAAGCTCCAGGCCCGGGAAAGGAGCTTTCAGCGCTTTGATGTATTTTGCGCCGCCCATGTTTTCGCAAGGAAAAATCTTGATAACGCGCGCACCTTCCAGAGACGCCATCATCAATTCCGTAGGCGTAAGCGCGCCGGGGATTGCTAATTTGCCGTGTGCTTGCGCCGTCTTAATGACCGGAACCGACAGACCTGGACTGACCAGAAATTCCGCTCCGGCATCCAGACATTCCGTGGCTTGTTCGGAACGCAAGACTGTGCCTGCCCCGGTCAGCACTTTGTCTCCGTACTTGCGAACGACTTCTCGAATCACCGCCGGCGCATTCGGAACAGTCATGGTGATTTCGATCACCGGGATTCCGCCCGCGCAGATGGCATCGACCGCTTGCCGAGCCTCCTCGAAACTGGCAGCTCTCACCACGGGAACGATTCCAATCTCTCCGATCTTTTTAAAAACTTCATCGATGTTCATTGTGTTGTCCGGTGTAAAGCATGCAAGAAATCAAGAATTCTTTAGCGAGCGATTCGCGGCGCATGGCCTTCCATTACCTGCAAAACTTCCTGCAACGTCGCCATGCTCGTATCGCCGGGAGTGGTCATCGCCAAGGCGCCGTGCGCCGCGCCGCACTCCACCGCCCACTGCGGCTCGTGCCCCGTCAGAAAACCATAAATCAAGCCGGAAGCGAAAGAGTCTCCGCCGCCAACGCGGTCCAGGATTTCCAAATTCTCGCGGCACGTTGCTTCATAGAATTTTCCGTTGCAATAGGCGATAGCGCCCCAGTCATTCAGCGTTGCGGTACGTGCATTGCGCAAAGTGGTTGCCACAACGGAGAGGGCAGGGAACTGCTGAATTACTTTTTCCATCATGCGCTTGAAATTGGCGGGGTCGAGCTGCGAGTGGCTTTCGTCCACTCCATCGACCTTGAAGCCGAGCGCGGCGGTGAAATCTTCTTCATTGCCGAGCATCACGTCGACAAAGGATGCCAGCGAGCGATTTACTTCCTGCGCTTTCGATTTTCCTCCGATGGATTTCCAGAGCGAACCGCGATAATTCAAATCGTAAGAGACGACGGTTCCCGCGCGCTTGGCCGCTTCCATCGCCTCCCGCGCAACGTGCGGAGTCGTTTCCGACAGCGCGCAAAAAATGCCGCCGGTATGAAACCAGCGCGCGCCTTCTTTGACAAAGATTTTTTCCCAATCGATTTGGCCGGACTTGAGCTGCGAAATCGCCGTGTGCCCGCGATCGGAGCAGCCCAGAGCGGCGCGCACGCCAAATCCGCGCTCGGTGAAATTCAATCCGTTGCGGACGCCGCGGCCGACGCCGTCGTACTCGACCCAGCGGACATGGCTGAGATCGACGCCGCCTTGCAACATCAAGTCCTCGACGAGGCGTCCGACCGGATTGTCGGCGAGCGCCGTGACGATGGCGGTGTTCAAGCCGAAGCAGCGGCGGAGGCCGCGCGCGACGTTGTATTCGCCGCCGCCTTCCCACGCGCGGAATTCGCGCGTGATAGAGACGCGAAAATCTCCGGGGTCGAGGCGCAACATCACTTCGCCCAGACTGACCAGATCCCATCGGCAGCTCTCTCTCGGCTTGATCTTCATCGAACCGGCGCCTCTTCCGTGACGCGAGTAAAGTTGTTTCAATTGCCAGAGCGCATTCGCCTGTCAACTATTGAAAGTCAAACTACATCTTGACGGTTGGAGTTCGAAATCAAGAGATCACGCTTGGCGTTCGACGCGTCGCTGCTGGCCGCGGTTCTTCGCAGCTCCACCCATCCGATTGCCCCTGGCTGCGCTTCCCAGCGATTTTCGCGCACCAAACTATTTGCGCACGCGCGCTTCAAAAATTGCGCCTTTAGATTAGGTCAGGGCGTGTTTCAGGCGCTTTGCGGTTTTCTGCAATTGGCGCTTGAGGGCTTCGACCTGCTTGGCTATATCATCAAGCTCCTTCCTGGCCAGTTTCCCGGCCTTCGCAACCTTTTGCACTTTGCGATCCGCGTTGCCCATGGCCGTCCCAATTTTCACCGCAACTCGCGTGAGCCTGCCCTTCCTTGCCATCGTAAGCCTCCCTTTGGAACCGAGCCATCCTATACCCGAACGATTCCCAGAGTCATTAGCAGAACGACATTGGGAGTCAAGCTTGATTCCGATGGATGGCCTGATGGACAATCACCGCCCGGCGTGAAACGCAGTCACTTTCGGCAAAATTGTTTAGCAAGCTTTGAAAGGTACGCGAATGAGCCGTTTTTTTCGCATGATTTGGTTATCACTTTTCCTTTGGCTGTTCGTCGCGGGCCCTGTGTGCGCGCAGTGGAATTCACTGAACCCAGTTCTCTCCGTGCAGCGCGAATCCGACGGAGTGCGACTGGCGCTGCAGAACGGAACGCTGAAGCTGCAAGTGTGCTCCGATTCGATCATTCGCGTGCGCTATTCCCCGACGGCGTCGTTTTCCTCTCGTCCAGAATTCGCAGTGATAAAAGACAGTTGGCCGGTAACAAAGTGGGAGATGCAATCCTCCGAAGACGCCATCACGCTGAGCACTGCGCAATTGAAAATCGTCGTCGCGCGCAAGGATAGCAGCGTTACGTTTCAGGATTCCGCAGGCAAAACGTTGTTCGCGCAAAACGAAGTCAGCATGACTCCGGCTTTAGTGAATGGCGAGCAGACTTATCACGCGGAACTCTTTTCGAAACTATGGGCCTCGTACGAATCTTTTTACGGACTCGGACAGCATCAGTCCGGTGTTTGGAATTACCGCGGCGAAGCCGTGGACATTTCGCAGGACAATACGAACATCAGCATCCCTTTTGTTCTGTCGAGCAGCGGCTATGGCATTTTCTGGGACAACGCATCGCGAAGCCGCTTCAACAATCGCTTTCTGAGTGCACTCTATTTGAGTTCGGAAGTGGCCGATGTGCTGGACTATTACTTCCTGTACGGTCCGGAATTCGACAAGATCATCGGCGGATATCGCGAGCTCACTGGCGCTCCGCCGATGTTCGGCAGATGGGCGTATGGATTCTGGCAGTGCAAGAACAAATACAACACTCAGGATGAATTACTCGGCGTCGCCCACAAATACCGGCAACTGCACATCCCCGCAGACAACATCGTGCAGGACTGGTTCTGGTGGTACACCATGGGTGAGCCGGCCTTTGACAAATCCCGCTATCCCGATCCACCCGGGATGGTGGAAGACCTCCACAAAAACAATTTTCACTTGATGATTTCCTTCTGGCCTTACTTCCGCCCCGGCTCAAAGACCTATGAGGACATGGACAAACGCGGTTTTTTCATCGATAAGACGAAGGTGGGCGCCTTTCATCCGGCGCAAATGGGACTCTATGACGCGTTCAATCCCGAGGCGCGAAAGTACTACTGGAATTTGATGGATCAAGCACTTTTCAAGATCGGCGTCGACGCCTGGTGGCTGGACACCACGGAACCGGAAACAGAAGATCGCGAAACCAATATTCTGGTGACGAACAAGACGTTCCTCGGAAACGGCGCGCGATACGCCAACATGTTTCCCTTGATGACGACGAGTGCCGTCTATCAGGGTCAGAGGAGCGCGTCGGAGAAGAAGCGCGTTTTCATTCTCTCGCGGTCCGCGTTCGCGGGAGCGCAGCGCAACGCCGCCGCAGTTTGGTCGGGAGATGTGAATTCGGACTGGGTATTCTTCAAGAAACAAATCCCGGCGGGATTGAATTATTCCATTTCTGGCTTACCTTATTGGACCACGGACATTGGCGGATTCGTTTCCGGCAACCCAGACGATCCGCAATACCGCGAACTGTTCATCCGCTGGTTTCAGTTCGGCGTGTTCAATCCACTGCTGCGAGTGCATGGAACGCGTTCCACGAACCAGAATGAATTGTGGTCCTATGGTTCCGAAGCCCAAAAAACCCTCGTGAATTTCGACACGCTCCGCTACCGGCTGCTCCCTTACATTTATTCCCTGGCGTGGATGACCACCAGCCAGGGCTATACGCCCATGCGCGCATTGGTAATGGATTTTCGCACGGACGCGCGCACAGCAAGCATTGGGGACCAATTTATGTTCGGTCCAGCCTTCCTGGTGAATCCGGTCACCGAACCTGGCGCCATTTCGAGACACCTTTACCTGCCGAAGGCGAAGTGGTGCGACTTTTGGACCGGAGCTTCGATGGAAGGTTCACGCATTCTTGATGCCGCCGCGCCAATTGAGGAGTTACCGCTTTTTGTCCGCGCGGGATCAATCGTTCCGATGGGGCCGGAGAAGGAATGGTCCACGGAGAAACCGGAAGATCCCATGGAACTGCGCATCTATCGCGGAGCGAACGGTGATTTCACGCTATACGAGGACGAGAACGATGGCTACAACTACGAAAAAGGAGCGTACGCCACGATTCCGTTCCATTGGGATGAAACAAAACAGGCTTTGACCATCGGTGAACGCAAAGGCGAATTTCCGGGAATGCTTGCCGCGCGCAGCTTTCAGATTGTTTTCGTTGGCGAGAACCATGGGGTAGGGGTGCAGCCCGAAGGTAAACCGGACAAGGTCTTGCATTACGCCGGAAAGCAAATTACCGTAACGCCGTAGGACTTTTCTATCGAGCGTGCCAGCATGTGCCTGCGTCTTTTCAATGCAAGCAATCTTAATCTTTCAGACAAGGCTCTACGCGAAGCCTGCTTTCGAAAGCGGCAATTCCCGGATGCGCTTTCCGGTCGCGGCAAAAATCGCGTTGTATAGGGCAGGCGCAAACGGCGGCAGTCCGGGCTCGCCAATTCCGGCCGGCGGTGCTTCGCTCGGAACGATGTAGACATTCGTTTCCTTCGGCGCATTGTTCATCCGCGCCATCTGGAAGCCATCGAAATTGGATTGGTCAATCACGCCGTTCGTCGCGGTGATTTCTCCGTAGAAGGAAAGACTCGTCCCCATGACGGCTGCGCCTTCAAACTGTTGTTTCACCATCTCCGGGTTTACGACGGTACCCGCGTCGAGCGCCGTATCGACGCGGTTGACGCGCACCTTCCCCGCATCATCCACCTGCGCCTGTACGACTGTCGCGACGTAGGTTAGGAAACTGCGGTGCATGGCGATTCCCGTGCCCATTCCGTTGCCCTGTTTTTGTTTGCCCCAGCCGGACTTCTCCGCGGCCAGTGTCAGCACCTGCCGAAATCGCGCGGTATCTATCGGATACTGGTCGTAATCTCCACCGTAGTTCGGGAATTCTTTCGGGAGTTCGGCTCTCGGCACGATGCGATCGGGCCCCAGCAATTGCAGCAAGTACTCCACGGGGTCTTTTCCGGCCGCATGCGCGAGTTCATCTGCGAACGAATGAATTCCAAACGCATGGTAGACGTTGGCCACGGACCGGAACCAGCCGATGCGCGTATGGGCCGTCGCTGGCCCGTTTTCGGCGCGAAAGTTCGCGAAAGCGAACGGCACATCCGTGAAGCCCAGCCCAAGTTCTCCTGGGTCGGAATAATTGTTTTTGGGGTCGAACGTCGATCCGATCGGCGGAAACACGGTTCTCTGTAGCCATGCCGTGGGTTTTCCATCGGGCCCCAGCGCGGCCTTCATGTACATCGCCGCAACGGAGTGGTACACGTCGAACTTGATGTCGTCTTCCCGGCTCCAGACTACTTTCACGGGCGTGCCGGTCTTTTTAGAGAGCACCGCCGCTTCCACTGCAAAATCCGGAAACGACTTCCGCCCGAAACCACCGCCGAGCAGCGTCACATGCACGGTCACGTCTTCCTTCTTCAATCCCAGCGCTTGCGCGACAGCATCGCGCGCGCCTTGCGGACCCTGCGTGGGCGCCCACACTTCTGCTTTGCCGTCGCGGTATACCGCCAAGGCAGCCGGCGGCTCCATCGAGGCATGCGCCAACAGCGGCGCATAATACTCCGCCTCGACGATTTTTCCTCCCTTCGCAAAGGCGTCGTCCACGTTGCCATTTTCTCGGACGACCTTGCCCGGCTTACGCGCCGCTTCCTGCAATTCTTTTTTGTAAGTATCCGAATTCCAGGCACTGTGCGGGCTCTTTTCCCATTCAATCTTGAGTTTCTTTCTTCCCTGCATCGCTGCCCAGGTGTTATCCGCTAGTACGGCCACGCCGCCGTGCGCCTGAAATCCAATGGGTGGTTTGAACGCTTCGATGGTTTGTGTTTGCTTTACACCGGCAACACTGAGCGCCCCCTTGTCATCAACGGACTTCACACTGCTGCCGAAGACCGGCGGACGCGCCACGCTCGCATACAGCATTCCTTCCATGCGCGTATCCTGGCCGTATGCGGCTTTACCGGTGCACATGTCCTTGAGGTCGTAACTTACCGTGCCTTTGCCGATGTAGCGCCATTCGCGTCGCGGCTTCAGCTTGATCTCTTCCTTTTTCGGAACGTCCAGTTTTGATGCCCCCGCTGCCAACTCTCCGTAGCCCAGTTTTTTTCCTGACGCCTTGTGCACCACGGTGTGCAAATTCGTGGAGCACTCCGTCGGCGGCACATTCCACTGCGCGGCTGCCGCGCGGATCAGCATCAGCCGGGCGGTTGCGCCGGACTCCCGCAAGGTGTCGAAGAAGCTTCGCACGGAATGTGATCCATCCGTATCCTGATCGCCATATTTTTCATCGCCAATGGCCTGTACAAGTTTTACGCGAGACCAATCCGCATCCAGCTCATCCGCGACGATGCGCGGCAGAGCGGTGCGGCTGCCGCTTCCCATCTCGGAGCGATGCGCGATGATGTATGCGGTTCCATCCGTATCGATCGCCAGGTACACGCCTGGCTGCAGCGGGGCTTTGGCCATGCCATCCGAAGCAGCTGCGTTCGCGGGCGCGTCAAACAATTCTTCAGGCATCAGCCGGACGCTCAGAACAAATGCGCCTGCACCGAGCATGCCCTTAAGGAACCCCCTCCGGCTGAATAACTCCTGGTTGCGGTTGGAAATATTCTCGATGTGAATCATGCGCCCTCTCCGCCACTGAACGAAAATAGATGCAAAACCGCGCAGTGCAATGCACCATCGTACCGCCATTTCATTATCTTGCAAGTCCGGGCAGTGGAGAGGCGCGCCGCGCGGATCGCCCGGCAGTAGGTGATTCCAAGCATTACAGGCTGGACAGTACAATCTGAAACGCGGAAGAAAGGCAGGCAAATGTCACCAGACTTCATGAGGCACGCCATCGCGCTGGCGTTGGAAAATGTCCGCTCGGGCAGCGGCGGGCCATTCGCCGCGTTAATCGTCAAAGAAGGCCGCATTATTGCCGAAGGCGCGAACCGTGTTACACGCACGAACGATCCGACGGCGCATGCGGAAGTCGTGGCCATTCGCGAGGCTTGCCGCGTTCTTGCTGATTTTCAACTGCACGATTGCGACCTCTATACGACTTGCGAGCCCTGCCCGATGTGCCTCGGAGCAATTTACTGGGCGCGCCTGGCGCGGACTTTCTATGCGGCCACGGCTGCCGATGCTGCGGGCGCCGGGTTTGACGACGCTTTCATTTATGACGAATTGAAGGTCGCGCCGGCAGTACGGCGTATTCCGATGACGCAGCTTCTCAGAGACGATTCGCTAGTTATTTTTTCGGCGTGGAAACAGCAGGAAAACAAGACGCCCTACTGAAGGAGATTTGCGATTGTCCTGCCCCGCCTCAGATTCGCATGTGTTTACGACTCGGGCCAGGCGCCTAGCGCGCGACGTAGATCGACCAACTGACCCAGATGATAGGCGTTGTGATCGGCCAGCAGCAGCGCTTCGCGGAGAATCGTCTGGCCGTCTCCATGCGGAATCGTGGCGTAGAGATCGGTTTTCGGGTTTTTCACCAGCTTGACCATTTCCTGGAGATCGCGCTGAAACTCCTGCACGCTCTTTTCCCACGCAGCTTCATCCGGCGGCACGGGAGTTCTCGGCCAGTAGCCCTCGGGAAATCCCGGCGAGACGTGCTTGGCGCTGCGGCTGAATTCCAGGATGTCCCATTGCGCGATCCGTGCGTGCTCCAGCAATTGCCATCCCGTATGCGGCAGGCCTTCGACGAATGTTCCTCGTTTGGCTTCAGGGAAACCCTCGATGGCATCCATGAAGTGGACGTGCGCATGGCCGCCCTTCAATAGGGCGACG
>Ga0209057_1002708_pt1 | contig 13523 bp, 10 predicted proteins | sample GraSoiAngelo_146_FD_185903 | JGI IMG/M metagenome (GOLD analysis project Ga0209057, IMG submission 185903) | Grasslands soil microbial communities from the Angelo Coastal Reserve, California, USA - 14_1009_05_30cm (SPAdes) (version 2) | ecosystem: Environmental > Terrestrial > Soil > Grasslands ... | reverse complement strand
GACGATCTTCTCTAGTGCTCGGCAAACGGGCGCGCGGCCGCGACCGAGGGCCCCCGCGCGGCGGAGGGGACCCCGGGCGACCGAGCCCGGGGATACCGCCGCGTAGAGAGGGTTTCGGTCGCGGCCGCAAGCCCGTTTTGGCCTCGCCGGACGCCTGCTTGCTAGCTTCAGGGAAGGCCTTTGTAGACGGGCCAGTTAAAGTTAAGGAGGAAGGGGCGCCCGAAAGGGCGCTTTTTTCTCGGCTCGAAAGGAACAGATGGCAGAAGCGGCTCGCGACCTGGTCGTCGTCGAATCACCGACCAAGGCAAGAACTCTAGAACGGATGCTCGGTCCCAGGTACAAAGTGGAGGCCTCGTTCGGCCACATCCGGGATCTGCCCAAGTCCAAGCTCGGCGTCGACCTCAAGACCTTCGAGCCGGAGTACATCGTCCCCGAGGACTCCGAGAAGCAGGCCCGCCTCCTCCGCCGGGAGGCCAAGTCGGCGCCGCACGTGTGGCTCGCGACGGACCTCGACCGCGAGGGCGAGGCGATCGCCTGGCACCTGGCGGACATCATCAACGTCCCGAAGTCGAAGTTGAAGCGCGTGACCTTCCACGAGATCACGCCCGCGGCGATCCAGCAGGCGTTCAAGCACCCGCGCGAGATCGACCAGGATCTCGTGAACGCGCAGCAGGCCCGCCGCGTCGTGGATCGGCTCGTCGGCTACACGATGTCGCCGCTCCTCTGGAAGAAGATCCGGTACGGGCTCTCGGCCGGTCGCGTCCAGTCCGTCGCCCTCCGGCTCATCGTCGATCGGGAGCGCGAGATCCAGGCGTTCGTCGCGCAGGAGTACTGGACGCTCGAGGCCGCGCTCGAGGATCACGCCGGCCACACCTTCACCGCCGAGGTCATCCAGCAGAAAGGCCACAAGCTCGAGGTCCACGACGGTGGGACCGCCGAGAAACACCGGGCCGCCCTCGCGGACGCGCGCTACACGGTCAAGAGCGTCGACACGCGCGAGAGCTCGCGCAACGCGGCGCCGCCGTTCACGACGTCGACGCTTCAGCAGGAGGCATCGCGCAAGCTCGGCTACTCCGTGAAACGGACGATGGTCCTCGCACAACAGCTCTACGAGGGCGTCTCCCTCGGCGAGGCCCCCGTCGGCCTCATCACCTACATGCGGACCGACTCGCTGCACGTGGCCGAGGGAGCGTTGCGGCAGGCGCACGACGTGATCGCCTCGGAGTTCGGCGTGCCCTACGCGCTCGAGCGGCCGCGCCACTACAAGACGCGGAGCAAAGGCGCACAGGAGGCGCACGAGGCGATCCGCCCGACCGACCTCGCGCGGACGCCCGACCGCGTGAAGCGGTTCCTCAAGCCGGACCAGCTGAAGCTCTACACGCTCATCTGGCAGCGGACGATCGCGTCGCAGATGGCGTCGGCGCGTTTCGAGAACACGCGCCTCGACGTCGACGCCGCGGGCTACGTCCTGCGCGCGAACGGCCGGAAGGTCCTCTTCGACGGATTCCTCCGGGCGTACTTCGAATCGAGCGACGAGCCCGAGAAGGAGATCTCGCCGCTCCCCGATGTCGCGGCGGGGGAGGAGCTCAAGCTCCTCGGCCTCGACGCGTCGCAGCACTTCACGCAGCCGCCCGCCCGCTTCACCGAGGCGTCGCTCGTGAAGACGCTCGAGGAGCATGGGATCGGGCGTCCGTCGACGTACGCGCCGACGATCTCGACGCTCATCGATCGCAAGTACGTCCGCAAGGACGCCCGCGCGCTCGTGCCGGAGGACGTCGGCTTCGTCGTCACCGACTTCCTGCGGGAGCACTTCCCGGACATCGTCGACACCGGCTTCACGGCGCGCATGGAGGAGGACCTCGACAAGATCGCGTCCGGCACGGTCGAGTGGGCCCCCGTCGTCCGCCAATTCTTCACGCCGTTCAGCAAGCGCGTCGAAGAGAAGACGAAGTCGGTGAAGAAGTCGGACGTCACCGAGGAGCCAACGGACCGCATCTGTCCCAAGTGCGGCCGCCCGGTCGTCATCAAGCTCGGACGGTACGGTCGGTTCTACTCGTGCACCGGGTTCGCGAAGGGCAAGAAGGGCCAGCCGGTCCCGCCGGGCGCGTGCGATTACTCCGAGCCGCTCGAGGGACAGCGTGAGCCACAGCTCGAGATCATCGAGGGCGAGATGTGCCCGGAGTGCGGCAAGCCGCTGGCGCGCCGGCGCGGGCGCTTCGGCCCGTTCATCGGGTGCACCGGCTACCCGGACTGCAAGTACATCAAGAAGACCCAGCAGAAGACGGGGGTCACCTGCCCCGAGTGCGGCAAGGGAGAGCTCGTCCGACGCCGCGGCCGCGGACGGTCCATGTTCTACGGGTGCGAGCGCTACCCCGAGTGCACCTTCACCGCCCGGGAGCTGCCCGGGAAGGACGAAGCGACGCCGGGAAAAGATGCGGCGTGAGGAGGAGCGGCTTTGCCGCGACGACCGAACTCGACCAGCCCTGAGCGTGTCTTCGGGCGGAGCCCGAGATTGAGAAAGGACGCGGCCTGAGAGCCGTGCCCGCGCCCGAGGGGGCGCGGGAATGGGACGCGCTCGTGGAAGCGACGGGCCGCCCGCACCTCCTCCAATCGTCGGGCTGGGCGCGGCTCAAGGAGGCCACCGGCTGGATCGCGGAGCGCTACGTCCTTGAGGACGACCGGGGCCGTCGTGGCCTGGCGCAGCTCCTCGTCCGGCGCGGCGCGGGCGGGCTCGCCGTGGCCTACGCGTCGCGCGGTCCGATCTGCGAGCCCGCCGACCTGCCCGCGGCGATCGGCGCGCTCCGCACCGTCGCCGCGCGGCATCGCACGCTGGCCCTCATCTGCGATCCCGAACAGCCCGACGATCCCACGCTCCGTGCGGCGCTGGCCGAGGCCGGCGTCTCGCGGTCTTCCGTGTTCGTGCAGCCGCGCCGCACGCTTCTCCTCGATCCCTCGCGCGAGCCGGACGAGCTGCTTGCGGCGATGCGCCGAAAGACGCGGCAGTACATCCGCAAGGCGGAGCGTGAGGGCGTCGCCACCGAGGAGACGACGGACCTCGAGCGCTTCCACCGGATCCTGCGCATCGTCGGCCAGCGCGACCGCTTCGCGATCCACGACCTCGGATATTTCCGGACGCTGCGCGACGCGTTCGGCGAGCGCATGCACCTGCTCGTCGCGCGCGTCGGCGACGAGGACGCCGGCACCCTCCTCGTGGTGCGCATCGCCGATCGCGCGTGGGAGCTCTTCGGCGGCTGGAGCGGCGCGCACGCCGAGTCGCGGCCGTTCTATCTCTTGAAGTGGCGCTCGCTGCTGCGGATGCGACAGCTCGGCGTGCGGCGCTACGACATGTGGGGGCTGGCGGAAGGCCCGGAGGATGCCCTCGCCGGCGTGGAGAACTTCAAGCTCGGGTTCGGCGGCGAGATCGTCGAATGGATCGGCCTCCTCGAGACGCCGGTCGTGCGTCCGCTGTTCCCGCTGTGGCAGCTCGGTGCGCGCCGGCGCCTCGCGGCCGCGCGGCTTTGAGCGCCGCACCGGCGAGCTGGGATGACGCCGCGGTGAGATCTCCCACGGGCCACGTGCTCCAGTCGGCGGCGTGGGCCGAGATCCGCGAGGCGCAGGGCTGGCGGGCCGAGTTCCTGCGCTTCGGCGATGCGCTCCCGTGCGCGCTCGTGCTCTGGCGTCCGCTTCCGGCCGGGCGCGCCCTCGCGTACGTCCCGCGCGGACCGATCGCGCCGCCCGGCGACGCGGCGGCGCTGCGCACCGCCCTCGCCGGCCTCGCGACGCTCGCGCGCGAGCGCGGGGCACTCTTCGTGAAGGCCGACCCCGAGCTCACGGCCGAGGAGGCCGGCGGCGCGCTCCGGGCGGCGGGCTTTCGGCGCGCGCCGGACGTGCAGCCGGTGGTCGCGACGCTCGAGCTCGATCTGTCGGCGGACGAGGACGCGCTCCTGCGTGGCCTCGACAAGGACACGCGCTGGAGCGTGCGCCACGCGGAGAAGCGCGGCGTCGGCATCCGCGACGCCGACGGCGACACGGACCTGCGCGCGTTCTACGACCTCTACGCGCAGACCGGCGCGCGCGCGGGGTTCATCACGCGGACCTGGGAGTACTACCGCGCGATGTGGGGGACGCTGGTGGGCGCTGGGCACGCGCGCGTGCGGCTGGGCGTCCGCGAAGGCCGGGCGGTCGCGGCGGCGATGACCTGGCGCTGCGGCGAGCGCGAGGTCTACCAGACGGCGGCGACGAACGCCGAGGGCCGGTCGGCGTACGCGGCATACGCGCTCCTGTGGCGCTGCATCATCGAGGCGAAGACGAGCGGCGCGAAGCGGTTCGACTTCGGCGGCATCCCGGCGGACCTGTCGCGAAAGGACGACCCGATGCAGGGGCCCTACCACTTCAAGAAGGGCTTCGGCGGCGCGCCCCGGCGTTTCGTCGGGGCGCACGACGCCGTTGCGAACGAGCTCGCCTACCGCGCGTATCGCCTCGCCGAGCCGGTCTACACCGCCGCCCTCCGGCTTCGGGGCCGGGCCGCCGGATGAGGCTCGAGGCGCTGTTCCGTGCGGCGCGGATCCCCGTGCCCGAGGGGGCCGGCGAACGCGACGTCCGCTCGATCGCGTACGACTCGCGTCGGGTCCGCGAGGGCGGCCTCTTCGTCGCGGTCGAGGGCTTCCATCGGGACGGACACGACTTCGCCGCCGACGCGGCCGCGCGCGGCGCCGTCGCGGTCGTCGCCCAGCGCGACGTGCCCGTGGGCGTCCCGGTGGCGGTCGTCGCGGACTCGCGCATCGCGCTCGCCGACCTCGCGAGCGAGTTCTTCGACCACCCGACCCGGCGGCTCAAGCTCGCAGCCGTCACGGGGACCGACGGTAAGACGACGACGGTGCATCTCGTGTCGGATGTCCTCGAGGCCGCCGGCGAACGTACCGGCTTCGCCACGACAGTCGACTTCAAGCAGGTCGGGCACGTCTGGGAGAACGAGACGCGGCAGAGCACCCAGGAGGCCGTCGAGGTGCAGGAGTTCTTCGCCGAGCTCCTCGTGGCCGGGGGGACGTGGGGCGTGCTCGAGGCCACGAGCCACGCGCTCGCGCTGCGGAAGCTGCGCGGCTGCGAGGTCGACGTCGCCGTCTTCACGAACCTCTCGCCGGAGCACCTCGACTTCCACGGGACGCTCCAGCGCTACCTCGAGACGAAGGCGGAGCTCTTCAGCATGCTCGCGCGCTCCGCCGACAAGGGCGTGCCGAAGACCGCCGTCCTCAACGCCGACGACCCGCGCTGGCGGTACCTGGCGGACCGCGCCGGCGGCGCCCGAGTCCTCACGTACGCGATCGACGCGCACGCGGACGTGCAGGGGACGATCCTCGCGTCGGATGCGTCCGGCTCGCGGGTCCGCATCGCCTCGGCGGGAGCCTCGGTCGAGGTGCCGCTGCCGCTCGTCGGCCGCTTCAACGTGCACAACGCACTCGCCGCCGCCGCGGCGGGCCTCGCGGCGGGCGCGACGCTGGCGCAGGCGCGCGACGCGCTCGCTCGCGCGAAGGCGGTCCGCGGCCGCATGGAGCGCGTCGACTGCGGACAGCCGTTCAGCGTGATCGTCGACTACGCGCACACGCCGGAGTCGCTCGACAAGGTGCTCGGCCTGCTGCGGCCGCTCACGCGCGGCAAGCTCATCGCGGTCTTCGGGAGCGCCGGCGAGCGCGACCGAGCGAAGCGACCCGCGCTCGCGGAGATCGCGGCGAGGCACGCCGACCTGTTCGTGCTCACGCAGGAAGATCCGCGGCTCGAGGACCCGGCGACCATCCTCGCGGAGATCGAGGCGGGCGCGGTCTCGGCCGGGAAGAAGCGCGGAAGCGATTACCTCGTCATCGACGACCGACGCGAGGCCGTCGCCGAGGCGATCCGCCGCGCCCAGCCCGACGACACGGTGCTTCTCGCAGGCAAGGGGCACGAAAGCTCGATCATCGTCGGCGAGACGAAGCGCCCCTACGACGAGGCGGGCGCCGCGCGCGATGCGCTTCGTGCCGTCGGCTTCGCGCCTTGATGCTTTTCGTCGCCGCCTAGACTCACCGCGATGGTGCGCCGATCCAAGGCCGATCGCCCGTATGGCACCTTCTTTCACGGCGATGCGCCGGAGGAGGCACCAGATCCAGCGCGGCGCCGCCTCGACGTCCGCGGCACGCTCCGACGGCTCGCCGGCCGGACTCGAAACGCGCAGCTCGTCCTCGTGAGCATCCTCGGGACGCTCGCCGTCATCGGCATCACGAACGCGCTCGTGCCCGCGCCACAACGGATCACCGAGCGAGAGGTCAACGACGCCATCAAGACGGCGCTGGCGTCGGCGACGCCCAAGCCGAACGTCGCGATCGCCGCGTACCAGGCGGTCAAGGAGTCGATGGTGCTCGTGAAGACACGTTCCGCGGACGAGACCGCGGTTCGAGCGCGCGGCTCCGGCGTCCTTCTCGACTCTGGGGGCCGGATCCTCACGAGCCTGCACATCCTCCGCGACGCGGCGGAGATCAAAGTCGTGTTCTTCGATGGTGAGGAGTGGGCCGCGGTGCTCGGCGACTCGCAAGCGGAGTTCGACGTCGCGGTGCTCGAGCTCGGATCGTTCGGGCGCAAGCCCGCGACGCTCGCGAGCGCGAAGGATCTCAAGGTCGGCGATCAAGCGATCGTGGTCGGCAGCCCGCTCGGCCAGCAGAACTCTCTCACGGTCGGGGTGATCTCGAAGCTCGGCAGCACCTTCGAGCCCCCGTGGCCCGGGCAGCGGCTCGGCGGGCTCATCCAGTTCGACGCGACGCTCTATCCGGAGAGCTCCGGCGGCGCGCTCGTCAACAGCAAAGGCGAGGTCGTCGCGATCGTGACCGGAGGCCCCAGCCTCAACGGCGTCTCGGGCCTCGGCTTCGCCGTGCCGATCGACGCCGCCGCATCCGCCGCCGGCGCGGCGCCGTTCTGAGCGAGCGGTAGCGATGGAATTCCAGTGGCCGGGCAACCTCTGGCTGCTCGCCGTTGTGGCCGCGCTCCTCTTCGCGTACGTCTTCGTCCAGCGTCGGCGCCGGCGCTACGCGCTGCGCTACGCGAGCCTGCAGATGGTCCGGACGGCGGTCGGGCCGGGACCGGGCATCCGCCGCCACGTCCCGCCCGCTCTGTTCCTCCTCGGGTTCACCGCGCTCGTCCTCGCGATCGCGCGCCCGGCCATGCTCGTGAAGGTCCCCGGCGTCGAGGGGACCGTGATCCTGGCGATCGACGTCTCGGGGAGCATGGCCGCCGACGACGTCAAGCCCAACCGCATGGAAGCGGCGAAAGAGGCCGCGAAGACCTTCGTCGAGCAGCAGCGCCTGGCGAAGAACAACGTTCGCATCGGCGTGGTCACGTTCTCCGACAACGCGCAGGTCGTCATGGGTCCGACGCTCGACCGGACGGCGCTCATCGATGCCATCGATCGCCTCAAGCCGCAGCGATCGACCGCGCTCGGCAAGGCGATCATCGTCTCGCTCGACGCGATCTACGAGGGCCAGGACGTCGCGCCCGGCGACCCGGACGATCAGCAGTCCACGAGCCAGCAGACCCTGCCCGGACGCACGCCGAAGCCGACGCCAAAGCCGCTCGCGAAGGGTCAGTTCGCGACCGCGAGCATCGTCCTGCTCACAGATGGCGAGAACAACCAGAGCCCGCCGCCGCTCAGCGTCATCGATCGGGCGGCGAACCTGGGCATCCGTGTGTACACGGTGGGCGTGGGGACGCCGGAGGGCGCGCTCGTCAAGAACGAGGGGCGGTCGGCGCGCTCCGAGCTCGACGAGGCGACGCTCCGGAAGATCGCCGAGGCGTCGGGCGCGAAGTACTTCAACGCGCAGAGCGAGTCGGACCTTCAGCAGATCTACACGAACCTCGCGACCGAGCTCGTCCTTCGCGACGAGCGGTCCGAGATCACGGTCGCGTTCGCGGCGCTCGCCGCGGCGCTCCTGCTCGGCGCCGCATGCGCCTCGCTTCTCTGGTTCGCGCGGCTCCCCTGACGGGGATTTGACCGCAGGAACAGAATCGGCCGGACCGGACGCGCCGGTGGTCTGAACGCACCCGGCAGGCCGAAGGAGGGGGAATTGGCTGCTTTCGTTCATCCTGCGCACCGCACGATCTGGCTGCTCCTACCGATCGCGATCCTTGTGGCAACGGCATGTTCGCAACCCACGGCCTACAACGGGCCGCAGCCGCGGACGCCCGTCAAGGACATCCCGGCGAGCGGTCAGCTGAAGAACTTCGAGCTTATCGCGAACAACCCGCTGCTCGATCCGAAGTACAACCTGCCGCGGGGACAGAACGGCGGCATCACCGCGATCCGCGATTGCCTCTACGTCGGCTCGAACATTGGCTACCAGCCGGCCTTGATCGTCGACATGAAGGACATGACGAAGCCGACGGTGGTCGGCGAGGTACCCGGCATCGCCTTCAAAGGAATGGGCGTGGAAGCGATCGAAGGCGTCGCCGATCTGAACCTGCTCGTCGTCACGGCGCGCGGGGGCGACGCGAAGCGGATCGCCGCGGCGGACAAGAACATCGGTCTCGTCGTCTACGACGCGACCGACTGCCGCAAGCCCACGATCGTCGCCAAGGTCGACGTGGGGAGCGACCTGATCCACTACATGACGCTGTGGCGCGATCCGGCCAAGCCCGACCGCGTCCTCGTCGACGTGAACTACTGCTGCAACGGCACCGCCGACGGGATCGACCTCCGCGTCTTCGACCTGACCGGTTGCCCGAAGAGCTGCAGCCCCAAGCAGGTCGCGGAATGGGGCCTTCGTGCCCAGTTCGGGATCCCGCAACGGCTCGAAGTGGCGTACGAAGGCGGGAAGATCACGAAGACGACGGTCACCCACGACGCGACGTGGTCGATCGACGGGACACGGCTGCACGTCGCGCAGATGCACTTCGGCTACTTCCAGCTCGACAGCAGCGCGCTCGCGAGAGGCCAGTCGTGCAACCCGAAATCGCCGACGACCGCGGTAGCGACCGGCTACTGCCTCAGCGTGCTGAATCCTGACCTGTCGGCCCGTGTGCAACCGTACGGGATCGGCGCCGCGCACACGCACGGCATCGTCAAGGTCCCCGGCCGGCCGTACGTGGCCGTCCAGCACGAGCCCTCGAGCGGCTGCCCGTATGGCGGCATCCAGATGGTGTACGTCGGAACGACCGAGACGTACGCCCCCGGAGCGATCGCGCCCGGTCAGGGCCAGCTCCGCGGAGATCTCTTTCCCAAGGTCGTCTCGGAATTCGGCCTGCCCGAAGATCAGGTGGACCGGTGCGGTCAGAACGGCGACCCCGATGCCGCGAGCGGTCTCAACCCGAACTTCAACGGCGGCATCCACAACCTCATGGCGTTCCCGAACGTCATGTTCGCGACGTGGTACTCCGGCGGCCTGCGGGCTATCGACATCACGAACCCGTACATGCCCTTCGAGCTCGGCTACTTCTTCAACAAGCCGCCGCAGGAGGTCCGCTGGTGTCAGGGTGCGGGCTGCAAGGACGCGGAGGTCGACGGTGAAGGGATCCCCATCCGGCAGCAGGGAACGCTCCCGCCCGAGATCATCGCGCGGAGCTACCCGATCGCGATGAACGGCTACCTCGTGTACGCGGATTCGAACAACGGCGTCTATGTCCTGAAGTACACGGGTCCGCACGCGAGCGAGATCCCGAAGCAGGGCATCTGCATCGCGCACAACCCGAGCGTCGTGAGCGTCGGCTACGAGCCGTGCGCACCGTACAAGTGATCTGATCCGGCCGGGGCTGGCGGGATCGGCCCGCCAGCCCGGCCGCGCTTTGTCCTGTCCCGGGATGGATCAAGCCCTGTTCACCTGCCCGCCGCTGGAAGACCAACGCCCGGTGGGCGCGCATTGACAGGTCAGAGCAGTATGGCGTCGAGCGTTTGGGGTCCGGTCGGAAAACCTTTGCTTGGCGTCCGGCCGGAAGGAAGAGGAGGAAGCATGCAGGTTGTGCATGTCCCGCGTTGGTCAAGGCTCCTGTCGCTCGCGCCACTCGCGTTGCTCGTCGTCTCCGCGTGTTCCCAGGGACCCGCGACGTACACCGGCTCGCAGCCCCGCACGCCGATCGAGAAGATCCCCTCGGGCGGCGAGATGAAGAACTTCCAGCTGGTCGGCCAGAACCAGCTGCTGGATCCGAAATTCAATCTTCCGCGCGGCATGGGCGGCGGCATCACGGCGATCCGTGACTGCCTCTACGCCGGCAGCAGCATCGCGTACCAGCCGACCCTGATCCTCGACATGAAGGACATGACCAAGCCGACCGTGGTGGGCGAGGTGCCCGGCATCGCGGGGAAGGGCATGGGGATCGAGGCGATCGAGGCGGTCGGCGACCTCAACCTGCTCGTCAACACGGCCCGCAACTCCAAGGGCTGGACCGAAGCGCCTCCCAAGGTGGCGCCGGCGGACACGAACGTCGGGCTCGTCGTCTATGACGCGACCGACTGCAAGAAGCCCACGATCGTCTCCAAGATCGACGTCAAGAACACGTTCCTCCACTACATGACCCTCTGGCGCGATCCGAACAAGCCGGACCGCGTCTTCGTCTCGGTGACCTACAACAGCGGTGTCCCCGAGGACGGCGTGGACGTCCGCGTCTGGGACCTCACCGGCTGCCCGAAGTCGTGCAACCCCAAGCTCGCGGGCGAGTGGGGCCTGCGCGCCCAGCTCGGCATCCCCGCGAACGTCACGACCAAGTACGAGGGCGGCACCCGGGTCGACAACACCCAGACCCACGACGTGACCTGGTCGCTCGACGGTCGCCGGATGCACCTCGCGCAGACCAAATACGGCTACCTGCAGATCGACAGCTCGGCGCTCGCCGAGGGCCGCTCGTGCGACCCCTCGCCGGCGAAGAGCAAGACCGAGGCGGGTCACTGCCTGAGCGTTCTTCCGGACTTCAAGCCGCTCGCGGCGTTCGGCACGGAAGTGGCGAACGTCCACGGAGTGGTGAGCATCCCCGGCCGGCCGTACGTGGCCATCCAGCACGAAGGGCACGCCTGCCCGTTCGGCGGGATCACGTTCGCGTACATCGGCGACAAGGACACGTTCTCGACCTACGACCGCCAGACCGGCCAGCTCCTCGCTCCCGGCGGCGCCGGTTCGGTCGGCGTGTTCCGTGGAGATCTCTATCCGCGCAACGTCGGGACGTTCGCGATCCCCGAGCAGAACCCCGACCGTTGCCCCAGGCAGGGTGACCAGATCCCGCCGACGACGGCGGCGACCGGCATCTACGGCGCCGACGTCATGCGCAGCTCCAAGACCGTCCACAACGCGCTCGCGTTCCCGAGCGTGCTCTTCGCGACCTGGTACGGCGCCGGTCTTCGGGCCATCGACATCACCAACCCATCCTCGCCGTTCGAGCTCGGCTACTTCTTCAACAAGCCGGTGCCCGAGGTCCGCTACTGCTCCGAGGGGTCGGCCGGCCCGTGCGACAAGCCCGAGCTGGACGCCGAAGGCGTGCCGGTCCGCGTGAAGCAGCTGCTTCCGCCCGACGTCTTCGCACGGAGCTACCCGATCCTCATGAACGGCCACATCGTCTACTACGACGAGAACTCGGGGATCTACGTGCTCAAGTACACCGGTCCCCACGCGAACGAGCTCCCGCAGACGGGCCTCTGCATCTCGCACAACCCGAACGTCGTCACGCCCGGCTTCGAGCCGTGCGCGCCGTACAAGACCTGGTCTCCGTAGACCGCACGTGATGTGAGAGGGTGGCGGGGCGACCCGTCACCTTTTCACAGGAGAGGGGAAAGGCATGGCCGAGCGTCCGCGCGCGCCCTCACGTCTTGGGAGATGGCTGCTTCTCGCACCGGTCGCGCTTCTCGTCGCGGCCGCGTGCTCGCAGCCCAGCACCGAATACACCGGCGTCCAGCCGCGCACCGCTGTCGACAAGATCCCGTCCGGCGGCCAGATGAAGAACTTCACGCTGGTCGGCTCGAACCCGCTGATCGACCCGAAGCTCAACCTGCCGCGCGGCATGAACGGCGGCATCACCGCCATCCGTGATTGCCTGTACGTCGGGAGCAACATCGACCTTCAGCCCACGCTCATCCTCGACATGAAGGACATGAGCAAGCCGACCATCGTGGGTGAGGTGCCCGGCATCAAGGGGAAGGGCATGGGGATCGAGGCGATCGAGGCGGTCGGCGACCTCAACCTTCTCGTGAACTCGGTCCGCGCGCCGTTCGGCATCGGGAAATGGAAGCCGATCGTCTCGGCCGAGGACAAGAACGTCGGCCTCGTCGTCTACGACGCGACCGACTGCCAGAAGCCGCAGATCGTCTCCAAGATCAACATCCCGCAGAACGACTTCCTCCACTACATGACGCTGTGGCGCGACCCGAACAAGGCGGACCGCGTGTTCGCCTCGGTGACCTTCAACAGCGGCGTGCCGGAGGACGGCGTCGACATCCGCGTGTACGACCTCACGGGCTGCCCCAAGAGCTGTAACCCGAAGCTCGCCGGCGAGTGGGGCCTGCGCGCGCAGCTCGGCGTCCCGGCGAACGTCACGACCAAGTACGAGGGCGGCACGCGCGTCGACAACACGCAGACCCACGACGTGACGTGGTCGCTCGACGGCAAGCGCATGCATCTCGCGCAGACCAAGTACGGCTACCTGCAGATCGACAGCTCGGCGATCGCCGAGGGCCGCTCGTGCGCCTCTCGGTCTTCCCGGACTTCAGGCCGCTCGCGGCGTTCGGCACCGAGGTGGCGAACGTGCACGGTGTGGTGAAGATCCCGGGCCGGCCGTACGTCGCGCTCCAGCACGAAGGACACGCCTGCCCGTTCGGTGGCATCACCTTCGCGTACATCGGCACCGACGGCTTCTCGACGTACGACCGCGCCACGGGGCAGCTCGTCGCTCCCGGCGGCGCCGGCTCGGTCGGCTCGTTCCGCGGGGATCTCTTCCCCAGGAACGCCGGCACGTTCGCGCTCCCCGAGCAGAACCCCGACCGCTGCCCGAAGCAGGGTGACCAGATCCCGCCCACGACGGCGGCGACGGGGATCTACGGGACCGACATCATGCGCAGCTCCAAGACCGTCCACAACGCGCTCGCACTGCCGAGCGTCCTCTTCGCGACGTGGTACGGAGGCGGCCTCCGTGCCGTCGACATCACGAACCCGCAGAGTCCGTTCGAGCTCGGCTTCTTCTTCAACCGGCCGGCCCCCGAGGTGAAGTGGTGCGCCGAAGGCGCCGCCGGTCCGTGCGCGGATCCGGAGGTCGACGCCGAAGGCGTGCCGGTCCGCACCAAGCAGCTGCTTCCGCCCGACGTCTTCGCCCGGAGCTACCCGATCGCCATGAACGGCCACATCGTGTACTCGGACGAGAACATGGGCGTGTACGTGCTCAAGTACACCGGGCCCCACGCGAACGAGATCCCCGCCAAGGGCCTTTGCATCTCGCACAATCCGAGCGTCACCGCACCCGGCTACGAGCCCTGTGCGCCGTACAGGTGAGCTGACAGCGAGAAGGGGCCGGCGCCCGTCGCCGGTCCCATTCGC
>Ga0209057_1002705_pt1 | contig 13529 bp, 12 predicted proteins | sample GraSoiAngelo_146_FD_185903 | JGI IMG/M metagenome (GOLD analysis project Ga0209057, IMG submission 185903) | Grasslands soil microbial communities from the Angelo Coastal Reserve, California, USA - 14_1009_05_30cm (SPAdes) (version 2) | ecosystem: Environmental > Terrestrial > Soil > Grasslands ... | reverse complement strand
CGCGCCGGCGCGCGGCCAGGACCGCCTACCACGTGGTCGTGAGCGCCGTGGTCGCCCTCCTGGCGGTGGGCCGCGCGCTCCGCTGGCTCGTGCCGTCGGATGCCGCCGACGCGAGCGCCAGCCCCGTCTTCGCCCGACCGAGCGGCGTGCTCTTCGGCCTCGGCGTCCTCGCCTTCTTCGGCCTGCTCGCGGAGGGCGCGATGGCCGACTGGAGCGCCGTCTACCTGCGCGACACGCTCGAGACGACCCCGGCGGTCGCGGCCGCCGGCTTCGCCGCGTTCTCGCTCGCCATGGCCGCGGGCCGCTTCCGCGGCGACCGCCTGGTCAGCCTGCTCGGGCCCGGCCGGCTGCTCGGCGCATCGGGGGCGGTGGCCGCCTGCGGGCTCGGCGGCGCGCTCCTCGTGGGCGCGCCGGCCGCCGCCGTGGTCGGGTGTGGGCTCGTCGGCCTCGGCATCTCGAACGTCATCCCCGTGCTCTTCAGCGCGGCGGGACATGTGCGCGGGATCCAGGCCGGCACCGCACTTGCCGCGGTCGCGACCATAGGCTACCTCGGGCTCCTCGCAGGTCCGCCGTTGATCGGGCTCACCGCACACGTCACGAGCCTCCCGGTGGCGCTCGGCCTCGTCAGCGCCTTCTGCGCGGCGATCGGCGTCGGAGGCCGCGCGCTCGTCCCTGCCCTGATTCCCGCCAGGAGCGCGCCCTCGTGACCGAGCCCGGTCGCGCGCTCTTCGTCCCCGTCCTCCTCGGCACGGTGCGCCAGGGACGCATGAGTCTCCCGGTCGCGAGGCTCGTCGTGTCCGAGCTCTCCCGCCGCCCGGGGATCGAGACCGAGCTGATCGACATCGCGCGCATTCCCCTCCGCATCGACGACGCCGGCCAGGCGATCAAGGACCCGACCTTCTCCGCACAGATGAGCCGCGCCGACGCCCTGGTCGTGGTCTCGCCCGAGTACAACCACGGGTACTCGGGCCTCTTGAAGCACGCGCTCGACAGCTGTCTCGAAGAGTACATCCACAAGGCCGTGGGCGTGGTCGGCGTGTCCGCAGGGCCGTACGGCGGCACGCGCGGCATCCAGGACCTGCTGCCCGTGCTGCGCGAGCTCGGCCTGGTCGCGATCTTCTGGGACGTCAACTTCTCCGCCGTACAGAGCGCCTTCGACGAGACGGGAGCGCTGCGCGATCAGACCTATCTCCGGCGCATCGACAAGTTCCTGAAGGAGCTGGTGTGGATGGCGTGGACGCTGCGCCACGGCCGCGAGCACATCGCGCTGGAGTAGCGGCATGGCGGCGATGATCTGCCCGACGTGCGGGATCGAGATGAACCACCACGCGGAGAAGCTCGTGTACCCGAGTGCGCCGCACGAGGCGTCCTCGGCGGATCCCGTGCTGGGCGGCATGATCGAGGAGCTCCACACCTGCCCGGGATGCGGGGCGGGGGCATCGCGGCGCGCGGAGCCGGCAGCGCCGGCACGGCGCCAGTAGCCTCACGGCTCGACGTCGCGCTCGCCGGGGTCCTCTCCCGCGTGGCGTGGGAGGTCGTCGCCGAGGTGGAGCCAGGCGAGCTGGCTCGAGGTCCAGATGTGCGCCGCGGGGACCATCGCGTCTGGATGGTCCATGCTGCCGACGGTGACGTCGACCGAGCCCGGCCGGGCCGTCTCGCGGAAGGTGAGCGCCGTGCCGCAGGCGGCGCACAGCTGGCGCACCGCGCGGGGCGTGGCGTGGAGCTCCGCCGGCGTCCCGGCGGTGAAGGCGAAGGTGGCGGCCGGGAACGTCGCCCAGGTGACGAACGGCGCGCCCGTCGTGCGGCGGCAGATGCTGCAGTGGCAGTGGCTCACGTCGCGCGTCGTGGCGCTCACCCGGTAGCGGACCGCGCCGCAGAAGCAGCCGCCCGTGATCTCCGCGGGTGGCGCCGCGGCTCGCGGCTCGGCCGCCGGCTCGAGGCTGCGCACCCAGCGGGCCCGTGCGAGCGGCCGGAAGCCCTCGCGCGCGTAGAGTCGGGCGGCGCGCTGGTGGTCGGCGTCGACCTCCAGGTCGACGGCCACCGCGCCGGTCTCGGCCGCGATGCGGAGCGCGGCGTGCAGCAGGCGCGTGCCGAGGCCGCGCCCGCGCGCCGCGGGCTCGACGTACAGCTCCTCGAGCCAAGCGGATCGGCCCGCGTGCTCGAGCGGCCACACGAACGACAGCGCGGCCATGCCGACGGGTCTTCCCCTCTCGATCGCGACCAGGATCCTCCCCCGCTCGGGATGACGAAGGACCCAATGGATGGCGCTGGCGAGTTTCGCCTCCGGGGTCGCCACGTGGTGCTCGCGGAGCTGCGCGACGAGGAGCGCCGTCACCGCTTCGAGCTCGGCCTCGGTGGCGAGACGCACGTCTACGGCGCCTTCAGGCATGGATCCTTGGATGCCGGCTGCCGGCGGTTGGTGTCAACGCTCGTCGACCAGGTACTCGTCCCCGTGGAGCCGGAGCAGCGGCGCGCACCCCGGGCGCACGCCGAGCTCCCAGGTGACGTCGTCGGGCGCCGTGCCCCAGGCCCGCACGCGTCCCTGGTGAATGCCCCGCAGGTGGTGCCAGGCGCAGACGGTGATGCGGTTGTCGCGCGCATTGCCGCCGCCGCGGGAGCGGAAGAGCAGGTGGTGGTCATGGAGGTTGCGGCGCGATGTGCAGGCCGGCACCGCGCACCGCCAGCCGTCGCGCGCGAAGACCGGGTCGCGGTGCCGCGGCTGGCGCTGCCACTCGGCCTCGACGTGCTCGAGCAGGCGCTCGAACCCGCACCAGCGCGGCTCGCCGGGCTTGGCAAAGACCGCGATCGCCTCGCGCAGCAGGACGGCGAGCGAGGCGGGCGCGTAGAAGACGATCTGCGCGTCGAGGGGCGGGCACGCCTCGTGCGCACGCATTTGCCGCTCGGCCACGACGAGCGCCGCCCCCGGCGGGGGCGGCCCGCTCGCCGCCGCCGGGACCCCGGCCGCGGCCTGCCGCTCGACCACCCACTCCACCTCGTCCACCAGCCGCCGCACCGTGACCGCCTGCGCCCGCCCGATCCAGGCCGGCGCGTTCTCCTCGCTCAGGACGGGCAGGAGCATGAGCGCCCGCAGCCAGGAGAGCTGACCCTCGCGGTAGGCGGCCAGAAGCGCAGGCGCCTCCCACGTCTTGCGCTCGAGCGCGACCAGCGCCCGCGCCTTGCGCGGCGAGAGCCCGAGCCGCTCGCGCGCGTACGCCGCCGCCGAGGGGAACCCCATCAGGCGGTGCAGGCGCAGCGCGAAGAAGGTGCGCAGGAGGCGGCCCATCTGCCAGTCGATCCGTTGCCGGGCGCGCACGAGCGTTCGCATCCGCTGGTCGAGCGCGAAGGCGTTCAGCGCGCCGGCGCCCTCCCCCAGCCGCTCGAGGTCCCCGGGTAGCGCCTCCGTCACCGCGGTCCAGTCGAGGTCGGCGGGCGTCTCGTGCAGATCGATCGGCTCGGGCGGCCGAGTTGCCTCCGGGCCGGGTGTCCCCGCCATCGGGTCCGCGAGCTCGCCGCCGCGCGCCGAGAACCCCTCGGCCGCCGCGGCCTCGGCGACCTGCCACGGCGCGACCTCCGCGCCCAGGACCGCGCGGGCGAGCACCGTGACCGCGTGCCAGCGCTCGCGCACCCGGCGCGGGCAGGCGAGCCGGATCTGCACGCGCGGCTCCTCGTCGAGCGTGTCGTCGCGCTGAACCGGGCGCCCGGTCTCCTGCGCGATCGTGGCCTCGAGCGCGCGCACCGTGCGCGAGCGGGCCGTCTCGACCCAGGCCGCCGCGGTCTCGGCCGTCGCCACCCCGACGAGCAACCGCACCTGCGTCCAGGAGAGCGCGCCGGCCGCGAACGCCGCCGCGACCGCGGGCAGCTGGGCCAGCCGCGCGCTCACGTGGGCGAGCGACTGGAGCTCGCGGGCGGAGAGGCCCAGGCGCTCGCGGGCAAAGTCCCCGAGCCGGGCGAAGCCGAGCGCGTGTTGGCCTTTCTGCGCGAGGAAGGCGCGGGCCAGGGTGCCGAGCACGCGGCGGCCGCAGGCCTCCTGGCGGGCGAGGCGGCGGAGGTAGCCGTCGAGCAGGAGCGCGCACTCGTCCCGCACGACATACCGCTGCTGGTCGCCGGGCGGCGGCTCGAGATGCTCGGGCGGGACGAGATCGAGGCCCGCGGGGGAGGAGGCCGGCAGCGCCATAGTATATGGTGGGGGGCGTGAGCGAAGATTAGGCGAAAATCCTCCCCGAGTCAAGCGCGGAGGAGCCGCCGCGCTGGCCGCGAGCCGATCGAGCTTGGTACACCCACCCCCGTGGGTCAGCGGATCGACTTCCTCCCGTTCGATGGATGGGTCCGGCACACCTTCGACCACCCGGCCCCCGGGCCCGAGTGGTACTTCGACCTCGACGCACCCTTCTGGGCAGGTCCCCCGAGACTCACCATCGCGTACGTCACGCGGCTCTTCGAGGACCCCTGCCCCGTGCTCGCGGGATACACCGACGAGCAGCTGAACCGGGGATTCTGGTACCTCCTCTCGAACGGCCTCAGCGACTACATGTGCGCGCTCGCCGACGCGTCGGTCCCGCTGGCGGACCGCGTGCGCTGCGTCCGCTCGTTCGTGCCCGTCTTCGAGAACCTGCTCGCCGTGCGCTGCACGCCGCATCTCTCGCACCTGGACGAGCCGGGTGCCGGTCCCCTCAACCTGGCGGGCTACATGTGGTGGGACATCATCCCGTTCGGCGTGGCGCCGACCGACGCGAGCGGTCGCGAGCTCGGGGAGGCGGCCTTGGGCGCCATGGCCGACATCCTGACGATCGACCGGGTGGCCTGCCAGGAGAGCGCTCCACGGGCTCGGGCACTGGCAGCGCCGCTGGCCGACCGAGGTCGCACGGATCATCGACGAGTTCCTCGCCCGCAACGCGAACGCCCGCGCCGAGCTCCTCGCGTACGCGCGGAGCGCCCGGGGCGGGTGCGTGCTGTAGGCGACGCCGTCAGGCGGCGCGCTCGACCCGGCAGCGCACGTGGCGATGGTGCGGGATGCCGGTGAACGGATCGCGGTCGGTCACGTCGGTGAGCTCGTTCTGGTTCGCGCCCTGCACCATCCCGTCGGACGAGACCATGCCGAAGCCGTTCGGCATCCAGACGTGTCCCGCCATGAGCTTCGCGTCGACCTGCGCGGGCAGCGTGACGCTCCCGCGGCTGGTCGAGACGCGGACCGTGTCGCCGTCACGAACGCCGATCGTGCCCGCATCGTGCAGCGAGATATTGAGCGCGCAGTGCGGGCCCCTGCCCTTCCGCCACGCGGGGTCGCGCTGGATCGTATTCGCGGTCCAGCGCGTGCGGAGGCCCGCCGCCAGCACGAGCGGGAAGTGCGGGTCCACGGTCGGCTCGGTCGCGAGCGCGCGGCGGATCTCCGGCATCATCGGCTCGGGTGCGAGCCGGATCCTCCCGTCGGCGAAGCCGAGGTGGTCCTCCAGGTTCGTCTCCATGCGCTGGCGCGCGATCTCGACGCCTTCGGGGTGGGCGAGGAAGCGGCGGAAGAGCTCGCTGCCGATCTCGGACGGCATCTTCCCTTCCCAGTCCGGCCCGAGGGTCCGCACCACGTTCTCCGTGCGGAACATGGCGTTCAGGTGCGCGATGAAGAACATCGACGCGAGCGACGGCGACGGCAGGTGCGGCCCGAGCGCACGGTACGCCCAGACGAGCATCTCGTTCTCGCCGCCCCGCGCCGCGGCCTGCGCGGTGCCGAGGAACGCCATCGCGCCCTCGGGCGTGAGGGCGTCCTTCGCGAGCGAGTGGAGCTCGGCCGGCGGCGTGCCGTAGAGCCCCATCGCCTCGCAGAGGCGCACGTAGATCTCGGGCTCGGGCAGGGCGTCCGGCGGCGGGGGGACGACCGGCGGCCGGATCTGCATGTAGATCTCCGGCACGCCGCGCGGGAAGGCGGACGTCTCCCATTTCTCGTAGCCGACGGGAGTGGGCAGCACGTAGTCCGCCAGGCGCGCGGTCTCGGTCATGGCGGGATCGATCACCACCAGGAGATCGAGCCGCTCGCGGGCCTCGCGCCAGCGCGACGCGTCCGAGTAGGAGAGGATCGGGTTGGAGCCCTCGACGACGAGCGCGCGGATGCGCTCGGGATGGTCGAGGAGGACCTCCTCGGGCACGAGCGTGGGCGAGAACATGCCGCCGTTGCCGAGCGCGCGGATGGCCGGGATGCCCGAGGCGAGCGCGCGCTCGGGCTCCTTCACGCGCGCCGGGTCCTGCAGGGGCGGCAGGAACGACTCGAGGAACATGCAGCCGCCCGGCCGGCCGAGGTTGTCGGTGAGCACGAGGAGCACGCGGATCAGGTACGAGACCAGGGTGGAGAAGGGGGTCTGCTCGACGCCCAGGTCGTAGAAGATCGCCGCCGACTCGGCCCGCGCGAACCCGCGCGCGGTCTCGAGGACGGCGTCCACGGCGAGCCCGCAACGCGCCGCCATGCGCGCGACGTCGACCGCCGCCAGCTCGGCGCGGAGCTGCTCGAGCCCGAACGTGTGGCCGGCGACGAAGGCCTCGTCGGCGAGCCCCTCGCGCACGATCACCCCCGCCAGGGCGAGCAGGAGGTAGACGTCGGTGCCGGGCCGTACGCGGAGGTGCCGCGTCGCGGTGCGCGCCGTCTCGGTCTCGCGCGGATCGACGACCACCACCGTGCGCCCGGGGTCCTCGGCGAGCATCTTGAAGGTGTCGGTCGCGTTGTGGCCGCGGTTGGAGATCTTGGGATTCGTCCCGAGCACGAGGAGGAAGCGCGCCCGCGCCGTGTCGGCGTGCAGGAAGCTCGCCGGCGAGGCGTCGAACATCCACTGGTCGAGGAGGCTGTGCTGCGTCTTCTCCTGCGCGAAGGCGTTGAACCACCGGCGCGAGCCCGTGCCGCGGAGGAAGGCCATCGCGTAGGGCGCGTCCATGTGGTTGCCCTGCCCGCCGATGCCGACCAGCGCGATCGCGCGCGGCGAGTGCCGCCGCCGGATCTCGTTCAGCCGGGCGGCGATCTCGGCGATCGCCGTCGTCCAGTCGATCGGCTCGAAGGAGCCGTCGGGGGCGCGGCGCATCGGCTGGCGCACGCGGTCGCCGTGCTCGACGTAGTGGGCGATGCCGAACGCCTTGTTGCAGACGTAGCCCTTCGTGATGGGATTCGTCTCGTCGCCCCGCACGGCCACGATGCGGCCGTCCTCCACGTCGACGCGCAGCCCGCAGTTGTGGCTGCAGAGGACGCACACGGTGGGAAGGTTCGTTCCGCTCTCGGTCATCGTCCATCCTCCGTCCGATATGCCGGGCCCGGGCGCGCCTGCATGTCGCGTGCGGTCACGGGCTCGCCGCAATGCTCGCAGGTGAGATGGAGCGTCGCCACGTGCCCGCAGCGGCGGTGCACGCGCTCGACGGGCGGCCCCTTCGGGCCCGCCATGTGCCGGTCGCCCCATCCTGCGATGCTCACGACGACGGGGTAGAGGTCGAGCCCCTTCTCCGTGAGCCGGTACTCGAAGCGCCGCGGCCGGTCCTGGTAGCGCTCGCGCCGGAGCACGCCGTTCTTCACGAGCTTCGCGAGCCGATCGGCGAGGCGGTGGCGGGTGATGCCGAGGCTCGCCTGGAACGCCTCGAAGCGGCGCGTGCCGAGGAACGCATCGCGCAGGACGAGGAGCGTCCAGCGGTCGCCGATCACGGAGAGCGTCCGCGCGATCGTGCAGTCGAGCTTACCGACCTCGCTCCAGCGCACGCGCCCCTATAGTTCCAAAATGGAACTTGATGCAAGCGGGGGGGACCGCGCGTCACCAGGCGTACGCTTCGGGCGCCTCGCCGCCCGGGCCCGGGAAGATGCGGTCGAGCTTCGCGAGCGCGTCCTCGGGGAGCCGGAGCTCGAGCGCGCGGAGGCTCGCGTCGAGCTGCTCCAGGGTGCGCGGCCCGACGATGGGCGCCGTGACGGCCGGGGTGTGCAGCACCCATGCCAGCGCCACCTGGGCGGGAGGGTGGCCCAGCTCGCGACAGAGCGCCTCGTAGGCCGCCACCCGGTCACGGTGGCGCTCGAGCAGGCGCTGCTGCCGCTCGCTCGCGCGCCGGCCCTCGGCCGCCTTCTCCAGGGCGCCGCCCAGGAGCCCTCCCGCGAGCGGGCTGTACGGAACGAGCCCGAGGCCGTGCGCGCGGCAGGCAGGGATGACCTCGAGCTCGACCGTGCGCGCCACCAGGCTGTAGACGCTCTGCTCCGACACCAGACCCAGGAAGTTGCGCGCCGCCGCCGTGGCGCTCGCCTGCGCGATCTGCCAGCCGGCGAAGTTGCTGCTCCCGACGTAGAGCACCTTCCCCTGCTGGACGAGCACCTCCATCGCCTGCCACAGCTCGTCCCACGGCGTGTCCCGGTCGATGTGGTGCATCTGGTAGAGGTCGATGTGGTCGGTGCGCAGGCGGCGCAGGCTGCCCTCGCACGCCTGGCGGATGTGATAGGCGGAGAGGCGCCCGTCGTTCGGACCCGGGCCCATCCGCCCGTAGACCTTGGTCGCGAGGACGATCCGCTCGCGCCGGCCACCGCCCTGCGCGAGCCAGCGGCCGATGATCTGCTCGGTGACGCCCTCGCCCGTGCGCCAGCCGTACACGTCGGCCGTGTCGAAGAAGACGATCCCGAGCTCGAGCGCGCGGTCCATGATGGCGAAGCTGTCGCTCTCGCTGGTGAGTGGGCCGAAGTTCATGGTGCCGAGGCAGAGCCGGCTGACCCGGAGCCCGCTCTGGCCGAGACGGACGTGGTCCATGCGGGCGTGTCTACCACGCCGCGCGGCGTCTCAGAACATGGTCCTCGTCACAGGCCGAGGTCCCGCTCGACGTGCGCGGCGCGCAGGGGGGCACGCAGCTCCGCGAACAGCCGCTGCGCCTCGCGCAGCTCCCGCTGGCGCACGGCTTCATCGCCCGTGAACAGCGCCAGGCGCGCGCGCGTGGCATGGAGGAACGGCGCGTATGCGCGCGCCTCGGTCATGGTCACGAGCGCGGCGGCCTCGCGCAGCATCGCGTCCACCTCCGCGGCGCCCTGGGCGCCGTCGAGCGCGAGGAGCACCCGCGCGCAGGCGACGAGGGCGCGGATGGCGTAGACCGGCGCACGTCGCCGCCGGCCGACCTCGAGCGCGAGCGACATCGTCTCACGCGCGCGGGCGCGGTCTCCCAAGCCGACGCACGCCTCGGCCAGCATCGCCAGCGTGACCATTTCCATGAAGAGCACCGTCCGCCGCTCCCGCATCAGGGCGAGGGTGGCGCCGAGGGTCCCCGCCGCGTCGCTCCACCGGCGAGCGCCGAGCTGCGCGCGGCCGAGCGCGCCGAGGGCGAGCGTTCGCGAGAGAGCGGTTCCGACCGCTTCGGCATGCTCGACGGCCTGCCGCGCCCGCTGCAGCGCCCGCTCGCCGTCGCCGGTCATGAGGCCGAGCAGGCTGAGGGCGTTCAGAACGATGCACAGGGACTCGCGGTCGGTGCGCGCTCGCGCGACGTCCATCGCCGGCCGCGCGGCGCGTTCCGCCTCCTCGAAGCGGCCGAGATGCACGAGGACGGAGGTACGATGCGCCAGCAGGAGCCCGAGGGGGCTGGCCCCGACCTCCGCGTCCAGCTCCGGGGCGCCCCGGCCGAGCGCCTCGGCCTCCTCGCTGAGCGCCAGGGCTTCGCCGAGCGGCCCGGTCGCGTGGAGGGCGGCGACGAGCGGCAGGCGAGCGATGAAGCGGAGAAAGCCGCTGCCCGACTCCTCGGCCAGGCGAAGGCTCTCGCGCAGATGGGACATTCCCTCGTCCATCTCGCCCAGCGCGAGCCTGGCGACGCCGTAGCTGCTGAGGAGACGGACACGAGGGCTCGCATCCTCGAGCCGTTCGGCGAGCGCCATGCCCTCCGCGAACACGGCCGGTGCGTCGTCCTCCCACGACCCGAGGGTGTACGAGCCGTAGATGATGTTCCGCCGCGCCAGGACGCCGAGCGCGAGGGTCTCCGGCGACTCGGGCACGCCGGCGAGGAGCGTCCGGACCTGCCGCCAGTGATGCACCCGCTCGGACCGGTTGCGCGACCCGATCCAGTCGGCCGCACGCCGGTGCCACTCGGCCGCGAGCCGCGCCTCGCCGGCCCGCTCCCAGTGGTAGGCGAGGAGGCCGGCGCGCTCGTCGAGCTTGTCCCGATGGAGCTCCTCGACGGCGCGCGCCAGCGTCGCGTGCACGCGCGCCCGGCGCTCGCCCAGCTGCGACCGATAGGCGACCTCCTGCGTCAGCGGGTGCTTGAAGGCGTACTCGACCTCCGGATACGGCGCCTCCTCGTACAGGAACTCGGCCGCCATGAGAGACTGCACGGCGGCAGCGAGCTCGGTCGGCGGCAGCTCGGCGACCCGCCCGAGCAGCGGCTCGGGCAGCTCCCGGCCGATCACGGCGGCCGTCTGGAGCACCGCCTTCTCCCGCTCCGGCAGCCGATCGATGCGCGCTGCCAGCACGGCGTGCACGGTCGGCGGGATCGCGAGCTCCTCCACGGGCCGCACGAGGCGGTAGGCCCCCTTCGCGCCGGTCAGACTTCCCGCCTCGACCAGCGCCTGCACCACCTCCTCGATGAAGAACGGGTTGCCGCCCGTGCGCTCGCGGATGCGGTCCGCCAGGGCCACGACGGACGGATCGGTGCCGAGGAGATCGCGCAGCAGCTCGGCGAACGCGCCGGCGCCGAGCGGCTGTAGCGCAAGCTGCCGGTAGCTCGACTTCTCGAGCCACAGCCCGTCGTACTCGGGCCGGAAGGTGAGCACGAGGAGGGTCGGTGTCTCCTTGAGCAGCTCGTGCGTCGCGGCGAACAGCGCCTCGCTGGCGCGGTCGAGCCAGTGGAGATCCTCCAGGAGGTACACCGACAGCTCTCCGCGACGAGCCCGGTCGCGCTGGAAGCGGCTCACGATGCCGACCAGCTCGCGCTGCATCGCCTCGGGCGTCAGGCGCGGCGCGGGTCGCGCGGGGTCGGGGACGCCGAGGAAGTCGAACATCACCGGGAGGGCGTCGTGCAGGCCGGGGGCGGGCAGCAGCAACCGGCCCGCGATCTTCTGGCGGGCCGTGTCGTCGCCGTCCTGCTTCGTGATGCCGAACCCGTTCCGCACGAGCTCCATCCACGGCAAGAGGGGGATGTTCTTCCCGTGCGCGACCGCGTGGGCCTCGACGACGCCGATGCCGCGGGCGCGGCATCGTTCGGCGAACTCGTGGCAGAGCCGGCTCTTGCCCACCCCGGGCTCGGCCACGACGGCGACCGCCTGCCAGCTGCCCCCGAGCGCGCGCTCGAGGGCCGCCTCGAGCGCGGCCATCTCGACCGCGCGTCCGACGAAGCGCGAGAGGCCGCGCGTGCGGGAGACGTCGAAGCGGGTCCGCAGCCGGCCCGGACCCTCCAGCTCGTAGAGCCGCAGCGGCTCGCTCGCGCCCTTCACGCGCGACGGCCCGAGGTCGCGCAGGGTGAAGAACCCCGCGACCAGCTTCGCGGTGCCCTCGGTCAGGAGGGGCCTGCCGGGCTCGGCCAGCTGCTCCATCCGCTGCGCGAGCCCCACCGCGTGGCCCTGCGCCGTGTAGTCCATGCGGAGGTCGTCGCCGATCTTGCCGACCACCACCTCGCCCGAGTTGAGGCCCATGCGGACGGCGAAGCCGACGCCGCGCGCGGTCCGCAGCTCGTCCGCGTAGCCTCGGACCTCGTCACGGAGATGGAGCGCCGCCCAGCACGCGCGCTGGGCGTGGTCCTCGTGCGCGATCGGCGCCCCGAAGAGCGCCATGATGCCGTCGCCGGTGTACTGGTTCACCGTGCCCTCGAAGCGGTGCACGCCCTCGGTCAGCAGCTGGAAGAAGCGGTCCATGATCCGGTGCCACTCTTCGGGATCGAGCTGCTCCGCCAGCTCCATCGAGCCCTTCACGTCGGCGAAGAGCACCGTCACCTGCTTGCGCTCGCCTTCGAGCGCGTGGCGTGCGCGGAGGATCTTCTCGGCGAGGTGTCTCGGGGTGTACGCGCGCGGATCGGGCTGCCCGGAAGAGACGAGCGCGAGCCGGCGCCCGCACTCACCGCAGAACTTGACGCCCGGCGCGTTCTCGAAGCCGCAGCTCGAACAGCGGAGCGAGGAGCCGCTCATGGCGCCCACGAGCCGGGAGGCTTCTCCCGCCCGCAGGCCGCGCAGCGTGCGACAGCCCGCGGATCGTCGCCCGCCTGACGGCTCACGGTTCCCTCGCGCAGGAGCTACGACGATCGCCGGCCGGGTTCAAGCGGGCGGCGGCTGCCCCGGCCTCAGCCTTCCTTCGTCGGAATCGAGCCGATGTACTCCATCTTGCCGAGGTCGACGCCGTTGTGGCGGAGGATCGCGTACGCCGTCGTCGCGTGAAAGAAGAAGTTCGGTAGCGCGATGTGCACCAGGTAGTCGTCGCCGCGGAGCCACTTCCCGCCAAGCCAAGGCGGAGACACCTTCCGCTCCTCGGCTCCGGCCAAGTCCTTCGCCTGGACGGTCTCGAGGAAGGCGAGGCACTTCTGAACGCGTTGGCGGAGCTCGGCGAAGGTCTGCTCGGTGTCCGGGTGGGACGGCGGCTGCCTGCCGGCGAGGTACGCGGCCGCGTACTTCGCCTGGTCGCAGGCGGACTGCACCTGGCGGACGAAGGGGTACTGATCCGGCGCCAGGCGGGCCTGGGCGAGCACCTCGACGTCGAAGGATTTGGCCTTCGCGTATGCGGTGGCCTTGTCCATCCAATGCTCGAGGTTCTGCAGGGTCTTGGCGAACAGCCGGATGACATCGTCGTGCTTCATGCGATCCTCCTCTCGTGAGCGCGGGACGATAGTCCAGCGTGTACCCTCAAGCCACCCCCCGCGGCGCTGGCGAGCAGTTGACTAATAGACGAGGCGGAGCGCGTCGCCGAGCGGGTCGAGCCCGTCGCGGAACTGGGTGTGATCGACGCCGAGCCCGCCGTGCATGACGAGGCACGGCACGCCCGTCCCCACCTCGAGGTAGAAGAGCTCGGTGCCGTCGACGGGCGCGAGGGGCATCAGGCGCCCTCGGCGGTGAGCGCCTCCCCGAGCGACCACACGGCCGCGCCGAGCAGCACCACGTCCTTCAGCAGGAACTGCCCGGGCACGACCGAGAGCGCGGGGAAGCCTCCCAGGCTCGCCTCCCAGCCGGGCGTGGAGAAGAGGAAGCTGAGCGTGGTGAGGAACATCATCACCGCCATCCCGCTCCCCACCGCCGCGATCCGCGGAGACACCGGCCGGAGCGCGATCATCGCGGCGACCGCGATCTCGACCGTCCCGAGGAGCGTGTCGGGCACCTTGAAGTCGTCCGAGAGCGTCAGCACGCTGCGCCCGCCCTCCTTCGAGTGCCTGACCGTCCCCGTGTTCGCCTTGACGCCCGCGAAGGGCTTGCTCGTGTGGGTATGCGTGCCGGCCGCGTGGCCGCTGTTCGCGAGCGTGAACATCAGCACGGCCAGGGCAGTGGCGGCGATCAACTCGCGCATGGTCATCCTCCTCGCGCCTTCGATGCCGTCGGGCGAGGAGACGTTTCGGGCGGAGCCCCCTTGGCGTGGAGGCTCCCGGTC
>Ga0209057_1002702_pt1 | contig 13538 bp, 13 predicted proteins | sample GraSoiAngelo_146_FD_185903 | JGI IMG/M metagenome (GOLD analysis project Ga0209057, IMG submission 185903) | Grasslands soil microbial communities from the Angelo Coastal Reserve, California, USA - 14_1009_05_30cm (SPAdes) (version 2) | ecosystem: Environmental > Terrestrial > Soil > Grasslands ... | reverse complement strand
GCCTGACGGCCCTGGGTGTGGGCGCCATCATCGGTGCGGGCATCTTCGTGCTGACCGGGCTCGCCGCGCACGACAAGGCCGGGCCCGGCCTGATCCTCTCCTTCGTGGTCGCGGGGATCGGCTGCGCATTCGCGGGCCTCTGCTACGCCGAGTTCGCGTCCATGGTGCCGGTCGCGGGCAGCGCGTACACCTACGCCTATGCCACGCTCGGCGAGCTGTTCGCGTGGATCATCGGCTGGGACCTGGTGCTCGAGTACGCCGTCGCCTCGAGCACCGTGGCGCACGGCTGGTCGCAATACCTCCTTCGGCTGCTGAGCATCTTCGGCGTGACCTTGCCCGAACGTTGGACGCACTCGCCCATCGACGTCACCGAGGCGTACCAATTCTTCGTCACCGGCTCGTACTGCAACCTGGCCGCGGCGCTGATCGTGCTGCTCGTCACCGTCGTGCTCGTCATCGGCATCCGCGAGAGCGCGGGGTTCAACTCCGCGATGGTGATCCTCAAGCTCGTGATCGTGCTGTTCGTGATCGGAGTCGGCGCGGCCTACGTCCGGCCGCAGAACTGGCATCCCTTCCTCCCCTTCGGCTGGCACGGGGTGATGCAGGGCGCCTCGTACGTATTCTTCGCCTACATCGGCTTCGACTCGGTCTCGACGCACGCCGAGGAGGCGCGCAACCCGCAGCGCGACGTGCCCATCGGTATCATCGCCTCGCTCGGCCTCTGCACGGTGCTTTATATATCGGTGGCGGCCGTCCTGACCGGGATGGTGCCTTATACCGACATCGACATCCACGCACCGGTCGCGGCCGCGTTCGCCTCTCGCGGCCTCGGGGTGGCGCAGTTCATCATCTCCCTCGGCGCCGTGATCGGCATCACGAGCGTGCTCCTCGTGCTGCTGCTGAGCCAAGCGCGCGTGCTGCTCGCCATGGCGCGCGACGGGCTGATCCCGCGCGAGTTCTTTGCCGCCGTGCATCCGCGCTTCCGGACACCCCACAAGGCCACCATACTGACCGGCATCCTGGTGGCGATCGTCTCGGCGGTCTTCCCGCTCCGGCTCCTCGCCGAGTTGGTGAACATTGGCACGCTCATGGCCTTCGTCATCGTATGCGCGGCGGTGATGGTCATGCGACGCACCAACCCGCAGCTCCCCCGGCCCTTCCGTACCCCGCTCGTGCCGCTCGTTCCCATCCTCGGCATGGGGATGAACTTCGCGCTGATGTGCAGCCTCGGGTGGGGGAACTGGAAGCGACTGATCGGATGGTTGCTGATCGGGCTGGTGATCTACTTCTCGTACGGGCGCAAACGCAGCACGATGGCGCTGCAGCGCGCGGCCGCCTCTAGATGAAGAGCCGCACGAGCGCGTAGCCGCCGACGCCGATCGCGAGGCCGGTGAAGAGGGGCACGCGCTCCGGGTATCCACCCTTCGACGCCGCCCACGCGCTGCCCGCGAAGATCACGCCGAGACCGACGAGCGGCATGGAGAAGGCGCGCTCGGCGGGCGGGGCGAACCGTCCCGAGTCGAGGCTCAGGTAGAGCAGGCCCGCGATCGCGCCGGCGACGACCACGGCCGTGACCACCCTCATTGTGCCCCGTCTACTGCGCGGCGCTCGTGCCGACAAGCGCCGTCACGCGAGCGAGCCCGTGTTGGGCAGGCGACGGGGCGAAGGGTTCGCGACCTCGGCGAGCAGCGCGAGCAGCTCGCGCCTGGTTCCCGAGTATGCCGGGTCGTGCCAGCGATTCTCGCGCTCGCTCGGGTCGAGGGCGCGGTCGTAGAGCTCACCCACGCCGGCCATCGTGTCGTAGCGCGTGAGCACGTAGCGCGCGGTCGTGAGCGTGCGCAGGTGGAGGACGAAGCCCATCTCGTGGTCGTTCTCGGTGAGGACCCATTCGCGCCCCTGCGCCTCGCCGGCGAGCAGCGCGCCGAGCGAGCGGCCCTCGACGGTCGGGGGACAGGGGAGACGGGCCGCCTCGAGCACGGTGGGCGCGAGATCGATCAGGCCAACGGGCTCGGTGACGACGCGCCCCGCGCGCACGGCCGGCCCGCGTACGACGAGCGGCACGCGCAGCAGCCCGTCGTAGTGGAGCGGCCCCTTGAAGAGCATCTGGTGGTCGCCGAGCAGCTCGCCGTGATCGGTGGTGACGACGACGAGCGTGCCGTCCGCCTGGCCCGTCTCGTCGAGCGCGCGGAGCACGCGGCCGAGCGCGTGGTCGAGCTGCGCCACCATGCCGTAGTAGCCGGCCATCATCTCGGCGAGCTGGCGATCGGAGAGCCGCGCGCCGCCGGGGTTCGCCCACGCCATCGGCTCGGGGAGCCCGTTCGCCCACACGCGGTGGAAGGACGGCTTGCGCTCGAACTCCTCGGGGTGGCGCGCCGGCACGCTCATGTCGGCGGCGGCGTAGCGGTCGCACCAGGGCGCGGGCGGGTCCATCGGGTGATGCGGGTCGGTGAACGAGGTCCAGCAGAACCACGGGCGCGTGCGATCGACGCGCTGGAGGAAGTCGACGGTGCGGTCGGCGACGTAGGTGGTCGGGTGATCCTCCTCGGCGAGCGCCGAGGCCCACGTCTCGGGCGCGGGTGAGGGCCGCAGCGCTGCCTCGATCGTCATCGCGCCGAGCCGCCGCATGCCGGCCTCCAGCCCGTCGCGGAAGAGGAAGCGCGCGTAGTGCAGCCCGCGCGGCGGCGGCCCCCAGTGCTCGGGCGGGCGGTCCGCGCCCGGGTTGATGTGGTGGCCGAAGAGGATCAGGTCGACGTCGCCGAAGCCCATGTACGGGCCGCCCCAGCCCTCGGGCATGGCGGCCGAGCCCTCGACCGACTCGAGCGCGCCGGTCGGCGTGCGCGGATAGGTGGACGCGAAGTGCGCCTTGCCCCGAAAGGCAGTCGTCCAGCCCGCGGCCCCGAGGAGCGCGGAGAGCGTGGTGCCGACGTCCTCCTGCGGGAAGTCGACGCCGTTCGAGTAGACGCCGTGCCGCGAGGGGTAGCGCCCGGTGAGAATGGTGGCGCGCGAGGGCTGGCAGTAGGGGTTCTGCGTGCGGCAGGCGTCGAAGCGCACGCCCGTGGCGGCGAGGCGGTCCAGGTTGGGCGTCGCCGCGAGGCGCGAGCCGTAGGCGCCGATCGTGTCGGCGCGCTGCTGGTCGGTGGTGACGAGGAGGACGTTCATCGCTTCATTCCGCGCGCCAGTCCGTATACCGTCTCGGGGCCGTGATCGTCGACGACCGCATGACGCCCGGGGTGGTAAGCTACGGGCTCGTTTACCCCATCAGCACGCCGCCGCGCGCGAGGCCTCGCGGGGCTCGAGCAGCGGCTGCTCTACGGGAGCGAGGCGCCGAACACGCGTGCGGGTAGAGGACGGCGTCGCGCACGTGCGCGATCGATCGGGAGGACGAGGCCGCGGTGCTGGGCGGGAATGCGGAGCGGCTGCTTGCCCGCGTGCGGTGACCGTCCGGTAGCGGCGTTCGGCCCTTCTCGCGGCGGCGCTATAGCGCCGTCCGCCCATGCCTCGGCACGGGACGTGACGGGCCCGCGGCGAGGTTCGTGGCCGTGCAAGGAGGCCAGCATCATGAAAACGGTCGCGCAGCTCCTCCGAACCAAGGGGCACGAGGTCCTGTCCGTTTCTCCCTATATCTCCGTCTTCGACCTTGAAGGGTCATGGCCGAGAAGAACGTAGGGGCCCTGCTCGTGCTCGAAGGGGAGAGACGAGCAGCTCCAGAATTACATCACGGGTCGGTAGTGCAGCCCCGACCCGCGGAATTCGCGTCCCCGGCGGATGGCTCCGGGTCACCATCATCCGGCACGGGCGGTGCAAAGGAACCTGACCAACGCGACGCCGAACGCGAAGCTGAAGCCATAGGGGAAGGTGTCGAGGCGGATCAAGGGTTCTCCACGCCGGCGGCGAAACCACCCGACGATCGACATGCCGACGCCAGCCAGCACGGGTGAAACGATCAGGCTCATGCCGTGCCACTTCGAGCCGTGCACGAACGCGTGCGGAAACGGCAGCAGGCTCAAAGCACCGGCTGCTGCGCCCAGCAACGCGTAGCCCAAGAAGGCCAGGACCGGCTCCTTCTCCGCTCGAGGCTGGAGCACTTCACGAAGACTTCGCCATACCAGCTCGAGCAACAGCTCGGGGAACAGCTCGATCAGGACCTCGAGCAGTAGCTGCGCCAGCAGTTCGAAGAGTATCTCCACAGCTCACCGAGTCAGCCGCCGATCGCAGGCAAGGCTCGGCCCGCGTCCCTCATCTCCCGAGTGCAGTCCTCCCGGCGGGCACGAGCGCCGACCCGGCGGCGAAGAGCGCGAGCCAGGCAATGCCGACGATGGAGAAGTGACGCCTATCGCTCCACGCCTCTGACCGAGGAAGGACCCGCCGGAAGAGCTCGACCGTCACTACGGCGTTGAGCAGGTGGGCCACCAGCAGCAGGAGGAGTAGCGGGGCCACTGGCAAGCGCTCCAGACGCCCCGGACCCCCCGTGAGAGCGAACGTAGCGACCATGAGCGTTGCGCTCGATGGTACCGCGACGGCGAGGGCCCACCTCCGTTTTGGGCTCAGGCGTCCCCTCGTCCGAGCAGCAAAACGAGGAACCGGGCCCGCGCCCGGGCGAGAGCGGCAGGCAGGGTTCTCATCATGTTCTGAGCTCGTCGATTTCGCTCTACCCAGTCACGCAGCGTTGCGTTGTGTACTATGGGAGACGAGCGAGGAACAGGGTCATCCGCGTCCCCGCCCACCCATCTTGTGGTGGCGCGCGTTCTCGACTATCGCTGCGAGCCACCATGAAGTTCGGCATCGCCTACGCCAACGCCGGCCCCTTCGGTTTCCCCGAGCCGCTCGCGCACCTCGCGCGCACGGCGGAGGAGGTCGGCATCGAGTCGATCTGGACGGTCGAGCACGTCGTCATCCCGGTGGGATACCAGTCGAAGTATCCGTACGATCCGTCGGGCAAGATTCCCGGGCCCGAGAACGTGCCCATCCCCGACCCGATCCTGCCCCTCGCCTTCGCCGCGGCGGTGACCAAGAAGCTGCGCCTCGCCACGGGCATCCTGATCCTCCCGCAGCGCCATCCGATCTACGTCGCGAAGGAGGTGGCGACGCTCGACGTGCTCTCCGGCGGGCGCGCGATCCTCGGCATCGGGATCGGGTGGTTGAAGGAGGAGTTCGACGCCCTCGGCATCCCGTTCGCGGAGCGCGCCGGGCGCACGCGCGAAGCGGTACGCGCCATCCGCTCGCTCTGGAAGGAGACGCCGGAGCCGTTCGCGGGGAAGTTCTTCCGCTGGGGGCCGCTCGAGTCGAACCCGAAGCCGGTGCAGAAGCCGGGCGTGCCGATCGTCGTCGGCGGCCACGGGGAGTGGGCGGCGCGCCGGGCGGCGCGCTACGGCGACGGCTTCTTCCCGGCCGTCGGCGAGCCCGAGAAGCTCCGCGCGCTCTTCGGCGTGCTGCGCGAGGAGTGCCGCCGCATCGGCCGCAAGCCGGAGGAGATCGAGCTCAGCGCGGGCCGGGGCCGTCCCGACCTGGACGGCGTGCGCCGCCTCCAGGACCTGGGCGTGTCGCGCATCACGATGGGGCCGCCCGGGTTCGACAACGAGGCCGTCACGCGCGGCCTGCACGACTTCGCCGAGCGCGTGATCGCCAAGCTCTAGATGGAAGCGCTGCGCACGCCCGACGACCGCTTCACGGGCCTCCCCGGCCATCCCTTCGCCCCGCACTACGTCGAGGCGGGCGGCCTCCGCATCCACTACGTGGACGAAGGACCGCGCAACGCCGCGCCCGTGCTCCTGCTGCACGGCGAGCCGTCGTGGTCGTACCTCTACCGGAAGATGATCCCGCTGATCACGGCCGCGGGCCACCGTGCCATCGCGCCCGACCTGGTCGGCTTCGGCCGCTCCGACAAGCCCGTCCGACGCGAGGACTACACCTACCAGCGCCACGTCGAGTGGATGCGCGGCGTGCTCGAGCAGCTCGAGCTCCGAAACGTCACGCTCGTCGGCCAGGACTGGGGCGGGCTCATCGGCCTCCGCCTCGCCGCCGAGCACCCGGAACGATTCGCGCGAATCGTCGCCGCCAACACCTTCCTCCCCACCGGCGACCGACCCGCGGGGCCCGCCTTCCTCGCCTGGCGGAAGTACTCGCAGGAGACGCCCGACTTCCACGTGGGCGGCATCGTGAAGGGCGGCTGCGTGACGGACCTGGCGCCCGAGATCGTCGCCGCCTACGACGCGCCCTTCCCCGACGACCGCTACAAGGCGGGCGCGCGGCAGTTCCCGCTGCTCGTGCCGGTGACGCCCGAGGATCCCGCGGCGGCAGCGAACCGCAAGGCGTGGGAGGTCCTCCGCCGCTGGACGAAGCCGTTCCTCACCGCCTTCAGCGACTCGGACCCGATCACCGGCGGCGCCGATCGCATCCTCCAGCAGGCGGTCCCGGGCGCCGAGGGCCAGCCGCACACCACCATCGCCGGCGCGGGCCACTTCCTCCAGGAGGACAAGGGGGAGGCGCTGGCGCGCGTGGTCGTCGACTTCATCGCGCGCACGAGCACGGCGTGAGCGACGGTCCGCCGGCGTACCCGCGGCCCGTCCCGCTCGCCCTGCCGCGGCCGAGCGGCCGCCAGCTCCGGCGCCGGGCGCTCAGGACCTTCCGCGTCGCCGGGCGGAACTTCCGCCGCCTCGCGGGCCGCCGTCTCCTCCGGCGGTCCATCGCCGAGCACGCCTACGCGCGCCCGCTCCGCCTGACCTTCGAGGAGCTCGGTGCGACCTACGTCAAGTTCGGGCAGCTCATCGCCTCGTCGCCCGGGCTCTTCGGCGACGAGGCGTCGAACGAGTTCCGCTCCTGCCTCGATACCGGGCCTGCCGTGCCGTTCGACGCGGTGCGCGCCGCCGTCGAGACCACCCTCGGCGGCCCGCTCGAGTCGGCTTTCGCGTCGTTCGACGAGCTCCCGATCGGCCGCGCCTCGATCGCGGTCGTGCACCGCGCGACGCTCCGCGACGGGCGCACCGCCGCCGTGAAGGTCCTCCGCCCCGGCATCGAGGACGTGGTGGCGACCGACCTTCGCCTGATGGAGCCGCTTCTCGACTTCCTGTCGCGCCAGGTGGGCGTGGCCGAGGCCGGGCAGCTCGTGCGCATGATGGACGGCTTCCGCCAGCAGGTGGCCGAGGAGCTCGACCTCCGCAACGAGGCGCGCGCCATGGCGCACTACCGCGACCTGCTCAGGCGCGTCGACCTGCCCCTCGTGGTCGTGCCCGAGCCCTACCCGGCGCTCTCCGGCCCGCGCGTCCTCGCCATGGAGTTCCTGGACGGCGTCCCCATCGACGACCTGGCGGGCATCGCCGAGCTGGGCGTCGACCCGCGCCCGCTGGTCGAGCAGACCGTGCGCGGCTGGTTCCTGACCGCCATCCGCTACGGCGTCTTTCACGGCGACGTGCACGCCGGGAACCTGATGCTGCTCCGCGACGGACGCATCGCGGCGCTCGACTGGGGCATCGTCGGGCAGCTCGACCCGGATACGCACCGCTTCTTCCGCCGCATCATCGAGGCGGCCCTCGGCGACGACTCGGCGTGGGACGAGGTCGCCGCACGGCTGTTCCGGGTCTACGGTCCCGCGCTCGGCGCCCTCGGCCTCGACGAGGCGGAGATGGCGCGCTTCGTGCGCGGGGTGATGGAGCCCATGCTGACCCGCCCCTTCGGCGAGGTGAGCCTCGCCACCTTCATCGCCGCCATCCAGGGCCAGGTCGCGAAGGCCGAAGGGCAGGTCGTGCAGAGCCGCTCGTGGCGCGCGCGGCTCCGGCGGCTCCGCGAGCAGCGCCGGCTCCACCGCGGCGTCGCCGAGCACGGCGCGATCGGCAGCGACTTCGATCGCGGCACCTTCCTCCTCGGCAAGCAGCTCATGTACTTCGAGCGCTACGGGAAGATGTTCCTCTCGGACGTGTCGCTCCTCTCGGACCGGAAGTTCTTCGAGGGGCTGCTCGCCGAGAGCGCCTAGAAGAGGAAGAAGGGCGCGACCGCGGCGCCTACCGAGAGGGCCACGCTGAGCACGGAGAGACCCACCTTGCCCGTCGTGTCGCCGGCGTCCTCCTCGTCCGCGCCGGGGCGCGCGTCGCCCGGGAGCCCGGCGTGCGCCATCGCCTCCCGCTCCTCCGGATCGAGGAGGTCGGTCATCGCGCCCTCCTCGTCGAGGTCGTCGAGACGGTCGGCCGAGATCGTGGCCGGGTCGTCCTCATCGGGGCGCGCGGCGTGGCGGCGATCGGCTGCGCACGCGCCCACCAGGAGAAGCCCGGCGAGCGCCAGGCCCGCCACCCGCTGCCACCCCCGGCGCGTCCGCATGAGGGTGACTCTACGCCGGGGCGACCCGGGTTGCCACCCGTCTTGACTCGCCTGATCGTCTGGCCGAGGTCGTGGGGTGATGGCCCCGCCCGTCCTCTGGCAGTTCCGCTTCTCGCACTTCAACGAGAAGGCGCGCTGGGCGCTCGACTGGAAGGGCATCGCCCACGTACGCCGCTCGCTCCTGCCCGGCTTCCACGTGCCGCGCGTCCTCTGGATGACGGGGCAGAAGGCGCTGCCGGTCCTAATCGTCGACGGCGAGACGATCCACGACTCGACGCGCATCATCGAGCGCCTCGAGCGCCTGCGACCCGAGCCGGCGCTCTATCCGGCCGACGACGCCGAGCGCCGCCGGGCGCTCGCCCTCGAGGACTTCTTCGACGAGGAGCTCGGCCCGCACGTGCGGCGCGCGCTCTTCCACGAGCTCCTGCCGGAGACCGAGTTCGCGGCCGCCGCCTTCACGCTCGGCTTCGGGCCGGGCACTCGTCGCCTCTACCGCGCCCTCTTCCCCGCCCTCCGGGTCGTGATGCGGGCTGACATGAAGATCGACGATGCACGCACGGCGCGCAGCCGCGAGAAGGTGCTCGGGGCGCTCGACCGTCTCGAGGCCGAGCTGCAGCCCTCTGGCTACCTGGTCGGCGAGCGCTTCAGCGTCGCCGACCTGACCGCCGCGGCGCTCCTCGCGCCCGTGGTCTTCTTGCCCCCCGAGTTCCCCTATGCGCCACCGGGGCCGCTACCCGCGCCGGTCGCGCGCTGGCGCGAGGCCTTCGCCGGTCGCCGGGCGTCCCACTGGGCGGCCGAGATGTACCGCCGCCACCGCGGCACGTCGGCGGAGATCGCCGCGTGACCGGGCCACCTGTCCTCTGGCACTTCCCCATCTCGCACTACAACGAGAAGGCGCGCTGGGCGCTCGACTGGAAGGGCATCCCGCACGTGCGGCGCGCGCTCGCGATGAGCTACGTGCCGCGGGCGCTGTGGGCGACCGGGCAGGCGAAGCTGCCCATCCTGTTTCTCGACGGGCAGGCGATCGCCGACTCGACGCGCATCATCGAGGCGCTCGAGCGCCTCCAGCCCGCCCCGCCGCTCTACCCGCGCGACGAGGCGGCACGCCGGCGGGCGCTCGCGCTCGAGGACTTCTTCGACGAGGAGGTCGGTCACGCGGTCCGCACGGCGATCGTGGGGCCGCTGTTCGCGCACGATCCCGTCAGCGCGGGGAGCGTCCTCACCACCGGCATGGGTGCCGGCGCGCGGCGCGCCGTGCGCGCCGTCCTGCCGGCTTTCCGCGCCTTCTACAAGCTCCGCCACGGGATCGACGACGCCGCCATCGCCGTCGCACCGGCGCGGGTGCGCGCCGGCCTCGACCGGATCGCGGCGGAGCTGGGGCCCTCGGGCCATCTCGTGGGCGACGCGTTCAGCGTCGCGGACCTGACCGCCGCCGCGCTCTTCTCGCCGATCGTGCTCCCGCCGGAGTTCCCGTACCCGCCACCCGAGCCGCGCCCGCGGCACGTCCTTGCGCTGCGCGCCTCGCTCGAGGGACATCCCGCGTTCCGGTGGGTGCTGGAGACCTACCGCCGGTACCGGGGAACGTCGGCCGCGATCGCGGGCTGAAGGTCGCGCTGCGAAGACGGCCGTGTACCGGATACCGCGGTCAGAGCCGCTGTACGCCGTCGAGCTTGCTCAGTCGCCGGTCGAACGTGCCCAATGGAAGGTGCCCGGCCTTGCGCGCGACTTCGAGGACCAGGCAGTCGGAGAAACCGAGCGACGGCGTCTTTCGATAGTGCCCGAGGGCCGCCGCCACCACGTCCGACTCCTGCAGCGTCAGGTCTTTGTGGCTGAGAAACATCTCGAGGGCGGTTGCCATCTCCGTCGGCCCGAGGTCATAGACCGCCTCCAGCACCCACATCGCTTCGACTAGCACGAGATGTGGGACCCAGGCGCCGTTGGCAACGAAGGCCTCGGCCGCTCTCACCTGCTTCGGGTCGTCCCGCGTCACGAGGCGGACCAGGACATTGGTATCAACGGCGCGCATGGCGCTCTCTGACGTACCGCCGCAGGCCTTCCTTCAGCTCCTTCAGCGTGTGCGGCTTCGGAGGAGCCTTCCGGAACAGTACCCGATGAACGTCCTCGGACGAATGACGACCGGCTCGACGCACCACGATCGCTCCGCCCTCTTCGTCCCACTCCAACACGGAGCCCGGGCCCAGGCCCAGCTTGCGACGCACCTCGGCCGGCACCGAGATCTGACCTTGTGCGGTGAGCTTCGATTGAGCGAGCGCCATTCCGTTCCCATTACCACGGTAATGTACTCGCCGCAACTCGACGGGCGTGGCCGCGCCGACGCCCGGCGCTCACCACGCTTCGCGAGCTGGACCTCCTTTTGGCTTGCCTCGCTCACGTGTCGGGCGCTACTACTCCCGCGGCTGGGATCCCGTGCCGCCGACCAAGAAAAACCCGGAGGAAGAAGCGCGCGAGCTGGTCGACACGGATCTCGTCCGGGCGGGCTGGATCCAAGACCGGGACGGGATCAAACTGCAGGCGGGGCCCGGAGTCGCCCTCCGCGAGTTCAAGATGAAGTTCGGGGCACGGCTTCGCCGACTATCTGCTCTTGGTCGACGGCAAGGCAGTCGGGGCGCTGGAGGCGAAGCCCGCGAGCCATCCGCTCCTCGGGGACGGGCTCGGATAGCGGCGCCACCCGCATGACGATGGCGGCGGAGCAGTTCGAAGCGCTCGTCCGCAAGTGCGAGGCTCATGCGAAGCGCGACCGGGAGGGGTACGCGAGGCAGGTGACCGTACTCGCCCTCGCGGGATACGGCTACGTGTTGCTGGTCCTCGTCGGGCTCGGAGGCACGATCACCCTGCTGGTGTGGTCGCTGCAGTTCCACGGAGCGACCTATCGCGTCCTGGCCCTCACGGCGCCCTTCGTACTCCTTTTCCGTCTGGTCCTCCGCGCGCTCCGAGTGCGCGTCGAGCGCCCCGAAGGCGTGCGCGTCCGGCCTGCCGATGCACCCGAGCTCTTCGCGCTGATCGACCGGCTCGCGCGCGAGCTCCACACTCCACGCCTGCACCGCGTGCTGCTGACCGAGGACTGCAACGCCGCGCTGGCTCAGATTCCCCGCCTCGGGCCGCTCGGCTGGTACCGCAACTACCTGCTCCTCGGCCTCGCGGAGATGCAGGCACTGTCGCCCGAGGAGCTCCAGCCCTTGCTGGCGCACGAGCTCGGGCACTTGTCCCGACAGCACGGGCGGCTCGGCGCGTGGATCTACCGGATCCGCGCCACCTGGATGCGCCTCGCGATGATGGTCGAGGTCCAGAGCCAGTGGGGGCGCCCGCTGTTCGACTGGTTCCTGGAACGCTGGTGGCCGTACTTCAACGCCTACTCTTTCGTCCTGGCGCGTGAGCGGGAGTACGAGGCGGACCGGTTCGCAGCGAGCATCGCAGGGAAGGAGATCTTCGCGCGCTCGCTGGGGACGTCGTACGTCATCGACGAGTTTCTCTCACGACGCTTCTGGCCTGGCGTGTACCGTGCCGCGGAGGAGCACCCCGAGCCGCCCGGCGACGTGCTCGCGGCGCTCGCGCGCGCGCTCGGCACGGGACCGGCGCCCGACGATGCACGGCGCTGGCTGAAGGCGGCCCTGTGCAGGCGCACCGGCTTGGTCGACACCCATCCTGCGCTCGCCGAGCGGCTCGGGGCCCTGCGGATCATCACCCGGGCCGCAGAGCCGCGTCGGACGACCGGACCGACCGCAGCCGAGCACTACCTGGGCGCGCGGCTCGAGTCGCTCACGGCCGCGCTCGACCGCGCCTGGCGCAAGCGGGTGGCCGGCTACTGGAATGAGCGCCACCGAGGCACGGCCCGACGCCGGGCGCGCCTGCGCGACCTGACGGCGGCGCCTGCGGACGGTGATGTCGACGCCGCCTGGGAGCGCGTGCAGATCGTCCTCGATCTCGATGGCGAGGAGGAGGCGCTGCCGCTCCTCCGGGATCTCGTTGCGCGCGCCCCCGACCACGGACCCGCAAGCTTCGCGCTGGGCCAAATTCTGGCGGACCGCGACGACGCGAGTGCCATCGCGCATCTCGAGCGCGCGATGGTGTGCAACGTGCTGGCTCGTCCTCCCGGCAATCACGCGATCGCCGCCCTGCTAGAGAGCCTGGGGCGGGATGCCGAAGCGGCGACGCACCGGCGCCGGGCGTGGGACGCTGGGGGCGTGCTCTACAGAGCGGCGGCTGAGCGCCGCCACGTCCGCATGTTGGATGTTCTGCTCCCCCATGACCTCGCCTCCGACGTCGTGGGGCAGATCCGTGAGCGCCTCGCGCAGATGGGCAGCGTGCAAGCGGCGTGGCTTGGAAAGAAGAAGCTCGCGTACCTCACCGAATCGCCACTCTACGTGCTCGGTATCGTCTCTACGGCGCGCGTCGGCTGGCAAGACCTCGAACGGATCGCCGCGCGGACGCGGTTGCCCGGGCAGGTTCTCGTCGCGGTCACGGGTCCCGTGATGCGTTGGAGACTCCGGCGCATCCCCGGGGCACGCGTTCTGTAGCGGGCGGCTCCCGCTACACCCGCAACAACACCCCTCGCGCCCGCACCCCCGTCGCCCGCGCCACCGCCTCGGCGTACAGCCCCACTTGGCGCTGGTACTCCTCGAGCCGCCCCGCGATCTCGACGTCGGTCTTGAAGTCGACGACCGTCCACCCCTCGCCGTCCTCCAGGAACGCCGCATCGACAACGCCCTCGACGAGCACCCCGCTCTCGACCTGCACCCCGACCGGGCACTCGCGCCGGCACCGCCCCGCGCGCGCGGCGTCCGCGGCCCGCCGCAGCAAGGGATGCGCGAGCGCACGCACGGCCGTGTCGATCGCCGCCTCCACCTCCTCCGCCGTCGCCCCCAGGAGCCGCCCCTGCAGCGCCGCCGTGTCCGCCACGGCGGCGCGGCCGGCGTCGAGCTCCACCGCCGCGAGCACGGCGTGGACGAGCGTCCCGAAGCGCTTCCCGTGCGGGCGCGGGCGGGGAGCAGCGGCCGACTCGACCGCCACCTCGGCCGCCGGCGCGGCGCCGATCGCGGCATGCTCCGTCGCGGTCACCACGCGCAGGCTTGGCGCCTCTCCGACCGTCCGTACCCGCGCCCGCTCCGCCTGCCACGCCGCGTGCGCGCGCACGCCCTCCTCCGCGCGCACGCCGCGCTCGTCGACGGCCAGGATCTTCTGCTGCGCGAGGCCGACCGACTCCTGCACGTCGA
>Ga0209057_1002700_pt1 | contig 13542 bp, 10 predicted proteins | sample GraSoiAngelo_146_FD_185903 | JGI IMG/M metagenome (GOLD analysis project Ga0209057, IMG submission 185903) | Grasslands soil microbial communities from the Angelo Coastal Reserve, California, USA - 14_1009_05_30cm (SPAdes) (version 2) | ecosystem: Environmental > Terrestrial > Soil > Grasslands ... | reverse complement strand
TCGAAGGCGCAAGCGCCAGCGACAGCGCGACAATTCCGATGTCGCAGGCGCCCGACTCAATGAATTGCGCGGCCTGAGAGACGTTTTCACCCAGGACCATTTTGTCCTTCACGCGATCATAGACCTTGAAATACTTCATGGCTTCCACAGCCGCCCGTCCGTAGGGGGCGTGCTTGGGATTGGCAATGGCTATCTTCTTGACAGCCGGGTCCGCCAATGCATCCAGGCCTTTCTGTACGTCCACCTTCGAGTCCATCGGAGTCCATAGCACGATGCGCCCAACGGCATATTTGTACAGCGAACCGGGGAGCGCATGCCCGGCCTCCCCAAGCTTCTGAGGATAGCGGATATCTGCCGAGAAGTAGAGATCGAATGGGGCGCCGTTTGAGATCTGTGAAAAGAAGTTACCGGATGACCCCAGTGAGAGCTTAACGTGGACGCCTGTCTTCTTCTCATATTCGGCCACCAGATCTTTGAACGCGAAGTTCAAGTCAGACGCAGCTGCGATAGTTAGCTCTTCGCTTAAGGCCACCGATGGCCAGACCGAACCTAACGCGGCAACCCCTATGATCAATACCGTGCATATCATGCGTCTCGCTCGTAATGTGGCTTTTCTGAAGATCATCAGCATTCCTCCGGTTGAGACCGCTCTATAGATGAACAGGACGCAGTACTCCTTATCATAAATAAGAGCCGAGAAATAGTGGGAGGGTCGTCCTAAGCCAGACAAGGCGACCCTCCCAGAATTCAGAGGACACAGGAGGAACTTTAGAAAAAGATCTGCATCTGGACGCGCAGGATATTGTCGATCAGCGTGCCTCCCTTCGCGTCCAACGGCACGCAGCCGGAAGGCCACATAGCCGTGTTGTTGCAATTCGTGCCAGCCTGCGAGCCATTGACCGTATTTGGCAACGGGTTGCTTCGGCCGATCGCATAGCCGCCGGTTCCCATCGCCACATTCGAGTAGGTGATCATGAACTGATAATCGTAGGTTCCGAACGGGAACCAGTTGATCGAGACATCGGCCTCCTTGATGAGATCGCCGGAAGCATTGGTGTCCGGGTCCCAGTAGGCATAACGGGCCGCGACTTCGAGGTGGCGGGGAATGAAATAGTAGCCGGATTGGACGTACCATCCGGTGGCGTTTCCAAGCAGGCCCCCAGCAAAACCCGTGCAAGGGCCTCCTGTCCCGTTCGTCTGGACGCAAGGCAGCCCCTTCTCATGTCGGTTGATGTTCTTGAAGTAGTACTCTCCCTGGAGCGAGAAGCCACGATATTTGAGAACGCTATCTAATCCCCAGGTGGTGTAATCCACGATCCCCCATCCGAGCTGGCGCGCGTTTCCGAAGGTCGCCAGTTGCCGGCGCCAGTTCAGATTCGCGAGATCAATGCCAACGAAGGCGTTGTCAGTGCTCGTGTTGATCCCGGGGTTATAGGCAATATTGCCGGCCACAGCCACTTGCGGCGTTTCCGAATAGACCAAGTCCCCTTCGCCGTAGCCAGGCCGTCCCGTCACGTTCCACTGGATCCGGCTCGTGTACATGAGTTGGTTGATCCAATTGCCTCGAAAGTCCGCATTCAGGTTGCGCTGATTCCCAGGACAGCCGGCCGGGGACGGAAAGGGATTCCCGCTGGTCTGCCCGCCGGGACAGTCCTGGTTCGGCTCTTTGCTCTCAAAAGACCCGTAGTCGGTGAAGAGAGGGCCACCGCCGTTGAAGATCCCGAAGTAATAGTTGACGGGATAAACTTCGTCATCGTTCATGATCGTCACGCCGATATCGCGCCGGTTCACCCCGTTGGCCGTAAAGGCATCCGAGACGAGGGAGCGCTCGGCGAATTGCATGGCGGCCGTATTGTTGATCTGAGTTCGGTTGAAATAGACCTTGTACTGGCCAGCCTGGACGTTAAAGAGCGGGAAGTGGGTGCTGGTGAAGTAGTAGTCCAGCAGATTGACCGATCCCGGCGTTTGCGCGTTTTCAGCTGTTTCCATGCCGAGCTGGAGGAAGTACTTAAAATCCGGGTTGATCAGATGCCCCAAGAACAGCAACCGTGCGCGCCGCAGGTTGAATTGGGAGCTTTCACCGACCGAGCGGTTTGCGCGATAGTCACCGAACACGCCGAGGAGTTCCGGGAAATTCTTGGCATCACCGGGATTTCCCCAGGCATTATTCCGCCACCTCGTTGTTTCCCGTAATTGCAACCGGCCGCGGATTTTCAGAAAAAACGCATTGTCGTTCATCGAGAAGTTGAAGCCACGGTCGTACCAGACCTTGAACGGGAGCTGAGTCTGGTAGCGGTAGGTCTCCGATTCCTTGAGGGCCTGCTCGAACTCCTCCTTGCTAATGATTCCCTTCTGAAGAGCCCGCTCCAAGAGAAGACGCAACGCTGGGTCCTGGCTCTCGATAAAGACGTACTTGCCGTCCTTCTCGACCAGCTTCCCCGATTCGGCTGCAGGAGCGTTCATTGGGGCAGCAAGCATCCCTATGCCAGTGGCCGCCAGGATAATTGCACTTACCCGCCAGACTTTGATGGGACGCGTATGAATTAATTGATGCCAGATGTTCATGGCCGCCTCCACAGATGAGAACGAATGAAATACTGATCATGAGCGGTCGTTCTTACCTCCTGCTGGGCAGGACGGGGGACTTGAGGAAGTCGCGATATAACACCCCTCGCTCGTGCACAGCAGGATCAGTGATCCAGAAACGATTAGGCTCGAAAAAGAGCAGGAAGGTGCCGGGCTCAGGCGGAATGGCGGGATAGCGGAGATCCCACAGCTCCTGTTTCCGGGTCGGAAACTGCGCGTGAAAATGTTCGAGGGTGAGGTGAAAGTACGGATCCCGGACGGCAATCCAGCCGCCGGTTGTGTCACGCTCGTAGGCCGGATTCATACCTGGAGCCAGTACCTGAAAGTGCACCCGCTCATCAGGCCCGACTTTCTGCAGCGCCTCGGCAAGAAAGGGGGCCAGCGCCTCAAGCTCATCCTGCCGGAAGACTGTTTTCGGGGGCACCTCTTCTGCGAACCAACGGAGTGGCAACCTCTGTTTCGCCCGGAAGGAGAAGGAACTGAGAATCTGGCCCAACTCTTGGGCACTCAGTTGAACCGGATGGCTGTACCCGGCCGGCTTGACCTCCCGCTGGATCGTGACCACCACCCGCTGATCCTCATGCACGGTCCGGACGGTGTAAGGCATCCGCGCGCAGCCGAATAGCGACAACAGTCCTCCGATTAGACCCACCCAGAAGGCTGCGGTGACCCACCGTTCAATCTGGTTGAGTGTCGTGGCATCGCCTTCCTCCAGCACTTCTTGTCCAGGCATGTGGCCCCTCCTTTCATCCGGCACCGCCAGAAGTCTTCTGTAATTTATTTGTGTAAAGTATACTGACACTTCGAGACAAAAAATTCCCCCCCCTACGGCCCACCTGGAGACAAGTACCCCAGAGACTTCACTACCTTCTTGGCCTCCGGGGATTGAATAAATGAAAGAAACTCCTCGCACAGCGCACGGTTGGGACAGAATCGTTCCATGGCCATCGAATGTATGGTTGGTTTAAAGGTTGGCTTACCCGCTGTAGCCACGACTCGGATCCGTTCCTGCTCCTTCACCGCATCCGGGCCGAAGATGATCCCCACATCGGCCTGTCCATACAGAAGGTGATCGAGCACGCCGCGGGCATCCGAGGCCACATCCAGCCGCCCTTTGACGTCATTGACAATCCCTAAGGCCTCGAAGACTTCTTGTGTTTGCCTCCCCAACTCGGTTAAGACCGGATCCGCGATCGCAATTCTGTACTTGGCCCCCTTGCCCAGTTCCTCGAAAGATGCCGGCGCCTCAACGAGCGTCACTGGAACGACCAGGGCCAAGGGAACAGCCGCATAAGGCCTGCGCGTGCCAGGAAGCACATAATATTTTTGCTCCAGTCGCGTGAGGAGCTCATCACCACCTGGGGCGATCAGATGGATCGGACCAGTGCCGATGAAATACGTCTTCTGACCTACCTTGTTCTCCATCCCGGCAATAGTCCACCGGAGCTCCAACCCTGTATCGTAGTAGATCCGCACCTTGACGTCCGGATGTGTCGCTTCGAAGGCGTGCGCAAGTGTTTCGACCGGTGCCTTCATACTGGGCGACGCGGCGATCACCAACGGCTCCGCGTTCGCAGGTGGTGTCACCAGTAAGGAGTAAGGAGTGAGGAGTGAGGAGAGGAGGACCGCGAGCAGAATCCTTCGAGGGACCACCAACGTCCCCGCACCGGCACACTTCCCTTGCGGTTTCATCAGTCGCCTCTCCTAACTCTTCTCACTCCTGACTCCTTACTCATCACGGAAGGGCTGCACTTTCCCGGTGTCCCGCGTGTCGTAGCCCCCGAGGGCTTCGATCTCTCTTCGGAACGGATAACTCACGATGGTGTCCAGCAATATCGAGAGGCCGGGGTGAGTCGTCAAATACCGACTTGGCATCACCAAATCGTACCGCTCCTCCTGCAATGGAATGAAGTCCAGGCCCATCAACCTGGCGGCAGCCTCAACGCCCACGCCCACATCGGCCCAGCCGTCCGCGATCAGGCGAGCCACTTCCAAGTGGGAGCGGGCGATCCGACCATAGCCTCTGACCTGATCGGCCTTCATCCCGGATGCCGCCAGCTTCTGATCGAGCAACAGTCGGGCTCCGGCCCCTGCCTCCCGGTTCACCACGGCGACCTCTTTCCTTGCCAGATCCGCCACCTCCCTGATCCGCTTGGGGTTGCCGTGCTGGACCAGGAGCCCCTGTTGCCACCTGGCGAACGTCACGACCCTAAAGTCTCCACCCTTGAGATGCCGCCTCAGATACGGCAGATTCGATTCTCCTGATTTGGCATCCACGACGTGGAGCCCGGCGACGTGCACCTCCTCTCGCTTCAGGGCTTCCAAAGCGGCCGCACTTCCCATCGTCCACCCCACCACCGTCATTCCCCGCTGTCGACGGCGGAGGTGTTCCCCTGCCAGGAAGACCGCCGGATCACAGCCGGCAACTGCAATCTCACTCTCGATGGCTGGACGATCTCTGAGCAGTCGGACCCGGACCTTCCCGCGATCCCGCGAAGAGCGCTGCGCGGCGTCTATTGGCTCCATGATCAGCCCGTCCGCCGCGACGGCATAACAGAGAGTATCGCCCAGCTCAGCCACGGGCCGGACCACCAGTCGATCACCGACCTTCGCGACCTTCACTCGCACCTGTGAGGAACCGGGTGCGCCAGTGGGAGGAGAGCCGATCAGATCTCCCTCTATCGCTTCTCCCGTCGCCACGAGGCTGAAGAGGTCTTCCACCCGGCGGTCCAGCGCATCAGCCAGACGGAGCGCCACCGCCGTGGTGGGAAGATACTGGTTCGCCTCGATCGCGTAGACCGCTTGTCGGGTGATTCCGGCCTTGGCGGCCAGCTCGGCTTGCGTGAGCCCATTGGCCAGGCGGAGGCTTCTCAGCCGATTCTGGATGTTGCTGGCCGGTTCTGCTTTGTTCTTCTCACCCATGCCGTTGACACCCGTATCAGAATAGCGTACATATTGTCAAGTATAATATCCCTCTTCCATTGGAGAACAAGGCCTTTTGCGCAGAGCCTGGTTCAACCCTGGAATCCGCATCTCCCACAAATAACGACTCTGTAATCAGGGCATGATTTCGGTACTGGGCGCGGCTGGGGTCCTGCTTACAGTCGCAGGTCAGAATGCTATAGATTCCATCTACCCGAATTTCTCTATTTTTTATGGTATTGGAGCAAGACAGACAGGGTGATTATGCGGAAGCGGTTCAGGTGTAGGTGTGGAGCATGCCGAAGAGGAAGGGCGCTCTTGGCTGATGCTGGCATCAATTATTTTGAAAACCAACCTCCCACATGATTTCTTAGACTGGACATCATAGTCCAACCTCTTCCCTGGCAGCGAGCGTATCTGCAGTCGTCCCATCCCCTAATTGGCCATCCTCGTTGTCCCCCCAGCATTGGACATATTTCGGATTCAAGGCACAGGTGTGCTGTCCCCCAGCTGTGATCGTCTTTATCCCGCTGGTCAGCCCCACGACATCTGCCGGGGTTCTTCTGTTGATCGCTGTGCCATCCCCTACCTGCCCATCGTGGTTCTTTCCCCAACATTTGACGCCCCCGCCCGTGGTCAAGACACAGGTGTGCCGCCAGCCGGCTGTAATCGCCGCCACCCCGCTCGTCAATCCCGCGACATCCACGGGGGTGTTTCGATCAATCCCTGTGCCATCCCCTAACTGACCATCGTGGTTGTTCCCCCAACATTTGACGCCCCCGCCCGTGGTCAAGGCACAGGTGTGCCGCCTCCCGGCCGCGACCGCGTTCACTCCGTTCGCCAACCCTACGACGACCACCGGGGTTTTCTTATCAGCATCTGTTCCATCGCCTAACTGATTATCGTGGTTGTTCCCCCAACATTTGACGCCCCCATCCGTGGTCAAGGCACAGGTGTGCCGTTCCCCGGCCGCGATCGCGTTCACCCTGCTCATCAGCCCCACTACATCCACCGCGGTGACCCTATCGACTTCTGTTCCATCGCCTAACTGACCATCGTGGTTGTTCCCCCAACAATTGACACCCCCGGCGGTGGTCAAGGCACAGGTGTGGTGCCACCCAGCCTCGATCTCCACAAGGCCCGTAAGGACGGTGGAAGGACCGCTCTTCCCGGCACAGGCGAATAGGAGGAGAGCGGAAAAAACCAAAAGGCCCAGTATCATCCACCGACCGCTGCGTGAGAATAAAAGTCGCGAGACATTCAGTCGAGTCATAACCGTCCCTCCATCTCTGGTCGACTCCACCTTCCCAGGGATCAGTTTTGCGAACCTACACTCAGTGTTCATAGCTGCTTCCTGCCATTCACCTTTCAGATCAAGTTCAGCATAGCGGCGAGGTCTGCAGCAGAGTATACTGGAGAAAAGTATACTCCGCACCGCTTTCTAGCCTGGAAGGACTGGATGTATCGGCGCATCCTTATTTGCGTCGTCTTTTCCTCCGTCGCTCTGTTCCAACTCGCCTACCTCAGCGTGCCCGAGTCAGTCGGCGCTGTTGACTGGGTACCCACGGAGGAAGAAATCCGGAAGTACCGGCGGAGCTGGAACCCGTTTTCGCACGGGCCGGTCCTGCTGTCGGCGGTGGATATCCAGCCGAAGGGCCAGTTGCATGTTCGCCCGTTCATCTTTTCCCAGATCGGGACCCGCAGTTACGGGAACACCCTCGGAGGCTTCCCGAGTGCGAAACCTGGGCCTGTCCATCTCTACAGTGTGCAGGACCCGTTCATTCAATCCGCTTACGGGCTGACGGACCACTTCGAGCTCGGCGCCGCCACATCGCTCCAGTCCTTTTGGGCCAGGCAGAACGGAAAGACGACCACAGAGACCGGAATGGGGGACACCTCGTTAGTTCTGAAGTACCGACCGATCGTGCAGGATCCGGAAACATGGCGTCCTTCCGTCACGTGGTTCAATCAGCTTGTACTTCCCACCAGCAAATGGCTCGACACCGAGAAACCGCCAGGCGGGTTCGCGCCGATCGGCCGTTTGCCGTCCACCCGTTTCGGGGAGATCGGCATCACCCAAGGGCTTACGATGCGGAAAAACATCCAGCCTTTCCGGTTCAATGCCGGTGTCTTTTACACCTATGCCGCACCGGGGAGCCAGGGGAATAAGACCACCTACACAGGCGATATCATCAATACGCGATTCGTCTTCGAGCACATCCTGGATGATAAGCGGGGCCTCGGCTATAACATCGAGCTCGTGACGCTCCATGGGCTCACGTGGCGGGCTGACGGACATGATATCAACGCCGGGCAACGGTCGGGATTTGACACGATTGGGATCGAGCCGGCCATTCAATGGCGGTTCGGGGATTCGAACTTCGTCGGAGCGGCCGGCTGTCTGTTTACGGTTGCCGGACGGAACTCGATCGATGCGTTTTATCCGAATTTTTCGGTCTTCTGGTACTGGAGCAAGACCGGGAAGGTGATTATGCGTTAGATATCTAAGTCGAAGCTTTAGGGAGGGTCCCTATGAAGATGGTTATGGTTGTCTACCGCCATTCGCTTGATCAAGACATTCGGCGTGTTCTCAAAGGACTGGATGTTGTAAATTTTGCTGATGCCCCCAAGGTCTTCGGCATTGGTGACGCAGGACACGCATTTGGCTCCATCACGTGGCCTGGCCACCACGCCATCATCCTTTCGGCCATGGAGGAACTCCAAGCGGATCGGATTATCGAAGTACTGAAAGAATTTCGGGACCACATGGCCCAAATGCGAGGGGGGACCAAGATTCCGATGAGAGTGTTTGTTCTTCCGTGCGAACGAATGATCTAGCCAGATGTGCACCTCACTACTCCTCTTTTCAACCTCGACGCAAGGAGAACTCCAAATGAAGATGCTGCTCATCGTGTTTCGTGACTCCCTCGAAGACGAAATTGTCGTGCTACTGAAGGAATTCAATGTCAAGGCCTTCACGGAGCTGCACAAGGTAGGCGGTACCGGCGAGACCGGTGACGCGTTTCATTCCTTTGCGTCGCCCGGAGCCAACTCGATGATCCTCACAGCATTGGCGGAGGATCAGGCGGAGCGCGTGGTGGAGGGATTGAAATCGTTTCGTGACCAACTGGCTAAGCAGCGAAAAGGGATGAAGATCCCCTTGCGGGTGTTCGTCCTGCCCTGCCTGCAGGTGGTGTAGTGCAGCACACGCGTCTTTCGCGTCCCGCGTCTATCGCGACAGATGTTAGCGACGCAATGGACGCATTGGTGGTGACTAATGATTCGTGCGGCGCTTAACAATCCCTATGCGGTGGTGGCGATCAGTCTGATCGTCGTGATCCTGGGGGCGGTCTCCTACCAGACCATGGTGGTGGACATCTTCCCCGAGATCAACCTGCCGGTGGTGGCGGTGGCCACCTTCTATAAGGGCATGGGCCCCTCGGAGGTCGAGGGGGCTATCACGCTAAGATTAGAACAGCTCTTCCTACAGGCCTCCTATGTCGAGCATATCGAATCCCGCTCCTTACCCGGCGTCAGCCTCATCAAGGTCTATTTCCATCCCTCGTACGATGAGAACGCCGGGATGGCCGAGATCACCAGCCTCGCCTATTCCACCCTGCGCTTCCTGCCGCCGGGGATCTGGCCGCCGATCATCATCAAGTTCGGGGCGGCCAGCCTGCCGATCGGCACCCTGACCGTCAGCAGCGAGACGCTGAGCGAGAAGGAGGTGCGGGATCTGGCCTACTTCAGTGTGCGGCCCCAACTGGCCAATGTGCCCGGGGTCTTTGTGGCCCCCAGCTTCGGCGGGCCGCTCCGTCAGATCACGGTGTTTCTGGACCGGGAGCGCATGCTGGCCCGCGGCCTCTCGACGACCGACATCGTCAACGCAGTCAATGCCCAGAGCCTCCTGCTGCCGGCCGGCAATGTGAAGATCGGCGAGTTCGACTACAACGTCTACACGGACAGCATGATCAAGATCGTGGAGCAGATGAACGACATCCCGGTTAAGGTGGTGGGCGGCGTGCCGATCATGCTGAAGGATGTGGCGCGGGCAGCGGATTCGACGATCATCCAGACCAACATCGTGCGGATCAACGGCCACCGGGCGGTCTATCTGCCGATCATGAAGCAAGCCGGGGCGAACACGATCCAGGTCATTGATGGGATCAAGGCGACGCTGCCGAAGCTGATTGGGCTACCGGAGGACCTGACCGTCAACCTGATCTTTGACCAGTCGCTCTATATCCGGCAGGCGATTCAGACGCTCGAGGAAGAAGGCCTACTGGGGGGCGGCCTGGCCTGCCTGATGGTGCTGCTGTTCCTCGGCAGCCTCCGCTCCACCGTCATTATTGCTCTGGCGATTCCCCTGTCCATCCTGGCGGCGTTTGTCCTGCTCTACTTCACCGGGCACACCGTGAATGTGATGACCTTGGGTGGGTTGGCCCTGGTGATCGGAACGCTGCTGGACAACAACATCGTGGTGCTGGAGAACGTGCATCGGCATCTGGGAATGGGCAAGACGCCGGGGCGGGCGGCCGACGACGGCACCCGTGAGGTGGCGCTCCCGATGCTGGTGGCCACGATCAGTATCCTGATCGTGTATCTGCCGATCATGTTTTTCACCGGGATCGTCAAGTTTCTGTTCGTCCCGTTGGCCTTGGCGGTGGCCTACGCGATGGTGGTCTCGTATCTGACTTCAATGACAGTCGCTCCGGTTGCGATGACCGCTCTCTTCCGAGAACAAGCCCACGCGCCTGCTGACCATCCCCGCCTCTTTGATCGGCTCTTTGGCAGCTTGGTGGATCGGTACATTCTTGTGTTGCGCTGGTGTCTGGCGCACAAGGCGCTGGTGGTGGGTGTGGTGACGCTGACGTTTGGCGGCTCATTGCTGCTGGCGCCCCGGCTGGCCACCGAGTTCTTTCCGAGGGTGGATGCCGGGCAGTTTATCCTGAACGTGGCCGCGCCCGAAGGCACACGGGTGGAGAAGACCGAGGCGATCGTGGGCCAGATCGAATCCCTCATCCGCCAGGAGATCCCCCCTGTGGAGCTGGACCAACTCGTGGCGAATATCGGCTTGCCGCATGGCTGGATGGTGCTCTACACGCCGGTCAATGGCCCGCATCAGGCCTTTCTCCTGGTCAGCCTCACGCGGGGGCACCGGCTGCGCACCGATGCGATCATTGCGCGGTTGCGCGCGCGGCTCGCCCGTGAGTTCCCCGGGCTGAAGTTCTCGTTTCAGACCGGCGGGATCGTGAGCGATGTGCTGAACTTTGGCCTGCCGGCGCCGATTGATATTAAGGTGAGCGGGCCGAAGCTGAGCGAGGTGGCCGAGACCGCGACTCGGATTCGGGACGTGGTGGCCCAGACCCCCGGCACCGCCGATGTGCAGGTGCGGCAGGGGATGGAGTATCCGGAGCTGCATCTGGAAGTCAACCGGGCGAAGGCCGCCTATCTCGGGCTGAACGAGCAGCGGGTGGTGATGGATCTGATCACGGGCCTCAGCTCCAACATGGCGCTCAACCCTGGCTACTGGATTGATCCCAAATCGAACAATGCCTATTTTGTCGTGGCCCAGTATCCGGAGCAGACGCTGATCCGGTTCGAGGATTTCCTGAATACGCCCTTGGTCGGCGCCCGCGTCGAGCAGCCCTCCGTGTCCAGCGCCGTGAGTCCCTCGGGACGAGGCAGTGCGCTGGCCCTACAGCAGACCCCCTTCCCCGAGCACCCCACGCTCCCGCGCGTCGGGCAGGATGGAAGTGCCCCAGTGCTGCTGCGGGATCTGGTGGAGGTGACGCGGAAGACCGGGCCGGAGACCGTGGACCACTACAACCTCCAGCGTACCATAGACGTGCTCGTCAATGTGCCGGGCAATGACCTGGGCCGGGTGGCCGGCCAGATCGAAAAGACCCTGGCGAGCTTGGCGCTCCCTAAAGATGTCATGGTCCTATTCAAGGGTGAAGCGGACAGCATGCGGGCTGCATTCGAAGGGTTTAGCGGGACGCTGCCGCTGGCGATGGTGCTGATCTACCTGGTCATGGTCGGGCTGTTCCGTTCCTACCTGGACCCGTTCATCATCATGTTTGCGGTGCCGCTGGGCTTCATCGGCGTGATCTGGATGCTGCTGCTCACCAACACGTCTGTGAATGTGGAATCGCTCATCGGCACCCTGATGATGATCGGCATCGTGGTCTCTAACAGCGTGCTGTTGGTGGATTTTGCGAACCGGATGGTGCGGGAGGGCATGAAGGTCGAGCAGGCGGTCATTGCCGCGGCACGGCTGCGGATCCGCCCGATCCTGATGACCTCGCTGGCGACGGTCATTGGACTGGCACCGATGGCGCTCGGCATGGGTGAAGGCAGTGAGACTAACATGCCGCTGGCGCGGGCGGTCATCGGGGGGCTGCTCGTCTCTACCTTCATGACCTTGCTGTTCGTGCCTGTCCTGCATGTCCTCGCCCGCCGTCGTGTAATAGCCGACCTGGCAGCTCAACCACCTCAGGGGATAATGGTATGATGGAACCTACGCTGCAGTAGAATGCATGAGATTAGCTAACGATGAGGAATAGTCGGCTTAAAATGATGATGATCCTGGCTGGAGTGGGGTGTATCCTCCTCCTTGCGGTCGCGTTTACCGTGCTCAAAGGACAGGACCCGACCTCCACAACGCCAGACACAGACAGCAAGGCCGAACAGGTTGAGCAAAGAGCCGACAGTGCTTTGCCTGTCCAGATCATGAAACCCCAGCGGCAGGATGTATCTTACACGATCACCCTGCCGGCCAACGTCTCGCCTTGGTACCAGGCCACCCTGTACGCCAAGGTGCCGGGTTACCTTACATCGATGGGCTTTGACAAAGGTGACGCGGTCAACAAAGGGCAACTCCTTGCAGTGATTGATGCTCCGGAGGTCGAGCAGCAGTACCGGCAGGCCGAGGCCGATTATGCGATCAAGCGGATCACCTCTGAACGGCTCCATAACGTCTGGAAAGAAAACCCGGATGTCATCGCTAAGCAGGATGTAGATGTGGCGGAAGCCGCGGCCGAGGGGGCCAAACATCTAATGAATAACCGTCGCACGATGCTCGACTACACCAAGGTGTATGCCCCATTTTCAGGGGTCATCACCGCGCGGTTTGCTGACCCTGGGGCCCTCATCCAGTCGGGGAGCGCGTCAGCTACGCAGGCGGTCCCGCTGTACACGATCATGGATCTGGAAACTGTTCGGGTCTACGTGAGCGTTCCCCAGGAAGTCGCCCTGCTTGCCAAGGCCGGTGTGCCGGTGGTGGTGACCACCAAAGAGATGCAGGGGAAGGAGTTTAAAGGATCAATCACCCGGACCACCGAGGCCTTGGACCCCGCTACCCGGACGCTGCTCGTCGAGATCGACATGCCGAATAAGGAACGTCAGCTCCAGCCGGGCACGTTCGTGAGCGCCACGCTCTATTTGCTGGAGCATCCGAACGCCCTCGTGATTCCACCCACTGCGATTATGACGAGCGGCTCCGACAAAAGGAAGTCTGTCTTAGTAGTCGAGCAGGGCAAAGCCCACCAGATCCCGATCAAAACTGGTATCGACGACGGCGTGTGGGTCGAGGTCGTAGAGGGTCTCAGTGGCAATGAGGACATCGTTGTGGTGGGCAAAGCTGGCCTGACCGATGGGCAGACGGTGAAAGCATCGGCTTACAATCTTCCAGCAGGCAAACCGTCCAGCCAGAAATATTGAGGGAGGATAACCATGCAACGAACTTACGTGAACAGAGGGGCAATTGCGGTAGCCACGTTCATCGTCCTTTGTTTGTGGCTTCAACCCCCGGTTAGCGCGGAGATGCGGAAGCCATCGGTGAAGCCTGCCGGTCAAAGCGGGGCCTTGGGCAGCTTTCTGGGACTGAGGCAAGCCATCGAGATCGCGCTGGAGAAGCATCCGGTCATTCAAGCGGCCGGCGCCAATCTCAAAGCTGCCGAAGCCCGCACCGAACAGACCCGCTCCCTCTATTACCCACAAGTCTATGCGAACTTCGATACCATTTCCGGGGTT
>Ga0209057_1002699_pt1 | contig 13542 bp, 14 predicted proteins | sample GraSoiAngelo_146_FD_185903 | JGI IMG/M metagenome (GOLD analysis project Ga0209057, IMG submission 185903) | Grasslands soil microbial communities from the Angelo Coastal Reserve, California, USA - 14_1009_05_30cm (SPAdes) (version 2) | ecosystem: Environmental > Terrestrial > Soil > Grasslands ... | reverse complement strand
GACCACGGCTGGGGATCCCTGTACGACTACGCCGCGATGCGCCAGGAGTGGCTCGCGCTCGGGTCGGCTTTCTTATATCCAGCCCTCTACCCACCGACGCTGGCCTGGTTCGTTGCTCCCTTCGCCGCCCTGCCGTTCGCTGCCGGGTATGCGCTCTGGAACGTCGTGCTGGTCGCCTCGCTCCTGGTTACCTGGTGGCTGACCGCACCGCGCTCGAGCCGGCTCATCCGCCTCGGGCACCTCGCCTTTGCCCTGGCCTTGCCGTCCATCGCCTTCGGATTGCTGCTCGGCCAGGTGGTGATTGTGGTGGCGGCGGCCGTCTCGATCTGCTGGTGGCTATTGCGCTACAAGCGGCCGTTCGCCGCCGGGCTCGCGCTGTGCTTGATCGCACTCAAACCGCAGCTCGCGCTGATGGTGCCGGTCGCGCTGCTGGTAGGCGGCCAGTGGCGAGTTTTCTTGGGCTGGGCGACCGGCTCCCTGGCCATGCTCGGGGCCGCGCTGGCAACCATTGGCTTTGGTGGTCTGCAGACGTACGCGAATCTTCTGGCGGGGAGCGCGCAGTACCTCCGAGCGATGACGGTCTATCCGCAACTCACGCTGCCAGGCCTGGTCGGCGGCGGGTTCGCCGCGGCCGTCACCCAGGGGCTCGTGATCGTGATCGTCCTCGGGCTGGTGTGGCGCCGGCGTGGATCCGGGTTGGAATTTCCCTTTGTGGCCGGCCTGTGCGCCTCCCTGCTAATCGCCAGCTTTTTGCATCCCCAGGACGTCGCCGTCCTGTTGCCTGCCACCTGGCTCTGGCTGCGCACCGACCCACGGGGAGCTGAGCGTATCCTCGGTCTGACCGGCTTTACGGCCGCCCTCGTGCTGACGACACCGCTTCCGCTGTTGCTCGTGCTCGCCGGCTGGATGGTCTCGGACAGGACGGTTGTGCTGAGCGTCAGCCGCCGATCTGGCTCATCGTCTTCGATGGCCTGACGAAGTCCGCCTGCCCGATCTTGTGGCCTTCTTCTTTCTGCCAGACGGCGGCCGCGACGAAATCTCGAATTTGCGCGTCCGTCGCCCCGCCGCGCAGGAGGCTCTTGACGTCGTGCTCCTGGATCGAGAACAGGCAGGTCCGCAGGTGACCTTCGGCGGTCAGCCGGATCCGGTTGCAGACTCTGCAGAAGGCATCACTGACCGAGGGAATGACGCCGATCCCGCCCTGGCTACCGTCGCGAAACCGGAATCGCGTGGCAGGCGCAGGGCGCTGATCGGGCACCGGCTCGAGCGGAAACTCGCGGTCGATCGCCTCGATGATGTCGCGGCTGGCGACGACGCTCTCCATCGACCAGATGCCGTCGGCATCGAGTGGCATGAACTCGATGAAGCGGACTTCATAGCCCTCGCGACGCGCGAGGCTGGCGAAGTCGACGATCTCGTCGTCATTGCGGCCGCGCATCACGACCATGTTGAGCTTGATCGGACTGAACCCGGCCGCACGGGCGGCCGTCAGGCCGCGCAGCACGCGCTCGAGCGCATCGCGGCGGGCCAGATCCTTGAAGCGATCCGAGTGGAGCGTGTCCAGGCTGACGTTGAGGCGCTTGAGCCCCGCCGACTTGAGGGCCTGAGCTTTTTCCTCGAGCAGGATGCCATTCGTCGTCATCGCGATGTCGAGTGACGCATCGATGGCCGCGATCATCGCGGTCAGCTCCTCGATGCCCCTGCGCACCAGCGGCTCGCCGCCGGTCAGCCGGATGGTGCGGACCCCGCAGTCGTCGACGAGAACGCGGGTGACGCGCACGATCTCCTCGAAGCTGAGGACTTCGTCGCGCGCCAGCCAGGGAAGGCCGGCGGCCGGCATGCAGTAGACGCAGCGAAAGTTGCAGCGGTCCGTGACCGAGATGCGCAGGTCATCCGCAATCCGCCCGAAGGTATCGCGGAGATGCAGAACAGGTTTTGGGCTGGGCACGAACTTAGTATATGGGGCGTGCAGTTGGGCGTCATGCCACCGTTCACCCCCATGGAGGCGAAGGTCCAGTCGGAGCTGCCCCGCGGCGATGCCTGGCAGTACGAGCCGAAGTGGGATGGCTTTCGGGCGGTCGCCTTCAAGGACGGCGATGAGGTCGTGATCCATAGCCGCAACCAGAAGCCGCTGACGCGCTACTTCCCTGAGCTGGTGCCGGCGCTGCAGAAGATCAAGCCGAAGCGCGCCGTCCTCGACGGCGAGATCGTGATCTTTACCGGGTTCGGCACCGACTTCGATGCCATGACGTTGCGCATCCACCCGGCTGCCTCGCGGGTGAACATGCTGGCGGCGGAGCAGCCGTCCACCTACATCGCCTTCGACCTGCTGGCCGATGGCGACGAGAGCCTCATCGAGGTTCCGTTGAAGACCCGTCGCCAGCGCTTGGAGAAATTGCTTGGCCCCAAACCTGGATCGATCTACCTCAGCCCGGTGACGCGCGACCGCGATGTGGCGCTCAACTGGCTGAAGGAATATCGTGGCACGGGGCTCGACGGCATCGTCGCCAAACGGATCGAAGGCATCTACAAGCCGGGCGAACGCGCCATGATCAAGGTCAAGGAACAACGAACCGCCGACTGCGTCGTGGGCGGCTTTCGCTGGGGCAACGACGGCAAGCGAGTCGGTTCCTTATTGCTGGGCGTCTACGACGGCAAAACGCTCGAGTACATCGGCCACACGTCGGGCTTCGACGATGCGCAGCGACGCGAGCTGGTCGCGATGCTGGAGCCGCTCCGCGGCGGGACCAGTTTCGCGGGTGGCCGCGCTCCCGGCGGCCCGAGTCGCTGGTCGACGGACCGGGACCTGGCCTGGGAGCCGCTGCGTCCCGAGCTCGTCTGCGAAGTCGCCTTCGACCGTCTCGAGAACGGACGCTTCCGTCACGGGGTCGGCTTTGTCCGCTGGCGGCCCGACAAATCGCCGAAGTCCTGCACCCTGGCGCAGCTCAGGGCGGAGGCGTCCGTCGAGCTGAAGAAGCTCTTCGTCTAGTCGTCGCGCTTCTTCTCATGGCGTGGACGACCGGCCTCGCGCTCCTGCTTGGCCTCGTATGCGCCCGAAACTTCCCGATACAGCTCCTTGGGGTTGTCCTTGATTTTGCGCGCGACGTCCGTGAGCTTCTGCGGTGGCTCGGGCGTCGGCTCGCCGTCGATCGCCTTCGGCTCTGCCTCAGCCATATTCAGCACCTCCCTGATACTGCTACTGACGATATCAAATTTTGATATAATCTGAGACTGAGCAATAGAAGTCGCAATGCGAGCGGCCCCTGGGAGGTGCGCAGATGAAAGTTCGAGACGCCATGGCCAAAACCGTGTCATCGGCCAAAAAGAGTGATCGGGTGATCGACATCGCCAAGAAGATGAAACAGGAAGATGCCGGGTTCATCCCCGTTGTCGAAAACGGTGGAACGATGGTCGGCGTGATCACCGATCGCGACATCGTGATCCGCTGCATCGCGGAGGGCCACGACCCTCGAAACGAAACCGCAGAGCATGTGATGAGCCGCGACGTGACCATCATCAGTCCCGACGATGACATCGAGCAGGCGGCCCGCATGATGGAGCGCCAGGAAATCCGTCGACTTCCGGTCGCCGAGAACGGCCGCCTGGTTGGTGTCCTGAGCCACGGCAACCTGGTGCAGGCGACCAAGAACAAGACGGCCGAGAAGGCCACCGAGGGGGTGACGCGGGGTGCGTGATTTGAAGCAAGTCGACCTCAAGCAGGTCCGCGACGAGGTCGCCGACCGGGTGACCAGGGCCGCGAAGGAGCTGGGAAGCGGCGCCGGCAACGCCGCCCGCGAGCTCGGCGCGACGGCCGAGGAATCGGTGAATACGCAGATCCGCAAGCAGACGGCCTCGGTGAAGCGCCGTCTGCCTCGCCGTGGCGGGCCGGGACGGTTCGTCGTCCTCGTCGGCGCGCTGGCCGGCGCGGTGACGGTCTACTTTTTCGACCCGCAACAGGGACGCGCGCGCAGGGCGCAATTCATCGATTGGTCCGGTGCCCGGCTCCGGCGCGGCTGGCGCGCCCTCGATCGAGTCCGAGCGCGCACCGGTTCGAATGCCGCGGCCTTTCCGCAGAAAATGGTGAGCCTGCGATCGGCCCCCCGCCCGGCCGATGACCTGACGCTACGGGACCGGGTCGAGAGCGAAGTCTTTCGCAACCCCGACCTGCCGAAAGGTCAGATCAACATCGACGTCGAGTCGGCAGTCGTCACGATTCGCGGGCAGGTCGATAACGCCTACCAGATCGCCAACGTCGAGAAGGCCGTCATGAAAGTGCCGGGCGTCGCCGGGGTCGAGAACCTGCTCCACGTCGACGGGACGCCGGCCCCCAACAAGGCGCAAGCCCGGGAGAACTCAGGCTAGCTCGAGTCGGTTGGAGCGGTCGGATCCCCCGCCGACCGCTCCCCTTTCATCCGGAAGCCTTCGTTAGCTGACGGAGATCGTTTCTTTCTGCGCCCCGTTCGGGCTGGCGACGAGCTCCGGGACATCGGCGGCAACGGCGACCGCCCGTGCCTTGATCCGCCCCCGACGCCGCAGGCGCAGCGCCAAGAGAGTGAGAAGGGTCAGAAGCGCCGTAATCCCTAGCACCTCCAGCCCAGGGAGCTGGAGGCCGACGAGCACGGGTGGCGTTTGATCTTTTCCAGAGAGGACGGCGCTCTGCGTACTGGTGACCGCATCCCGCACATAGGGGTGCCAGGCGGAAAGCGTCTGCACCTGCGAGAGGAGCGCCAGTTCATGCCGGTAGTGATGGAAGTCATCCTGCGACAGCGCCTGGTAATAGAGACCGGTGAGCGTACCCGCCGCCGGCTTCACCGACGCCTTGGCGAGCGTCGTGCGCACGATATCGACCGGGACGAAAAACCCGGGCCCATCTTCGACGCCCTGGGCATTCGTGAGCATGAAGGAGACCACGCCCAGCACTCGGCCGTTCGCATCCAGCACCGGTCCCCCACTGTTCCCGTGGGTCACTTGGGCGCTGGTTCCCAACGCGGTCCAGCCGCTGTCCATGGCCCGTTGGTCCGTCAGTTTGCCGCTGCTCAACGTCGGTGCGACTGTGGCGTCCAGTTGCGCCGCCTCTTCCAGGTAGCCGCGGCGAGGATATCCGACGACGTAAGCCGCGGCGCCCATTGATGGCGTTCCGGTTGAAAGGGCCAGTGCGGGCACCGATGTGACGTCGGCTTTCATGATGGCGATGTCCCGGCCGGGCGCGACCGGTTCCGCCGTCACGAGCGAGAGCCGGGTTCCGGTGTCCATCAGGTGCTGCCCGGCCTCGACGGCGCTGCCCGATGCGAGGTAGTACTTCGCGTCGACTTTGTCGATCGTGGCGTACTTGTCGACCCAACGGTCCTGCCAGCTGATCAGCTTGTCGAGTTGGCTGTCGTTCAAGGTGATGCCGGATTGTTCACGGACGAGCCGCTGGACCTCGGTGCGGCCCTCGGCCAGGCGGGCCGGCTTCTTCTCGAGATCGACGATGAGAGCCCGGATATCGTCTTTGCTGGCCGAAACCACGTGCGCGGCCGTGACCAGGTAGCCGTCTTCGGTCGCGAAGAACCCCGAGCCACTGCTCACCAGGCCGACGTCGTCATTGATCCGGTTCGCGCCAGGAACAAAGTACACGTCGGGGTTATCAAGGATCAGGTTGACGGCGGCCTGGTCGATCGCCGCCGGGGACAGCGAGAGCCTCCCGGCGCGAATCATCGCGATCAACTTCTGGTCCAGGCGATCCTGGCTGGACTTGGGCACCGTCGGCTCGGGAAAAGAAGCCGTCACCGCGTAATTGGCCTGGATCAATACCACCGCCGGTCGCGATGCCGCAAAGATCCGTTGGCCATCGAGCGAGCGTGGCACAGGATCCTGGGTGATCTTGACCGCGGCGAACAACGCGGCGTTGGCCAGCACGACCAGGGCCAGTAGCGCGAGCACCAAGCGCGTGACCAGGCGTTCCATCGACATGCCCTCCCTCGGAGACGCCCTTCTCGAGAGCCCCTCCTCCCGCCATGACGTTACGCTAATCCGCCGCCCCATCAATGTCATCACGGAAAACCTTGATGGTTTGGACGCCTAGACTCGACGGATGCGCACCGGAACCGCCGATCTGCCATTGCACGGGGGCCGCGCCCCACGCTGGTTGTTCGAGCGCATGACGCTGCTGGCGCGCGAGATGGGACTGGCCATCCTCTCTGAGGAAGGAACGCCCGGCCTGATGCGGCGGATCGCCGACCCGGTCTGGTTCCAGGCCTTCGGCTGCGTGCTCGGTTTCGACTGGCACAGCAGCGGGTTGACCACCACCGCCTGCGGCGCCCTCAAGGAAGGTCTGCGCGACCTCTCCCAGGAGACGGGTCTCTTCATCACCGGCGGCAAGGGTAAGACCTCGCGCAAGACGCCCCAGGAGATCGAAGCCGCCTGCTGGAAGACCGGTCAGGATGCGGTGCCTTTGATCCGCGCCAGCCGGCTATCCGCCAAGGTCGACTCCGCCGCCATCCAGGACGGCTTCCAGGTGTACCACCACAGTTTCTTCTTCGCCACGGACGGCTCGTGGGCGGTTGTCCAGCAGGGCATGAACGAGGGGACGGGCATGGCGCGCCGCTATCACTGGCTCCCGCCCGAACGCTTCGACTCAGACCCGCACGCGGCGATCACCGGCAACGCCAGCCAGCCAGTCCTCAACCTCGTAGCATCCGAGGCTGAGGCGAATCGAAGCGGCGCGGTGTCGCTTGCCCGGGAGAAGCCGATCACACTCCTGGGTGAAATGACGCGCATGCGGACGGTGGCGATGCCCCGCCATCACGAGGTTCGGCTCAGCGACCTGCATCCGGAGCGGCTGGCCCGTGTCCTGCTGTCAACTTATGAGCGGCAGCCCGAGGATTACACCGCCTTGCTGGCCGTTCCTGGCGTGGGCGCCAAGGCGCTCCGGGCGCTGGCGCTCGTGGCGGAGCTCACCTACGGCGAGCCCGCCTCGGTGCGCGATCCGGTGTCGTATTCGTTCGCGCATGGAGGCAAAGACGGCACGCCCTATTCGGTGGACCGCGGGACGTACGACGCGACCATCGAGTCGCTGCGACGCGCCGTGAACGAGGCGCGCGCCGGCCACAGCGAAAAGTCCGCCGCCCTGCGCCGGCTGGCCGGCGTCGAGCGCTCCCTCACTGCCATTAAGTGATCCGCATTCCCGACTCCGCGCTCGTTCTGCTGATCGGCGCATCGGGTTCGGGCAAGTCGACCTTCGCCGCGCGCCACTTCGATGCGGAGACGGTCATTTCGTCAGACCAGCTGCGCGGCGCGCTCGCCGGCGACGAGGGGGACCAGCACGCGACCGACGCCGCCTTCGCTCGGCTTCACCAGTGGCTCGACGCCAGGCTCGCGGCGGGCGCCCTGTCGGTGGTCGACGCGACCAACGTCGAATGGATGCGACGCACCGAACTCGTCAGGCGAGCACGACAGCAGGGACGCTCGGCGATCGGGATCACGTTCGACCTGCCGCTCGATCTTTGCCTGGCGCGAAATGCGGCGCGCTCGCGGTCCGTTCGCGCCGCCGTCATCCGGCGGCAGCACGATGAGTTGCGCCGCGGCCTCGACCGGCTGGACCTCGAGGGCTTCACTGCCGTCTACGTTCTGCGCAATGAGGCCGAGGTCGAGGGCGCCGTCGTCCAAATAGAAAAGGGCCCGGTCGCCCGGGCCCTTTGACGACGGCGGGTTAGTCGCGTTCGCCGCAGGCGGTGGCGACCGCACTGACGGCGGTCCGGAGGCTGGCGAGCTGGGCGGTCCAGTTGACGGTTCGCAGGTCCTGCCACTGCGCGATCCACTGGCGCCAGTCGTCGGCATCATTGGCTTTGAGCGCCTGCAGGGCCGCGATGGCGGCCTGGCATGCGGCGCTTGGTTGCGGCAGGCATGCGGTGCGGGCGGCCAGCAGGGCCGACTGCCACGGCTGCGCCTCGGCCGCGTCTTCGGCTTTGTCCGCTGCGATCGCACTCGCCGAGGGCGGCAGTCCCGCGGCAGCCCGTTCGGCGGTGTCTTCGGCGACATCGGCCTGATGCAGCGCCTTCAGCTTGTTGATGGCATCCTGACAGGCGGCCGACACGACGACTTTGGGCGCCGGCCTGGCCGCCACGACCGGCTTCTGCACGGCCTCCGTCGCTTCGGTATGCGTCGCCGCGGGCAGGGCGGCCACTTCGGCATCTCGATCGGCCTTGGCCACGGTGGTGGTCGCGGCGAGCAGGCTCACCAGGCTACCCGGCGCTTGAGGCGTGGCCCGGTTGCCGGCGTTCGCCGATAGCGTTGCGAGGGCGAGCACGGCGATCGCCCCCAGAATGATCGATTTGGTTCGCACGATTCGTCCTCCTTGCGGGGTAGTTCGTCTTCTACAACGGTGGAGGTCCAGCTCGCTTACGGCTGGCGAACGTGCGTTTGGCGTTCTAGGCCCGCTTGCGCAGTTCGCCGGGCCGGAGAATCGTGATCAGCCCGCCCTCCTGCCTGATGTCGCCCCGCACCGCGAATCGGTGCAGCGCGCGGTTCACGTTTTCGCGGCTGGCTGAGACCATCGAGGCGAGCGTACGCTGGGAGAGCCGCACGTCGATCCGGATGCCGTCCGGCGTGCTGCGACCGTGGGCCTGGCCCAGGTCGAGAAGCTTGCGCGCAACGCGGCCGGTGATATCGAGGAAGGCGATCTCGGCCAGGCTCTCATCGACCTGCTGGACGTAGCGGGCCAGCGCCTGCATCAGGTGACGGCTCATCACCGGATGCCGATCGAGAAACGAGAGCAGGGATTCCTTGGGCACGCTCACGCATTCGGTCAGCTCCATCGCCTGCGCATCCGCCGTCCGAGCCGCGTCGCCCGAGAGTAACGCGATCTCGCCGAAGGAATCGCCGGGCACGAGAATGGCGTAGACGGCCTCCGTTCCGCCCCGACCCATCCGCGAGATCTTGATCTGCCCCCGCCGGATGACGTAGAGGGCGTTGCCGACATCGCCTTCACGAAAGATATAGCTGCCCTTGCGGAAGCTCTTCGACCTGGCAGCGGGCCCGAGCGCCTCGAGATCCTGCCGCGGCATGCCGCTGAAGAGGGCCGATTCGGCGAGGACCGCGACCAGGTCCATGAGGGCCATCATATGGCCCGGGGTCGACGGAGGGCGGTCATTGAGACCACCCTCCCCACCATTTCTCTCTAGTCCGCGTGACTCTGCGATTCGACGGTGCTCTGCGACTCGACCGTGCTCTGCGACTCGACCGTGCTCTGCGATTCGACGGTACTCTGCGATTCGACGGTACTCTGCGATTCGACGGTACTCTGCGCATCGACGGCGCTCTGCGCGAGAGCATTGCTGGCGGCCAGTGACGCGGCCTGCCGCTGCGGTGCCGCGCCCACCGGAACGGCCCGGTCGCCAGCTCCGCTCCGCAGCTGCTGCTTCTCCTGCGCGCTCAGGTCGAATCCGCGGACGGCGCCTTCCAGGTCGGTCTGCAGGCGGCTACGAAACTGGGCATCGCTGGATGCCTTGCGCAATACCTCCTCGAGGGCCTCTTCGCTCATGTTTTCACCTCCTTTTCAAGGTGATGCGTGCAACGCGCTAAGGATGGACGAGGGCCACCGCATCCGGCGGCGACGTGAATCACTGTTTCCCTGTGTCGTTTGACACAGCCTCGGGCGGCTCACTGAGGAAATCCATGCGAACCGGCTCCGCCCTGGGCTTGCAGACGCCGCAATAGAGGGCGTCCTCGACCGCGAGGCCATAGAGCGTCCCATCCGCCGGGTAGACCTCGAGCACGAACGAATGCAGCTTGGCGTCCTGCCGGCAGACGGCGCGGCCGCAGAAGCGGCAGGTTCCATTCGCTGGGGCCGCGCAGATCCAGCATTGCATCAGGCCGCCCCCGCCACGGAGTGGCCGCGCGGGACCCGCGCATCGGCGATGCCGGCGAGCTGCGCATCGAGGTCGAGATAGCGACCGAGCAGGTCTCGAAAGTCCTGCCGCTCCAGGCGCCAAACGGACCCATCGGTCTTGCCGCGAACGGTTGCCATGCGCGGCTGGTCGCGAAGCAGCGCGATCTCGCCGAAATACTCGCCGGGCCCGAGCACCGACAACCGTCGCGAGCGCCCATTCTGCCTGGCCATGACATCGACCTGACCCTCGCGGACGATATAGAAGGCATCGCCGCGATCGCCCTGGCGCATCAAGGACTCGCCTTGCTGAAACGGCTGAACCGCGAGCTTGACGGCGAGGAGGTCGAGCTGACGCGGGGTCGCGTCACTGAGGAGAGGCACCGACCGCAACCGCTCGCGTTCCTGCAAGGCCGCGCGCACCTGGCTTTCCCAGGCGACGACGCCACCGAGCTCGGTCCAGAAAACCCGCTGGTCGAAGACGAGCAGGCGCATGGGGGTGACCGCCTTCACGGTCGCCTGGCGGATGCCCCTCCCGAGCAGCGCCCGCTCGCCAAAGAAGTCGCCCGCAGCCTTGCGTTCGACCATGGCATCCTCGCCCGCGTCGCGAACCACAACCACGGCTTCGCCCTGGGCAATCACGAAGAACTCGTCACCGCGCTCGCCCTGGCGGACGATGGTGGCGCCCTCCGCCACGTCGCGGATCCGCGCCGCCTTCGCGAGACGCTCGATGGAGGCGGCGGGCAGCGTCCGTAGAAAGCCCAGTCCCTGGAGCAGCCGCTGCCGGTCGCGTACCCGGATGGTCTGCAGCGCTTTTTTGGCCGCGGCCGGCGCCTGCCGGATGGCCCGCTGGTAGCGCCACAGCTGGCGACCTAGCCGGATGCTCAGTGGGATCGCGACCACCGCGACGACGAGGACCAGCAAGATCTTCGCGAGCAGTCCCGGGGTGACCCAGAGCGGGCGCAAGATGGGTCGCAGGCGCCGTCCCCACCAGAGGAACGCGAGGTAGATCGAGAGAAACGAGTAGACCGCGCAAAGCGAGCCGAACACCGCATAGAAGGCCTCCTTGCGGGTCAGCCTTTTGCGGTCGAGCAGCTTATGCCAGAACGGACCGCGGACAAACTCCAGCGCCTTCTGCCGCAGCTTGGGGGTCTCGACCCATTCCTCCAGGATCCAGTAGCCGTCCAACAAGAGCAGCGGCATCAGGTTGAGCAAGTTGTTGATGTAGGCGGCAACCGCGATCTTGAAGAGGAGCGTGGTCAGCAACGACGGCCCGGGAAGAAGCGCCACCAGGATCGAGCTCAAGCCGGCCAGCACGAAACCGGAGTAGGGCCCGGCCCAGAAGATGGCGACGCGACGGGACCAGCGGATCAACCATGCATCCGTCACGTTCACGTAGAACGACGGAATGAAGTAGTAGAGCATGAAGCCGCCTTCGTCCACGCGGCGTCCGAAGTGCTTCGCGGTGAGGGCATGGGCGGACTCGTGGATGAAGATCACCGTATAGAAGGCCAACACCAGCGCGATGAGGCCGGCGACGCTCGAGTTGCCGATCGGGGCAAAGGGATCGTGCCCCGCCCGGATCTCAGCGATAAAGGCGACCAGCCCGATGACCCCGATCACGGCCGTAAGGAAAAGCGTCGGCCTGGTGAAGATCCATCGCACCCGATCGTGCAGCCGGCTCACGACCGGATCGATCCCCCGCAGCGGCAGCCGCAACTTCAATGTTGTGCCTTCCCAGCGTCCCGTCCGCGGCGGCGCCGCCGGCGGCTTCAGCCGGCGATCGAGCGTTTCGTAGACGTCGCGTGGCGGATCGGTGAGAAACCCCGCGTTGCGGAGGTCCCTCACCAGTGTGGCGATCCGGTCGAAGCCGAAGCGGCCGAATTGGCGGAAGTAATCGATCACGAGATCCGAAACCCGGCGGCTCCCGTCCATTCGACTCGCCAGGAAGTCGTCGTGCGGACCCAATCGGAGGTAGAGGCGCGGGCGGTCGGCCAGCATCGTATAGGGCGTCCCTCGCCGGCTCTTGAGCCGCGCCCAGGTCAGATCCGCGCGCAGGCGCGGCCGGTAGTTCGCGACCGACACCGCTTCCGAGACCTGGTCCCAGACTGACCCCAAACGTCTCCCCTCCCGAGGTCCTCCGCCGCCTACCGGCCGACTATGAGGCTCGGGTCACTCAGCGTCAAGGGACCAGTGTCAAACGACACAGCCTGCCGGTGATGGGCGGCATCTCGCTGGAGCCCGCCCCGCCATATGCTGCGGCCGTCGAACGAACACTGCGGGAGGAAATGAAATGTACGGGATGACCGGTCCGGAGCTCCTGACCCAGTTGAAAGTACGCGACACGCTTCGCGAAGCCGAACGGATCCACCAGGCATCCGCGGTGCTCAAGGAGCGGAAGGCCGCCCGCCAGGCGCTCTTGAGCTTGAGCCGCGTGCGGTTCTGGCGAGGGCTCGGCGCCCGCAGGCCGGCCCTGCCGACGCCGACCGCCTGATTCGCAATCGGTCGCGTGCTGAGGGCGCCGTCACTCGATTGACGAGCGCCCTCAAACGGCGTATAGCTTGGCCTAATACGTCGGGAAGGGAGGGGACACTGGGAGGCGCTTCAGGCGCGCGGCGTCGCGGCTTGGCCCGTAAATACGCCCTGGTGTTCGTGGGCCTGGTGGCAGGATCCCTGCTGGTCTCGGATCTGATCCAGGCGTACCTGTCCTACCGCGACAAGAATCAGGCAGTCCTCAGCAGCGCCAAGGACACCGCCAGCGCCGCCGCGTCCACGATCGAGCGGTTCATGACCGAGGCGACGGCCCAGCTCGGGGGCATGGTGCAGTACGCCCCGGCAAGCCTTTCCGAGGATCAGCGCAAAGAACAGTATCAGAGCTTTCTCGTAACGCATCCATCGTTTACGGAGATTCGATACCTGGACGCGTCGGCCAGGCTGCAATTCCGCGTCTCCCGAGACTCACCGCCCCACATCCTGGTCGCTGGCGCGGACCCGGCGAGCCGACAGCTATTGGCAATTCCAGAGTCGGGCACCAATTTTTCGACAGCGTTCGGACCAACTTATTTCAAAGATCCCTGTTCGCACCTTACATACAGCCGGGCAGGTGGATCCGGAGTCCCGAACGCCGTCACCGAGTGCGAAACGCAACTCGGCGAGACGGCACCGAACATGACCATCGCCATAGGAAATCACGGCGAAGCAGGCGGCGTGTCGGTTGCCGTGGTGACCTTGAGCTTCATCCAGGACGTCGTCGCGGGGATCAAGCTGGGATCGTCCGGGCGCGCTTACGTCGTGGACTCTCAGGGTTACGCCATCGCCCATCCGAACAGACGGCTTGTCTCGCAGATGACCGACCTGTCTGGACTTCCTCAGGTGCGGTCCGCACTCACCGGCCCTTCGACGACGGCGCGAGCGACGACCGCTCACGACCTCCAGGGGAATGCCGTCCTCACGGCCTACCATCGGATTCAGCCGTATGGCTGGTCGATCTTCGTCGAACAGCCCACGGCCGAGGCCTTCGCGCCGATCTATCAGTCCTTGTTCGTGACCGGATTACTCCTCCTGGTCGCGCTCATCCCCGCGTTGCTGCTGAGCATCTTCTTCGCTCGTCGAATGGTCCGTCCCATCCAGACACTCCATGCCGCCGCGGCGAAGATTGGTTCGGGCACCTGGGACCA
>Ga0209057_1002696_pt1 | contig 13550 bp, 10 predicted proteins | sample GraSoiAngelo_146_FD_185903 | JGI IMG/M metagenome (GOLD analysis project Ga0209057, IMG submission 185903) | Grasslands soil microbial communities from the Angelo Coastal Reserve, California, USA - 14_1009_05_30cm (SPAdes) (version 2) | ecosystem: Environmental > Terrestrial > Soil > Grasslands ... | reverse complement strand
AGCTCGAGGCGAAGCTCTCACCGACGGAGAAAGCCGCGATTGAACAGCCACCGACAACGAACCTTATCGCGTATGATCGTTACTTGCGGGCCGAGAAGCTGTTTTTGTTAACCCCCGACGAGGTCTCCTCCGAGACTAACCGCCAGGCAATACGGTTGCTGGATCAGGCGATAGCTCACGATCCAACCTTCTTGCTCGCCTATTGTTTGCTGTCGCGAATTCATGCCTACCTTTACTTTACTGGGTTTGATCACACTCCTGCACGCGTAGTGCTTGCACAGGAGGCGCGCGATGCGGCTTTACGCCTCGGCCCCGACCGGGGTGAGCCGCATCTCGCTGCAGCGTATGTCGCCTATTGGTGTTATCGCGACTACGAGACGGCTCTCACCGAAGTTGACATTGCCCGACGCAAATTGCCTAACGACACAGGCGTTTTCGAGATAGCCGCTTTGATCGCTCGCCGACAGGGCGATTGGGAACAATGCAAAAGGAATTTGGAACGCGCCGTCGAACTCGATCCACGCAGCGTGTCCTTACTTCAGGGAGCCGCTGACACCTATCAGGAACTGCGCCGCTACCCGGAGGCGGCGGCTGCTTGGGATCGCGCTCTGGCAATCACACCGGGCGCCGTGACGTTGCGCGTGAGGCGCGCGCAAGTCGATTTGGAATCCCGAGCCGACACGCAACCTATGCAAGAGGTTATTCAAAGCATTATGACCGCAGATCCAGGGGCGGCGGACGCGATTGCAGAGCGATGGCTCTATCTTGCTCTTTGCCGGCGCGATGACAAGGAGATGGCCAACGCGTTAGCTTCATTGCCTCTAGAAGTCCTTGCCTCGTGGAATATAGCAGTCCCTCGCTCGTATTATGAAGGCTTGGCAGCCCGTGCCCGAAACGACGCGACCGGTGCCGAAACAGCATTCACTGCGGCCCGTGTTGAGATGGGAAAGACCGTGCGCGAGCAACCCGATTACCCTGAAGCTCTCTGTGCCCTAGGGATGATCGACGCCGCGTTGGGTCGCAAGGAAGATGCGTTACGTGAAGGCCGTCGTGCCGTGGAAGTCTTATCCATCACAAGAGACGCGTGGTTGGGTGCAAACCTGTTAACAAATCTGGCAATCATCTATGCCTGGGTGGGCGAAAAGGATCTCGCGATCAAACAATTGGAAGAAGTTGTGCGTATTCCCAGTCTGCTTTCTTACGGCCAATTGCGTCTGCACCCGTTCTGGGATCCGCTGCGTGGCGATGCGCGTTTCGAGAAAATTGTCGCCTCGCTCGCGCCGAAATAATCATGCCCGGTGAGATCAACAAGCAGATCGCGCTGGAGATCGCACATGTGCTGTTCATCGACATCGTTGGATACTCGAAGCTTTCAATTAACGAGCAAAATGCAGCTGTTGATGAGTTGACGCAGATCGTTCGTTCAACGGAGCAATTTCAAAAAGCTGAGGCAGCCGATCGCCTGATTAAGATTGCCACTGGTGACGGCATGGCTCTGGTCTTTTACACCAGTCCCGAAGCGCCGGTTCGCTGCGCGATCGAGCTGAGCCGTGCGCTTAAAGATCACCCACGTTTGCGCCTGCGCATGGGCATTCACAGTGGACCGGTCAGCGGAATAGTGGACGTAACTGGTCAAGCGAACCTCACTGGCGCTGGTTTGAATCTCGCGCACCGCGCGATGGAATGCGGTGATGCCGGCCACATTCTGCTCTCCAAACATGTCGCTGAAGATCTCGAAGAATACGAGGAGTGGCGGCCGCGCTTACATGATCTCGGCACATGCGAAGTGAAACATGGCGTGCGCATTGGCATTGCGAATCTTCACGACAGCGAAGTCGGTAATCCGCAACTTCCCAAGAAGCTCCAAGCGGTTAAGAAGCATCGAACCCGCGTGCGCTGGGCGGAAGTCAGCGTTGCGCTGCTCGTGTTTGCCGCGATTATCGCTGGCTTCGTCTTGCTTTCGCGGAGACCGACGCGCTCGCCGTTGGCGATTATGGAAAAATCGATTGCGGTGCTTCCGTTCGAAAACCGCAGCGAGGACAAAGCCAACGCCTACTTTGCCGATGGCATCCAAGACGAGATTCTGACGCGCTTATCCAAGATCGCCGATTTGAAGGTGATCTCGCGCACATCCACGCAGCATTATAAGAGCACGCCCGAAAACCTGTCGGAGATCGCCAGGCAACTTGGCGTCGCCCACATCCTGGAAGGGAGCGTGCAGAAGAGCGGCGACGCCGTGCGGGTAAACGTGCAGCTAATCAAAGCAGTCAATGATTCTCATCTGTGGGCCGATACCTTTGATCGCAAACTAACCGACATCTTCTCGGTGGAGAGTGAGGTGGCCAAAGCCATCGCCGAGCAGTTGCAGGCGAAGCTCACCGGTCGGGAAGAGCAAGTCATCGCCGCCAAACCGACTGACAATGTTGAGGCTTACGACGCCTACCTGCGCGGGCTGGCTTATACACTGAAGATCAGCACCACACCCAACTCTCTTGGCGCGCAGAAGTATTTCAGAGAAGCGGGGCGGCTGGACCCGAAATTCGCCCTGAGTTGGGCGCTGCTGTCATGGGTGGATGCGCGTGGCTACCTCGACGGAACTCTTCAACCAACGGCCGCCCTCCGTGAAGAGGCGCGGCAGGCAGCCGAAACCGCGCTCACTCTTCAGCCCAACCTTGGCGAGGCCGTATTGGCCATGGGCTATTACTACGCCTGCCTGAAGGATTACGACACCGCGGTGCGTTACTATGAGCAAGCACGTCAGCTCCTGCCCAATAGCAGCCGGACTTCTGAATCGCTGGCCTATAGCACACGGAGGCGAGGCCTGTGGGAGCGGAGCGAGTCTTTCTTCAACGAAGCCGAGCGGCTCGACCCCCGCAACGTTTTCGTGCTTGGACAGCACGCGTTTTCCTATATCGCACGTCGTCGTTTCCCAGAGGCACTGCGAAAGCTTGATCAGGTTCTAAATATCACACCGGACGATGTGAATATCCTCGCGATAAAGGCGGCTATTGCACAAGCCGAAGGCGATCTTCCGCGTGCGGCCGCACTCCTCGCTCCGCTGCGCCCGGGAGGTGACTTAGGCGGCGCCTTGGAAGCACAAGCTTACCAAGCGATCCTAGAGCGTCGCCATGCACCGGTCATCCCTCGGCTAACGGAAATATTGGCCAAACCTGATCCAGCGTTGGGTTATATCAATGGCGAACTGCGCTTTTGGTTAGGCTGGGCGCAAGAAGTAGCCGGCGATCATACCGCCGCCCGGGAAACTTGGCGACAAGCGCGCAGCGAACTGGAACCTTTCCTCAAAGAACAGCCGGACAATTATAATCTCATTTGCGATCTCGCGCTGACCAATATGGGTCTCGGTGACAAGGCCGCCGCATTCGCTCTAGCGGAGCGGGCCACAATCATGGTCCCGATCGAGAAAGACGCGGTGAGTGGCCCCGGTCCGATCGAGATCCTCGCCCGAGTGGCGGCGCGTATGGGGGAGCCCGACCGTGCCATCGCCGCTTTACAGAAGCTACTTTCGATACCGTACTTTGGTGCCGTGTGTTACAACGTGCCACTCACTCCTGCGCTGCTCCAACTCGATCCGATGTTCGATCCGCTCCGGAATGATCCGCGTTTCCAAAAACTCAGCGGGTCAGCGCCCAAATAAACCTGTCACGTTGTAGGGCAAGCGCTCCGCTTGCCAATTTTAGGAAGAACGGCAGGCGATGCGCCCGCCCTACAATTTTTTGGTGTGCGATGGTGTTCGCAACAGCCTTGCGAGTCGTGATCGTCGATCTTATATTTAGAGGCGCGCTCAGCGCGACAGAGTTAGGAGGTCATTATGCCAACGACAGTTGCTGCCCCAAAAACGAAAACTGCTGCGGCGGTGGAAAAGGATTTTTTGCCGCTACAGGGAACTGATTACATCGAATTTTACGTCGGAAACGCCAGGCAGGCGGCGCACTTCTACAAGACGGCGTTTGGATTTCAAAGCCTCGCTTATTCCGGACCGGAAACGGGAACAAAGGATCGGGCGAGCTATGCGATACGTCAGAACAAGATCACGTTTGTGCTGACCACGCCGATGCGGCCGAATCATCCAGTCGCAGAGCACCATCACAATCACGGCGACGGCGTGAAAGTGCTCGCACTGACCGTTGAAGATGCAACTTCAGCGTGGGGGGAAACGACCAAGCGCGGCGGCAAGAGTTTCATGAAGCCGACGACATTGGAGGACGAGGACGGCGAAGTAGTGATGAGCGGGATTCATACTTACGGCGAGGTCGTTCATCTCTTTATTGAAAGACAAAATTATCATGGCCCGTTCATGCCGAGATTCCGCAAATGGGAGTCAAATTACAGCCCGCCCCAGACCGGCCTGCAGCATGTCGATCATTGCGTGGGCAACGTCGGCTTGGGCCAGATGAATCCATGGGTGGAGTTTTACGAGCGAGTAATGGGTTTCCGTAACATTCTTACCTTCGACGATAAGGACATCTCCACCGAATACTCGGCGCTGATGAGCAAGGTGATGAGCAACGGTAACGGCTTCGTGAAGTTCCCGATCAACGAGCCGGCTGAGGGTAAGAAGAAATCGCAGGTAGAGGAATATCTCGAGTTTTACAACGGCGAAGGCGTCCAGCACATCGCCATGGCCACGAACAACATCATCGAAACGGTGACTGATTTACAGAAACGCGGCGTCGAGTTCTTGCAGATTCCTTCTACTTACTACGAAACGTTACCCGATCGGGTTGGCCACATCGATGAAGAACTGAATGCTCTGCGGCGGCTGGGCATTTTGGTTGATCGCGATGATGAAGGTTATCTGCTGCAAATTTTCACAAAGCCGGTGGAGGATCGACCGACGCTGTTTTTTGAGATCATTCAGCGCAAAGGCGCGAAGAGCTTTGGAAAGGGTAATTTCAAAGCCCTGTTCGAAGCCATCGAGCGCGAGCAAGCCGCGCGAGGAAATTTATGATTTTGTCATGTTGAGCGAAGCGAAACATCTCAGATTGGGCCAGAGATTCTTCGCTACGCTCAGAATGACAATTTAGAACAAGGAGGATCGACAATGCCGTATTACCAAAAGCTAGGCGAAATGCCGAGGAAGCACCATATTTGGTTCAGTCGCAATGGTCAGGGGCCGACCTATAAGAATGAGGGCATCGCTTATGAGCATGTCATCACCACCGAAGGTTTCAACGAAGCCTACTCGATCATGTACCATCTGCGGCCGCCCACGCGCGTGCGCAATGTGAAGCTGTTGAAATGCGAAGAGCTGAAAAAAGTCACTGATAGTCCGCTGCGGCATCATCATCTCAAAACCGCCAATATTCGTCGCAAAGGAGATCTCTACACTGGCCGCGTTCCGATTTTGTTTAACCAGGACGTGGTCGCCTATCGTGCACGTCCGGAAAAGGCTTACGACAAGTTCGAGTACTACAAGAACGGCGGCGCAGATGAGATCATCTTCGTGTTCAGGGGTGGCGGCACACTCGAATCGATTTTCGGCAAACAAAAATATCGCGCGGAAGATTACATCGTGATTCCGCGCGGAATCACTTACAAGCTGGTGCCGGATAAAGTCGAAGAGGAAGATTATCTCATTCTTGAATCGGTCGGGCCGGTGCGAATCCCGCAACGGTATCTCAACAAGGAAGGCCAGATCAAAATGGGATCCCCGTATTCGGAGCGTGATCTGCATGGACCGACCGAGCTGAATACCACCGATACGGAAGGCGACACGGAAATTTTGGTCAAAGATGGTCCCCGTTGGACGGTTGTGACGATGGCACATCATCCGTTCGATGTTGTTGGCTGGGATGGATACGTATATCCGTTCACGTTTAACGCGCAGGATTTCGAGCCAATCACCGGCACGGTTCATCAACCGCCGCCGATCCATCAGACTTTTGAAATTCGCGGTTATGTCGTTTGCACGTTCGCTCCCCGGATGCTCGATACTCATCCTGAGGCCGTAAAGATTCCGTGGGTGCACGATAACGTTGAAGCCGACGAAGTTTTGTTTTATGTGCGCGGCAATTTCGGATCGCGGCGCGGTATTGAGCCGGCTTCAATTACGCTCCATCCGCGTGGCATTCCGCACGGCCCGCATCCGGGCACGATCATGGCGAGCAGGAGCGCAACGCGCACCGAAGAGCTCGCAGTGATGTTCGACACGCAACACACACTCGAGCTGACAGAGCAGGCTGTCGCGCTCGACGACGACAAATATCCACAGAGCTGGCTCGAGTAAGTGGAAGCTCGTAAACACCGAGCGAACCTGAAAGATAATCGATGATTCAACGCACCAATTCTGATCTTGATCTAGAAGAACGATTCACCGGTCAGAGCAATCGCCTTCCGCAAAAAGATCTTGCCCAACTCGTAGATGCATATCGCGATTTGCTTGATGGCATTGGCGAGGATCTGGATCGCGAAGGTCTGCGACGAACGCCGGATCGTGCGGCACGCGCGCTGGAATTTCTAACACAGGGTTACCGACAAGACCTCGACGAAATCATTAATGATGCGGTTTTTGAGTCGGATGCGAGTGAGATCATTCTGGTTAAGGACATTGAGCTTTATTCCCTGTGCGAGCATCATCTGCTGCCCTTTATCGGTCGGGCGCACGTTGCCTACATTCCAAATGGAAAAGTGATTGGTCTGTCCAAGGTAGCGCGCATTGTGGATGTTTTTGCGCGGCGCCTGCAAATCCAGGAGAATCTCACTACGCGGATTGCCGAATCATTGATGACTTGTCTGGAACCGTCTGGCGTAGCAGTGGTCGTAGAAGCGAAACACCTGTGCATGATGATGCGTGGCGTTGAAAAACAAAACTCAATCATGAAAACGTCGTGTTTACTCGGTGTTTTTAAGGAAGATGCGCGGACCCGTTCTGAATTTCTCTCGCTGCTGAAGGACTAGGAGGACAGCCTGCATCGCCGCGGCGACCGTGGGCCGACAGGCAGCTTGCCAGTCCGGTACATGCTCGGCAGGCTCGCAGCCTGCCGGTCAAGTCAGGCAAGATGCCTAACTTCCAATCACGCGCGAACGCGCTGCGAATTCCTCTCGCTGGTGAAAGATTAATTGTAGGGCGTCTGTGTCAGACGCCACTATTTCAGATGCCGTCTCGCAGAGACGGCCTACAATGTTGGTCCCTGCCACTGTTTACGCGGGAGAGTACTGCTGGCTCAACCGAGCCAGCGCGAGAGCGGCGAGCAACAGCCCGAAATCACGCAGCGCAATATCGAAATATCCGGGGATCAACAACAGGTTGATTATGATTACCACCAACCAGGCTGCGACAACGTAAGCGAAGATTCGCGGTTTAAGCCAGACTCCAATTCCAGCTACAATCTCGATGACGCCGATAACAAGCATCAGCGTGTGCGGCTGTATGGGTGAAGCGCTTGCTACTACTCCAGGCAGGTACTGGTCCCAGTTGACCAGGAGGTGGAAGAACTTGTCCAACCCGGCGAGGATGGGGGCAACTGTGAATCCGACGTGAAGGATCCAATATGCCTGATACGCCGGCGAACCCGTGCCGGCGGCGGCATGCGATTGATTATTGGTTGTGTTCATAACAAGTAGTTTCTCAATTCTCTCGCAATAAGTCAATATGTTATTTGACTATTTATCTAAGCAAACCATTGATCTGAATACGAAACTGCGGCGATTACTGGATGTCTTTGCTGCCAGGCAATGAACGAAGTGCGAAGCCGGTTTATTTCACTTCAAACCGGCAGAAAGGCGCTGGTCCGCGAATGCAATGTTCTTTCACGGGCGAGCCAATTACCTCGGTAAGTAACGATTCCGCCAGCAGACATGCTTCCGGGTGATTCGCCGTGGCAGCAGCGATGGGACAGCCGTTGCCGTAGATGAAGTGCTTTCCATCTTCTTCATGAAAAGTGGCCGCGCCGCCCAGTTCTTTGAGAATTTCCAGTGCAGCATCAATTCTTTGCTGCCGGGTTTTGCCTTTCAACGCGCGCAAATGTTCTTGGGCTATTGTCCGACCAGCGGCGCGCATTCCGGCGCGCAAATTTCTTCGCTTAACCTGGCGTGAGAATATCGTCATGAGAAGCGAGACCAGTCGCCCGTACGCCTTCGGAAATAGTTGTTCGGCTTCCGTGCCGAGAGCATACGTGACATGCGGTTTGCGAATGCCACGCTTCATGCCTGACTGGGCCACTAGCCTGTCTCGCTCAAGGCTGGCAAGATGCGCGCGTACGGCGTTGTCAGTCAGGTGCAACTCTTCCGCGAGTTCGTTCACCGTCCGGTCTCGTGTGCGCAAAAGGTCCAGGATTTTCCCCCGCGTGCTTTTGAATAACCGCTCTCGCCAGCCTATATGTTTCATCAGGTAAAGATCATGACAATCGAGAGTAAGTCAAAGAAATGGTTGACTAATTCCTGGACGGAGAGTTTTTCCAGCGCTCGCGATTCCCTAAGGGGATAATGTTATGCTGCTCACTGTCAGCAAGCGTCTGGAGTTCTCAGCCTCGCGGCGTTTGAAGGTCAGTCATTGGAGCGACGCTGAAAACCTGAGTACCTTCGGCCCGGAGACGAACGCGCGCTACGGAAGCGGTCGCAATTATGTGGCCTACTTCGTCTTCGTCGGGCCGGTGGATCCAACGACAGGAATGCTAATTAACATTAGCGAAATCAAAGAGCGCGCAGGCAAGATTTTGCGCGAACGCTTCGATCACAAGTTTCTTAACGAGGACAATCCTTCTTTCCGCGATGTGCCGCCGACTGCCGAGAATATTGCGCGGCAACTCTACTTCGATGTCGCGCCGCTGTTCTCCGACACGGAAGCAAATCTGTGCGCTTGTCACCTGACCGAGTCGCCGGAGCGTAGCGCGACCTATTATTCCAGTGGCGCTTGCGAGGCAAATTATTGGTTCGAATTCTCGGCGGCGCGCAAAACGATGTCGCCGTATCTGAGCGCGGAAGAAAACGCGCGCCTGTTTGGCGAATCGGTTTCAATACACGGGCACAATTATCGTGCTCGTCTTACCTTTCGAGCGGAACGATCTGACGACAAAGATCCGATGGTCCGTTACGATGCAATCGACGTGTGTATCCGCGGCCTGCGAACCGAACTCGATCACCGCTATCTGAACGAGGTCAACGGACTAAAGGAGCGTCCCATTACAACAGAAAGTTTGGCGGGATACATCTACGAACGCGTGAACACAATGTTCCCGCTGCGACGCGTTCGTTTGCACGAACGCGACGATTTTTTTGCGGAAGCATGGGAGAGCGAGAGCATTTTTTTAGGATTGCGAGCGCCGTTTCACGCAGCGCACCGACTGCATGCAGCGACCCTCTCCAATGCGCAGAACACGAGCCTCTATGGGAAGTGCAATAATCCGCTCGGTCACGGTCATCGGTATCTGACGGAAACAATGATCGGAGGCGAATACAACGCGCGCAGCGGAACCCTTTACAACTTCGTTGCGTTTCGGAAAGCGATCGAAGAATCGATTGAGCCGTGGCGAGATCGGCATTTGGATTTGGAAACGGAAGATTTCCGGGATGCGCCTTCGACCGGCGAAAATATCGTCCGTGCGCTTTGGCTGAAGATGGATAATCGTCTGAACCAGCGGCTGGTTCGATTGCGCTTGTGGGAGACGACGAATAACCGATTTACATTGCGGCGGACTTAACCCTCCGCCAACCGTTCTGTAGTGACAGCCGAGCCGGCTGCAACCCCACCAAACCACGGGCGACACTCCTGCCCCTACAGACTTCTGCAATTCGGCGTTGGACGTTAGGCGTTGGACGTTCAACGTTTTCTGCCAATACCATGAAGCGTTATCTCATCACAGGCGCGAGCCGCGGAATCGGTCGTGCAATTGCTGAGAAGCTCGCCGCAGACGATGCGATGCTCCTCTTGCACGGGCGCGATACAGTAGCTCTGGCGCAAACATGCAAAGCCGTTGCGCCGCATTGCGCGAAAGTGGTCCTGCTGGTTCATGACCTGGCAAAGCCTTCTGCCCTGTCTGACCTGATCGCCGAGGCCGGCAAGGAACCAATTGATTTGCTCGTGAACAATGCGGGCGTCGCAGTGGTGAAACCGTTCACAGAAATTACGACAATCGAATGGGAACAAACCGTCGGCGTGAACATCACCGCGCCGTTTATGCTAACGCAACATTTCGCTCCGCGAATGCCGCCCGGGTCCAGCGTTGTGAATATTCTTTCCATTGCCGCCAGGACCGGCTTTCCTAACTGGAGCGCGTATTGCATGAGCAAGTTTGCCGTTGAAGGATTCTCACAATCGGTGCGGGAAGAATTACGCGATCGCAAAATTCGGGTGATCAACGTTTACCCCGCGGCGACTGACACCAACATCTGGGATCACATCGAAGGCGATTGGCCGCGCGGCAAAATGATCTCACCGGAAGAGGTCGCGAGTGCAGTAGCCTACGCCCTCTCGCGACCTACAGACGTAACGCTGGAAAATATCACGCTCTCCAGTCTGGTTGGAAATCTGTGATGCAGCTCAAAAAGCGACGCGAGGACGCGTACGCACTCCCAAAGCTTCGCGAAACAAATAAGCCCGCTGGAGATTTCGCACGAAGTGCTTTCGGAGTGCGATACGTCTCCGCATCGCTTTCGGTCGCTGAGTATCATATATTCTGCGCGCGTGGATAATTGAGGCGCAGTCATGATTAATGCCTTGCAGAGTGAGCTCACGATCAATGTCATCGCGTCGATCATCGTATCGTTGCTCTTTCTGGCCCTCGGTTTTCTCTGGGGCAAATACAAGGAACGACGTCACAAGTTTGGAAGAAATCTCGAGGAGTACGATTTCTATCCGTTTACGGTAAGTCGCGAAGATTTTGGTGAGTTCAGTCTGAAGGATTTTCGGCTGGGCATGCATTACTTCCTGAAGAACGAAGATCATACAGCCGCGCGACAGCTCATTTTTATCGGTGAGCAAAATAATGTGCGGGCACAACTCGAACCGGCCGAGCAAAAGGTGTACGCCCAGCTATTCGAGAAGTATAACGGCAAGACAATCGCCGATGACACGCATGAATTTCTGGAAAATTACGAACGCATTGTCCGGCTGATCGGAAAATCCTTTCCAAATACCGGGATCGAGATCTTGCTGCACAACCTGGCAGATCCTGCGCACTCACTCATCACGCTCGAAAACAATGTTACCGGACGGCATTTGCGTGATGGCACAACGAACCTGCTCATTGACCTCAAACGCCGGCAGCTCCTTAACGAAGACAAAATGAATTACGAGCTGAACATCGGCGCGCGAAAATTCAAATGCACGACCATCCCGATCAAACGAAAGGAATTCGGAATTGTTGGCGCGATCTGCATCAATATCGACGCCAATTACATCAGCGAGGAGGTGCTGAAAGACCGGCAACGAATCGAAGCGTGGTTCCAAAACTTCCTTCGCACTGACATGCAGCTGGATGAGAACATTTTGAGCAAAGACGAATACGCAAAGGCGCTAAAGGGCAAACGCCACTTCAAAGACGAAGGGTTTTAAGCCCAAGGACGAGTACGCCAGCGTGCTTTTTATGGTTGAGGAACGCCACGAATGGCGTCCCTCAAATCTCACTCGGAACGATCGCCTACCTCCGTCTATTGCTGACTAGTTTCGGGGCTGGTTCAGTCATTTCAATCCGGGCACTCACATTTTCGATTTTCGCCTCTTGCTCTTTCAAGCGATCGTTTACTACCGTGAGCGCGGCTTCCAATTTCTCTACCTTGCGGTGCTCTTTTAGGAACTCGTTCAGCAGCATCGCGTTCACCGCTTCGTAGCGTACGGTATAAACTTTCCCGTCGGCGTCGCGCACTACCAAATCGGGATTCACCTTTGCCACATCTTCGGCGACCAGACCAAATTGCGGCGTACGCTCGGAATCAATGTCCTTTTTGTAGCGAAAACTAACTGGTTTTAGCGCGAAAATTGTCTCACTGGCCTTGTCCATCGGCTTGATCTCTTCTTTAAACCGCTCAGAAGAGACTCCAACGCCAAGCTGGCCTGCGGCGTTGACCTTAACGGCTACGCCCATAACTCCTGCTCCGCTAATGCCAGCGACAAATGTTCTGGTTTGAGTTCCCTGGGTGCCGATGCGGATGGTGTTGGCTTCGACAGCAACACCCTGGTTTCCTATATCAATATTGTTGTCACCTGTAGTGAGATTGCTGCCGGCGAAATTGCCCACGGCAATGTTGTCGTTGCCAGTTGTGTTATTCACAAGCGCGCTATAACCGTTGACGGTGTTGTTGTTGCCGGTTGTGTTGTTATAAAGCGCCCAATAACCAACTGCCGCATTGCGATTGCCGATTGTGTTAAAAAGCATCGCCGCATAACCATCAGCCGTGTTGTCATTTGCCGTTGTACTGAAAAGCAGCGCGAAACTACCGGTAGCCGTGTTGTGGATTCCGGTTGTATTGGAAAAGAGCGCATCGTGACCATCGCCCGTGTTGTCGTTGCCGGTTGTGTTGTTAGCGAGCGCAGCACGACCAGTAGCGGTATTTCTGACGCCGGTTGTGTTGCTCTCAAGCGCGGCAAAACCATTGGCCGCGTTTCTAATGCCGGTTGTATTGCTCAGAAGCGCATCAGAACCGATGGCGGTGTTCTCGCTGCCAGTTGTGTTGCTAAAGAGCGCATCAAAGCCTATTGCCGTATTGTCGGTGCCGGTTGTGAGGCTGAAAAGGGCATCCGTCCCCTCAGCAGTATTGTTAGCGGGATAGCCTCCGTCAGGCGGGGGCGATAACTGTGCTTGCGCCGTCGACGAAAGCGCGAAAGCAGCGAGCACGAGTGGAATGAGAAATAAACCGCATCGCAAAGGCGACCGGCTAATCGAATCTGTTGCGAGTGGAATTGTCATTTTCATAGGATTCTTTTTCATTTTCTTGTGCTTACATGTAGTTTACTTTGTTTTGTCCACGCGGGGGCTTGAGCCCACTCGCGTGTGGTAGAAGATGCGGGGCGCCCTTATGAAAGTCTTTAAGTTGCGGATGAATTTTTCTGAATTGTTCTGAAATGGCGATGCCAGCTGCCTCCGCTCACCTCTACGAATTCGGCGATTTCCGGCTCGACACGGCGAAACGGCTCTTGCAGCGACTGGATGGGACGACGGTGCCCCTCACCCCGAGAGTGTTCGAAACGCTACTCTACATGGTGGAGCATCACGATACCGTCCTCGATAAGGAACGGCTGATGGCGGCGGTCTGGCCCGATTCGATCGTCGAGGAGAACAATCTGAGTCAGAACATCTCGACGCTGCGGCGTATTTTTGGCGAAACGCCGGGCTCACACAGTTATATCGTGACGGTTCCGGGTCGCGGCTATCGCTTCGTTGCCGAAGTTAGCGATCGAACGGACAATGGGAGTACCGCAGTAAAGGCAGAGCAAGGAACCGGGCCAACATTGGCAGAGATTCTAACGGAAGCGGCTACGGCGACGGATCGACAGCAATCGCCAGGCAAAACTGGCGGTCCGTTCGCGCTCGCCGTTCTTGGCATAGTTGTGGTCGCAGGCGCGTTCCTTGTGCGGGGACCGATCGTTCGCTGGC
>Ga0209057_1002689_pt1 | contig 13564 bp, 14 predicted proteins | sample GraSoiAngelo_146_FD_185903 | JGI IMG/M metagenome (GOLD analysis project Ga0209057, IMG submission 185903) | Grasslands soil microbial communities from the Angelo Coastal Reserve, California, USA - 14_1009_05_30cm (SPAdes) (version 2) | ecosystem: Environmental > Terrestrial > Soil > Grasslands ... | reverse complement strand
GCACCGGCGTGGGCGGTATGGTCGTCGCCGCGGGTGGCGGAGTGGTCGGGGTCTCGGTCGAAGGCGCCGGCGTGCTGATGCGGATCGAGATGCTCACGGTCGGCGACGCGGTCGCGCTGGCGCTCGGACTCGATGAACTCGCCGACGGCAGGATACCGAGTCGCTGATTCCCGAGGAACAGGAGCGCGATGACCAGGACCGTCGCGAGGCTGCCCGCGACCGCTGCGAGGAGCAGGTCGATGTACCGCGGTCCGCGCCGCGGCGGCGGGATGATCTTCGTCGTGTCGCCCGATGGCGTTTGCTGCGTCACAAGGCATCAAGCGGCACGCGCCATGCCTCCCCACGCTCGTCAGGCGCTCGATCGTCCGGTCGGCCCGGCTAGCCTTTAGGTATGCCGCGTCCTCTCGTATCGCTCATCGCGTTGGCGCTGCTCATGTCGTGCGCTCCCGTCGCGACGCCGTCGCACTCGCCCAGTGTCGCGCCCACGTCTGCCGCACCGACGGCGAGCCTCACGCCGGTCGCATCGCCAAGCCCGACGGCGACAGCGACGGCCGATGCCGCGCGCTACGGTGTCCTACTCGGATCCGGCGGTCGGATCTCTGTCCGCAGCGAGACCACGTTCGCGACGTCCGTGTACGCGGCCGGCGGTGAGCACGCCGTCGCGTCGCACGACGGACGCAGGATCGCGTTCTGGCGCACCGGTCCGCAAGGCAACAACCCGCAGGAGCTGCGGATCGCCGACATCCCGAGCGGCAACGAGCGGATGCTCACGAGCCTGCCGGCGGGTTTCGCGGGCGGAGCCATCGTGTGGTCGAGCGCCGACGACGGCCTGTTCTACGAGGTGCATAGCACTGCGAGCTTCCCCGGCGCCGGTGGCGGACCGAGATCGTCGCGACTTGAGAGCTATGACCTCCTGGCGACGCAAGCACCGGGCGCGACGGACGGATCGCTCATGCTCACCGACGGACGAGTCTTCATCCCACTCGCATGGGACCGGTCCGGCGCGCTCTGCTCCGCGCTCACGACCGGCGAAGGCGGCTACGCGATCGACTACGTGACGTGGGACCGGAGGGCGTTGCCGGCCGGGCAGAGCGCCACGAAGCTCACCCGCTTTCCGTGGCCAATCATCGCGGGTCAGGTGAACGCTTCGCACGACGCGAAGCGCCTGCTCGCGGTCGATCTCGCCGCGAACGCCGTTCGCGTCTGGCCACTCGCCGACATCGGCTCGGCCGACATCGTCCGAGCCGGCGCAAAGCTCCTGAGCGCGCAGTGGCGCAAGGGCGTCGCGTCGGACATCTCGTGGGTCGTCGGCTCGAACGTCGACGTCTTCACCTACCAGACATCGACCGTGGCGACGTGGTACGAGGGCCAGGCCCCGGTCACGATCCTCGCATGGCGGGTCGACGGGTCCGGCATCGTCCTCTTCGAGTCCGCGCGCGGCACGTTCGTCGTCCCGGGGCCTAGGCAGAGTCCGCTGCAGCTCTTCGATCAAGATGCCGGCGTCGCCGGCACGGTGCTCGTCCGCTAGTCCGAACGCAGCTAGGTGATGCGACGCACTCGCAGGAAGCGCTTGATGCCGGTGAGCGGTAGCACTGCGCGGATCGGCGCGGGGAACGCCGGGCGCGCGACATCGACGCTCACGACCTCGGGATCACCGATGGCGTACTCGCGTCCGCGGTAGCGGATCGCGCCGCCGCGCGCCGCGAAAACATTGCGGCACCAATCGGTCCGATCGCCCCAAGGCAGCGGCACGACGAACCCGTCGCGCGTGGCGGCGAGCGCGACCGGTGTCGCGAATGCGCGGCCGGACTTGCGCCCGCGGTGGCGTATGACGCCCCAGACCGGGATGAGCCCCGAGGACGCGATCGGCATCGCGAGTGGATTGAACACGTGTGTCGCGGCCTTCAGTACGCTGGCCATCTGAGGACCTCCCCGTGACATTCGCCGTCCTTTCGTGATTCAATCATCTGATTGATTAGGAGTCAAGTGCCAAAAACGATACACGCGCCCGAGGCGCGTCGCGACGAGCTCGTGGCGGCGGCTTATCGCGAGATCGCGACGAGCGGCTTCGAAGGGCTTCGCACGCGCGAGGTCGCCGGCGCCGTCGGTGTGAACGTCGCGACACTGCACTACTACTTCCCGACGAAAGAGGACCTCATCAGGGCCGTTGTCGGCTACGCGATGTCGCGCTTCCAGTCGACGCTCGCGCAGCAGGGCACGGCGATGGAGCGGCTGCGCGGCCACTTCCGCGGGCTGCGACGCCTCGCGCACGAAGAGCCGGAGCTCTTTCGCGTCATGGCCGAGCTCATGATCCGGTCGAGCCGTGACCAGAAGCTGGCGGAGATCATCCGCAAGCTGAACGAGTACTGGCACTCGACCCTTCGTTCACTGCTGCGCGGCGCGAAGGAAGAGCGCGCACTCCCAAAGGACGTCGATCCCGACGGTATGTCCGCGGTGATCGTCGCGACCCTGAAAGGCGTGTATCTCTTGCCGGAGCGCTTTGGGCCGCCCGAGGCGCTCGACAAGGCACTACGTCAGCTCGAGCACACGATCGGTCTTCGCTAGACGAAGCGCTCCGCCTTCCACTCGATGCCGAGCTCGCTCGGCGGACCCATATAGCCGAGGAGCGCGGACGCGGCGACGACCGCGGGCGACGCGAGGTAGCCGAGGCCGCCGACGCCCATGCGGTTCGCCCAGTTGCGATTGAACGAGGTGATCGCCGTCTCGCCCTTCACCAGGGCGTCCGGCCCCTGCCCGAAGCACGGACCGCACCATGACTCGCGGATCTCGGCGCCGACCGCGCGGAAGACGTCGGCGATCGACTCGCCGCCAAGACGCGGATCCGGACGTTCGATGTCCCTCTTGACGCCCCCGGATCCTGGGAACACGACGAATTCCTTCGCCGCCTTCGTCGCGCCTTTTCGGCGCGCCTCACGGATGACGAGCGCGGCTTCGAGCAGATCGCCGTAGCCGCCGTTCGTGCACGAGCCGATGAACGCCTTGTCGAACTGCAGTCGCTCGCGGGCGATCTCGGTCGCGGGGAACGCGTTGGCGGGCGAGAACGGCTTCGCGATGAGCGGCTGGACCGATGTGAGGTCGAGATCCTCGTCGATCTCCCACGCGACGTCCTCGCCCGGCGCGAAGGTCGGATAGGGGAGGTCGATGCGCTTCTCGCGGAACCATCCGACCGTTGTCTCGTCGGGCGCGAAGATCCCGTTGAGTGCCTCGCCCTCGGCCATCATGTTCGCGATCGTGTTGCGGTAGCTCATCGGTAGCTGCCGGCCCGCGTCGACGAACTCCACGCTCATGCCCTGCGCCTGCTTCGCGCCCCACCGCGCGAGAAGCGCAAGGACGACGTCCTTACCGCTCACCCACGGGTTCAGCTTGCCGACAAAACGGACCCGCCGCTGCCTCGCGCAGGTGAAGTACACGTAGCCCGTCGCCCAACCGAAGCCGAGCGTCGTCGAACCGACGCCGTAGCCGAGCGCCCCGTACGCGCCGTAGGCGCGCGAGTGCGAGTCGGCACCGGGGATGAGCGCGCCGGGAACGACGAGGCCCTGCTCGGGAAAGTAGAAATGGAAGATACCGTCGCCCGGCGTCGCGTAGCGCGGCTTGCCGATGCCGTAGTGCTGCGCGAACTGCCGCCCGATGTCGGTCTGCTTGTCGGACTCCTCGTTGCGATTGAAGACGAAGTGGTCGTTCGCGTACGCGACCTGACGTGGGTAGACGACGTCGCCGCCGCTGATCTGGTTGAAGGTGTGGATCGCGAACGGGCCGGTGCCGTCCGACGCCGGCAGAAGGTCGGCGTACACGCGCAGCGTCGCGCCTGGTCGCACGTCGGCGTCTTTGTCGACACGATGCGACCACACGATCTGCTCGGTCGACGACAGGCGGCGCGCGGCCTTCGCCTCCGGCCAGCGGATCTCCGGCGCGCGGCTGACGGAGTCGGCGAACTCGCGTCTGCCGACCTTGATGATGCCGCCTGACCGGCGGATCTCTTCCTCCTGCGGCGAGAGCGGCGCCGGTTCGTACGTCTTGTCGCGCGTCTCGTTCCGCAGGGTGCGCGTCGCGGGATCGAAGGTGAACGTGTCGCCCTCCTGCGCGTCGTCGACCGCGGCGCGGCTCTGCACCACATGCAGGCCGAGGTTGAGCGCATTGCGTCGGAAGATGTCGCCCATAGCGGCGCCGCACACGATGACGATCTCGTGTCCGGCCTCATCGCCGACGCCTTTCACGCCCGCGGGGCTCATCTCGCGCGACGAGCCGATCGCGAAGCGATCCCCGGCGACGACGAAATTCTCGCCGCGCGCGACGCGCTCGCGAAAGTCGGGCATGAGGAAACGGAATGAGCCGGCCTTCCACCGTGCGTCGAGCGTCTCGAGGGTCTCGGAGACGCAGTCGTTCGACGGCGTGATCTGGTCCGTGTCGATCGCGTCGAGCTTCTTCCCGGGCACCTTCGGGTCCCAGAAGATGAGCGCCTTGCCGCGGATCACGCCGGCGGATCGCCGTTTATCCGCGCTGTCGGTGGCGTTCGCTACACGCTCGCTCGAGGCGCCGGGGAGGAGGCGGGCAGGCTGGACTGTCGCGGCCTGCGCTGTGGCGGTCATGTCTTAGTAGCCTAAGCGGTGGAGCGGTCGTCTCATCGAGCGACCGAGCATCAGCGGGAGGATCACATGAACGCGTCACGTTTCCTCGCGCTCATCGCGAGCGTCGCGATCGTCGCCGCGTGCGGTGGCGGGACGTCCGCGTCGCCGGCGCCGGCCGCAAGTGGCACGGGCGCGGCGGTGTCGAGCTATCCGACCAAGGCCATCGACATCATGGCGCCGGCCGCGACCGGCGGCGGCTTCGACACGACGGCGCGCCTCGTCCAGAAGGCGCTCACCGAAGAGAAGATCGTGAGCCAGAACGTGACCGTCTCGAACGTTCCTGGCACCGGCGGCGTCGTCGGGATGGGCCAGCTCATCAAACAGAACGACAAGGATCCGTACAAGCTCATCGTCGTCGGGCGCGTGACCGTCGGCTCGCAGGTCACCGCGAAGAGCGACGTCAAGGTCGCGCAGCTTACGCCGATCGCGCGCCTCATGGCCGAGACCGAGGTGATCGTCACCCCGAAGGACTCGCCGTACAAATCGATCAAGGACGTCCTCGACGCGCTCAAGAAGGACGTGAACGGCATCAAGTTCGCGGGCGGATCGGCCGGCGGCATCGATCACGAGCTCGCCGCACTTCTCGTGAAGGCCGCAGGCGGCGACGTGAAGGCGTGGAAGAGCTACGTGCCGTTCGCCGGTGGCGGCGAGGCCGCCGCGGCGATCATCGGTGGCCAGGTTCAGGTCGGCATCAGCGGCTTCGGCGAGTTCAAGGGCCAGATCGACAGCGGCACGATGAAGGCGCTCGCGGTGTCGTCCGAGGCGCCGCTCAAGGCGGCACCGAACATCCCGACGCTGAGGAGCCAAGGAGCGGACATCGTGGTCGTCAACTGGCGCATGCTCGCGGCGCCGCCGAACATTCCCGCCGGCGACCTCGAGGCGCTCAAGGCGATCGCGAAGAAGATCCACGACAGCAAGACCTGGGCGGACTTCTCCGAGAAGAACAACTGGTTCGACAACTTCACGACTGAGGGTCTCGTCACCTTCGTCGCGACGGAGACGCAGTCGGTGACGGCGACCCTGACGGACCTCGGCCTAGTGAAGTGAGCCTGCGCCATCCCGACGCGATCGGCGTGATCGCCATCGTCGTCCTTGGCGCGCTCGTGATCTATGGCGGCGCGACGACCCCGGACCCCGGATTCGGGGTCGTCAGCCCCGCCGCCTTCCCCGTGGTGCTCGGCGTGCTGATGCTCGCGAGCGCTGCCTGGCTCGCGCGCGACATCTTTGGCGCGAAGATCCCGACGATCGAACCGATCGACCGCGGACCGTTCTTCGCGACGGTCGCGGCGACGGGCCTGTACCTCGTCACGTTCGTGCCCCTCGGCTTTGTGCTCAGCAGCCTCGTGTTCTTCCCCGTGCAATCGCGCATCCTCGGCAGTCGCGCGCTCGTGCGCGACGTCATCGCGACCGTGGTCTTCGTCGCCTGCGTGTACCTGCTCTTCGTGAAGTTCCTCACCATCGATCTCCCGCACGGCCCGTTGCCGACGCCGTAGATGGAGGTATTCGGCTCGCTGCTGGGCGGGTTCGCGACGGCGCTCACGCCGCAGAACCTGCTCTACGCGGGCATCGGTGTGTTCCTCGGCACCGCGATCGGCGTGCTCCCCGGCATCGGGCCCGCGCTCACGATCTCGCTGCTGCTGCCGATCACGTTCGGGCTCGACGCGGTCCCCGCGTTCATCATGTTCGGCGGCATCTATTACGGCGCGATGTACGGCGGATCGACGACATCGATCCTCGTGAACACGCCGGGCGAGTCCGCATCGGTCGTGACCGCGATCGACGGCTACCAGATGGCGAAGAAGGGCCGCGGCGGTGCGGCGCTCGCGACCAGCGCCATCGGATCGTTCGTCGCGGGCACGATCGCGACGTTCCTGCTCATGTTCCTCGCGGTCGCGCTGGTCAGCTTCGCGGTGAAGCTCGGGCCGCCCGAGTACTTCGCGATCATGCTGCTCGCACTCGCCGCGGTGACGAGTCTCTCGGGCACCTCGGCGCCGAAGTCGTTCTTCGCGACACTCCTCGGCCTCGCCCTTGGGCTCGTCGGCACCGACAACCAGACCGGACAGCTGCGCCTCACGTTCGGCATCAGCGAGCTCGAGAGCGGTATCGACGTGGTACTCGGCGCGATCGGGCTCTTCGCAGTGGGCGAGGTCCTCTGGTACGCCGCGACGCTGCGCAGCCAGCAGGCCGAGGAGCGGATCACCCTGAAGGGCTCGATCTGGATGAACGGCGAGGAATTCCGACGCTCGTGGCCGGCATGGCTGCGCGGCTCGGCCGTCGGGTTCTTCATCGGCGCGCTTCCCGGCGCGGGCGCGACGATCGCGTCGTTCATCTCCTACGCCGTCGAGAAGGCGACCGCGCGCGGCAGGCGCAAGTCCGAGTTCGGCAAGGGCGCGATCGAGGGCGTCGCGGGCCCTGAGGCGTCGAACAACGCGTCCGCGGGCGGCGCGCTCGTGCCGCTGCTCGGGCTGGGGATACCCGGCTCGGGCACGACCGCGGTCATGGTCGCCGCGTTCCAGATCTACGGACTCCAGCCGGGGCCGCTGCTCTTCGATAAGCGGCCCGATCTCGTCTGGGGCCTCATCGCGAGTTTGTACCTCGCGAACGCGATGCTGCTCGTGCTCAACCTTCCGCTCGTGGGCCTCTGGGTCCGCCTGCTCGACATCCCGAAGCCGCTGCTCTACGGCGGCATCCTCGTCGTGTCGGCGGTGGGCGTGTATTCGCTGAATCGCAGCGCGACGGACCTCATCGTCGTCTTCGTCCTCGGCGTCGTCGGCTACCTGATGCGCCGTTTCGACTACCCGCTCGCCCCAGTGATCCTCGGCATCGTCCTCGCGCCACTCATCGACAACAACTTCCGGCGCGCGATGATCATGACCGACGGCGATGTCATCCGATTGGTCACGCGGCCCGCGACCGCGACGACGCTCGTCATCGCGCTCGCGTTCCTGATGCTGCCGTTCATGCTGCGTCTCTACGCGCGGCGCACCGGCAATCGCGAGGTAGCCGAGCTCGCCGAGACGGACGTCGGCTAAGGTCCCGCGGGCTCCACGAGGACCTCGCCGAACATGTCCGAGTGGTTCATGCAGTAGTAGGGGAACCGGCCGGCTTTCGTAAACGTGAACTTGTAGGTGCCGCCGAACTCCAGATTCGAGGAATTGAAGGAGTTGTCGCGCGCTGTCGCCGTGTGCAGGACCTGGCCGTGGTTGATCCACGTGACGGTCGTGCCGACTTTGACCGTGATCTGCGACGGCAGGAAGAACTGATCGCCGACCTCGATCGCCGCCGTGCCCGAGAGCACCTGCGGCGCCTGCGATCCCGCGGACGTCGGCGTCGGTGTCATCACTTCGACGCGCCCATTCGTCGTCCGGACCGGCGTCGGTGATGGCTGCGTCGCCGTCGCGCCGCATGAGCTGAGCGCGATGACGAGCGCGACAACGCATAGCCGGACGATGGCACGCCCACCCATGCGCCTAGGCTAGCCCGATGGTCGTGCTCACATCGATCGCATCGATGCTGCGTTTCGTCCTCGAGCTCGCGCTGCTTGCGGCGATCAGCTACTTCGGCTTCACCTTCGGCGGACTTGTCGGCTGGGTGCTCGGGCTCGGGCTCCCCGCGATCGTCATCGCGATCTGGGGCGCGTTCGTCGCGCCGCGCGCGGTGCGCCGGCTCGCCGATCCGGCGCGGCTGGTCCTCGAGCTCGTGCTCTTCGCCCTCGGCATGGGCGCACTCGCCGCGGTCGGTCAGTGGCCCTGGGGCGTCGCACTCTTCGCGGCGTTCGTCGTCGATCGCGCAGTGCTCACGGCGTACGGGCTGCCGCGCTGGGCAGAGCCGCGCGAGCGACCGATGCGGTCGCGGCCCTAGTTCGCGCCGCGCTCGCGCGGCGTGCGCTTCAGGACCGCGCGATCGTGCGAGAAGTGGACGAATGCCGCGTTCAGGTCCCGTAGTCGCCCCAGAGACGCGTCGGGCTGCTTCGTCGCGAACTCGCGCGCATCCTGCGCGGCCTGGCCGACGATGAGCACGAGCCCCTCGTCGGTCTCGACGCTCACCGACTGATGGCCGGGTGTGTGACCCGGCGTCGCGAGCAGTCGGATGCCCGGGGCGATCTCGACGCTCACCGACTGATGGCCGGGCGTGTGACCCGGCGTCGCGAGCAGTCGGATGCCCGGGGCGATCTCGACGTCACCGCGCACGCGCTCGTAGCGCGCGCCCTCGAAATCGAGCCACTCCGTGATCGTGTAGCCCTCGTCCCACGCGACATCCCACTCGGACTGTTGCACGAAGATCGGCACGCCGGGGAACGCCGCGTTCTGACCGGAGTGATCGAAGTGCAGGTGCGTATTGATCATCGTGCGCACGAAGTCCGCATCGAGCGCGGCCGCCTTGAGCGCCTCGTGGATCGGTCGTGACCGCGGCTGGTAGCTCTCCTCGATCCACTCGTTGCCGAAGCCGATGCCCGTGTCGACGAGGACGATCCCATCGGGCCTGCGGATCGCGAAGGCCATCACCGAGCCTGTCTGACCCGCGAGCGGATGCTCGTCCGGATACGTCACGTCCGACACGTGCAGCGGGATGACGTCCGCGGCCTTCACTATCCGCGGGCGAGCGCGTCGAGCTCTTGCGGCGTGAGGAGCCGGTCGCTCTGCTTCGCGTGCTCGAAGATGCGCGCGACGCGCTCCTGCGAGGCCTCGAATCCGTGCGACTCGAGCCAGTACACGACGTTCGACTCGCCGGACATCGGGCCGACCTCGATGCGCTGCTCGCGGCCGAGCACTGACGCGGGAACGCCGCTATACACGCTGTCCGCGAGCGCGCGGTCGCCCTTGCGCAGCGCCTTGATCACTGCCGCCGCGTGCACGCCGGTGCCCGTTCGGAACGCATCCTCGCCGAGCGCGGGGTAGTTCGCGGGCACGGGCACGCCGCAGTGTTGCGAGACGAGCGACACGTACTCGGCCAGTGGCGAAAGATCGCGATCGATGAGCCCCCACAGCTGCATGTTGATGAGCAGCTGATCCATCGAGGTGTTGCCCACGCGCTCGCCGATACCGAGCGCGCAGCCATGCACGCGGTCGGCGATCGCCGTCGCGGCGAGCGCGTTGATCGTCCCGAACCCGCGGTCGTTGTGACCGTGGTAGTCGAGCTTCACGTCGCGTCCGCGGATGACGTCCTTCCTGAGGAACGTAAGGAGGTTGCGCACGCCTTCCGGTGTCGCGTGCCCGACGGTGTCCGATGCGCAGATGCGCTTCGCGCCGCAGCCGATCGCCGTCTCGTAGAGCCTGCTGAGCGTCTCCGCGTCGGCGCGCGTCGTGTCTTCGGTGACGAACATGACTGGGAGGCCAGCTTTGTCGAGTGCGGTGACAGACTCCTCGACGTTCCGCAGCATCGTGTCGATCGACCAGTCCTCGGCGAAACGCCGGATCGGTGAGCTTCCGATGAACGCGCACGCCTCGATCGCGACGCCGGACTGCTGCGCCGCCTCGATGCCGCCCTTCACGTCCGCGGGATGCGTCCGCAGCGCCATGTTCGGACGGAGGCGCTTCAGCGTCGTCGTCTCCTTCGCGAGCGCGACGATCTCGGTCCGCGCCCGCTCGGACGCGCCAGGCAGTCCGATATCTGCGCTGTCGATGCCGAGCTGATCCATGAGGTGCAGCAGCCGCTTCTTGATCTCGGTCGGCGGGTTGCGCACGCTCGGGCCCTGCAGCCCGTCGCGCAGGGTCTCGTCGTCGAGCTCGACGGAGCGGTAGTCGGCCTTCGCCGCGCGGCCGTCGCGGTTCCAGTCGTAGATGAGCGAGTCGATGCTCACCGGTCGGTCACCCGCGCCGGCGGCAGGATCGCGGCGGAGCGCTGTCGGTCCCAGACGAGAAGCGCGAGGTCGTCGGACGCGAAACCGACGTGACGGGTCGGCGTGAAGGTGTAACGCGTCGTCACGCCGGCGACCGTATTCGCCTCCAGTCGCTGTCGCAACCGCGCCGGATCGATCTCCGCCGGCGACATCGCCGCGGCGGTCTCGATGAGCGTGAGCGCGTCGTACGCGGAGGCCGCGAGCGTGCTGGGCTGACCGTAGCGGTCGACGAAGGACCCGACGAACAGGGGGCGCTGATCGCCGCCGCGCAGGGCGCTGACGAGGAGGCGCGATCCCGGCCAGGTGACGTAGGCGCTCGCCTCGCGCAGGTTCGACAGGTCCGCGGTCTCGGTGAGATACGAGAGGTAGATGCGCGCGACGTCCGCGGCGGGCGTCGGTGCGATCGGGCGGATGAGGTCGCCATACGACGCCGCGGGGCCCGCGAGGACCGCGCTCTTCGCGACCTGTGAGGCGATGCGGATGCGCACCGGCCCGTCGGTGCCGCCGACCGTCACCGTCGTCGGCGCGTCGATCCCGCGGCGCCCGAGCTCCGCGACGAACGCGGCGCGCTCCAGGTTGGCCCCGGGCGACTCGTCGCTCGCGAGCAGCATCGGCGCGACGATCCCGCGGTCGACGACGTCCGCCGCGATCGCGCTCGCGATCGTCGACGGTGCCGGCGCGAGCGCGAACAGCCAGCCGCCGCTCCGACCGCTCATGGGCTCGGGCGCGGGAAGGGTGAGGAGGACCGGCACCTGGGCCACCTCGGCGACCTGCGCGAACGGTCCATCGCCCGCGACCGAGACGCCGACGACGACGGCGTCCGCGCGATCGTCGACCACCGCGCGACGCAGCTCGAGGAGCAGCTTCGACGTCGACCCCGCGACATCGACGAACTTCACGCGCAGCTTCAGCGTCGACGTCGGCGGCGGTCGATCGAGCCAGAGCTGCATCGCATCTCGCTGCGGCCCGCCGCTCGGTGCGCGGCTGCCGGAGAGGTCGAGAAGCACCGAGACGTTCACCGTGTTCGGCTCGCGCGTCGGCGCCGGCGTCGGCGAGACAGATGGGGTCGGCGTCGCGCACCCTATTAATAGGAGTGCGACCAGGGCGAGGGCGCGCATGGCCCTAGGCGCGCGTGCCGTCGGGGAGCGGCTGGCCCTCCGCGTACACGTGGCGGGTCGCGTCCTCGGGGCGCGGGTCGGGCTCGGACTCGGCCTGCGCGATGGCGGCCTCGATCTCGGCGTCAAGATCCGCGCGTATCTTCGCGAGCTCGTCCTCGCCGGTGCCGATCTCGAGGAGGTAGCGGCGCGCGTGGTCTACGGGATCCTTCGCCATCCACTCGCGCACTTCCTCTTTGGTGCGGTAGCGCGAGTCGTCGTCGTCGGACGTGTGTGGCTGGAAGCGATAGCACTTCAGCTCGACGAGCGTCGGACCGTCGCCCGACCTCGTGATCGCGACGGCCTCTTTTGTCTTCGCGTACGAGTCGAGCACGTCCATGCCGTCGGCGATGAAACCCGGCATCGCATACGCCGACGCCTTGTCGGCGACGTTCTTCGTCGCCATCTGCCACTCGAACCGCGTCGAGATCGCGAGGAGGTTGTTCTCGATGACGAACACCACCGGCAGCTTGTGCACCGACGCGAAGTTCGCGGCCTCGTGGAAGTCGCCAGGGCTCGTCGCCGCGTCGCCGCCGAACGCGAAGACGATGTTCGGCTCCTTGCGGTTACGGATCGCCAGGGCGAGGCCGACGGCGTGCGGGAACTCCGTCCCGACGCACACCGAGCGCGTGACGATGCGGTCCTTCGGCTTCGAGAACTGGTTCAGCACCTGGCGCCCCGCGGAGTGCTCGTCCGTCGCCTTCGCGAGGACCATCCGGAACTCTTCGAGCGGCGTCACGCCACACACGAACGCCACGCCCATGTCGCGGTAATAGGGGACGAGCCAGTCCTTCCCGCGCCGGATGTTCCACGCGGCGCCGATCTGCGCCGCCTCGTGGCCGTCGGTCCCCGCGCCGAAGGGCGTGCGGCCCATGCGGTTCAGCTGCAGGATCCGCTCACTCACCATCCGCGTCATGAGCATGTACCGGAACATGGCCTTCACGTCCTCGAGCGACAGCCCGAGCTCCTCGTGACGCGCGCGCGCGGTGACCGCCACGAAGTGATGGTACCGGCGTGAGAGCATGACCCGGTGGCGCGGAGGAAGCCGCACCCCATCGTCGACCAGCTCCGTTTCACACGGAGTGAATGGCTTCGCGCGCTCGAGGGCGTAAGCGAGAAGGACGCCCGCGTGCATCACGGGCAGATGAACTCGATCGGCTGGATCGTCGGCCATCTCGCGTGGCAGGAGCAGCGGTACTTGCTCGTGCGGCCGCAAAAGAAGATGTTGCGCAAGGACATCCAGACGCGCTTCACCACGGGCGGGAAGATGAGCACGCCGGTTCTCGCCGACACCCTCGCGGCATGGCGCGAGATCACGACCGCGTCGGAGCCGTTCCTCGATGCGCTGACGACGGCGAAGCTGTTACGCGACCTTCCCATGCCAACGGGCAAGAAGAGCGGCCAGACGCAGGGCGACGCGATCCGGCGCATGACCTACCACTACTGGTTCCACATCGGCGAGATCCTCGCGATCCGGCAGATGATCGGCGCGAAGCGCCTTCCCGAGTACGTCGGCGCGATCGAGGCGCAGGCGCCGTACCGCCCGGAGCGCTGACCGCGCATGACAGCCCGCGCGATCGCCCTGTTCCTCGCTGCGGTGCTCGTCGCATGTACCGGTCCGCAGGCGCGTCCATACGACAGCTTCTCGCCACTGCCGGCGCCGTCGCAGCTCGATATCCCTGTTCAGTTCGCCTCCCGGTACGCCGCCGCGCAGACCGCGACGACGCTGTTCCACGTGCGCTTCGATCAGCGCAACTTCAGCCGGATCTACGCGATGGCCGACGAGTCGTTCCGCGCGGCGACGAACGAAGCCGACCTGACCGCACGACTGACCGCCCTACGTGATCGCGTCGGCATGTCCCGCGACGAGAACGAGGTCGGCGTCGACATCGTCGATCGATCGCCGGACGTGCTCATCACGCTCG
>Ga0209057_1002688_pt1 | contig 13566 bp, 10 predicted proteins | sample GraSoiAngelo_146_FD_185903 | JGI IMG/M metagenome (GOLD analysis project Ga0209057, IMG submission 185903) | Grasslands soil microbial communities from the Angelo Coastal Reserve, California, USA - 14_1009_05_30cm (SPAdes) (version 2) | ecosystem: Environmental > Terrestrial > Soil > Grasslands ... | reverse complement strand
GATGATGTTGTCCGCTGCGGCCCTCGCGCGACGAAGGTCCTTGTGCGGAAGGTCCTGGAGCTTCTGGTCCGCGGTGTAGGCGTGGATCGTGGTCATCATGCCGCGCTCGATGCCGAACGAGTCGTGCAAGACCTTGGCCAGCGGCACGAAGCAGTTGGTCGTGCAGCTGGCGTTCGAGATGACGTGGTGCTTCGACGGGTCGTAGCCCTTGTGGTTCACCCCCATCACGACCGTGTAGTCCTGGTGGGTCGCGGGGGCGGAGATGATCACCTTCTTCGCGCCACCCTTGTCGATGTGGACGCGAGCTTTGGTGGCGTCGGTGAACAGACCAGTCGATTCCACCACCAGATCGACACCGAGGTCGCGCCAGGGCAGCTCGGCGGGGTCTTTCTGGGTCATGAACTTGACCTGGTGCCCGTCGACCTGGATGGCTTCGCCCTCGGCCTTGACCGCAGGCTCGAAGGTGCCCAGCGCGGTGTCGTGCTTGAGCAGGTGAGCGAATGTTTTCGCGTCGCCGATGTCGTTGACCGCGACGATCTCGAAGTCCGGCTTCAGCGCCCAGGCCGCCCGATAGATGTTGCGGCCGATGCGCCCGAAACCGTTGATGCCGACCTTGAGTGCCATAGGGCGAGCTCCTAGTGAGAATTGAGAAGCTGAGGAGAGGGGCCGGCCTAATGTTACCCAGCGTCGCCTTGGCAGCCGGGCTCTTCTATGCGGAGCGGCGTTCTTGCTTCGGAGAGGACGTCTCAGCCAGCTGCTGCAGCCGGCGGAGACGGTGATTCACGGCGGATTTCGAAAGCTTCATGTGACCCGCGAGCTCTCCGAGGTTCAGCTCGGGATGCTTGCTTCGCCACCTCGCCATCTCGCGGAGCGCCGGCGGAAGGCGGTCCAGCTTGCCGTCGGCTTCGAGCTGCTCGATGGCGGCCGCCTGGCGCATGCCGGAACCGATCGTCTTGCCGATGTTCGCCGTCTCGAAGTTGAGGCGGCGGTTGACCTCCCCACTCACCTCCCGCAGGACGCGGACGTTTTCGAACTCCATCACGGCACGGTTCGCGCCCATCACCGAGAGCAGCCGCACGATTCCATCCCCGTCCTTGACGTAGACCACGGACTGGCCGCCTCGCTCGGCGACGCCGGCCTTCACGCCCGAGCTTTCGATGAGCCGCGCGATGGCCGAGGCCCATGAAGGCGTCGGAGCGACGAACTCAAGGTGATACCTCGTGTTGGGCGCATTGACCGAGCCGCAGCCGAGGAACAGGCCGCGCAGCAGCGCCTTGCGGTCGCACGCGGCATCGTTCACGACCTGCACAGGCGGCTGAGAGAACGCAGCGACGAGGTCCGCGGGCAGGGCGAGCTCGATGAAGAAGGACATCCGCTTGCGGGTCTTGACGGCCTGGTACTTCGCCTCCATTCGCCCGACGGCGCGACCCAGCCTCACGACCTTGCGGGCCACAGCGTTGCGGAGCAGCGAGAAGTACGCCGACCGGCCAATCGGGCTGCCCAGCAGGCGGCCGCGCGAACCGAAGTAGACGCCGAGCAGCTCGCTCAGCTGACAGCAGGGCCGTGCTGGTAGAAGCCCAGCCATCTCGTTCTTGACCTCTGCCGAGAACGAAATCGCGCGTACCTCCAGGAAGGTTATTACCTCCCCCTTTCCCCAGCAGCATAACGCGCGACCAATCGAGTCCAGTCACATTGTTCTTTACGCGCCACAATTCTCTGGATGTCGCAGATGCGCATGATCGAAGCCGTGCGCGCGGCCATGGCCGAGGAGATGGAGCGCGACGAGCGGGTGCTCATCCTGGGCGAAGACGTCGGCAAGAAGGGCGGCGTTTTCGGCGCCACCGAGGGTCTCTACGCGCGATTCGGCGAGTCTCGCGTGCTCGACACGCCCCTTGCCGAGTCGGCGATCGTTGGAGTCGCTATCGGCGCGGCGCTCAACGGCCTGATCCCTATCGCCGAGATCCAGTTCGCCGACTTCATCCACACGGCTTTCGACCAGATCGTCAGCGAGGCAGCCCGCACGCGCTACCGCTCCAACGGCGACTGGGCCGTGCCGATCGTCATCCGCACGCCGTTCGGCGGTGGGGTTCACGGCGGCCTCTACCACTCTCAATCGATCGAGGCCTTCTACGCCCATGTGCCCGGCTTGAAGGTGGTCGTGCCCAGCATGCCGGCCGACGCGCACGGATTGCTCAAGTCGGCGATCCGCGATCCCGACCCTGTGCTCTTCCTCGAACATAAGAAGGTGTACCGCCTCGTTACTGAGGAGGTCCCCGACGGCGACCACCTCGTGCCGATCGGACCGGCGGTGGTTCGCAGGCCGGGCACCAACTTGAGCTGCTTTGCGTGGGGATTGATGACCCACCACTGCCTGGAAGCGGCGCAGCTCCTCGAGTCCGAGGGGGTCAGCGTCGAGGTGGTCGACCTTCGCACGCTGGCGCCCCTCGACCGGCAGACGATCCTCGACTCGGTCCGGAAGACTGGCAAGGCGATGGTCGTGCACGAGGACAACCTCACCGGCGGGTTCGGCGCGGAGGTCGCGGCGATCATCTCCGAGCAGGCTTTTGAGGACCTCGACGGGCCGGTGGTGCGGGTGGCCGCGCCAGACATCCCGGGGATGCCGTTCAACACGCCGCAGGAAGAGTTCTTCATGCCCAACCCCGAGAAGATCGCGGAGGCGATGCGCAAGCTTGCCGCCTACTAAGCGCAGGGCGCGCCCGCCCAAGGCGAACACCCAAACAGTTCCGTCCATCTCGCCGGAGGAGTACCGACTCCGCCGGGAGAGTGTTGCCGCGGGCATGCAGGCTTCCGGTCTCGACGCGATGTGCGTCTTCTATCCCGCACGAGTCGCGTACTTGACCGGCTTCCACCACATCCCGACCGAGCGCCCGATCGCCCTCGTCATCGGCTCCAGCGGCCAGTCATCGCTGGTCGTGCCGGCGGTCGAGAAGGAGCACGCCGAGTCTTCGACCTCGGTCGACCAGGTTCGGATCTACTTCGAATATCCCGGCGCGGAGCACCCGATGGAGAGCGTGGCCGAGGTGCTGATCGAGATGAGCGCCCGGCCGGATCGCACAGGTGCCGACCATGACGGATACGTCCCGTTTTGGGGCTACCGCGGCCCGCGGCTCAGCGACCTCACGGGAGTAGAGCCCGTCGATGCGGAGCTGATCGTGGAATCGCTCCGGCGGGTCAAGTCGAGCGCCGAGCTCGATTGCATCCAGCTGAGCTGCGACTGGGCCGTGCGCGCGCACCGCCGGATGCAAGGCGCGATCACGACCGGCAAGACCGAGATGGAGTGCTACATGCCGGCGTCCGCCGAGACTCTCTTCGAGATGGTCCACGAGATGCCCGGATGGCGTCCGCGAGGCAACGATGACAGCGGGCTCATCGCCATGTTCGTCGCCGGCCGCTCGACGGCGATGCCGCATGGGTTCGTCAAGGGGCACGGCATCGCGGCGGGTGATGTGCTGGTCAGCGGTGCGGGCGCGAACATCGACGGATACCGCAGCGAGCTCGAGCGGACGATGATCGTGGGCGAGCCTTCCCCGGAGCAGGTGCGTGCGTTTGACGCCATGCTCGCGCTGCAGACGCGCGCCATCGAGACCATGGCGCCGGGGGTCCCCGCGGGCGAGGTCGAGCTCGCCACTGTCCGGCTCGCCGAAGAGCTTGGAGTCGCCGACCACCTGCGCCACCACGCGGGTCACTCGATCGGGCTCGAGGGGCATGAGGCGCCATTCCTCGACCGTGGTGACGACGCGGTGCTCGAGCCTGGCATGGTCTTCACGGTCGAGCCCGGCGTCTACATTCCCGACCTGGGCGGCTTCCGCCACTCCGACACGGTCGTGATCACCGCGGACGGCCGGCGGGTGATGACGGACTATCCGCGCGAGCTGAAAGACCTTATCGTCAACCCCTAGCGCCTTGCGCCGATCGATTAACCTCGGCTTCAATGGGCTCTGACGCGATCGCGAGGCGCGGCCGCCGTCCGGGCGACCTGCGAGTTGTGGTCCGCCGCCCAGCCAAGATGCCGCGGACGCTCGGCCCGTCGGCGCTGTTCGCGGCGTGTTACGGCAACGTCGGATCGAGCATCTACTACGCCCTCGGAGTCACCGCCGCCTTCGCTCTCGGTCTCACGCCCCTGGCCCTGATCCTCGCGGGATTCATCTTCGTCACGACGGCGCTCAACTACGCGGAAGGCACCGCCGCCCTGCCGCATGCGGGTGGAAGCTCGAGCTTCGCGCGCCGCGCCTTCAACGCGCCGATCGGCTTCATCGTCGGCTGGGTCCAGCTGCTCAACTACACCGCGACTGTCTCCATCTCCTCGTACTTCGCCATCAGCTATCTCGGCTTCCTCGGCAAGTACGTACCAGCGTTGGCACCGCTCGTGACCGACCAGAGCACCCACGTCGGAGCCACCGTGGTGCTGATCGCGATTCTGGTCGCGGTCAACGTCATCGGCATCCAGGAATCCAGTGCCCTGAACCTCGTGCTCGCATTCACCGACCTGGTGACGCAGTTCGTGCTCGTGATCCTGGGCATCATCTTGCTGCTCAAGATCCGGACGGTGATCGACAACATCCACTGGGGAGTTGCGCCCACGTGGAGCAACTTTCTCGCAGGAATCTCGATTGCGATGGTGACCTACACCGGGATCGAGACGATTTCCAACTTATCCGAAGAAGCCAAGGATCCCGGCCGCAACGTCCCCCTGGCGACATGGTGGGTCATCATCGCGGTGCTGTTCGTATCTGCGTTCCTGCCGACGATCGGCGTCAGCGTGTTCCCCGTCATGTACGACCAGCACCTGCACGCGTACACAACACAGCTGGCGACCACTTATAAGGCCGACCCGGTGGCGGGCATCGTCATGGGATTCAAAGATGACCTGTTGAGATTTTGGGCCCAGGTCTGGGTCGGCATCCTGGCCTTCACGATTCTCGTCATCGCCACCAACGCGGGCCTGCTAGGGATCTCGCGGCTCAGCTACTCCATGGCCGGCGTCGATCTCCTACCCCATCGACTCGCGAAGCTGCATCGAAGGTTCAAGACGCCGTACGTGTCCATCATCGTGTTCGGGGTGGCGGCGGCGTTGTTGGTGCTCCCCGGCCTGATCGCCGGAAGCAAAGAGATCGACCTCATGAGCGCCGTCTATTCGCTGGCTGCGACCTTCGCGTTCTGTTCCGCTCACCTGTCGGTGATGCGCCTGCGGTTCATCGAACCGGCGCTGCATCGCCCGTACCGCATGCCGTGGAACGTCAAGTTCGGGCGCGACAGCATCCCCGTCCTTTCTCTGGTGGGAGCGCTTTTCATCGGCACGGTGTTCACGCAGCTGCTTTTCGAAAACATATCCAACACGACGTTCATATTCATGGGCTGGCTGGCGCTCGGTGTCCTCTCGTATGTCCTCTACATGCGTTACCGCCACCAGCCGATCTGGGAGCCGCTCGAGGTGCCACCGCCGCGTGAGCGGGAGGTCGAGCGCGTTCCATTCGAGAGCCTGCCGAGAAGTGCTCGCTATCGCATGGGCCGGCGCGAGCGCGTGAGCGGACACGTCGCGGCGGCGCGGCACGTGCACGAGCGTCACCGCCCCGCCTGGCAATTGGAACTCGAGCTGTTCTTCGCGCGCCACGGCGCGATTCGATGCGCGTTGATCGTCCTGGTCTTTGCCGCGATCAGCGGGCTCGCGATATTCGTCGACCTATCGCCATTCGACCCGTTTGGCCCAGGCCTCGGCTGGTCGCCCGGACTTGTCGTCGTCGCCTTCCTGGCCGCCTATGTCCTCAACAGGAGCCACGCCGAGCAGTAGCAGACGGAGTCTACGAGCCGACCATCGCAAGTTCGGCCGCGCGGTTGGCGTAGCCGGGATGGGACGGCCGGGCGACGCGGTACCAGGCCAGCGTCTCGGCCAGCGCGTCTTCGAGCGCCGACGGCTCGAAGCCGAGCTCGCGCCGCGCCCGTCCGATGTCGTAGCCCGAGTGGCGCTGCGGGTCGGGTCCGTATGGGCTTGATCCCTCCGGTAGCTTGGCGAAAGGGATTGGGTGGACCCGCGCCTCCACACCCAAGGCGCGTGCGATGCCTTCGATCAGATCGCGCAGGCCGACGTTTTCGAACGCGGCGTTGTATGCCTTGTGTGTCGTCTCCTTGCGCAGGTCGCAAGCCAGCGCGCAGGCGAACCCGATGTCCTTCACCCACGCGAGGTTGGCGGGGCGCCGATACGTTTCTTCCGGGACGAGAAGCGGACCGCCGTCGGCTACACGCTGGATGTAGGCGGCGATGCGCAGAGTGGGATCACCCGGGCCGAACACCGCCGGCGGCCGAACCACGGTCCACGGCAGGTCGCGGTTGCGGGCGAGCAGGGTCTCGCTCCAGCGCTTGCCGTCGAGGTACTCGAGCGTGGCGGGCGGCTCGCCGTGCAGCGGCACGAAGTCTTCTTCGCGCGCCGGCTGGCCATGGAGGTCCGGATATACGCCTGTCGAGATGAACACATATCGCTGGCCTTTGAACTGCCGTCCCACCGCTTCGATCTCACGGGGCTGATAGCACGCGAGGTCGAGCAGCACGTCAGGTTCTGTCTGGGCCAGCGCTCGTGCGAGTTGGCCTTCATCGGTGCGGTCGAATGCGACGTAGCTCGTGAAGACTCCATACGGCCGCTCCTTCCGGCCCGCAGCGATGGTTTCGACGCCGCGGCGCATGAGCTCCTTGCAGGCGGCGACCCCGATGAACCCGGCGCCACCGATCACGAGAGCGCGCGTCAAGAGTGGCGGGCCCGGGGACGGGCTCGGTGAGACGAGGCATCGGCGGCCGGAGCCAAGGAAGGGGTGGCGCGGCTAGGAGCGCATAGGACTATGCGCGACGACGACGCGCCGGGCCCCCTGACGCAGGCTTCAGCGCCACCCGGGGTCCCCGCGAAATCGCAGATTTCGTGGGGTGGGATGGCGCCCGGTCGCCTAGGCCGAAGGATCGCCGAGCCGCTTCCCGGGCTCGCCACTCTAGATGTCGCGGGTGACGAAGTCCACGTCGACGCCTTCGATCTCCCGCAGTCGCTCCGCCAGCTCGCCGGCCAGCACGACCGACCGGTGCCTGCCGCCGGTGCACCCGAACGCGACCACGATGTGCATACGTCCTTTCTCCTGGTACAGCGGCACCAGGTCGCGCACGATGCTCTGCACGTCCTCGAGCAGGTGACCGGCCGCGGGCTGCTTCATGACGTAGTCGGCCACGGCCGGATCGCGGCCGGACAGGTCGCGCAGCTCGGGGACCCAGTAGGGGTTGTCGAGGAACCTGGCATCGATCAGCAAGGCAGCGTCTGCGGGCGCGCCGTTCTTGTAGCCGAACGCGAGGCACGTGATCAGCGGCCGCTCCCTACTCCTAAGATGCTGCGCCAGCTCCGCACGCTGTCCGGCCTCGATGCGGTGGTGTGCCCGTTCGAAAGTGCCGCCGCCGTGGTGGTCGTCCTCTCCGTCGTGAACCAGGACGTACTTGATGGCGCGGCGGTCGGCTTCGCGCAACAGCTCGGCGCCTCCGTCGCTGACGCCGAGCACGAAGTCGCCTTCACGCGCGCCATCGAGCTCCTCGATGCGGGTGAACCCCGCGGCCTCGAAGGCGCTCACAGCTTCATCCATCCGCGTGCGATTCGGAGCGCCAACGATGACCAGAGTCATCTACAGAGTCTCTTTGAGGCGGGCTGCCAGGCGTTCGGGTATGCCGAGCTTCACGATCTCATCGACCGGCGCCTCCCGGATCGCCTGCACCGAACCGAAGTGTCGCAGGAGCGCGCGCTTGCGCGCGGGACCGATTCCTTCCACGGAGTCGAGCGGCGACGTCAGCGCCTTGCGAGCCCGGACCTTGCGGTGATGGGTGATCGCGAAACGGTGCGCCTCGTCGCGGATGCGCTGGACGAGGAACATGCCCGGCGAGTTCCTCTCCTGCACGATCGGCTCGGCTCGGCCCGGCGCGAAGATCTCCTCTCGCTCCTTCGCCAGCGCGAAAGTAGGGATGTCCGCATAGCCGGCCGTCTCCATCACCTCGAGGGCGGCGCTCAGCTGGCCCTTGCCGCCGTCGATCAGGATGAGGTCGGGCCGGCTGGTGAACGAGCGGTCTCCAACCACGTCCGCCTCTTCGCGCCGCTGGGCTGACTCGAGTCGCTCGAGCCGGCGGCGGAGCACCTCCTGGAGCATCGCGAAGTCGTTCGGCCCCGGGACGTACTTGATCCGGAAGTGGCGGTAGTGGTCGTTGCGGGGACGGCCATCCTCGAAGACGACCATCGACCCGACCGCCGAGTCGCCCTGGATGTTGGAAATGTCGTAGCACTCGATGCGTTTCGGCGGGCTCTCGAGGTCGAGCGCCTCGGCGAGCGCCGCGAGCATCGGCTCGGTCCGGCTGCGGTCGTAATCCGCCTGGATGCGAAGCTGCTCGAGCTCCTGTTTCGCGGTCTCGGCCAGCTGCGTCACCAGGGCTCGCTTGCGGCCGCGCCGCGGCACTTCGATCGTCACGGGACGGCCTCGTTTCTCGCTCAGCCAGCCGGTGATCAGCTCCGGCTCCTCGACCTGCCCCGGCAGGATGACCGAGCGCGGGACATGCGTCGCGCTCGAGTAGTACTGGAGCATGAATCCCCGCAGCAGCTCAGCCTCGGTGGCGTCCGCCGCGCCGTCGAGTGCGTGGCCGTCATGACCGACCATCTTGCTCTGGCGTACGTACGCGACCTCGACAAAGACGTCATTCCCGCTGCGGGCGTAAGCGACGATGTCCTGGTCGTCGCGGCCGCGGGTCAGGACTTTCTGCCGGTCCGCGATGCGCTCGATCGACTGCAGCTGGTCGCGATAGCGCGCCGCATTTTCGAAATCCAGCCGGCCCGCCGCCGAGTCCATCCGTTCGTGCAGCTCGCGGACGAGGAGGTCAGAGCGTCCCTCCATGAACAGCGCCACCTCGTTGATGCGCGCCTTGTAGTCCTCGGAGCTGATGCGACGCTCGCATGGACCCGGGCACCGCTTGATGTGGAAGTCGAGGCACACCTTGCCCTGTTTGAAGATCTCGTCCGAGCACGTTCGGAACGGAAGCAGCTGCCGGATCGACTTGACGGTCGAGCGGAGCGACTGCGCGGACGTGTATGGACCGAAGTACTGCGCGCCGTCGTTCTGCACCCTTCGTGAGTAATGGACGCGCGGAAACTCCTCGGTGACGGGAAGCTTCAAGTAAAGGTAGTTCTTGTCGTCCTTGAGACGGATGTTGAAGCGCGGACGGTAGTTCTTGATGAGGTTGTTCTCGAGGACCAGCGCCTCGACCTCGTTGGCGGTGGTGACGAACTCGAAGTCGGTCGCCCTCCGGATGAGCTCCGATACCCGCGCCGTCTCCGCGTATCCGGGCGTGAAGTACGAGCGCAGGCGATCACGCAGCCGCAGGGCCTTGCCGACGTAGATGACCTGCGTCTTGCTGTCGCGGAACATGTAGACGCCAGGGCTGTCCGGAACGGCCTGCAGCCGTCGTTTGATCGTTTCCTCGAGTGATACCGCCATCTGAATCGCCAGTTTAGGAACACGTAGACTCGACCCAGTGAGCTCGAGCCCTCCGCCCGGCGGATCGCAGGCCCAGCTCGGCGGCTACACACCTGCCGGCACGCAGACCAACAGCCTGGCGGTCGTGAGCCTGGTCACCGGCGTCGGCTCGTTTCTGGGTCACATCGTCCCGTTCATCGGTGGCGGCACACTGGCCTTGATCGCGATCGTGACCGGCTTCATGGCGCGGAGCCAGATCAATCGGACCGGCGAGCAGGGCAGGTGGATGGCCAACGTGGGGATCCTCATCGGCGTCATCCATCTCGCGGGACTGTTCCTGTTCCTGCTGTTCCTCCTGTTCCTCGTCTTCGTGCTCGGCATCGCCCTGTTCGGGGCGGCCACGCACAGTGGCTCCGCGCCGACACCATCACCGATGCCGACCGGCTAGGAGAACGACCCGACTCCAGGCCGGCAGCGTTCGCTTAATCGAGATGAAACGCCGCGATCCGAAGCTAGGATGCCGCCATGTCTGACGCGCCGGCCGCCTACCCCCCGCCGCCGCCGCCCAATGCGCCTCCGCCGATGTTCCAGGCGCCTGCCTGGCGGTCACCCGCGTACCAGCCGCCGCCCGGGTGGGCGGGCCCGACCGCGCCCGACTATGCCCAGCCGTACGCAAAGCCGCCACAGCGCATGGAAGTCGCGGCACCGATCGGGTTTCTTGGAGGCGTCGGTTATCTCACCTATCAGTTCGGAGGCGCGGCTGCGTTTTCAATCCTCGCCGGGCTGGCCTCCATCGCCTTGCCGTTTGTCGCCGGCCGGTATTTCATCTGGCTTCCGGTCGCCGGCATCATCAGCGGCGGCCGTGCGATCCAGCGCGGCCGTGCGATCGGCGGGATCGTCGGCATCACGGTCAGCATCCTCGGCGGGATCATCAGCCTGATCGCGAGCGGCCTGATCGGAGGGTAGCCCTTCCCGAACTGCCTGGCCGTTCCCCGCGTCAGCGGGAATGGCGACGACGGGAAACAGCGCCGAAAGCAATGCGACGACCGCCGCCGCCCATAACGCCGCGTCGAGTGACCACGCGATGACCGGGCCGGCCAACGCCGAGCCGATGGGCGTGCCGATCCAGTTGACCGACATCGAGATCGCAAACGCACGGCCGAACCAGGCCGGGTCCGTGCGCCGCTGACGCAGCGTGAACAGGGCGACGTCGAATGGTCCGTTGGCAACCCCAACCATCACGATCGCAGCCACGACGACCGGCAACGATGCGGCAAGCGGAAGCAAAGCCATCGCCGCCGCGCTCACCACGATGGCCCCGACCATCAGGTGACGTTCGCGCCCGCGACTGTTGATCCGGCCGAATAACAGGGCCGACACGAGACCGCCCGCACCCATCGCGCCCCACAGCAAGCCAACGGTTGCGGGACCACCGTGAAGACGGCCGAGCACCATGACCGGGATCGCGATGTTGAGCACCCCCCAGCTCAGGTTGAACGTGCTGAGCGTCAGGGCGAGACCGCGCAGTGAGGCATTTCGTGCCACGTAGCGAAGGCCGTGCCATGCGTCGACGAAGATTGACGGCCGCCCGGCTTCGCGAGAAGTCGGATCGTGTACTCGTGCCATCAGGGCCGCGGCCGCGACGTATCCGATACCCGTCGTCGCGAGGGCCCATTCCGGGCCGGCAAACCCGACGAGCGCGCCGGCCAGTGGCGCGCCCAGGAGCGTTGCGATGACGTGGCCGGTGCTGTCGAGCGCGTTGGCGCGCTCCCACAGGCGGCGCGGAGCGAGGATTGGAAACAGCGAGCGCGCACCGCCATTGCTCAGCGGCAGGGTCAACGACGATACGAACACGATCGACAACAGGAGCGGCGCCGGCAACGCTTGGCGCCAGGACAGGCCCGCGACGAGCAGCCCCGTTGCGGCCGCGACCAGGTTGTCGAGCATGACGAGCCGGGCGCGTCCAAAGCGATCGAGGAGGGCGCCGGCGATCGGCGAAAGAACAAGTCCCGGCGCGACGGCGAGGAAAGCCGTCAGGCCGGCCAGCTGTGGCGAGTGATAACGGGAAAGGACGAAGAGGATCAGCGCGACGCCGACCATCTGACCGCTCACGCGTCCCACGACGAGGCTTGCGTAGAGATAGGCGAAGCCCGGCACGCGCATCAGCGCGCCGTAGGTCGGTCTGGCTTCTGTGGTCAGCGCGAGTTAGACCGCGACTTTCGAACGCCGGGAGCGCGTCGCGCCGTTGGACGACGCGCCGCTCTTACGCCCTCGCGCTTTCGCGAGCGGCTCGCGTAAGAACTGGCCGGTCGCCGATTCGCGATTCGCGGCCAGCTGTTCCGGAGTACCTTCCGCGATCACATAGCCGCCCTTGTCCCCACCTTCGGGTCCCAGGTCGATCAGCCAGTCCGCTGTCTTGAGCACGTCGAGGTTGTGCTCGATCACGACCACGGTGTTGCCGTGCTCGACGAGCCGGTGCAGGACCGTCAGCAGCCTCTCCACGTCCGCGTAATGCAAGCCTGTGGTCGGCTCATCGAGCAGGTAAAGGGTCCGACCGGTATCGCGCCGCGACAGCTCTGACGACAGCTTCACCCTTTGCGCCTCGCCACCCGAGAGCTGGGTCGCGGGCTGTCCGAGCCGGATGTAGCCGAGCCCGACGTCATGCAGCGTCCGCAGCTTGGTCTTGATCGCCGGCACGTTCTCGAAAACGTCGAGCGCCTCGTCCACCGTCATCTCCAGAACATCGGAGATCGAGTGGCCGCGGAACTTGACCTCCTGCACCTCGCGCGAGTAACGGGTGCCGTGACACACCTCGCATGGGACGTAGACGTCCGGCAGGAACTGCATCTCGATCTGGATGATGCCGTCGCCCTGGCAAGCCTCACACCGTCCCCCCTTCACGTTGAAGCTGAAGCGTCCCGGCTTGTAGCCGCGCATCTTCGCCTCGGGCATGCTCGCGAAGAGGTCACGGATGTGCGTGAACATCCCGGTGTACGTCGCTGGGTTGCTGCGCGGCGTCCGGCCGATGGGTGACTGGTCGATGTCGATCGCCTTGTCGAGGTTGTCCAATCCCTCCACCGCACGGTGCGGTCCGGGCCTGTCCTTGGCGCGGTAGAAGTACTGCGCCACCTTGCGGCTCAAGATGTCGGTGACCAACGATGACTTGCCCGAGCCGCTGACACCGGACACCGCGACAAAGGTGCCCAGCGGGATCGCGACATCGATGTCTTTCAGGTTGTTGGCCTGGGCCCCGCGAACCACCAGCTTCTTGCCGTTCCCCTTGCGCCTCCGCTCGGGTACCGGGATCATCCTGTCGCCCCGCAGGTATGCGGCCGTGATCGAGTTCGGGTCGCGCAGCACCTTCTCCACCGGACCCGCGGCGATGATCTCGCCGCCGTGCTCGCCGGCCGCCGGTCCGATGTCGACCATGTAGTCGGCGGAGCGGATCGTCTCCTCGTCGTGCTCGACCACGATCAGGGTGTTGCCCAGGTCGCGCAGGCTGAGCAGCGTGTTGATCAGCCGCCGGTTGTCCCGTTGGTGGAGGCCGATCGAAGGCTCGTCCAGGATGTACAGCACGCCCATCAGCTTCGAGCCGATCTGCGTCGCCAGCCGGATCCGCTGCGACTCGCCTCCGCTCAACGTGTTGGCCGCCCGCGCGATCGTCAGGTAGTCGAGACCGACGTCGATCATGAACTGCAGGCGCTCGCGGATCTCCTTCATGATGCCGCGCGCGATCAGCTGCTCCCGCTCGGTCAGCGCGAGCTGGTCGAAGAACGCAATCGATGCGCTGATCGACAGCGCGGAAACATCGGCGATGTTGCGGTCCGCAACCGTCACGGCCAGCGACTCGGGCTTGAGCCTGCGGCCCTTGCACGTTGGGCAGGGCTTGTCGGACATGTAGCGCTCGAGCTCGGCCTTCAGGTACTCCGACTGCGTCTCCTCGTACCGCCGCTGCAAGTTCGCGATCACGCCTTCGAACGGCGCCTCGTACCAGCGCGAGTGGCCGTACTGATTCTTGTAGCCGAACCGGATCTTCTTGTCGCCCGTGCCGTTGAGCAGCATGTCGCGCTGC
>Ga0209057_1002677_pt1 | contig 13593 bp, 10 predicted proteins | sample GraSoiAngelo_146_FD_185903 | JGI IMG/M metagenome (GOLD analysis project Ga0209057, IMG submission 185903) | Grasslands soil microbial communities from the Angelo Coastal Reserve, California, USA - 14_1009_05_30cm (SPAdes) (version 2) | ecosystem: Environmental > Terrestrial > Soil > Grasslands ... | reverse complement strand
GCCCGAAGCGGACGACGAGCTTGCGGTTCATCCCCTCGCCGTCCGCGTCCTCGACGGTGCCGACGCCGAAGCTCGGGTGCTTGACCCGCGATCCGGGTCCGAGGCCAGAGGCGCCGGGAGCGGCCGGTTTGACGACGGGCTTGGAGGCCGGGTCGTAGCGCGACTCCCGCATCTTGTTGCGCGCGGGCAGCGGGGAATCGTCGCCGTAGCGGGGCCGCTGATCGAACTCGTCGTAGAACACGTCCTTGCGGGCGCGCTCCTGCATCGGCGAAAGGCGGTCGAGGGCGGCCAGACCTTCCGTCAGATCGGGCGGCAGCTCGCGGACGAAGCGCGAGGGCGGATTGAAGCGCAGCTCGCCGAACAGCGAACGGCAGCGCGCGAGCGACATCGCCAGCCGCTTGCGGGCGCGGGTCATGCCGACGTAGCAGAGACGCCGCTCCTCGGCCATTTCGGCGGGGTCCTCCTCGCCCGACGCCATGGGGCCGGTCTGGCCGAGGGAGCGCGAGGAAGGAAACACCCGTTCCTCGAGGCCCGTCATCCAGACGGCGTCGAACTCGAGGCCCTTGGCCGCGTGTAACGTCATCAGCGACACGCGATCGCCGCCGCCGGCCGCGTCCGCGTCGCCCACCAGCGCGAGCTGCTCGAGGAAGCCGAGCAGTGGCGTATCCGCGCGCCCGTCTTCGTCGTCGGGGGCCGCGGCGGCGAGAGCCGCCATCGCGTCCGGTCGGTCGCCCGGAGGATCCTCGGACGCCTGCGAGCTGCCCAGCGATCCGGGCGCGGCGCGCACGGCGCGCAGATACTGCGCGCGGGTCTGGGTGAGCGGATTTGGAACCAGCGGCTTTCCTTCCGCCTTGTCCGGTACTTCCCGGACGGGCTCGGCGGCCTGTACGACCTCGCCCGCCCAGGCGCGATCGAACTCGCGCGCCGCGCCGACGAGCTCCATCAGGTTTTCGAGACGATCCTCGCCCTCCTCCCCTTCCAATCGCAGGCGATCGGCGTAGCCCGTCTGGTCGATCACGCGCTCGATGGCGTCGGCGGCGCCCGCGTCCTGCGCCACTTGCTCCCGGAGTTTCTCGATCAGCGACTTGAACGGCACAAGCTTCGCGCGGGCGCCGGAGGGCATCTCCGGGTCGTCGGAGGCCAGCGTTTCCCAGAGCGAGAGACCCTGACGGTTCGCGGACGCGCGCAGATGGTCGACCGTGGTGTCGCCGATCCCACGAGGCGGCATGTTGATCACCCGCAGCAGATCGCCGTCGGAGCGTGGGTTCACGCAGAGGCGCAGGTACGCCGCGATGTCCTTCACCTCTGCCCGGTCGTAGAACGAGCGCCCGCGCACGACGCGGTAGGGGATGCGCCGGGCGCGAAGCGCATCTTCCAGCGCCCGCGATTGGGCATTGGCGCGATAGAAGACCGCCATCTCGGCGTACGACGTTCCCCGCGCGTTCTCCGCGTACAGCTCGGAAGCGACGCGGCTGCCCTCGTCGCGCTCGTCCTCGGCGACGAAAACGCGCACCTTGTCGCCCTCGGCGGCGGCGGTCCACAGCTTCTTCTCCGCGCGGCGCTCGTTCTTCTCGATGACCGCGTGCGCCGCGCCGAGAATCCGACCCGAGCTGCGGTAGTTCTGCTCCAGCCGGACGACCTTCGTCCCCGCGAAGTGCTTCGGGAAGTCGAGGATGTTGTCCACCTCCGCGCCGCGCCAGCGGTAGATGGCCTGGTCATCGTCGCCGACCACGCAGAGGTTTCCGTGGACGGAGGCGAGCTGGCGGAGCAACTGGTACTGCGCCGGATTGGTGTCCTGGAACTCGTCCACCAGGATGTGGCGAAAGCGTCCGGCGTATCCTTGCAGGATGTCGTCCCGCTTCTTGAACAGCTCGCTGACCCTGACGATCAAGTCGCCGAAATCGACGGCGTTCGACGCCTGCAACGCCGCCTGGTAGCGCCCGTACACTTTGAGCCCGGTCTTCCCGGGTACGTCGTACTCCGCTACGCGCACCTCGGCGGGTAGCAGGCCGGCGTTCTTCCAGCGATCGATGCGCACGAGGTGCTGGCGCGAGGTGCCGACGTCGAACCCCAGGTCGCTGGTCGCCCGTTTCGCCTCCGCCAGCTGATCCGCATCGTCGTAAATGGCGAAGCTCCGGGTGAGGCCGAGAGCTTCGGCCTCGCGCCGGAGGATCCGCGCACCTGCCGCATGAAACGTCGCGACCCACAGGCGCTGCGCGTCCGGGCCAACCAGCTTCTCGACCCGCTGGCGAAGCTCTCCGGCGGCCTTGTTCGTGAACGTGACCGCCAGGATCTCTGGCGCCCGGGCAAGGCGCTCGCGGAGCAGGTGCGCGATCCGGTGCGTGAGCACGCGGGTCTTGCCGGAGCCGGCGCCCGCCAGGATGAGCAAGGGACCTTCGCCGTGGCGGACCGCTTCGAGCTGCGGAGGATTGAGGACTTTGGCCAGCGGATCGGACACGGGCGGTGTGATAACCCAAAAGACGGTACGATGCGGCGGTGCCGTCGCCCGCTCCGGTCCGCATCATTCCGCTCGGCGGCCTCGGCGAGGTCGGGATGAACTGCATGGTCGTCGAGTCCGGCGGCGACCGGGTCGTGATCGACTGCGGCCTCATGTTCCCCAACGCCGAGCAGGCGCTCGGGGTGGAGGTGATCGCTCCGGATCTCGCGTATCTGAGGGCCTCCGGCAAGGTGGACGCCATCCTGCTCACGCATGCGCACGAAGACCATGTCGGCGCGCTCCATTACCTGTTGCGCGAGTTCCCCGACGCAACGGTCTGCGGCACGCGGTTCACGCTGGCGGTGGTGAAGGAAAAGCTGGCCGAGCAGGGAATCACCGCGGACCTGCACGCCGTCGAGCCGCGGACGATGGGAATGGTCGGCAACCACATCGACTTCGAGCCCCTGCAAGTACCGCACAGCGTCCCGGACGCCGTCGGATATGCCCTGCTCACCGAGGCGGGTCTGGTGATCCACACCGGCGATTTCAAGATCGACTGGAGCCCGGTGGATGGAAAGCTCCTCGACGTACGGCGGTTCGCGGAGCTGGGCGAGACCGGCGTGGCCTGTCTGCTCTCCGATTCGACCAACGCCGAGCGCGAAGGCACGACCCCCAGCGAGCGCGAGGTGGGCGAGTCGCTGATCCGGATCTTCGCCGGTCCTCTGGCGAAAGGCCGCGTGGTGGTGGCGATGTTCGGCTCGAACATCCACCGCGTCCAGAGCGTCGTTCGCGCCGCGCTGGCACAGAACCGGAAGATCGTCCTGCTCGGGCGATCGATGCAGACCAACGTGCGCCTCGCGCTCGACCTCGGCTACATCCGCTGCCCGCCCGATTCGTTCGTCGATCCGGAGGCGGCGGGGCACTTTCCGGCGCGGGAGCTCGTCATCCTCTGCACCGGTGCGCAGGGCGAGCCGCGCAGCGCGCTGGCGAGGCTCGCGCTCGGCGAGCATCCGACCGTGAAGCTCGAGAAGAACGATCTGGTGATCCTCTCCAGCCGCGTGATCCCCGGGAACGACCGGGCCCTCGGCAACATCATCGACCACCTGGTACGGCGCGGATGCCGGGTGATGTCGGGCAGCGCCGGCTCGACGGAGCTGGTGCACACCAGCGGCCACGCCTGCCAGGGTGAGCAGCGGATGATGATCGATCTCGTCCGCCCCCGGAGCTTCGTCCCGATCCACGGCGAATACCGCATGCTCGCCGCACACGCGCGGACCGCCGAGGCTGCGGGAGTGAATCCGCTTGCCTGCGTGATCGCCGAGGACGGCGATGCCGTGGAGTTGCGCAAGGACGAGATCGTCGCGGTGGTGCCCAATGCGGTCTCGGCGGGGCGGCTCTATCTCGACGCGCGTGGCGCGTTCGCCGACGTCGGCGAGGTCGCGCTCCGCGATCGCCAGCTCCTCGCGGAGACGGGCATGCTGGTGTGCCTCTGCGTCCTGGACCACAAGAGCGGCGAGGTGGTGCGCGGGCCGGAGCTTCTGGGCAAGGGCGTCGCCGGGCTCGACGATTCCCGCCTCGCCCAGGCCCGCCAGGCTGCGCTCGATGCGCTCGCCGAGCTGGGTCCCGCGCAGCGCACCGATCACGGAATGGTGGAAGAGGCCCTCCGCCGCGCCGTGCGCTCCGCCTGGAAGAAGGGCGTGGAGAAGCGGCCGATGGTGCTCCCGGTCGTCCTGGAGATGTGACATGCCGAGCTTCGACATCGTCAGCAAGGTGAACGAGCAGGAGGTCGATAACGCCTTCCAACAGGCGAAGAAGGAGATCGACCAACGCTACGACTTCAAGGGCACCGAGACCTCGCTGGAGAAGGTCTCCGCGCCGGAGAAGGGTCTGAAGATCCGCAGCACCACCGAGCAGCGGCTGGAGGCGGCGCGGACGGTTTTGGTGGAGAAGATGGCCAAGCGCGGCGTCCCCCTGCGCGGCCTCAAGTACGGCACCGTCGAACAGAGCGGAAAGCACGTCGCGCAGGTGCTCAGCTTCGTCCAGGGCATCGAGGTGGAGAAGGCGAAAGCCATCGTGAAGATGATCAAGGACAGCAAGCTCAAGGTGCAGGGCTCGATCCAGGGCGACGCCGTCCGCGTCTCGGGGAAGAACCGCGACGACCTGCAGTCGGTCATCCAGATGGTCCGCGCAAAGCAGGACGAGCTGAAGGTGGACCTGGTGTTCGAGAATTTCCGCGACTAGGCGCTCCCGCACCGTAGGTGCGGTTATGCGCCTACGCTTGAGACTGCGCCCGCGGACCTCCCGGTGTTGCGGGTGGATGAGCAGCGTCCCCCGCATGCGCATCCACCATCTGAGCTGCGGCACGCTCTGTCCCGTCGGCGGACGCCTGATGTCCGAGCGCAAGTCCAGGCCCCTGCGCGGCGCCCTCGCTTGCCACTGCCTGTTGATCGAAGCCGGGCAGCGCTTGATCCTCGTCGACACCGGCCTCGGCCTGCTCGACATGGGCAACCGCAGGATGGACCGCTTCTTCCGGTTCCAGTGCAAGCCGCTGGTGACGCCGGAGCAGACGGCGGTGCGGCAGGTGCAGAGGTTGGGGTATTCCCCGCGAGACGTCCGCCACATCGTCCTCACCCATCTCGACTTCGATCACGCGGGCGGGCTCGATGACTTCCCCGGTGCACAGGTCCACCTGCACGTCAAGGAAGCGGACGCGGCGAGCGCGCGCAGGGGCCTGATCGCGCGCGGCCGCTACCGGCCGGAACAGTGGAGCAGCCACGATCGCTGGAGGCTCTATCGCGACGGCGGAGAGCCGTGGTTCGGGTTTGCTTCCGTCCGCAACGTCGGCGTTCCCGAAGTTCTCCTCATCCCGCTGGTGGGACACACCTGGGGTCACTGCGGAGTCGCCGTCGCCCGGCCGGGCGGAGGCTGGCTGCTGCATGCGGGCGACGCTTTCTTCGACCGGCGCGAGCTGGATTCGAAAAATCTGCGCTGCAAGGCAGGCCTCCGGTACTACCAGCTGCAAATGGAGGTCGACCGGCGGCTCCGGCTCTGGAACCAACGCCGCCTGCGCGACCTGGTCCGGCTGCACGGCGATGAGGTGCGCGTGATTTGTGCCCACGATCCCGTCCAGTTCGAAGAATGGGCGCGGCGGTCGCCGGAGCAGCCGCTGGTGGCCGCTCCCAGCGGGACGGCGACGTTGTAGGCCGGCCAGGCTGGATTCCGCGTCGCGGTCTGTTATACGGGGGCCCTTTCGCCGTCCCCCGATGAATACGACGCTGCTTCCAGACCAGCCCTCGCTTTTCCTGCTGTCGCTCGGTTGCCCGAAGAACCGGGTAGACAGCGAGGTGATGCTCGGCAGCCTGCTCAACGAGGGTTACCGCCTGGTCGGCGAGGCGAAGGACGCGGAAGTGATCCTCATCAACTCCTGCGCCTTCATCGGCGAGGCAAAGCAGGAGTCGATCGACGCCATCCTCGAGCATGCCCGCCTCAAGGAAACCGGGCGCTGCAAGGCGCTGGTGGTTGCCGGTTGTCTCACGCAGCGCTACGCAGACGTTCTCCAGCAGGAGATGCCGGAGGTCGATTACTTCGTCGGGACCTCCGCCTATCCGCGCATCGCGCAGATCCTGCGGGGAGAGCGCGACCGGGCCGTGATTCCGGATCCGGACTACATCGCCGACAGCCGCACTCCGCGGCGCAATTCGATGCCGCGCTGGACGGCTTACGTGAAGATCAGCGAAGGCTGCGACAACAAATGCACCTTCTGCATCATCCCCACCCTCCGCGGCCTGCAGCGATCCCGGCCCATCGCCGATATCGTCGCCGAAGCCGAGCGGCTCTGCGCCGAGGGCGCAATCGAGCTGAACCTCGTCGCCCAGGATCTCACCGCCTACGGGCACGACCTTCCGGGTAAACCGAAGCTCCACGAGCTCCTGCACGCCCTGCGGGACGTGCCCGCGCGCTGGATCCGGCTGCACTACGCCTATCCGCGCGACTTTTCAGAAGCGCTGATCGACGGGCTCGCGCGCCAACCCAACGTCGCTCGTTACCTCGACATGCCGCTGCAGCACATCAGCGACTCCGTGCTTCGCCGGATGAAGCGGGGCCGTGACTCCGCGTGGGTGCGCAGGCTGGTGCGCAGGATCCGCGAGCGCGTCCCGGACCTCACCTTCCGGACCAGCTTCATCGCCGGCTTCCCGGGTGAGACGGAGGAACAGTTCCAGGAGCTCTGCGACTTCGTCGAGGAGATGCGGTTCGAGAAGGTGGGCGTGTTCCAGTTCTCGCGCGAGGAAGGGACGGAATCCTTCCAGCTCGACGGGCAGCTCCCCCAGCGCGTCAAGGCGCAGCGGCAGAAGAAGCTTCTCGGCATCCAGCGGAAGATCAGCAGGGAGCACCAGCAGCGCCTGGTGGGGCGGACTCTCGACGTCCTGGTCGAAGGCGTTTCCGAGGAGACCGATCTGCTTCTGGAAGGGCGGTGGATGGGGCAGGCGCCGGAGATCGACGGAAAGGTCTACGTCAACCGCGGCCAGGGGCGCCCCGGCGAGATTCGTGCCCGTCGAGATCGAGCAAGCGGGCGACTACGATCTGGTGGCGGGATCGCGGGTGCGGAAGGACCGCCGCGGCCAGTGACCGCGCCAAAGGCAGCCCGGCCGCGTTTTCCCATTCTCTCCCACTGATCGATGAAGGCGGATTTCCTCAACAAGCTCGACGCTCACCTCCAGACCTCGGGGTTGACGCGCGTGCACGCCGAATCGTCGGAGCCGACTGCCCGCGCCGCCGTCGAGGCGCTCGCCGGACTCCCCCACTTCGACGAGATCTGGGCCGGCGATCTTCGCCTCTCGCTGCAGATCGTCGTCGTCGCGTCCGGCGATCGGGTGCCCGGCGTCGAGTTCGCCCGCCGCGCGCACCTCCTCCGGGAACGGGCGGCCTCGCTGAGCGGCCGCGCCAAGGGCGAGGTGCAGGTGCTGCAGCTCGCCCTGTACGATCGCCAGGTCCCCCCGGAAGAGCGGCAGTTCATCGTTGAGAATGCGCGCGTCGCGCCGTGGTGGCCCCTCTCACGCGGCCGCGTCGCCACCTGGGTGGTCGCGCTCTCGGAACCCGCTCTGTACGCGGCGCAGTTTCGCGGGTGGCCGCAGGAGCTTTCGGCCGATCAATTCCGCGCGCTACTCGCGTAAGCGAGGCGATTCTGCAGCGTCCATCCGGCGAGCGCCGCCGCGACGACGCCGCCGACGTGGAACACCCACAGGTGGGGTGCCTGGGCATGCGCCGTGCAGGCGAGGTGCAAGGCGGCTTGGGCCGCGAGCGCGCCCGCCGCAGCAGTGGGCGCCAGCGAGGCCGAGGACCAGCCCGCCCTCCACATCACGAGCGCCGCCGCCACGGCGCCACCAGCGAGCTCGAGCGCAAGGCAATCGACGCCGATGCGCATGGCGAGCCCCGCTTCGGCATCCGGGAGGCCGGGAATTCCGCCCGCGGCAATGGCGAATCCAGCCGATGCGCCGAGCGCGACCCAGGCGCCGGCTCGCAGGACGCCGGCTACGGAGCTGAGCGCCGTCGCGAGCACCAGCACCACCAATGCAGCCGTCCAACCCTCCGTATCGCGGTGCCGGGAAAAGAGCAGCGGGATGGCGAACGCGACCAGCGCCGCCAACGCGCGCAGACCCCACCGGGACGGCGTCAGGTCCGCGAGGATCGGCGCCGACGCCCGGCGCAGCGCTCGCGACGAAGGTGTGGGCAGCTCGGCGCGCGCCAGCGCCTCAAGGAGCTTTTCTCCCTCGCGCAGCGCCTGCATGCAGCCGGGGCAGCCTCGCGCGTGCGCGAGGAACGATTCGCGCTCGGGATCGCCCTCGGGAAGAGCGGCGATGCCTGCCGCCTTGGGCCGCATCTCGTCGCAGGCGCTCACAACAGCCCTTTCAGGCGCTGGCGGAGCGCCTCGTATCCGCGAAATGCCCGGAGCTTGACCGCTCCGGACGTCGAACCGAGCACGTCGGCGATCTCCCCGAACGTCATCCCCTCGTACCGGTGGAGATGGATCACGGTGCGCTGCGACTCCGGCAGCGCTTCCAGCGCCGCGCGAACGGCATTCTTGACGTCCGCATCGAGCGGGGGATCCGCCGGATCCTGGACTTCGGCGCGGGCGATCGCGTCCTCGTCGGCGTCCTCGGGGAGGCGTAGCCGCCGGCGCAGCTCGTCCAGGCGGACCCGCGCGGCGACGGCGAAGAGCCACGGCGCCAGCCTGTGGCCCGGCCGGTACTGCTGCCTCGCCCGGTGGATCTTCATGAACGTCACCTGCAACAAGTCGTCCGCCACTCCTTCGTCCCGGAACGAGCGCAGGAAGAACCCGTGCACCCGGGGCGCCAGCCGGGCGAAGAGCTTCTCGAACGCGCGGGCATCGCCCGCGACGTAGGCCGACATCAGCTCTTCGTCCGTCGGTCTCATTCAGGCCTTACGTCGGCGCCGCCGCGGAGGTTACGCGATCGGGGCGTAAGATGCAGGAATGAACCTGGTCGTCCTCGCCGCTGCCTTGTTCGTCGTCGACGGCCACGCCGACACGCCGCAGTTCCTGCTCGATCTGGGAACGGACCTGACCCGCTCCGGCGAGCAGATGGTGGACCTTCCCAAAGCGCGGCAAGGTCGCCTGGGCGCCGAGTTCTTCAGCATCTGGGTGGACCCGGAATTCTATGGAGCGCACCCGGCCCGGCGAGCGCTGGACCTGATCGACGCCGTGCACCTTCAACTGGAGCGGCATCCTCGCGAGCTGGCCGTGGCGCGCACGGCGTCGGAGGTGCTCGCCGCGCGGAAGGCCGGCAAGCTCGCCGTGCTGATGGGCCTCGAGGGAGGCCACGCGCTGGAGGGAGATCTGCGGATGCTCCGCACCTTCCACCGGCTCGGCGTCCGCTACATGACCTTGACCTGGTCGAATACCAACGAGCTGGGCGACTCGTCCGGCGACGCGCAGAAGCCTGGAGTCAAGCACCACGGCGGCCTCACCGCGCTCGGCCGGCAGGCCGTCGAGGAGATGAACCGGCTCGGGATGCTGGTCGACATCTCCCATGTCGCGGACACGACCTTCTTCGACGCGCTCGAGGTCTCGAAGGCGCCGGTGATCGCGTCGCATTCGAGCTGCCGCGCGCTGACCGATCACCCGCGCAACATGACCGACGAGATGCTGCGCGCCGTGGCGAAGAACGGCGGGGTGGTAATGGTGAACTTCTTCTCGGGCTTCGTGGACGAGAGCTTCCGCAAGGCGTTCGAGGCGTTGCGGCCGGAGGAGGACAAGGCCCTCGCAGCGATCAACGAAAAATACAAGGACGATCCGGCGGCGCGGACCAAGGCCTGGTTCACGGCGGGACGCGAGATCGCCGCGCGCGTTCCGCGGCCGCCGATGAAGTCGCTGATCGATCACATCGAGCACGTCGCCCGGGTCGCGGGCGTGGATCATGCTGGAATCGGTTCGGACTTCGACGGGATCCCTTCGACGCCCGAAGGGATCGACTCCGCCGCCGACCTCCCCAGGATTGCGTCGGAGCTCCGCAAGCGCGGCTTCACGCAGGCGGAGGTCGCGAAGGTCTTCTCGGGGAACGTCCTGCGGGTGATGCGGGCTGCAGAGAAGATCGCGGCCGGACCTAGCCCCTAGCTCCCAGGCAGCGCGCGGACCCCCGCGTCGCTGCGGGACAGCCGGCGCGACCCCGCGCCGGGCTAGCCCGTCGCTTCCTCTTCCGACTCTTCGGCGCCGAAGAGCTCGCGCACCTTGGCGAAGAACGACTTGGACTGTGGGTGCGCGTCCTCGCCGGCGAGGGCACCGAACTGCTCGAGCAGCTCGCGCTGCTTCTTGGTCAGCTTCTCCGGCACCTCCACGGTCACCCGCACGTGCTGATCGCCGCGCTGGTAGCCGTTCAGGTGCGGTATCCCCTTTCCGCGGAGCCGGAAGACTTTTCCGCTCTGCGTGCCGGAGGGGATCTTCATCTTCACCTTGCCGTCGAGGGTCGGGACGTCGATGGTCGCGCCCAGCGCCGCCTGGGTGAAACTGATTGGCACCTCGCAGATGACCTCCGTGTCCTCGCGGATGAAGATCGGGTGCTCGTGGACGTGCACCACGACGTACAGGTCGCCGGGCGGGCCGCCGCGGTCGCCCGGCTCGCCTTCGCCCGTGAGCTTGAGGCGGGTCCCGGTATCGACGCCGGGTGGCACTTTGACGCTCAGTGCACTTTCGGTCTCGACCTTCCCGGCGCCGCGGCAGGTCGCGCACGGGTCGGTGATCACCTTGCCGGTGCCCTGGCAGTGGCCGCAGGTCCGCGAGATCTGGAAGAACCCCTGCGTCATCCGCAGCTCGCCTGCGCCGTGGCACGTCGGGCAGGTCTTCGGACCTGTGCCGGGCTTGCTGCCCGAGCCGTGGCAGGTCGAGCACTGCTTGTGGCGCGGGATCTTGACCTTTGCCTCGGTCCCGAACGCGGCCTCGGTGAAGCTCACCTCGAGGTTGTAGCGGAGGTCGGCGCCGCGCTGTCGCGCGCTCCGGGAACGCCCGCGCTGCCCGAAGATCTCCCCGAAGATGTCACCGAAGATGTCGTTGATATTGCCGGTGAAACCGGCCTCGAAGGGGCTCGGGCCGAATCCGCCGGGCGCCTGGTGACCGAAGCGGTCGTACCGGGCGCGCTTCTCCCCGTCGCAGAGGACTTCGTAGGCCTCGGAAGCTTCCTTGAACCGGTCCTCGGAGGCCTTGTCGCCGGGGTTCTTGTCGGGGTGGTACTGAATCGCGAGCTTGCGGAAGGCGCTCTTCAGTTCCTGTGAAGTGGCGGTTCGGGCAACGCCGAGGACTTCGTAGTAATCGCGCTTCTGGGACACCATCACTCCTCGCGAACAGCCAGGCAAGCGCTCGACGCGCCCCGTCTAACGTAAGAACAACGGCAGCCTTGTCAATCCTTCAGCTTTTTGCCGCTGTCTTCTTCTCGCCGGAGTCGCCCGAGGAGTAGAGGGCGTCGGCGATGCGGTAGGCGGAGCCTTCCAGCCGCTGGACCGCGGACTTGATCCGCGGCAGGTCCTCGGTACCGACGACCGCCTTCAGCGCCTCGAGGTCCGCGCGGATCTCCGCCATGTCCTTCGACGGCAGCAGCGTCGCGTACTCCTCCAGGGCCTTTTCCGTCGTGTAGATGAGCCCGTCGGCGGAGTTCTTCACGTCCGCCAGCTCCTTCTTCTTCTTGTCGGACGATTTGTGCTGCTCGGCGTCCTTGATCATCTTCTGGATCTCCTGCTCGGTGAGACCCGAAGACGCGACGATCCGGATGCTCTGCTGCTTGCCGGTGCCGAGGTCCTTGGCGCTGACGTGGACGATGCCGTTCGCGTCGATGTCGAACGCCACCTCGATCTGCGGCACGCCGCGCGGCGCCGGCGGAATGCCGACCAGCTCGAAGCGCGCCAGCGTCTTGTTGTCCGCCGCCATGTCGCGTTCGCCCTGCAAGACGTGCACGTTCACGATCGGCTGGTTGTCGACCGCGGTGGAGAACACCTGCGACTTGCGCGCCGGGATGGTGGTGTTCTTCTCGATGATGCGGGTATTGACGCCGCCGGCGGTCTCCACGCCGAGCGAGAGCGGCGTGACGTCGAGCAGCAGGACGTCCTTCACCTCGCCCTTGAGCACGCCTCCCTGGATGGCCGCGCCGATGGCAACCACCTCGTCGGGGTTCACTCCCTTGTGCGGCTCCTTGCCGAAGAAGTTCTGCACCACCTGCTGGACCTTCGGCATCCGCGTCATGCCGCCCACCAGGATGACGCGATCGATCCCCTTGGCGCTGATGCCCCCGTCCTTGAGCGCGATGCGGCAAGGCTCGATGGTCTTCTGCACCAGGTCGTTCACCAGCTCCTCGAGCTGGCTGCGCGTCATCGTCTCGGTCAGGTGCTTGGGCCCGGTCGCGTCCGCCGCGATGAACGGCAGGTTCACGTCGGTCTCGGTCGCCGAGGAGAGCTCGTGCTTGGCGCGCTCCGCCGCTTCCTTCAGCCGCTGCAGCGCCATCCGGTCGCGGCGCAGGTCGATCTTGCACGCCTTCTCGAACTTGTCGTTCAGGTAGTCGACGATCCTCTGGTCGAAGTCCTCGCCGCCGAGGAAGGTGTCGCCGTTGGTGGCCTTCACCTCGAAGACGCCGGAGTTCAGCTCCAGGACCGAGATGTCGAAGGTGCCTCCGCCGAGGTCGTAGACGGCGATCTTCTCCGCCCCCGACGTGCGCATGGCCGCGCCGGTCTTGCTCGCGGCGCTGCCCTGCGCCTTGTCGAGACCGTACGCGAGCGCCGCCGCGGTCGGCTCGTTGATGATGCGCAGCACGTTCAGTCCGGCGATGCGGCCGGCGTCCTTGGTGGCCTGGCGCTGGCTGTCGTTGAAATAGGCGGGGACGGTGATCACCGCCTCCGTCACTTGCTCGCCGAGATAGTCCTCGGCGGTCTGCTTCATCTTCGAGAGGATCATCGCGGAGATCTCCGCGGGGCTGTACCGCTTCCCGCGCAGCTCCACCCAGGCGTCGCCGTTGTCGGCGGAGACGATCCGGAAGCTCGAGACGGAGATGCTCTTGCGCACCTCGTCCGAGTCGAACTTGCGCCCGATCAGGCGCTTGACGGCGAAGACGGTAGCCTCGGGATTGGTGATGGCCTGTCGCTTGGCGATCTGGCCCACCAGGCGCTCGCCGGCTTCGGTGAAGCCCACCATCGAGGGAGTCGTTCGGCTGCCCTCGGAGTTCGGGATTACGACCGCTTCGCCACCTTCCATCACCGCGACGCAGCTGTTGGTGGTGCCGAGATCGACCCCGATGACCTTGGGCATTGACGGAGCTCTCCCCACGATCCGTTCTACCTCAATGCTCGCGGCGGCCCGAAATTTCTCGGTGGAGCGGGCGTGGGCAAATTCAGGCTTGTCCCCCACCCTCGGAATTCGCCGCCGGAGGCGGTTCCGCCGGGGTGCGGGGCTTGGACACCACCACCGCGGCGGGGCGGACCAGCCGATCGTTGAGCTTGTAGCCCTTGGCCATCTCCGACACGACGGTCCCGGCGGGCTCGTCGCTCTCCTGCTGCATGAGCGCCTCGTGCAGGCCGGGATCGAACGGCTTTCCCAAGGCGGAGAACCCGATCACGCCGTGCTTGGCGAGCGTCGTTTCGAACAGCTTCTGCACCAGGCGCACTCC
>Ga0209057_1002673_pt1 | contig 13602 bp, 9 predicted proteins | sample GraSoiAngelo_146_FD_185903 | JGI IMG/M metagenome (GOLD analysis project Ga0209057, IMG submission 185903) | Grasslands soil microbial communities from the Angelo Coastal Reserve, California, USA - 14_1009_05_30cm (SPAdes) (version 2) | ecosystem: Environmental > Terrestrial > Soil > Grasslands ... | reverse complement strand
ATATCTTCTGTTGAAGGGATGGTCCCTTTCAGACCATTCTTTTGGAGTCATCATCGGGTCCTTGACTGATGTGCTGTAGAGAAAGTTCCGCAGCCATTCCTTCCAGAATTGAATATGTGTAGATTTCTCGATGAAGCTCTGGTCTATAAGAATTTCAATGTTTTCGAACTCGCAGTCATCAGCCTCTTCTGCGAACAAAACGATACTGTGCTGAATGGAAAGATGAATCGCATTTCCTAGAGAACAAATCCACATCAAATTTTCAGGACTCCGTTCTTCCATCCATCTGGCCATCCTTCGGAAGAAATCTTCAATGAGTGGTCTACCAGTTTCGCGTCCCAACTTCGCAGTGGCGCGCAATACGTCCGCCGAGTCTTTGATGAATTGTTCTGCTATCTTTTTTGCGAAGAGAGTCGTTTTTGTTCCAGCCAGCGTCAGTCTTAGGCGGGGGCTATTCAGAATCACTGAATTTACGAAGGATGCTTGTTGCGCTGTCGACAGGTCTGTGGCTTTGAGTTCAGAACCCGTTGTGAATACGGCTGCCTGCCCTTCCACGCGCTGAAATTGGATGTGATGCCGTCAAGAGTCCGGTCCGAGATAGTGACTCCGCAAAACAAGGAGACTCCGTGAGTTGTCCAGGAAAAACCGCCCGAGTCATCGATAAAAATCTTCACACTAATATCCCTTGCTTCCTGCTAGTTTACAGCAGCTGCTTTGGCGAAAGGTAAGGCCCAAGGGGCTATGAGCATCTACCGCCTGGAGCATGCCGAGCCTCCGGATGACGGAGAAAGGGCCCGAAGGCGGATCACAATCCCGAAGAGCCCATCGACAAAGTCTGGCGTAATGCGCGACAGCCCGGTTCGATTCCCAAGGGGAAATACGATACGCTCTGCGGGACAGAATTTGGCGTTTGACGACGCCAAGGCGCAGAGAACATTTCCGACAAAGCCCACAAGAATAACGCAACGCGCGCGGTAGCGCGCAAAGCCGCCTTGCTGCCTTTCGTATTCGTGATGTTTGCCTACGCCACGGGCGGGCCATTCGGGCTGGAAGACATGGTCACGACGAGCGGGCCTGGGCTGACACTGCTCTATCACCTGTTCATTCCGTTTTTCTGGTGCATTCCCGTTTCGCTGGTGGCGGCGGAACTGACGACGGCGATTCCCGTCGAAGGCGGATTCTACCGCTGGGTGCGCGCCGCGTTCGGCGACTTCTGGGGATTCCTGGCAGGGTGGTGGAACTGGAGCGCGTCGTTCCTGCTGGCCGCCGCCTATGCCGTGCTGACGACGGACTATCTGAGCTTTTATTTCCCGGCGATTGTGGGATGGAAGCACCACCTGGTGAGTGTGCTCATCATCGCCGCGATCGCATGGATCAACGTGCGCGGGATTCAGATGGTCGGCGCGGTCTCCACGGTGCTGGAACTTTTCGTATTGCTGGTGATCGCGGCGCTGTGCGCCATCGCGGCGAGCAAGTGGCATCACAACCCGTTTGTGCCGCTGGTGCCGCCGCACGTTCCGCCGTTTCAAGTCTTCGGCGCGGGACTGGCGCTGGGTTTGTGGCTTTACTCCGGCTACGAGCAAGTGTCCAGTGTTGCGGAAGAAGTGGAAAACCCGCAGCGGAGTTATCCGCGGGCGCTGGCGATTGTGGTGCCGCTTTCGATGGCCACGTATTTCCTGCCAACGATGTTTTCACTCGCCGCGCTCGGCGACTGGCAGAAGTGGCACACCGGATATTTTTCCGGCGCAGCGGCGTTGATTGGCGGGCCGTGGCTGGGCTTTGCGATGACCATCGCCGCGATGGTCACCAATCTTTCGCTGCTGAACGCCACGGTGCTGACCAGCACGCGCATGCCGTCGACGATGGCGGAAGACGGCTACTTGCCGGCGGCGTTTTCCGCGCGGCACCCGCGCTACGGCACGCCGTGGATCGCCATCATTGTCTCCTCGATTATTTACGCGCTGCTGGCGCGGAAAACGATGGTGCAGCTCTTGACCGTGTACGTGTGGCTGCGCATCGGAGTAACCGTGCTGACGGTGCTGGCATCGTGGCGATTGCGCAAGACGAAGCCGGATTTGCGGCGGCCGTTCCGCATTCCTTGGGGACGGGCTGGGCTGATTTACGTGGTGGCCGCGCCGCTCGCGATGAGCGTTGTCGCGCTCGTGGCCAGCGATCCCTTTGCCCGAAAGTGGGGGCCTATTCCGGTTCTGATCGGCCTGGTGATGTATTTTGTGTTTCGGAAATTACTGGCAGGAAAAGCCGACGCCGGCCCGCAACCTATGTGAAGAAATCGAGGATTTTGTACCAAGCGCCAGCGAGAGGAAGCGCCCAGGTGTTGCCGCTGCGCAGGCCGAAGGGAGCGGCGGGAAACTTGATGCCGCCGAAGGGAATGTCGTTGGGTTCGCCGCAAATGAGGCCGGCGAGCTTCGCACCGAACCAGGTTGCGGCGGCGACGCCGTGGCCGGCAAAGCCCGCGGCAAAATACATTCCGTCGAGTTTCCCCGCGTGCGGCATGACGTCGAGAGTGAAATCGAGAGTGCCGCCCCAGACGAATTCGACTTTCACCCCGCGCAGTTGCGGGTACACGCCGATCATGCCGCGGCGGAGAATCTCGGCGCTCCGGCGCACGGTATTTTCCGTTTCCGGGAAAAAGGCGGCGCGGCCTCCGAAAAGCATGCGATTGTCCGGCGTGAGCCGGTAGTAATAGAGAAAATGTTTGGAGTCGTAGATCATGCGATTGCGCGGGCTGAGTTCGCGGGCGAGGTCCGCTGGAAGAATTTCCGTGGCGATGATGTAGGAACCGATGGGAATGATTTTCTTTCGCAGCACGGGGGTGGCTTCGGTTGTGTATGCGCCGCCGGCAAGAATCACTTCGCGCGCCGTGACAGCGCCTTTTGAAGTTTGCACGCGAAATTTGCGTCCGCCGGTGCTTTTCTCCGGCTCAATCGAGACAACGCGCGTGCGATCGTAAAGGCATGCGCCGGCGCGGTGTGCGGCATGCGCGAGTCCGGCAACGTAGCGCGCGGGGTTCAGGCCGGCGCTGGTTTCGTCGACTATGCCGCCGAAATAAATGTCCGAGCCGATTTCGGCGCGTAGCTCGCTTCTTGGAACGATGCGCAGCGCGTGATTGAACTCGCGCTTGATCAGCGCGGCGGATTCTTCGTAGTCATCGAAGTGCGATTGCTTACAGGCAACTTCCAGATGGCCGCAACGCGAGAAATTGCAGTCGATATTTTCTTCGCGGACGATCTGCTCGACGCAGTCGATGGAGTCGAGAGACGCGGCGTACATTCTTCGAACGGCTTCCCTGCCGTAACGTTTGATTAGTGCGGGGACCGGCAGCTTCATGCCGGTAAGGACCATGCCACCGTTTCGCGAACTGGCACCCCAGCCTAGCGTTTCAGCTTCGAACACCGCGACGTTTACGGCGCGTTTCGCGAGCGCTCGCGCAGCGGAGAGGCCGCAGTAACCGCCTCCGACTATGGCGACGTCGATGGAATCAGGAAAACCGGGAGAGGCGGCTACTTCCGGCGAATCTACGGTGGTCGCCCAGAAATTTTTCTCTTGGATGGGCATGAAATAAATTGGCGCGGGGAGATTCTAGCATTGGATGCAGACCGAAAAACAACCGAGGGGAGAGCTCACAAAAAAGAGACGGCAGAGAACATCGGTGCATCTGCCGCCTCTTCGCGCAGGTTATTTCAAGGAACAAAGTTCGCGTTGTTTATTCTTCGTCGCCGTCGAGGCCGTCGACGGGCGTGATGGTGCCGAAGAGGCCGTCCTGTTCGCCGTTAATGCCAGCAGTGAAGAACAAAGTGTTCGCTGGCCCGGCGTTTGCGTCGTTGCCGAAGGTGAGAGACCAAAGCCCATCGATGGTCAGGACGGAATCGTCGGGATTCTTCACGAAGCCGATGAATTTGTACGTGAAGCCGTTGAACGCGGCAATCTTGCCGCTGCCGAAATTGCCTACGAGAATGGCGTTTTTATTCCAGGATGCGAACAGATGCCGAAGAAGGACTCTGAAACGGACTATCCGGGGAAGAGCTGCTCGCCGGTCCGCGCATACTGGAAACGGCTGACTGGGCAAGGCGGACCTGCTGCTGGATTTCGTAGGCGAGACGACGCTCCTGGGGCGAGAGAGAAGGATTGTCAGCAAGCAATCCGGAGTAGCCGAAGATGGCGGTAAGAGGATTGTTGATCTCGTGAGCGGCGCCCGAGGATAGACGGCCAAGAGCCGCGAGCTTCTGCGAAAGCGCGATGCGTTCCTGGACTGTTTTCAAACTCTCGTAGGAGGATTCCGTAAGGGCAACCAGGCGCTGAAGCTCGCGTTCAAGAACGTAGAGCCTGAGGAAACCCAGCGCGCCGAGAAAAAACATAGCGCCAAGGATCAGACGCAGGCGGAATGTGATTACCACTCCGGGGTCGGAGTCTTCGAGATAACCGTATATCGCGAGCAATGGCAAGGAAACAATTGCGATCATGCTCAGGCGCGCGGTCCATAATCCCTGCCGGGGCTGAGTCGGAAGAAGGCTGGAGATTCGAACCAATGGCAAAAGCGTAGATGATCCAGAGGTCACCCAGGCTAAGGGGCACATCATAGATACTTCCTGAATAGTATTTGCCGGCGGCCAAGGCAAGGCCCTGAATGAGATTTGCGAGCGCAAAGACCATGTTGCCCAGGCAAGCATGGCCGTAAAACCTGCGCCAGGGTCCTGTCGTCCTTCGCCAAAGCACAAGCAAAACGAGGACGACCGACGATTGCTCGGCCAGAACCAAGAAATAGTTGGCGCGATTATACGAAGCGAAATTGTTGACCACGGTGAGCCACGGCACGACAAAGTAGCAATAGAGGCATAGCCACCACGAAAGCAAAAAGGCGAAATCAATACGCCGGAAACGCAGATCACTGGCGGCGGATTCCGAATGGGGACGAAAAGCAAGGGCCGCAAGCATGAGGGCGGGCACGAGGAAAAAGAAACCGTCACCAATTAGAGGATTGGGGGCCGATTTCTTAAGTAGGACTTCGGAGTAAGACCAATAGGAATAGGAAGAGAAAAGAAAGGTAAAAGCGGCGGTGTTCAGAAGCCAGAACATGCGCGCGGGGCCAGTGGAAGAGCGAGAATTTAGTCCGCAGAGAATGAGCAGGACCCCGGTGAGGATCAGCGACGCGATGTCGCCTATGACGGTGGCGGCATAACTCTCCTTCAGAGCAAAGGCGGCCAGTGTCTGAGCGACAGTGGTTATGATGGCCACTTTGAGGCAAATGGATTGTGTCCGCGCGAACAAAGTTAGCTTTCCTCCGCGGGAGCAAGATTCGGCAGGCTGATGCGAGAGGCTCCTTCCCTCGCGCCGGGAAGGCTGATAGTAAAGACGGCGCCGCCCCCCACTCGATCACGGCAAGAAATATCGCCGCCGTGTTGGCGGACAATGCCGTAACAAGTGCTCAAGCCAAGGCCGACACCCTTGCCCACACCTTTGGTGGTGTAGAAAGGGTCGAAGACGTGTTCCGGCTCCAACAACCCGCCTCCACTGTCGGCGAATTCGACCTCGACCTGCTGGTTCACCACGCGCAAGGTGATGACAAGAGAACCCGAACCCTTTTCTTCCACGGCATCGACGCCATTGCCGATGATCTGAAGAAATACCTGGAGAATGCGGCTGGAATCGGCCGCAACACTGGGAATCTCGCCTTCTGATTTGATTTCCAGTTGAACGCGAGGGTTTTGTCCCACCCGGGTCAAGCCGACGGCAGCTGAGAGCAGCTGGCGCAGATCGACACTGGTAATTTCCAGCGGTGATTCGCAGGCGAAACTAAGCATGTTATTGAGCAGCGCGTCCGTGCGGTGGGCTTGGCTCACTAGTTTTTCCACCATCCCACGCGTGGGAGAGCCGACCGCGGCATCTCTTATCAAAGTCGTGGAAGAGTTGAGCGTGGCAGCCACGGCTTTCTTGACTATATTGGCGACGCGGGCCACAACCTGACCGAGCGAGGCGAGCTTTTCGACCTGGAGCATTCGTTGGCGCGTATTCGAGAGGCTGGCACAGGCAAGATTAGCCTCACGGAGCGAGCAAATCAGGTCGGAGCTCAAGAGGTCTTGTTTGAGAGAGAGGAGCGCTGTCAGAATCAGCATGGCGAGGAACGTAGCGAGAACACGGAAGCGTCCAATGTTGTCAGAGAGACCGGTGGAACCAAGCAAGGCAAACCCTATGAGAGGAGTGGAGAGCGTAGCCAGCATGGCGATGCGAGCCGGCAACAGAACCACGGCCCGCGAAGATTTGGAATGAACGCCGGTGAGCGGAGATGGAGCGGAACGCACGGGAAGATTGCCACCCAGAATTGCGAAGTAGGCGATTCCGGCGACGGAGGTCAATAGTGGGAGATCGTAGAGGCTTCCGGAATAGTACTTGCCCTCGTCGATGGCGACGTTGGCGATCATGGAGGACAGAGTGTAGAGAGCGAAAGACGCCCAATAGAGGCGATAGAGATTCCGCCACGCGCCTTGTGCTCGCAAGGCCACAATTCCGAGGACGGAAACGAAAATGATATGCCCAAGGGTATCTATGGTATTGAAATGGAAACTATAAACACCATCCTCGTTCACAACGAACCTGTAGGGAATGACCCACATGGCATAGCAATAAAACCAGTAGACCAGCAGAAACGAAAAGTCTAGAAAACCAAGAATGCGAAAACGGCGTGTGAGCTGGGACTGAGGCTCAATGGCAAGCGCCGCAACGAGCGGCACGAGCTTGAGGAAAAGCAAGGTGTCGCCAACAGGCGTCTGAGGCGCCGATACGCGGAGAACTATTTCATATTCCGTCCACTGGGCGACACCGAAGATCCAAAAGGCGATGCCCGCAGATGAAAACAACCAGAAAATGCGGGCGGCGCCGTGGCTCGCGAAAGCGTTTCGAACCATGAAGGTAGCCGCGACCAAAAGAAAACCGAGTTCCGCCAAATCACCAAATGCAGAAAGGGCAAAACCCCGCTTGCCCCAATGCGCCACGCAAAAGGCGATCAACAGAACAATGGAAAATAAGATCGGGTAGAGGCGAGGCCAAGGAGCCATGCCTCGGCCGTCGATGCGCTGTTCAATTTTTTCTGATGATGGCAAAGTCTTCTATCTCGGCTCAAGAACTTAGATTCGGAGCCCGGTGACCTAGCCGTGCTCCCCTGATGCGTAAAGAGAATGAGGAAGAGAGGGCGCCGACAGTTTGTGGCGGCGGGCAACGGTTACTTCTATTATCGGAGGAATTCTGTGAGGTGGCGCAAGTTTATCGGGTGAGGACTACGATTAGTACAGAGACAAAGGCGGGACATTCGCGCCGAAAAACACTGAAATTCGGAAAAAAGCCGAGAAGAACCTAGCGAAGAGTGTCCCCCTAGGCTCGGCGAAGGACGATGAGGCTGATCTCGGGAGGGACGCCGAGGCGGACGGGGGCGCCGACCGTGCCCAAGCCGCGATTCACATAGAGATGGGCAACGGGAGACAAGTGAGAGTCAAGGAGCGACGGACTGGACGTCTGGGAGGCGGAAGCGTTCGCAGCAGCACGATCAGTGGCAGCTGGCGAAAAAAGCGGACGCTGGTAAAGGCCGGCAATGTAATCGGTGATAAAGCGGGCGGGACTAAGGCGGTGATCGAGAATTTCGACCTGAATCTGTCCGCCGTGGGTGTGACCGGCGAGGGAAAGCTCGATGCCGAGTTCGGCGGCGCGATTGAAAGAGTTCGGATTGTGCGAAAGGAGAATGTTGGGCATGTCGCGGCGAACGAGTGGCTCGACATTCGAAAGGGTCTGCTGTCTCTGGCCGTTGCGCATGCGTTCACGCTGGTAATCGACCCCGATGAGGTTGAACTTGGCGCCCTTGAAAGTGATTAGCGCGTTTTCCTGGCGCAGCAGCTTCATGCCGGCCTGGGAGTAGCGATAAGCCGCTTCGTCTTCGGCGCGCGCGTATATTTCGTGGTTGCCGTTGCATCCCCAGGTACCAAGCGGAGCGTACAGACGGCGAACTTCGTCGACGCAATCGGCAATCGAATCGCCACTTCCGGTGATGAGATCGCCGGTGACGACAGCGAGGTCGGCGCCGAGACCATTCGCCATATCCACGGCGCGGCGCACCTGCGCGGTAGACATATAGCCGCTAAGGTGAATATCGCTGATTTGCACGATCTGCATGCCGTCGAGAGCGGACGGAAGATTGGGGACAGGTATCTCAATGTGACGGACCTGGTAGTTCAGGCGCTCGGCAGCGAAACCATACACGGCGCCAAGAAAAGGAGCGGCCCCGGCGGCAGCAGTGGCGGCGCGAAAAAAGTATCGGCGGCCGGGATCGGCAACGGTCTCAGCAGCGGCCGAAGCGGACTCTGCAGCGAGTGGATTGGGAGTAGATTTCTTGGCAGTTGCGGGGTGCAGCCATCGCCAGAGGCGTTCCAACCCGTGGACCGCCTTGACCGCGATATAGGCGAAGAGCGCGCTGAAAAACCAGAGACCACCGATAACCGTCACGATGGAACTGTGCCGCGTGAAGGATGCGCGCCCGAACACCAAACCTTGAGCCGTAGTAACGATTACGAGCAGGAGCAGAACGATATAGGCCAACCGGGGAGTGATTCGGAGCGCCGTCCGGCCCCAATGCGAGGTCACACGCCAGAGGGAGCGGTACCAGAAGCGCTGCGAAAGATACAGCAGCGTCAGGATACTTAAACCGATGGCAATGCGCAGAAACTGAAAGCCCCAATTCACTGTAATGGCGCCCCTAATCGCAAAATATGAGTTTAGCATGCGAAGGTTGGGAATTTTGCATGACGAAGACGGCTTTACTGCGTAAGATGAACCCCCCGCGGGGGCCAGGTATGTTTGGGAGAGTCGATGCTGGTTAAAGGAAACGCCTTGCTTGGCGGCGCGTCTGAAGGAATGAACGTCCGGCTTTTGGGCGTAACGGAGGGAAGGGAAAATGAAGAAACTCAAGTGGGTGGCAGGTCTAGCCTTGGCCATGGGGTTGGCGGTGTTGCCGGCATTGGCACAGGATGCGGCAAAGAAGGCACCGCCGAAACCAGCGCCGAGTCCTTCGCAGGCGGTGCTGGAGCAGTGGAACGAAATCGGACGGAAATTGATCACCATTGCGGAGGATTTGCCGGAAGATAAGTACGATTACAAACCGAATCCGGATTCGAGGACGTTTCGCGGGGTGCTGCTGCATGTCACCGCGTCGATGTATTACTTTACGGACACCGCGCAAGGAAAAAAACCTCGGTATCCGGACGATCCCAAGCCAGCCGACTTGAAGATTAACAGTAAGGCCGACCTGGTGACGTTCGTAAAACAGTGTGTGAGCGACGGTGCCGACGTGATCAAGGCAAAGGGCGACAAGGGACTGAATGAGGCGGTGAATGACGGCGGGCCCCACTTGGACCGGCTGTATGACTTGGCTTACGGGTTGATCGAACACTCTGGAGAACACTACGGCAACCTGGTGGTGTATTACCGGGCCAACGGGATGGTGCCGCCGGAGTCGAGACCCAAGAAATAATGAGGTAAAAGAAGTAAAGGACGTAAAGGAAGTTAAGGAAAAGCAGGGCGCGGTGCATGAGCATCGCGCCCTGTTTTTTTGTTTGCCTTGAAACCCAAGCCCAGCATGCTTGCGGCCCTACAAGTTGGGCGATCAAAATAGGCTAAGGAGTGGCAGCGCCAGCGACGCCGTTTTCGAGCAGGGCGATGAGTTGCGCGGGATCGCTAGTTGGAGGCAGACACGTTTGGCCGAAGCAAACGACGGCGAGCGGTTTGCCGGATAGGAGATGAGGGAGAGTTTCTTTGAGAGCGCCAGCGAGATGAACCTGCGGAGTTTCGGGCGTGACACGAAGGACAGATTTGCCGAAGCGGAAGACGCGGTGAGCAGCGGCTTCGAGGGCATGGGCGGCGGGATTGTTGGGGGGGCCAGCGATAACCACCTGGCTGGGATGATGGGCGAAAAGCGTGGCAGCGAGACCGTATGTGGCGGCGAAGAGGCCGTACTGCGGAGCGATGCCGGCAAAGGCTTCGAGCGTTTTTTGGGCGAAAGCGCGGTAGCGATCGTCGCCTGTGAAAGCGTGCATTCGAATGAGGGCGATGGCAGCGACGGAATTGGCGCCGGGCGTGGGTGAATCCTGAAAAGGCTTGCGGCGCACGTCGAGGCCACCCATGGGCGCGGCGTCGGAAGGACGATCGAAAAAGCCACCGCCTTCGGCGTCGCCGTAGCGGGAGATGGCTAGGTCTATGGTTTTCTGCGCGGCGCTGAAATAGCGGGGATCGAGAGTGGTTTCGTAGGCGTCGAGAAGCGCGAGGACGCTGAAGACTTGGTCGTCGAGCGAGCCTTCAAGAATGGGCCCGCCGATGCGATGGCCGAAACCGCGCGTTTCAGTCCAGGCTTCTTTCAGCATGCGATCGAGAGTTTTCAGGGCGAACTTGCGACAGTCTTCTGCGATCCAAGCCGTGCCGACGATGCGCGCGGCCTCAAGATAGGCCGAGACAAACATCGCATTCCAGGAGACGTACATCGTTTTGTCGACGAAAGGCGTGGAACGGTCCGCGCGCGCCTTGAGCATCTTTGCTTCGGCGTGCAGCTTGATTCGGACAACTTCGTCTTCGTCTTTTTTGAGGATTTGAGCGATCTCCGAGAATTCACGAGCGATCCAAAGAACATTCTTAGCCGGATTGAGATGCATCTCTCCGTGTGGCTCAACATCATAGTAGAGCTCTATCACCCGCGATTCTTCGGGCGCGAGAACGGCACGAACTTCGCCAAGCGTCCAGGTGAAGTAGTCACCATCGTCATCCAATGAATAGTCGGCGTCCTGGCTGGCGTAAAATCCGCCGTTCTCCTGGTCAGACAGAACTTCGTTAACCCACCGAATGATCCCTTCGGCGAGTTCTCCGAAAACTGAAGACTTCGGATGCCAATTTGCATCCGGCTTGCGGGTGCTTTCGTCATCGGCGCTCCATGAAAAAAGCGAAGCGTGGAGATAATTCTTGAGCAGTTCGGAATTGTCGTACGACATTTTCTCGAAATGGGGGACGAGCCAGCGTTCATCGACGGAATAGCGATGGAAGCCGCCGGCGAGCTGGTCGTAAACGCCGCCGCGGGCCATTTTTTCGAGGGTGGTTTCGGCCATGGCGAGCAAATGTTTTTCTTTCGTTTGTTGATAGCGCTCAAGGACGAGATCGATAGCCGAGGAGTGCGGGAATTTCGGGGCACGGCCAAAACCGCCGTTCTTGATGTCGAAAAGCTGGGTGATGGATTTGACCTGCGCTTCAACGACGCCGAGATCGAAATCGCCGCGGGCGCCGGTGAAGACTTCCGCCTGCGAGACGGCGTCGGCAAGAGAGTTGGCGGCGCGCTCGAGTTCGGCGCGTTTGTTGCGATAAGAATCGGCGACGGCGAGAAGAAGGCGGCGGAATCCGGGGCGACCCATCTGGTCCTCGGGCGGGAAATAGGTACCGCCAAAAAACGGTTTGCCGTCGGAAAGAAGGAAGCCTGTGAGCGGCCAGCCGCCCTGTCCGGAAATGGCACTGATGGCGGACTGGTAGCGCGAATCAACGTCGGGGCGCTCGTCGCGGTCGACTTTCACGGCGACGAAATGCTCGTTGATGATTTTCGCGAGCTCGGCGTTCTCGTAGGATTCGCGGTCGATGACGTGGCACCAGTGGCACCAGACGGCACCGATATCGAGGAGGATGGGTTTGTCTTCGGATTTGGCGCGGGCAAAAGCTGCGTCGCCCCATTCGTGCCAGTCGATGGGCTGATGCGCTGCGGAGCGCAGGTACGGGCTGGCGGAGTCTTTGAGGCGGTTTTCAGGATGGTTGGTCAAGGTTTCTCACAATTTGAAGAAGCGAGAAACGGGCAGTTGAGGTCCTTCGCTTCGCTCAGGATGACAGCAAGAAAAATGCGGCCGGACTAAAGTCCTGCCTTTACACAAACAAGCAAAACCAAAACTACTGGACGGTGTCGCCGGGGCCGAGGTCGCGCGGGTCGAGCGGTTTACGGTTAGCGAATCCTTCGTCCTGGCGATGATAAAAACGGATGCGGTCTTCGCCGAGCTTCCAGCAGAGGTAGACGTCCTGATGGTTGATGACGGCGGGAAAATCAAGGAGGCCGACGTCGAGATCCTTGACCAGGCAACCGGTTTCGAGAATGCGATTGAGCGCTGTCTTGAGTGTTTCGGCAAGTTGCTGGTGCTCCATGCGGACGGCAGCCAATTTTTCATATGGGACGATTATGCCGCCCATCATCATGATGCGCGCGGAAACGGCTGCTAGCTCGTTTTCCAAGCCCGAGAGCTTTTTGCGGGAATCCATGGCCTCGACGAGAAAAGGCTCGAGTTCCTGGCGCGCGCGTTCGGCTTCGGTCAGCGTGAAAAGGCGCTGCGGCGGTTCCGGAGTCTCGTCCTGCTCCTGATCATCGTCTTCGTCTGCCATCGTTTTTCCGTTCCGGGGACAAAGAGGCACAGAGGGGACAGAGTGCTCATCACGCAGCGCAAAGCAAAAGTCCGTCCTATTCGATGCTAACGCAAACTCAGCATGCGGTCGAGAGCAACCCGCGCATGGTGTCGAGTGCGTTCGTCAACGGAAATGCGGTTAACGACGTTGCCCTCGCCCAGATTTTCGAGCGCCCAGAGGAGATGCTGCGGCGTGATGCGAAACATGGTGGTGCAAACGCAAACGCTGGGATCGAGCGAGATGACCTTGTGGTTTTTCAATTCCTTGCCAAGACGATTGACGAGGTGGATTTCGGTGCCGACGGCCCACTCAGTGCCTGCCGGAGAAGCCTGGATGGCTTTGATGATGCTTTCAGTCGAACCGATTTGGTCGGCGGCGTCGGCGACCTCGAAGCGGCATTCTGGGTGAACAATGACGCGAATGCCGGGATGCTGGCGGCGGACGCGCTCAACTTGCTGCGGCGTGAAGCGCTGATGAACCGAGCAATAGCCCTTCCAGAGGATAATGCGCGCGTTGCGAATCGCTTCCGGCGTGTTTCCTCCAAAATCCTGGCAGGGATCCCAGACGATCATTTGGTCAAGCGGGATGCCCATGCGATAGCCGGTGTTGCGTCCCAGGTGCTCGTCGGGAAGGAAGAGAACTTTCTCGCCACCCTCGAAAGCCCAGTTCATGACAGCCGCGGCGTTGGAGCTGGTGCAGATCGAGCCGCGGTTCTCGCCGGTGAAGGCTTTGATGGCTGCAGTCGAGTTCATGTAGGTGACAGGGACGACCTTGCGCACATCGAGGAGCGATGAGAGTTCGTGCCAGCAGGCTTCCACCTGGCCGATGTCGGCCATATCCGCCATGGAGCAGCCGGCATTGAGGTCAGGAAGAATGACGGTTTGGTGCTGGCGGCGGAGGATATCGGCGCTCTCTGCCATGAAATGCACACCGCAGAAGACGATATAACGGCCCTCGGCCTGCGAAGCCTGGAAGGAGAGTTTAAGGGAATCACCGCGGAAGTCGGCAAACTTAACGACCTCGTCGCGCTGGTAGTGGTGGCCCAGAATGACAACGTCGTTGCCGAGACGGGCTTTGGCGGCAGCGATGCGGTCGTCGAGGGTATTGTCTGGCACCAAGAGGTAGGAATCG
>Ga0209057_1002672_pt1 | contig 13603 bp, 10 predicted proteins | sample GraSoiAngelo_146_FD_185903 | JGI IMG/M metagenome (GOLD analysis project Ga0209057, IMG submission 185903) | Grasslands soil microbial communities from the Angelo Coastal Reserve, California, USA - 14_1009_05_30cm (SPAdes) (version 2) | ecosystem: Environmental > Terrestrial > Soil > Grasslands ... | reverse complement strand
CGGCAGCCGCGCTGCTTATGCGCTTCGGGCCGTTCGCAAGGTGATGGAGCAGGCTCGTTCGCACGGCTACGACGAGCTTCTCGCCTGCGCCACGCAAGCCATCCGGCAGGCGTCGGACGGCCCCGCCTTCGTCCGCCAGGCAAGCGAGGTGCTCGGCGTGCCGGTCCGCGTCATCTCGGGCAGGCGTGAAGCCGCGTTGAGCTTCCTCGGCGCGGCCAGCCGCCACGCGGTCCGGCACGAATGGGCATTGGTTGACCTGGGCGGCGCCTCGACGGAGATCGTGATCGCCCGCGGGCGCGAGATGCTGCGCTCCGCGGCGCTGCCGATCGGCTCGGGCGTCCTCGCTGACACATACCTGTCCGACCCGCCCAGGCCCGAGGAGCGCGCGCGCTTGCGCAAGGCGGCGCTGCGCGAGCTGCCCCATGCCCCGGACGGCGAGGTCGAGCGGCTGGTCGCCACCGGCGGCACGGCATCCAACCTCCCCACCGTGCTGACCCGGCGCAACCCGCCTGCGGTCCTGACGACAGCCGACCTCCTCACGTGCGAGACGCGCCTGGACCGGCATCGGGCGCGCCACGTGGCTGCCCTGGTCGGGCTGCCTCCCAACCGGGTGAAAGCCATGCGCGGAGGCGTCGAGGCGCTACTCCTGCTGCTCGATTGGTACGGCCTGGCCTTGCTCCACGTCAGCCACGAAGGCCTCCGCCACGGAATGCTGCTCGCGTACCTGGAACGAGGCCGAGATTGGTGGCGGGACTCTCCCCGCGAAATCACGTGATTTCGTGGGAACCCCGGAAACGATGGGTAAATTAGGTCTATGGAACGCGCAAGGACGGCCGGTTCTGGACTGAGGCTTGCTCTTGGGCTGACCCTCGCCGTCCTGGTGGTCGAGCTGGCGGGGGGACTGCTCTCTCATTCCCTGGCTTTGCTCGCCGACGCCGGCCACGTGCTGACCGACGTTTTCGCACTTGGCCTCGCCTGGTTCGCGATCGAGCAATCAAAGCGGCCGGCTGACCGGCATCGCAGCTACGGGTATCAGCGGGTCGGCATCCTGGCTGCGCTCGTGAACGCGGCGGCCCTGATCGTCATCGTGCTGGCGATCGGATTCGAGGCAGTGCGCCGGTTGATCACACCGGAACCGGTCCAGGGCGGCGCGGTCATCGCCACCGCGTTGGCGGCAATCGCCATCAACGCACTTGTCATCGTGACGCTTCGAGGCGGTAGCCAAAATCTCAACCTGCGCGCGGCGCTGCTCCATGTGACTGGTGACGTTGCCTCATCGGCAGGGGTCGTCGTTGCCGGCGCGGTGATCCTGTTGACCGGCTGGCTCTACATCGACCCCCTGCTCTCGCTCGGCATCGCGGTTTTCATTGCCTACAGCGCGTGGGGCATCGTCCGCGAGACGGTCAACCTGCTCATGGAAGGAACGCCGCCCGAAATCGACCTGGGCGCCGTCACGTCCGAGATCAGCGGCACCTCCCTGGTGACCGGAGTCCACGACCTTCACGTGTGGGCGCTGTCATCAGAGGACGTCGCGCTCAGCTGCCACATCGTGATCGAGGACAGCTCCCTTGGCGATGCCGAGCATGTCGTGCGAGATCTCGAGACGCGGCTGTGCGATCGGTTCGCGATCGGACACACCACAATCCAGGTCGAGAGCTGTCATCCGTGTGGCGAGATCCACCACGGCGCGGGCGAGCACAACCACCCGCACGTGACGCTTACTTTTTCTGCGAGACCAGCGCATCCTCGCGCTGCAGGATCCTCCGCGCCACCGCTATAGCCGCGGCGTAGGTCGAGTCCATCCCGCGATAGCTAAGCCCGCGCGCGCCCAGCGTGCGCGCCTGCGTGTACGGAGTGTCGGATGCGTAGTGGACGATTCCCAGGTCGAAGTGGGCCTGCGCCATGTTGACGCTCTCGTTGACCGGATAGCGATCCGGCTGGCCGATCTCGTAGCACGCATCGAGATAAGGTCCCGCCTCCATCTCGACCACCGTGTACCGGCCCTGGTAGTAGAAATCGAGGTAATCGCGATTCTGCAAGAACGTGCCGCGCACGGTGACCGCGCGCTGGTTGTCGAGGGCCGAACCGTAGACGAGGTTGGGCTGTACGTCCCCCGCTGTGAAGCAGTTGTCGAGCCAGTAGGTGTTGCCCGAGTGCTCGTTGTAGACCACGTTGGGGATCATCACGTCGCCGACGTCGGCGTTGAGGGTCGCGGCTTTGCCCAGCACGTACACGCCGGCCACCCATGCCGCCTGCTCGGCGACCTGGCGGAGGATGTGATACGCGGCCTGACCCAGTGGGTAGTCGACGTTGACGATGCACGCGTCTGACGTGTGCAGCTTTTGCTCGTCGACGGCCCCCACGCGGGGATCGATAGCTGCGGGGTCCAGCTTGGAGAGCATGAAGACCTGCGCGGCGGAGTCGACACCGGTGGCGACCGCGGGGATATGGCGCACGCCGTTGGCAGTTTCCAGCTCGGCGCGCCACTTGCGAAGCCGTTCCCGCTCTGGATGCGCGTCGAAAATCTGTCGCGCACCGTAGTACAGCCAGTTCTGCCTTGACGCCCGGCTGTGTCCCGCTTCGAGCTTGCGGCGCTCGGTGTCGAGGTCGCGGTCTGATCGCCCGATCCAGTCCACGATCTCGTTTTCAATCCGGCGCGCCACGCCGGTCAGGACATTGACCAGACTGTGCGCGTTTGAAGAGACGAAGTAGATGGGCGCGTCGCGTGCGCCCAGCTCGTCCATGGCGGCGGCGATGGGCAGCCACCAGCGGCTTGCGTTGCGCGCGAAGCCGAGGTGGCTGCCTCCGATGAGACGCAGGACGATTCGACTTTCGTCGCGCTTGATCGCGGCCAGGTTGGCGTCAAAGCTCTCTCCCCACGCATCGTGCAGGCGGCGCCAGTCGTCGGGGGTCGCGCCTGCAGCGTGCCTGGCGTCATCGTCCGAAAGGTCGACGTCCTGCAGTGAGCGGTGCAGCTTGTTCCATTCGATCTGGAAGGCGACCAGCGTCGGAACGAGGTCGTCGATGTCCGACGCAGAGGCGATCAGGACCGCGAGCGTGTTCTTTCCATCGTGGTACCAGCGTCGGCGTCGGGCCGGGGCTTTGACGGCTTCCCAGCTCAGAATGTCAGCGCCAAGGACGGCTTTGAATCCCTGCGGGCTCTGGCCCATGATCACGCGCCGGCAGCGGTTGATCGCGGCGGGCAGTCGCCGCACGGCGTACAGGAGCGCGCCCATGTCGGTCTGCGGCTGAGCGGCCAGCGGGTGGAGAACTGAACCCATGCCGAGATGCGCCTGGACGAGCGACTCGACTTTGATCTCGCCCGAGCTCTGCAGCATCGTCGCGTAGGTGCGGACATAGAGCTCGACGGCATGCTTTCCAGACCAACCGGCGGTAGGCGGCGCCTCCATGAGGCGACTATAAGACGGCGTCCGCGAAGGGACTTACAAAAGCATGAAGATGGCCGCGCCCCACTGGTGTGAGAGTGAGATGCATGATCACACGACTCGGAAGGCAGCGGTTTCTGCGCGTCGTCGGACTTGCAGTGGGAGCGGTCGCGGTGGCGGGCTCGGCGGTCATCGTCACGGCTTCGGCAGCGGGGTTCAGCTTTGGTTCCCGACCGGCCGTCTCAACGCAGTCGGTGCAGGCGAACACTTCGTCCACCGCCTGCAGCAATTTCATGAAGCACTTCGCGGTGGAGATCAGCAAGAGCCAGGCCGAGATCAACTCCGCGTTTCAGAAGGCGATCGCCGACACGCTCGCCGACGAGGTGAAGAGCAATCAGATCACGCAGGCGCAGGCCGACGCGATCAAGAAGAAGCTCGCCAACCAGACACCGTGCGCGCTGCCGGCTGCGGCCCCGCACGGCGGCGGAAACAAAGCGGAGATCGCCGCCTATATGCAGCAGTACGTCGCCGCAGCCGCGTTGGCGCTTGGCATCACCGAAGCGCAGCTGAAGGCTGACCTGGCCGGCGGCCAGTCGCTGTCCCAGGTCGCGACGGCGCAGAAGGTTTCGGAAGCCGACTTCCGTACCAAGCTGATCAATAACTTGAAGCCGGCGCTCGACAAGGCGGTCACGGACAAGAAGCTGACGGCGGACCAGGAGACCGCGATCCTGAATCGCCTGAAGACGGGTCCGCTGCCCCTGTGGAACGCGCACACCCGGAAGCCGAAGCCGGCCACAAGCGCCACCCCGTCAGCGCCTTGACGAAGAAGGGTTAGTTCAGTTCCTCCGGGGACGGCGGTCCGCCGAGGCGGCGCATCAGCTCCTCCAGGAGCTGACGGGTTTCGGGGTCGGCCATCAGCCGTTCCTGCATCTGCTCCGCCGAGCGCCGGATGTCAGGGTCTGACATGAGGCGTTCGGACATGGCCTGGAAACGCGAGCTCATGTCTTTCATCGCCGTTTCCTGGGCGACCTGGATCAGGACCGGCTGGCTCGCCGCCGCCGCCACCGCCTCGGCCTGCGCACGGACCATCTCGATCCCCTTGCAGCCGAGGCACTCGCCTTTCAAGCCGCAGTGGCAGAGCTGCGGGCGCAATCGGTCCAGCGCCGCGTGAAGCTCCGAGAGGTCGATCGGGGTGGCCACAGCAGCAAATTTACCAAGGGTCGTGCGCGGGAGGTCCGACGCAGATTCGCGGCATCGGCGGCCGGAGCCAAGGAGACGACGAGCACGCGAGGGAGCGCATCGCGTAGATGCGTGACCGAGCGCGCGGAGGAGTCGACGCTGGCTTCAGGCGCCTCAGGCGCCCCGGCCGCCTAGGCCGCGAAGATGCGAGGAACTGCCCGCGCGCGACCCTAGGCTTTGGACTTCCCCGCGTACATGGCCTCGATCTGGTCTTTGAAATGCTCGGCCACGACCTTGCGCTTCACATCCTGCTTCAACGAAAGCTCACCGTTGGCTTCGGTGAAGTCCTGAGGCAGCAACGTGAAGTACTTGATCGTCTCCCATTGGCCGAGATGCGCGTTGACGGAATCGACGGTGTTCTGAATGCGGGCCTTGACGGCGGTCTCGTCCATGCCCTGCTTCCGCGCCGTGTCCCAATCGGGCACGATCAACGCGGTGACGAAGGGTTTGCCTTCGCCAACGATCACTGAACGGGCGACCAGGGGATCGCTCAGCAGCGCGTGCTCGAGCTGTTGCGGGGCGACATACTTGCCGCCCGCGGTCTTGAAAAGCGACTTCTTGCGGTCGGTGATCTTGAGGAAGCCGTCGCCGTCGATCTCGCCGATGTCTCCTGTGTAAAACCAACCGTCTTTCAGGACCTCCGCCGTGGCGTCCGGCTTGTTGTGATAGCCGCGCATGTTGCCCGAGCCCTTGACGAGAATCTCACCATCGTCCGCGATCTTCAGCTCAACACCCGGAAAGGGTCTGCCCACGGTGAGAAAGCGGTGCTCATAGAGCGTGTTGGAGCAAACACCCGACGAGGTCTCGGTCAAACCCCAGCCGTTGAGGATCGGCACGCCGATCGCCCAGAAGAATTCCTCGATCTCACGCGCCAGGCCGGCGCCCCCGCTGACGAAGAACCGCAAACGACCGCCGGTCAGCCTCGTGCGCAAGGCGCGGAGCACCAGCCGCTCGGCGATACCATGCTGCGCGCGCAGCAGCGGTCCCGGATTGGATGTGCGTGAGTAGCTGCCGCCAGTCCGAATTGCCCACTTAAAGAGCGCGCGTCGCACCGGGCTGGACTCATCGACCCTGGCCCTGACCGCCGCGTAGATCTTTTCGTAGACGCGAGGGACGCTGCACATCAGGGTCGGCTTGACTTCCTGGAGCTCCTTCGCAAGGTGGTCGGGGCCGAGAGAGATCCACGTCTGCCCCCCGTAGACGATGCCCACGAAGATCTCGTTGATGCGGCCGTACACGTGGGCGTAGGGAAGCCAGGACAGCGATGAATCCTGGTCGGTGATGGGATGCACTTTGACTGCCGCCCGGCTGACGTCGACCAAGTTGCGGTGGGCGAGCTCGACTCCCTTCGGGACGCCGGTCGTCCCGGCCGTGTAGACGATTGTGCAGAGATCGTCCGGGGTGAGCTTTTTCAACCGGGAGGCGATCTCGGCCAGCTGCCGTGGCGCATCCTTCATCCAGCCTGCAACTTCAGAGTCCATCAGTGCGATCTTTCGGAGGGGTCCTTCGACTTTCAGCTTGGCCGCCAGCGTCGCGCTCGAAGCGATCGCGAATGTCGCGGCGCAGTCCACGGCGATCGTCTGCGCCATCTCGGGAGGGCTGTTGGGATAGATCGGGACCGTGATCGCGCCGATCGACTGGATCGCCCAGTCGCAGCAGATCCACTCCACGCGGTTCTCGGAGATGAGGATTACCGAGTCGCCCGCTCTGACCCCGGCGTCGATCAAGCCGGAGGCCACCGCCAGCACGTTGCGCTGAGCATCGTTCCAGGAGTGAACCTTCCACTGGTCGCCGCTCTGAAAATGAACCAGGGCGCGGTCGCCGTAGCGAGCAGCCTGCCGGAAGAAGACACCCACCGTCGTTCTGTCAGCGATTGCTTCGGGGTCGATGCGAGGTGCACCCGCCGCGGCGGCGACTGAGGCCCTGGTGTCTATTTGACCGCCTTGATGGTCAACGTCAAGGTGCCCAACGGCACGCTGACCGTGACCTTGTCGCCCTTTTTGTGGCCGACGAGCGCGCGCCCGACCGGCGAGTCGACGGAGATCCGGCCGGCCGACGGGTCGCTCTCGACGGCTCCGACCAGGTGGTACGTCTCGCTTTCGCCGTCATGGTCGACGACCTCTATCGTCGACCCCGGGCCGACCACGCTGGAGTGTGTGTCCCGGATGATCTGGGCGCGGCCGATCATCTCCTGCAGCTCGTAGATCCGGCTGTCCAGGAGGCCGACTTCCTCCTTCGCCTGCTCGTATTCGGGGTTGTCCTCGATGTCGCCTGGCTGGAATGCTTCCTTCAGCCGCTCGCCCGCCTCCGCGCGGCGGCGAAGGGCCACCTCGAGATCCCGTTTGAGCTTCTCGAGGCCCTCAGGCGTCAGCAAAACAGGTTCGGTTAGATCCATTCCAGCCCCAAACTGAATAATAGCCCGGCGTATGGACCCCTCCGATCTCAGGGCCGAGCTCGCCGAACGGCTGGCGAATAGTACGGCAATCGATGCTGAGACGTTCAACGCGGCCTGCTTCGTGCTCTCCAGGGCGCTCGCGGACCTGGAGTTCATCGTGCCGGAGGCGGCGCCGCTGGTGAGGCGTCTGCTGCGGGTCGCGGGCCGGGTGGTCATCGACACCGCCGCGGCCGATTCCTCACCCGACGTCTGGCCAAATACCAGGGAGATGGCGCTGCAGTGGATCGACGAAGCGCTGAAGGCGCTCGGCTACGAGGCGCGGCCGGCTTAGCGCGGGGCCGTCAGTTGATCAGTCGAGCGGCCGGAGGTGCGGGAGCGTAGTTGGGGTTGAAGTCGATGCCGACAGCTGCCGAACCGCTGACAGAGGCGGTGTAAGCGATCACCTGGCCGGCCAGTGGCGACCGGTCGCCTCCGTTGATGGCCCAGTCGGCCGACGGCGTATAGATCGTGCCGATGAACTGGGTCGAGGCGCCGCCGTTCATCGAATTGGAGCAGGCGTTGCCTGGCGGCGAGTAGATCACGATCCAGTTGTACTGCTCGCCGGCGAAGACATAGGTCGCACCCTGACTGTTCTGGTCGAAGCATGCCCCGTTGGGAAAGTAGAACTGCACGGCTCCAGGGGTGACCAGTGCGCCCTGGCAGGGAGCGTTGACGTTGCCGGGGTTGGACGAGATCTGGCAGTAGTCCTCGTTCGAGACATCTCCGCCGGTGTAGGGCGGGTACTGCAGCGACATGTCCGGGTTCTCCTGCGACAGCAGGTTCGGTGGCGGCGGGCAGTTGCTGAAGCACTGCGGCTTGAGCTCGTCATCCGGAGGCGCGCAGTTGAGCGTCCTGGTCTGGGCGAAGCACGTCGCCGACGGGTTGGGGATCAACCTGTCGTTGACGTCGTAGATGCTTGCGCCGGCCGCTGGGGGAACGCCAGGGGCGGCCGCGCCCAGAGTCCAGGCGACCCCACTGGGATAGGGTCCGACGGGGGAGCCGCCGATGAAGCCGGGAGCGTCAAAGCGGCCGACCCAGCCGAAGTTCTGCTGGTTCCCATCGCAACCGGCGGGGTTCAAGTAGACGTTGTAGTACTGAGCGCCCGGCGCATTCTTGGTGATGTTGACGCTGATCCCGATGTTGGAGGGGGAGTGCAGGCCTCCCACAACCGCGTTCGGCGTCAGCTGGCATTCCGACGGCGCGCTCTCTCGACGGCAGCCCGCTGCTGCCGAGCATGCCGTCGAGATGCTCGTGTCGGGGAACCGGTCGAAACGGACCGACGTCACCTCAACACCCCATCTGTTGTTGCGGCTCAGGGTGTCCGACACGCCGGTGTGACAACCGGCAGGAGCCACCGGCGACAGGTCGGTGCAAGGCGGCGCGAGCAGGATGGTCTGTCCTACGGCGCTGTTCGTGACGTTGAAGTGGCCGGCGCAGTTCACGCCGTTCATGTCCCAGAACTGTGGGTTGGCCACGTTCGTCGTACCGGGCGCCGACCACAGCTGCTCGTCTGGCGCCTTGAGCTCGTTGGACAGGAGGCTGCCGTTCGCGTCCGACTTGTAGCCACCCATCCACTGGTAGACGCCCGCGTCGAGGAAGGCGCAGCTGGCCGATCCCCCGGACAGGTGGAACTGCCCCGCGTATTGGCCCGGGTACATCTCGGTCCATGTGCCGCGGTTGTGAATGTTGTACGTCTGACCAGTCGTGTAGTAGCCGATCGACGGGGCCAGGTAGCCGGGGTCCGGCAGGCTGGGCGCGGGGACGACCCCGGTGCCAATGGTGTCGCCGCCGTCGCAGCCCGGGTGCGGAGCGTATGGGATGAATCCGGGAGTCGAGTTGTAGCAGTAGTACTGCGCCACGTTGCAGTTGGATCCTGCCGCCCCGTAGCAGTTGCCCGCTTCGTGAAGGTTGGCGTCGAGGCACGCTGTGCCGTTGGTGTAGACGTCGCCCAGCACGGTCAGCTGGGCGGCTCCGGTCAGCTTGGTCGCGCAGGAGCCGGTGCTCAGCGTCAGGAGGGCCGGTGTCTGCCTCTGGTTGCCAACGATCGAAGTCGCGGTGGCCCCGATGGGGACCGTCGTCGACCCTCCGAAGATCTGGATGAAGGCCAGAGAGAGGTTGTGGCTGCTCGTGTACTGGAACTCGTATCCGTTGAACTGCGTGTCGGTGGCGACGATCGTCAGCGTGTAGGAGCCGGCGAATGTGTAGTTGTAAGTGTCCTGCGGCAGGTTCGCGTATGGGCCCACCAGGGTGCTGGTGTGGCTGAAAGTCTGATACGCCGTGTATATGCGCAGATCGTTCTGGTAGAGCGCGACCGACTTCGGGACGACCACGCCGTTGAGGTCCTGGAAGTTTTCCCACCAGTCACCCGCGGCCAGGGCCGCCGCATCGACGGCCGTCTGCTGGTCGCGGCGATCGACGTAGCCGCGGCCTGAATCGACGGCGAGGCCGAGCATGCCGAATAACACCAGGATCAGCAGCGCGATCAGGACGATCGCCTGTCCCTGCTGCAAGTTGCGCGTGGGCTTAGTTGGAGTATTCGGCACGGTAAACCGCATATGCAGTGATGACGATGTTGTTGCCAATGACTTGCTGGATGATTGGCGTGATCGGCTGGAACGTGTACCACAGCGTGACCTTGATCGGCTCGTTGCCGGTGGCCGGCGTCACGTTGTTGCAGCCGGCGCCCAGGTTGGGCGGCGGGTAAGAGCCGAGGCCGCCGCGCGGCCCGTTCGGGGTCCCGTTGCCCGGAGTGCTTGGGTCCGTGATGAAGATCCAGCCAGTGTTGGATGCCGGCTTCGACGGCGAACCCTGAGGGATGCCACCGTTGGGCAGGGGGCCGTTCGGGCAGGCGGGGTTGTTGGCCAGGTTCATGATCACGGCATGGCCCGCGATCGCATTGGCGACGTCGCTGTCAGTCGGCCAGGTGTGCGAGGTGCCGTTCGGATCGATGAAGTAGGACGCGCGCACCGCGACGCGGGCGCCCTCGTTGGCTGCTTGCTGCAGCGTTATATAGAGGTATAGGGCGCGGCCGAAATCGATGATGCCGAAGGTCAAGAGCAAGATGACCGGCGCGATGATGGCGAACTCGGTCAAGCCCTGCGACCGCTGGCTCCGCGCGTAGGCCACGACTCTTTTCATCACGGCTTGCCCTGGATCGTGAAATGCTCGTTGTAAGCGAGATTGAGCCCATTGCCGAACATTCCCTGGATGAGCGGGGTGATCAGCTGGAAGTTCATGAGAATCGACACGTTGATGTCGCCGAGCTTCCACGAGTTGTCACTAGGGGGACTGGCTCTGGTGCTGAACTTGTTGCCGCTGGGGTCGGTGTAGCAGATGTACACGTTCACGGTCTGCGAGGTGGCCGGATATGCCCCGGCCGGGTAGGGCTTGTTGTTCACCGTGTTGCTGTCGGTGGGCGAAAGGCACCCGCCTGCGGTGACCAGGTTGATCTGGCTGTCCTGGAATCCCGCGCCGTACAGGGCCTGCTTGACGGCGGTCATGACGTCGTTGTCGTCGAGAAAGCCGTTGGCGCGGGCGGCGGTGTTGAACCATGCGCCGTGGCGTGCACCCTCGCGAGCGGCGCCCTGCAGCGAGACCGAGTAATAGAAGGCGCGCGAGAGGTCGATCAGGCCCATCGCCAGGAGCAGCAAGACGGTCGAGGAGATGGCGAACTCCACGAGCGACTGGCCGCGCTGCCGCTTGCGTCGGGGGCGCGTTACGACTTCAGACGCCATAGGAGCGACATTTAAGCAATCGGGAAAGCATTCTGTTCGCGCTAACGCGGAAAAAGCTGTTTTCGTTCGCCAAAAGAGCAAGGAATGTGTTAACGCCGCTGGGGGGAGGCCTGAACGCTGCAGGTTGGTCTAGCTTCCCGCCAGGTTCTGACCTTCGCCGCCTGGGTTGACCCACTTCCGCCGTCGACCGGCCGCATTCACCGATCGCCGCTGAATCCGGGGGCCTGGCAGTCATCATTGGCCTCGCTTCAAAACCCTGATGACACTCCCGGAGCTTCGAGCACAGTGACCGCCGTGCAATCCGCCAGCCAGAAACAATCGCCGCGGTGGCAGGACGTGCGCGCCAAGGCCATCGACGCGACCTTCGACGCGGACCGGCGTCGCGCCGGCGAACGCGTCGCCCTGGTCTTCAGGTGGCTGTTCCTCATTGTCATCGGCGCCCTGAACAACCTGAACCCGCACTCCGGTCCGGAGGCGAAGGTCATCATCGACGCCGTCCTTTTCGGCTGGGCGGTCCTGAACGTGACGGTCCAGGTTCTGCTCGTCCGCGGCTACCGCCCGGGGAAGCAGTTCAGCCTGACGACGATGGTCCTCGACATCTTTTTCGCGGCCGCCGTCGTCTACCTGTCAGACGGTTTCAACAGCCCGTTCTTCCTGGCGCTCTTCCTGGCCGTGATCACGACCGCGGTGCGGTTCGGCGCGACGGCGAGCTTCCTTTCGGCGCTCGTGATCTCGTTCCTCTATCTGTTCATCGGCGGCAGCTTCACGCCGACCAACTTCTACATCGATCCCAACGCGACGATCGGCAAAATGTTCTTGTTCCTCGTGGTCGCCCTGTCGACCGGATACATGACGCGAGAGCTCGAGCGCGAGCGGCGGGCGGCTGTGGAACGCGCGGCGCAGGCCGACTCTCTGCGCGAGCTGAGCATGAACCTCGTCAGCGACACGGACATCAAGGACGTCTTCGACGTGCTCGTCGACCATGCGGTCCAGATGACCACCGCCGAACACGGACGGGTCATCGTGTCCTCCCAAGACGGATTTTCCGTGGTCGCCGCGGCGAACCGCGACGGCAAGGAGACGGTGCCGGAGACCGAGGTTCTCGACGAGCACCAGCTCACGCAGGCGGCAAGCACCGGGGAGGCGGTCTTCTCGTCAGAGCGCAAGAACATGGTGGTGCCGATCGCGTCGAGTGATGGCGCAACCGTGCTCGTGTCACTCATCCAGACCGGTAGCACGTTCACCAACCAGGACCTGTTCGCGGTCGATGCGCTGACCGGGAGCTCGGCCGTCCCCGTCGCGAATGCGCTTCGCTTCCAGCGCAGCCGGCAGGAGGCGACCACCGACGGCCTGACGGGCCTGGTCAACGCGCGGGAGTTTCGACGCCGGCTCGACGCGGCTTTTGCGCGGCCCGACCGGCGCGACGTGCCCCTGTCCTTGCTGCTGATCGACTACGACCACTTCAAGTCGGTCAACGACCAGCTGGGTCATCAGCACGGGGACCTCGTTCTGCAGATGGGCGCTCGCATCGTCCGCGCCACGGTGCGAGGTCAGGACGTGGTGGCGCGATATGGCGGTGATGAGCTCGCCGTCATCGTGCACGATGCGAACGGTGCCGCCGCACAGCGCCTGGCTTACCGGATCGTCGACGCCGTGCATGCGGCCGCGGTCTCGACCATTCCCAGTCAACACCTGACGTTCAGCGTCGGCGTCGCGTCCTACCCGGAAGACGGATTCACCGCGACCGAGCTCGTCGCAGCCGCGGACCAGGCGCTGTACCTCGCCAAACGTGAAGGCAAAGATCGGCCGTGCACGTTCCCGCAGCTCGTCACCGAGTTGGAGCTGGCAGACGGAAATCTGGTCGCGATGCTCGCCGAGGCGGGACCTCAGGTGATGGTGGCCGTCGCACACGCCGTCGACCATCGCAACCCGGTCACACAGGGTCACTCGAGCCGCATAGTGGCCATTGCGGATGCGATCGGTCGTCGGGCCGGCGTCGGCTCGAGCGATATGGAAAACCTTCGTGCGGCCGCGTTCCTCCACGACGTCGGGCACATGACCTTGACCTCAGGTGGCGAGGGGTTCGAGGCGCCGGGTCATGCCGAGGAAGGCGAGAAGGTCGTTGCCGGCGCTAATTTCCCAAGCGATGTGGTCGCCGCGGTGCGACATCACCACGACCGCTTCGACGGCGGGGCCACGGATGGACCCCCGGAGCAACCGCCCATGATGGCTCGCATCCTTGCGGTCGCCGAGCGCTACGAGGCATTGACCGCGGGGCGCGGATGCGCCCGAGTCACGCCGCCTGAAGCGCTGGCCAAGGTCAACGAAGGGTCCGGCACCGAGTACGACCCCGCGGTGGTCGATGCGTTAAGCCGTGCCGTCCAGGATCGGGGCCTCGAGCTGAACCTCCCGGACATCGCGCTGCCTGCGCTTGCGGCGGCGCCCGAGCCGGTCTCCGCCGCCTAGCTCGACCTTCCTCAGCAGGCGCGTGCGGCGGTGCTCGAGGTCACCCGCCGCGTCGGGCATCCGGCGCAGCGCGTCCTCGACCACCATCAATGCTTGCTCGGGATCCCGGCGACGCCACTCGAGCAGCCGGGCCCGCGCGAGGGAAACGCGCATGTCCTCTCGCGCGCCGGACTCGAGCCAGTTCAGCAGCCGATCGGCCGCGGCGATCGACCCGCGGCGCACCAGGCGGCGCGTGATCAGCAACCCCGCGGTCGCGGAAGCCTCGCCCTGCGCGAACGCGGTCGCGTTGCGCAGGGCCCGCCATCCGTCAGCGCGGGCGCCACGCCGCCATCGATGCCGTCCGA
>Ga0209057_1002666_pt1 | contig 13618 bp, 17 predicted proteins | sample GraSoiAngelo_146_FD_185903 | JGI IMG/M metagenome (GOLD analysis project Ga0209057, IMG submission 185903) | Grasslands soil microbial communities from the Angelo Coastal Reserve, California, USA - 14_1009_05_30cm (SPAdes) (version 2) | ecosystem: Environmental > Terrestrial > Soil > Grasslands ... | reverse complement strand
TCTCTCTAAAAACGAGTGTAGATCGAGACTCGCTCTTCCGGGTGCAACCGCAGCGGTTGGATCCACTCGTGTCCATCCACTGTCTGGGAGACAGACTTCGCACCACGCATGCGTGTCTGCCTGTCGCACGAGAAAGAAATGGCCAAGATCGTTATACTCGCCGCCCAGATATCCGACGACCACCCGCGCAGGAACTCCTGCCAGTCGCATTAAAGTAGCGAAAGTGGCGGCGTAGTGTTCGCAAAAGCCAACCCGTCGATGAAAGAGAAATTGTTCTAGGTCGTTCTTTCTGTATTCGCCTGGCGTCAACGAATAGCGAAAACCTTGCGCCTGGAAAAACTGCAGCGCGCTATTCACGATAGCGCGCGGATTGGGGTTCTGCGTCGTCCAGGATTGTGCCAGCTCGCGCACGGCCGGACTAATCGATGGCGGAACCTCGAGCGCTTCCCGCCGTTCGCCTGGCGTTAAATCTTTTCCGGCGGCGCCGAGAGACGAAACGACTTCATATCGGCGCGCCTTCCGGATTGTCTGAACGCTCCAGAGATAGTCGCCGCGCGCAAGGATCGCACCCGGTGTGCTTTCAAACGGCCGATCGAGCGCAAACATCCAACGTGCGCCATGCGGGGCGAGCGTGATCCGCTGGCGAATTGTATTGTTGGTGAATCGTTGCCTGGTCCCGCGGTCCCGGGAAGAGATTGATACGGGCACGTACGGCGCGCGCCATTCCATGCCATCGCAATGCCACATGACTACGCCACGCCAATACATCGAACCAGGTGGCGTCGCGGTACTGCCGGGAAATTCCGCGCGAAAGGCAATTTCCGAAGAATTTGCAAGCGCTGCGATGCTGCCGGGAGAGAGTCGATCGGAGAATCCGGTGCTTGCGAAACGGTTGGCGCGAAAATCAACGCGTAAGCCAGTATTGATTCGGGGAAACAAGACGAACAACAGAATAATGAGCGGGGCTGCTTGAAGCAGAATTTTGCCTGTTGTCCCCAATGGAGGCCAGAACGCGCCGGGTGACGATCCGCGATAAAATTGGATCAACGCCACCAGCAGCAACGCGAACGCGGTCAGAAGGCAAAGAGCAATTACGAAGTCTTGAGAAAGGAAAAAGCCGCAAAGAGAGAGCACCCATCCCATCAGGACCATCACTTGAAACTCGCGCGCGGTGTGTGCTTCCAAAACTTTAAGAGAGACGAGAACAACAAGGAGAGAGATACCCGGCTCAATGCCTTTCAGGGATCCATAGCTTGCGAAGATGGCGAAGAGCCCCATCGCCGCCAGCATCAACTTCAGCGTTGCAAAGCGGAGCCGGTAGCCCCTTGGCTCCATCCAGAATTTCATTGCAAGGGCCAACAGAAAAACACAAGGAACCCATCTCACGAGAGAACCAAACATGGGAGGCAGCGTGAAGAGCAATGCGGCTGCCAGCCAAAGCAGCGGTCGCCGTGGAATACTCCTGTCCCTCTTACTCCCGCTTCTATTCATGCTCATGCTCTTACTCCTTTTGACTGGAACAGACTCAGCGCCCGCAAGCACTGGTGAAAATGCGGTTGCCCGATAGCCGGTGGAATTTCGTTGCCCGGAAGACGGAGACCATAAGGACGCCGGGCGCGTTCTGCTTCGATGATCCAAAGCGTTAACTGCGACAGTCTTTCTTCCACGTTGGCAAAGTGGAGAGCGGAAAAATCAAAATACAGGACGCCTTCTGCCTCAGCCGCGAATTGTTTTGTCATCAGTGGCTGCCCGCGGGCGACAGCTCTCCAATCGATATGACGCTGAGATTCGCCCGGCACATAGTCGCGAACTCCCGCAAAATCATCGCCTTCACCAAGCTCCGTCAGCGGCCGTCCGTCGCGCCGGTGCACGAAGCTTGACGGCAGCCGCACGTCCCCCGCCGGTTTGGGATAAACAATGTAGGTTTGAGCAGGCGCAAACTTCTTTAGAAAGCGAAGGAAGCCGAGCGGATAAGCACTCGTTAGGCACAATGTTTCTACGTGATGTTCACCACGCTGCCGCGCAGGAAACCGCAACACTACGCGGGCTGCCTTACGGGCTGGAATGTGGTCGATGCGTTGATGCTCTCCGTCCGAGCCGGACAAGATTAGCTCAATTCCATGCCGGGTTGCGCGTGAGTCATTCATGATCTCGAGCGGAAGAGAAACTTCCTGGCCTACAAACGCCGGCTGCACGGATTCCACTGTTACGGTTACACCTGCGAGATTGATCAGAGTGTGCGGAATCGAAACGAGAAATACTGCCGTTAAGGTGAAAAAGAGTAGATAAACAGCCGTGTTATTTTGGCTCGACGCCGCATACCACATCGCACCGAGCACAAACAGCAGCCCGGCAAAACCTGCAGTCGGATAGACAAGCGGAAGTTTCCTCGCTTTCACGGGACCGGCACGCTGCGAAGCAGATTATCAGCAAGCGTGCGTCCGCTCTGGCCGGGTTGTTCGATGTCATGTCCCAACCGGTGCGCCATCACGGCGATCCCCACAGCTTGAATGTCTTCGGGAAGAACCATGTCGCGTCCCTGCATCAACGCCCAAGCCTGGGAGGCGTGCAGCAGGGCCAGGCCTGCACGCGGTGACAAACCGGTGCTGTGACGTTGCCGCGACGCGTCAAGCAAATCCTGCAGATAATCGAGCAGAGCAGGGGACGCGTGCACCTTTCGGACATTATCTTGAATCTCAAGCAGTGTTCGCGGGTTCATTACCGGTTTTAACTCCTTGAGCATGTCACGGCGATCCATGCCCAGGAGCATGGCGCGTTCGCTGGCCCGGTCCGGAACGCCGAGCTCGATGCGCATCAAAAACCGATCGAGCTGAGACTCAGGCAACGGGAAAGTACCGACTGCGTGTTGCGGGTTTTGCGTCGCGATCACAAAGAACGGCTCGGGCAAATCGTAGGTCACGCCATCGATGGAGATGCGGTGTTCTTCCATTGCTTCCAGCAGCGCACTCTGGGTTTTGGCGGTGGCGCGATTGACTTCGTCGATCAGGACCATCTGCGCGAAAAGCGGGCCGCGATGAAACACGAACCGTTGTTCGCCCCGATCGAAGATGGAATTGCCAAGAATATCGGCGGGCAGCAGGTCGCTGGTAAATTGTATGCGCTGAAATGCGAGCGCTAACGAACGTGCCAGTGCCTGCGAGAGCGTTGTCTTGCCGACGCCCGGAATGTCTTCGATTAAGAGGTGACCGCGCGCGAGCAAACAAGCGACGGCGAGTTTAACCGCCTGATTCTTCCCTACGATAACTTCACAAATCTGCTTCGTGAAGGCGTCAACGTGGTCGGTCACCCTGAAATCATCTGCGGGAATGCGGCGCTTCGCAAACAGGATATGCGGAAAATGGATGCCTGTTTTTGTTACTCATGCTCCAACAATCGATCTGAAAACTTGAGGTTGTTAGTCTGCCTATACTTTCGCGTTCGTTTTCGCGCCTTACTAACACAAGCGGCGCGGCCAACAGGGCCAATGATCGAAATAGTTCGCAACCCTTATGCCCATAGGCAGTTTAATCACGTAAAGGGATTAAAAAGGGATTAAATAGAGTGCATAGAGGGCGCTGTCTAAGCTTGACAGAAGGGGAATCGCAAGTGCACGCTCTCGGGCCGACCGCCTGTACAGCGCATCCGAAAGTCTTAAAAAATATTGCAAAGCAGTTCGACGAGCACAGCATTGTCTCCATTCAGGAGCTGCAAATCGCGCGGCGCATGGGGATCGTGGCGACTACTCCGGTCGCGCGGCCCGGTTTTAATGACGGATTAGTTTTACCTTACGAACGCTCCACCGGTGGACCTGCTTTGGAGCCCGTCAGTCCAGAGCCGAAGAAACCGCAGAAACGCAAGATGCACGCAATTGCACTGCTTGTCGATTTTTCCGACAACAAAGGAGAGCGGTCGGCGAAGGATTTTGAAAAACTACTCTTTGACAAAGCGAACCAGAATTCGATGACGAGTTTTTATCGGCAGCTTTCCTACGGGGCGTTGGATGTAACCGGAGAAGTCATCGGCTACGTGCGCGCCCCCCAGCCTTACAGCTACTACACAGCAACCGAAAGCGGCACCGGAACTAATTATCCCCGAAACACGCCAGGGCTGCTCAACGATGCCCTGACGGTTTTTTGTCAGAACGATAACCTAACGCGGTTTGACACGGACAAGGACGGGCTTGTAGATGCGATTTTTCTGATCCACGCTGGCGGGGGTGCGGAAGCGGAACCGAATCCCACGAAGCGAAAGAACATGATCTGGTCGCATAAGTGGACCCTTCCGCAGCCGTTCGTAAATCAGGGAGTCAAAGTCTTTGCCTATTCCACCGAACCGGAAGACGGGCGCGTCGGCGTTTTTTCCCATGAATTCGGCCACCTACTTGGATTGCCCGACCTCTACGACACGACGTATCGCTCTCATGGAATCGGTGATTGGTGCCTCATGGCAGGTGGGTCTTGGGGAGACCAAGGAAAGCGTCCCGCGCGCATGTCATGTTGGTGTCTCTCGAAACTCGGTTGGATCAAACCGAAGATGATTACCAGAAAAAAATCGCTACAACTCGATACGCTGGAGGAAAAAAAGACCGAGTGCTATCGACTCTGGACACAAGAAGCAACTGGGCCAGAATATTTCCTTCTCGAGAATCGTCAGGCCAAAGGCCTCGATGCTTCGCTTCCGGGTTCAGGCCTTGCTGTCTGGCATATCGACGAGCGGCAGTCAAACAATGACAATCCGCTCGCCTATCTCGTGGCACTCCTACAGGCGGATGGAAAGAAGGATCTCGAACTACTCAAGAATTCAGGCGATGGCGGGGACCTTTTCCCTGGCGATAAACGTGTCGCGGCGCTTGACGACAATACTACGCCATCAACCCGATCAAATGTGGGGTCTCCTTCACGCGTAGCGCTTACAAATATCGCGATGAGCGGAGGTATCGTGACCTTGCGGGCAGAGGTCTAACTCTCTATCACGCTTGGTGGGACAGGGGATCGAGTTGTTCGAGAACTGTCCGCTCGCCGAACGGCCCAGCCAGCAATCGCGCTTGCACACGAACGCGATCGCCAATCGCCACATCTGGCGTTTGCGCCGCAAAGAGATGCAGGGACTGCCCCTGTACGGGCTGGATGAAGTCGTCCCTTCTGCCACGCGAGAGATTACGATGCACTTCGATTTCGATCTCGTGTCCCTGACCACCGCTCGCGGGCCCGATCGCTCGAACAGTGCCTTCAATCACCGTCTTATTTGGCTTCGCCAGCATGTTCAAAGATAGTGGCACGGCCCAGTGAACGTGACCAGCGTCCGCAAGCGAAAAAGATTGCCGCTCACGGGCCGAGAATGACAAAGATCACGCAAAGGGCGAGCTTTTATCGCACGTCAACCCAATTTGGCGGCAGCGCTCACTAGTGTCCTTTCCCATCCATTCTTTCTACGGAAACAGCGAGCCGAAGTTGTCGAAATCTTCAAATTTTTTCAGAAAACGACCGCGTGAAGGTCATCGTGGCGTGGATCTAATTTTCACTATTCTGCCATACGGTCGCCTGTGGTATGGCAGCCGTACGTAATCACGAACGCTGTCGGGTACGCCAAATTCTACAGCCGTTCACATGATGCTGTCATTGGCGTATTCGACTTGGTGGGCAACATGGTCGACGCGCACGAGCAGGCGGGCGATTTCAAAGAATGGTGAGTTTACTTTCTAATCGCCGCAGGCGTGCGTTCTCCCAAATCCCCGGTTAGCACGTGCAATGCAGGATGGCGTAAGCCTGGCCCTTCTTCACTTCTTCCAGCAGCTTACAGACTTCCAATGTTGGCGCCGCAATGACCTCGATACCGCGCCGTTTCGCCTCCGCTAGGACTTCGTCCATTACCGGAAGCGCGCCATGGGCGCCAGTCCCGACAATGAGCCGCTTGCCTCCCCAGGGAATTTCTTCCCCGGGCGAAAGCGGCGTGTGACCGAACTTTTCGCGGAATTGCTTGGAAGGTCCCTTCTTCCGTTTCCGCACTTTGCCGCCGTCGATCACCACATCATGCGTATAGCACTTTCCCTCGATCTCGATCTCGCCAAATTTGACCAGTCGCGCTTTCAATATCTCAATGTTCCGCTGGCTGGAGCTCCAAGGCAAGGGCTTCGCAAACAGGATAATCGGGGAACCGGGCCGTCTTCTTACTCTTCCTCTTACTTTTGCTCATGCTCCACAAAGATAAGCGCGGCGCCGATCTCGTGTCCGATGCGCTGCCAGTGTGTTCGCCAGCGAGAGGGAAAATGACTTCTGCTTTCTTACTCTTTCTTCTGCTCATTTTCCAAGAGTGGATCTGATAAGTTAAATTCCTTTGTTCGTGCAGATTTTCGTGTTTGTCTGCGCGCCGGTGTAACGGTGAGCGCGTGTGGCACTGCTCGTGAACCCATTCGGAGTGAAGTCCTGCCGAGATTAGACTGTGATGTAGCAGGTGAGGGATGGGCGTCGCGATAACACTTTGTCACAAGACCGAGCACGAACGCCGCAACAACGAACGCGACGACTCGTGTTTCGGTCGAAGTGAGGCGGAATCTTTGCCTCGCTTGATCCAGTTTGAAGCGCCAGCGTTTTACAACCACGAATGAACACTAACAGACACGAATCAGATTGGAGAAAAAGTTTCATCGCGCATGATGCGAATCAAGGCGAACGCATCGTCCAATACATTGACGATTTCAACGAATGGTGAGTTCGCTGTTTTTCTGGTCACTGGGCGAAACGTGGCTTGCCACTGTGCAGCGTTTTAACGCATGATTCCCTTTGTGGAGTCAGAATAGATTGCAAGATGCAATCTAGTTTAGTTAGACCCCTAACCGTATGTCGGCTCAGTGAAAGGAGAAGAACATGCAGTCTGTAACTCGTGCCACACTCATCATCGGTCTTGTGTTCCTCGCGGCCCTGAGGACATCCGCCAGTCCGACGCAGGATCGCGTCACAATCCTTTATGACGCGTTCGGCAAACCCTCCGGCATGAAAAAGGATTGGGGATACTCCGCTTTGGTCGAGTACGGCGGCAAGCGTATCCTTTTCGATACTGGCAACAATGCGGAGATCTTCGCTCAGAATGTTAAGGTCTCGGGGGTTGATCTCAAGAAGCTCGATTTCGCGGTGATCTCACACCGGCACGGAGATCACACGGGTGGCATGAATTACCTTTTGACGGTGAACCCGCAGGTGAAGATCTTCGCGCCAAAAGAGGGATTTGGAGTATTTGGCGCCTCAATGCCTGGAACTTTTTATCGCCAAGACGCCTCACTGCCGGATTATATGCGGTACTACAATGGGAAGCCGCCGCAGACGATGACCTTCGGCACGCCGTGGCCAAGCGCCAATTTTGTTCTAATTGATGGCGTGACGGAAGCTGCACCAGGAGTATCTGTGATCGCAACCGTGTCTCAGACGCCGGGCACCTTGGAGCTGCGTGAGCTCTCGCTGACAATTGAGACACCCAAAGGACTGGTCCTCGTGGTAGGATGTTCGCATCCGGGAATTGAACGGATCGTTGAGGCGTCGATGGTGCTTGACAAGCACGTCTATGCGATCGTTGGGGGACTCCACTTGGTCACAACTCCAGAGTCGGAGATTGCGCGGATTGTGACAGCCTTGCATGACAAATGGAAAGTTGATCGCGTGGCACTGGGTCACTGCACAGGCGAGCCTGCGTTTGCTGCATTTCAAAGAGCGTTCGGTTCTCAATATAATTACGCGGGGCTTGGGAGTGTGATAGAACTCCCATAGAATATCGAGTATCCCATCTAACGTATCGCCCAATGATACACCGTACCCCACGGCGGCCGGGGGCGTCATCTCGACCGCCAACGACCTCGCCACCTGGATTCAGGCACTGTTAAAAGCGCTCGATCAGATCTACGTGCTGTCACCGCTGCCGCCGTCTCCATCGCCGATTAATTGAGAAAGCCGGTTGAACCGGGGCTGTGTTGCAGCGAGCGCGCACAGATATAAAGAAGCCGATCGAAAAGCTAGAGGTTTACCGAAGCAAACACGCGCACGTGAAGAGTGACAACCAGCAAAAGCAAAGCGTCACTTGACCGCGAGCTCGCTTGCCACCAATCCCGCCTGTGGCTTATGATGTTTTCTTCCCGCGAAAACATTCTTCGGGCTTCCCGTCCATGTCGCACCGCTTGATTCGGCTTCAGTCCAAAAGCCTCACCCTCTCGGGTCTGCCCATCCATGTCGCTCGCATCCCAGCGGCTCCATTCTTTTTCTCGTTAGGCGCCTAACGCGTCCTGTCAAAAGCCACATCTAGAAACCACCCAAAGCTCCTGCAATTGCAGAAGAGCATGGTTTACTAGTGTTGGCTTACTCGTGCCCGGGGAAGGCTTCAGTACAGCTGAGGCCCGCACGCCTAATTTGGCGGAGATCGACGCGGCCGCCGCAGGTTCGCCCATAGTTGAACAAGAAGGTATCGAATAGGACCCGGTCGCTTTTCCAAATGGAGTCACATGCCCTCATGTGCCCTTCATAACACGCCATCTGGGCCTGATTAAAGTCAGCAGCCCAGTCACCTGCCTCAGCCAGCTGTGGCTCTTGCGGCGCTGGTAGATCGGATTGTGCCCCCGCGTCACATTTCCAAAACAGATAAACGCTAGCAACGACCGAAACCGCCAACATTAGGGAGGCACGGCGACGAGCATGGTTCAAGATTTGTCCCCGTCTTTCCATCAGGAGAGCGGCGAGAATGCATATATTTTTTAACGGCTTCATGCTTCAACTCTGATGAGCCGCAAGAAAACAAACAAGACAAATTCTCATATCGGCTGTGAATTGGCTGTTGGGTTCGAGCTGCGCGTGAGAGCACTAGACACCCAACTGCCGGCTCGCTTAGTGAAACTTACGCCTGTTGGGCCCGATTATCTGACCGGCGGAATCCAAGGTCCCGAGGTAGGATCGTCTGCACCTTGGTTCTTACTTGTGGGATCGCGTATCACCTTTCGCGTGCAAAACGAAAAATGGCGTTATTGCCCGAGCGGCGCCGAGATTTCGGTCCCCGGTGGCGGCGTGAATTCGAACATGGAGGCAGGAACGGGTCCGTGCGTCTGATTCGAGTATCTGGTCACGATCCGATCGCCATTTGGTAATAGCATGTCGGTGCGTTCAACCCGCAGTTGGTCATTGATTCGTAGATCAAGTTTTTGAAACACGCGTTTCATTGACGCCGCGCGCGGTAACAATGTTAGCTCGTATCCAGCCTGAAGCGGATCACTCTTTGTCGCTCTGATTTGGAAAGTGTTTTCGACATCCTCAAGGTTCAACGAAGAATTGATCGCTGCGACTGTGGAATCGAGCGGCGATCCTTTGCCCAGTGGGTACCGCTCCGCCGATTTAAAGTTTGGGTAATAAATCCAGAGCTGACGGCCGTCGCTCACGGTCAGGCTAGGTGAGTTCCCTTTTACTTCGCGCCGGAATTTGTTAGGCGGCTGGAACCAAACTTTTCCTGAGCTGAGGATCGGTTTTTTCATAAGCCGAATCATTCGTTGTTCCTGAAAATCGGCTTGGGTGCTCCGGTTCTGGCGGATCCCGGCGAGAAGATTCTTAAGATCAGCTTCCGAAACCGGTGCGCTATTCGCAATGGATACCAGTACTGCGACAAGAAGCATTACAGATAAAACCGTACGCATTTGCTGACATTATATGATCAGTTCCAATTCTCAAAGCAGCGTCGTCCGGGGCGCGATCGTGCGTATGCGAAAAGTGACAACCGAGTTACTTTTGCGCTGCGGCGACTCAAGGCAAATGGTTGTCAATTATTGCCATGAAAATTACCAGTTCGCTGCACGTGCGCGCTTCTCGTTTCTTCAGTGATCGATACGCCTATAGAGAGCAGCCCAATTACTTATCTGAGTTCGTCGCCTTTGGACTGATTGCGGTCATCGTCATATGGCCAATTCTTCTGTTGGCTGACGCGATGGCGATGACATTCAAATAAACACAACCAAGTCATCGTAGATTGAAAAGCGAACTACGTTTGTGGCCAAATCACAAGTTGGTATCCCTCTGAAGGCATAGAACTAAAGTCCCATACCGGAATCCGCGGGGAGCGTTGTCAAACTTTAAAAGGGGCCTTTATGAAAAACAGAAAAAACTACGTTATGACTTCAATCCCGACCCTTACGCAAAGCGGACTGCTAGCCGTGTTGTTGCAACGCCAGCGACGCAAAGCGATCGAGTTGGCTCCCGAGCGTCGACGCTCCCTCTTCGGGAATTATTGGCGCGTGCTCCACGGCGCTGCTACTGGTCGGCCATTCCGGCGAGGCTTTGGAAGAACTGTCCCGCGGCACACTTGAATCCTTCAACAAGCCGACGCCATGGCTCGACAATTCCACATCTACGCGGCGCTACTGCAACAGATTCACAATGACCTGCGGATCCAACACCCCGAGTGGATCCAGCAAAATGGCGAGTCTCCGATCTGCGATTCCTATGAAGCGCGTCTAATGGAATTGCTTGATCCTTCGATACCAAGTGAATCCAACCATAATATCGCTTTTTCGCACTCCGAGCTTTCCTGGCGCCAATAGTGTTCTTATCGAGTAGGGCTGCTCAGCACACCGGCCGGCGGTCGACCGGAGGTACTTGGTTAGATTTCGATAGATTTGAATATCTTAGTAACTGGATTCTAGGTTGTGATCCATTGACCTCAATTCCGGGTCCGGCACAAAGCAACCCATTGGATCCAACGAGATATGGATCGAATTTACCGGAATTATTCCGTCTAATCCGCCCGCTTGTTGGTGAGAAGTCCGACAAATGCGGAATCATGGCGGCGTCGGGCGAGGACGTGGCGTGGGACGAGGCCTGGGAGTGGCTCTGGGCGCGGGAGTAGCTGATGGAGTGGGCGTTGGTGTAAGTGTAGCTGTGGGGGTTGGGGGTTAGGTGTGGGCGTCGGAGTAGGAGTAGGCGCTGGAACGAGCTCCCAGGTATCGCTAAAATATACGTTGTTGTCCTGACCGCCGAAGAGAATCACACGGTGTAAGGCCGCATCTAGCATGACTTAAGGCGCTCAATAGATGTTTTGTCAAATCGCCCGGGAAGGAGAGAAAGGGAGAAAGGGGTCCGAGCTTGCTATTGATACTTCGGTAAGTTTGAGGTTAACCATTGTGGCCGTGTCGAGACCGTTGCGCATTCAATATGCCGGGGCGCGTTATCACGTGATAAGCCGTGGCAACAGACGCGAAGCGATTTTTCGCGATCATCTGGATCTCAAGAATGGCTTAAGCCTGAAATAAGCCGTCCAACTGCTTTTCGATGACCTCCCGAATTGTGTCTTCGGAAACAAAGGCGGTCACCAGTCCTGGCAAATCGGAGTCCATAATTACAGAGTCTTCGCTTACCCGGATGACCCCGGATATCGTGGCGCCAATGAAACCCTTCCTAGCCTTAAAAGAGAAGTGCATGGTGTCATCGGACCAGCTCTTGAAGGGTTCTTTGATAGTGACGCCGCTCGGAAACTGCCGGCGCATTAAGTCGTCAAGAAAGCTGTCGATTTTTTGAATGGCTTCTTCTTTGCCGACGTTATGCCTTCGCTCGATGTACACAGCTGATCGCCTAATTCGACAGTTTGTATGTGTTTGGCAAAAACACCGAGCCGAAAATTTCCTTTCCCGTCGCTGTCGTGCTGCAAAGAGAGGAGCTTTCTAGTGCTTTGGAGAAGGATCAGTCTCAAAAGTGAAATACGCGAGTAAGAAGTTGTAATACGACGACGGCGAAAACGGCCCAAAACATTCAAACCCGCACTAATTGAAGTTTTTCGGAAACTTCATTCCCCCATTCCCGTAGAAAGATCTAAGGGCCAAAAACATCAGTCGAACTGGCAGCGGACCGGTCTGGGAATCGGAAAACGGAGTCAAAACAGCGAAGCAATATGGATCTTCAAGACTTCGTTACAACAACGCTGTGCCAGATTTCGGCTGGAGTGGCAACTGCCAAGAACTATGATAGGTGCGTCGCCCCACGAGTTGACGTTGGCGAAAGGGATCCTAAAATTCTTCGCACGTTTGCGGGCGCTGATGGCGTCTTTTTAGTCGAGTTCGATGTGGCGGTCACAATCTCAGACGCTAGCGAAAACGGAACCGTTCCGAGCATCATGGTCCTATCTCCATCGGCGCCAAAGCCAAAGACCAAAGGTGGCATCGAAAATTCGTCAGTGAATCGGCTAAAGTTTACCGTTCCGATCGCTTACAGGTGAGAGGACACCTCACCATCGCGTACGGTTATGCCAGGCATTGTTCGGCTTAGCAGCGCTGAGTCCCCCCTGAATTACAGCGTTCAAAAAGGTTGTCACGTTATACCATGCTTCCAAGCCAGAGTGATCGCGCTTCAAAGCTTCCCTCCACGCAGTAATGAAGCCATAACAGGTAGATCAGGCGTGACTGCGCGGGCAGCAACGTAGGATTGGTACCAACCTTGCGGAAATTTATGCCGCGGTACTAGCTTTGCTATCTCGAGCCCTTTGTTGGAATCGGCTTTGGCGGGAAAGAGCGAGCGCAATAATTCGCCGACTGGGTCTGTTTTTTCGTCGTCTCGGGTCGAGTTCGGCGCTTTTTACGACGTTGCTCTGCCGGCGTTCGTCTCGGTGTTGGCGAGGCAGTAAACTGTGGCGTGGCGGTTGGTGGCGCGGCGGTAAGCTCTTGCGTCGGAGTTGGCAATTCCCTGGCGCTAGGTGTAGCGACAATTGGCGCTCCTATAGTCGCAGGCTAAGTCTCGCGAGTTTGCTTGCGTCCGAAAAACTGGGCAACTCCAGAGATAATTGCTGCAGCCATCGAGACCATTCCAAACGCAATTGCCCAGCGTGCTAGGCGCTGAGTTTTCCGGTGCTTGGCGTCGCTATGTCTTAGATCGATCTCACTGCGCAGGAGTGCCAGTCGTTCAGACGCGGTTATGATTTCATTTGCCGGAAGCGTCGGGTCAGACTGAATTTCCAGGAAATAATCCTCGCAATCCCGGAGTTCGCTCTCCGCAAAGACGCGAAGCTTGCTGGGCTTAGTGCGATCGACCATTTTCCAAAAATCAGATCGATCTGACATAAGATTATTTCAGCTTAGGCTTTCACTGATAAGCAGGCAGTCCGTTTTGAATGTTAGCCCTTTATTGGGAAACGCCTGCGAACGGAAATTCGCGTGTCCGCGGCCTGATAGAACCTTATTCGGCACAGTCTGCCTTTTGTCAGCGAACTTTCCGTTTATTCACCAGACAGTTGCTTTGTTGCGCTCGGCAAACGGCAACACGACCGACCCTCCTGCTTTACTGATTCACAAGGTATTCCGACGATTGTAAGATATTCCGACAACTAACTAAACAATAGGAAGCGCTTTCGGTGAAAATCGGCAGCGACGTGACTCGACTGTTTCTCGATTGCGACGGAGGTGAGGTAATAACGCATGACTTAATTGGAGACGTTATTAGCGTTAATCGTGCACCGTCGAATAACATAGTCATTGACCATCCGAAAGTGTCAGCGCTCACTGCGGATGCCGCAGGTACAGGCTTAAACCGCCCACATCGATAATTGCAGAGTTGGATGCGAGCTCGCCAACCCCAAGAAGGCGAGCGGAAGGGTGGTCACCTTTCTTTAAATAGAC